>Ga0255389_1023_pt1 | contig 15520 bp, 7 predicted proteins | sample ANMaggSeSYBR01E4_FD_182113 | JGI IMG/M metagenome (GOLD analysis project Ga0255389, IMG submission 182113) | Sediment cell enrichment communities from methane seep in Santa Monica Basin, California, United Staets - ANME aggregate JGI... | ecosystem: Environmental > Aquatic > Marine > Cold seeps >...
TGGATCTACAAATACTTGGTGTTACGGCGAAGATTTCCATCATTTAGAAATCGATAAACCAGGTGCGAGCTTAATTATGGAACCATTCCCTAGCATTTCTACAGTCAGCTGTGTTGATTTCAATTGGACTGCTGGAGGATATGAGGTCGGGGAGGGATCAACCTTTATTGTTATTGACCTGGTTGATGACGGAATTTACGGAGACATTACGGTTAAGGAGGGTGCATTATTATCCCTGACTCAGGGAACTGGTTTATATGAATATGTTGACTTGAATGGAAACCTCACCATTGATGGAGGTGAAGTGCATGTATACGGTGGTTCAGATCACAGCTATTGGACCTATAACGGTGATGCTTCCATTACCATGATAAATGATGCTGGGTTGTATTTTGAGGATGTGGGTATTCATATTGGTTTAAAAGAACCATTTACCTTTAGCGAAAATATATCAGGAGGTGAAATACATACGGCTTCTAACTTCATCGTGTCAAGAGATAACTTCAACCCCACTGCCAGCCATCTTTATATGAATGGACCGGAGGATGCTTTGCTGAATATAGCCACTGGAAGCCATCTTTCATCCCTTGATATTAATAAATCTGCAAAAAAAGGCGAAACAAAAAACTATAAGAAATCACCCAGGGAATTAAAATACCAGAATTCTTCCAAGGCCAATGAAGTTACATGCACCTCTGATCTTTTAATACAGGGTGATTTTACCATACACAATGGCAGCTTTTCAGCACCTTCGGAAATGAAGGTTCGCAGAGATTGGGTCAATAATGTGGGTGAATCAGCCTTCATCAAAAATACAGGCCTGGTTACTTTTTATGGTGCAGTAGATAGTGAGATTAAATACGATGAAGTATTTTATGATCTGTGTAACGAAAAAGACTTTGATGTTCGGTTTTTAAGAACAGCGGAAAACATAAATGTTTCGGTTATCAATGATCTGCAACTTAACCAGGGAGTCTTTTTCACTGAAACGGGCAACACTGTTGAAGTAGGAAATAATGTACGGTTTTTTGAAGAAGCAAGCTGGTGGGCAGGAAATACAGCCATTAGCATTGCGGGTGATTGGGATAATCAAAGTACCGCTCCAGGTGTTTATTCCGGGTTCCGAGCTCAAAACTCAACAGTAACATTCAATGGAATGACTGACCAGTATTTAGGTTGCGATTATGTTATAGAAGAGTTCAATAATCTAGTGATCAATAATACTGGAGGAATAGGAAATGAGTCCCTTATACCAATTTCTAATATCAGAGTAAATGATGATTTAACTATAATAGATGGCAACTGGTATGATTCTCCGCCAGACAATGTTCATGAGTTTTATGGTGATATCAATGTTTCAAATGACGGACGTTTCACAGACGTATTTGGAATTATTGTTTTAATGGGTGATGCGCCCCAATCATTGATTAACAATGGGATTGGAACCTTTGATGTTATCATGTTTAATAAAGACAATCCAACCGACCAGGTAAATCTGGGAGGTAACCTGGTGTTTAATTTTTTAAATATCAATACCGGGGATATCCACATGGCCAATAATTACTATTCAAACCAGGCAGGTATATTTGTTGCGGCTGATGCAAGTTTAAATCTTGAAGCAGGGGCAAACCTGGTTTCGGACCCCGGTGCAGCAATTACTATTTACTCTGGAGGAAAAATCGCATTTAATGGAACACCCGTTGACAACTGTGTAGTGACTATTGACGGAGGAACAGGACATTACTATTTTAACATTGAAGGTGAAATTGCAGCGGAATATACCAATTTTAATAATATGTCGGCAGATGGGATTAGTGTACTTCCTGCCGGATCAGTTGATCCACTTCATGCCTTTAACAATTGCTCTTTTAGTTATGGAGAATCCACAGGTACCTACCTGGCGGTCAATTCTAATCAAAACTTAACCTGTGATGGAGCAACATTTCATTCCAATTCATGGGGAGGTAACAGCAATGTAAGAAAAATAACCGATGACGGAGGAATAATCTTTACAAATTATTCTGGAGATTTTGCCGGAGAAGACTATGAAGATGATCCATTTGACAGGATACAATGGGATGATGGCAGCCGGGAAATAGACCTTACTGTAATGCTTGAAGGGCCGTATAATATCGGTGTTATGAAAACATCTTTGAGTGATAAAAATCTTCTTCCTTCGGCTCAACCGTATAACATATCTCCATGGAATTATGCAGGAACAGAAAGTGTTCCCAATATGCCAAACCCGGATATTGTCGACTGGATACTGATTGAATACCGCGATGCACCCAATGCAGGCTCAGCATTACCTGCAACTACAATAGCACGGCAAGCTGCATTCCTTCTAAATGATGGAACAATCGTTGATTTGGATGGTTATTCCCTATTGCCTTTTGATCATACAATTGTTCATTCATTGTTTGTGATTATTTACCATCGAAACCATTTGGGAATCATGTCAGCAAATTCTGTAACCGAAACTGGTGGAGTTTATACTTACGATTTTACAACTCCTTCTGGCCAGGCATACGGAACCGATGCCCAGAAAAACCTCGGAGGTAGTGTTTATGGTTTATTTGGCGGAGATGGAAATGCAGATGGAACTATTGACACGGATGACAAAACTACAATATGGTCACTTGAAGCAGGGTGCAGTGGATATTTAAATGGCGATTTTAACATGAATTCTCAAACTGAAAACTTAGACAAAAACGATATATGGTTGAACAATACAGGCAACTCTTCGCAAATACCTGATTAAGGACAGACACTATGTCTACCACCGGATGGCCAATAGCCATCCGGTGATTGTTTTTAAATTCACCTTTTGAAAATGCAAAAATTGTCAATATATAAATCTTAACACAATGAAACAATTATCTATTTACACAATTATTATTTCCATTTTTCTGATTTCAGGAGTATACGCCCAGCAAAATGACTACAGCTTAAAGATCATCGAAAAGAATATTTTAGACACCGATAGTGAGTATGGATCAACAGTTACCGATTTAGGTGATTTTAACGGAGATTCCTATCCCGATTTTGCAGTTGGAGCATTACAGGCCGGGTATAATGACGGACATGTGTTCATCTATTTTGGAGGACCAGAACTTGATAATATTGTTGATTTAATTTTATATGGTGACAATGAAAATTCAAATTTTGGTGTGTGTGTTAACGGTGCAGGCGATTTGAATGCAGATGGGTTTGATGATATCATTATTGGCTCAGGAATAAGTTCTTCCAACGACAAAAAATGTAAGATCTATTTTGGAGGAAGCAACCCTGATACAATTGCTGATAAAGTAATTTATGGAGGAGCTTCCAATTCACAGCACTTTAGCTTCAGGGTTTCTGGCGCTGGTGATGTAAACAATGATGGTTTCGATGATGTTGTTATTGGTGATTATGGATACAATAATAATAGCGGGGAAGCTTATATATATTTTGGTGGAGCCGAAATGGATACCGTTTGTGATATTGTATTGTCACCAAATGTCGTTTCTCCGGTTTATGGAGGGGCTTTTGGAAGTCCGGTTGAACAAGCTGGAGATATAAATAACGATGGATTTGATGATGTCATCATTGGATCACCCTGGGAAAACGGATCTACCGGTGCTGCGTACATTTTTTTTGGTGGTGAAGGTATGGATACCAATGCCATTAAAATTGAAGGAAGAATGATAGAACAAATCCATGCAGGTAACTTTGGTTATTCAGTTTCAGGAGCCAGGGATGTAAATAATGATGGGTTTGATGATGTCGTAATTGGAACAAGTTTCAATGCAAGCTTTCACAGGGGAATGACCTATGTTTATTATGGGTCGGCTGAAATGGACACAGTCCCTGATATTATCATATCAGCAGAAAACACAGATACCTACAATTTTGGATTTGCCGTATCGGATGTTGGGGATGTAAACAATGATGAATTCAACGATATTGCCATAAGTGCTATAGGTACTGGAAACACTCCAGGATACACTTTTGTATTTTATGGTGGAACTGACATGGACAATATACCGGACATACAAATTTTAGGTGAGCCAAGTGAAGAAAATATGTTGGGAGGCTTTGGCAGTTCCGTTTCAGGAACAGGTGATATTAACGCTGATGGTTATGATGATTTAATCGTAGGGAATAGCAACTATTTCAATCATGCAGGGAGAAGTTATATTTATTTTGGAAGTAGTACTGCCGATACAGTTTCCGACATAGTGCTTGAAGGTGAATTTATGAATAACTATACGGCTTACGCTACATCAATAATTGAAGATATCAATAACGATGGATTTGATGACATACTGCTGGGTGCACCTGGATATAGAGGTGACGGTATTACCGACTTTGGAACAGGCAGAGTGTATATTTATTTTGGAGGTTTAACAACTGATACAATTGCTGATATCATCCTAGATGGTCCCTGGAATGTTGGTTGTTTTGGCTGGGCACTCTCATCAGCTGGAGATTTTAACAATGATGGCCATAATGATTTTATTGTTGGGGCATTTAACGAAGCATACCTGTATTTTGGCGGACCTCAATTGGATGCTGAACCAGATATCATTTTTGAAGGTGATTTCTGGGGCTTTATTTTAGGAAATGCTGTTGCTCCTGCAGGAGATGTGAATAATGATGGGTTTGATGATGTGATTATCGGAGCATGGGGTGGTGATGATTACCAGGGACAGGCATTTATCTATTTTGGAAATGAAACTTTTGAAAACAACCCGGATGTATCCATTGAATATTCTCCCATGGTCAACTATTTTGGTTATTCAGTTTCGGGGATAGGAGATTACAACAATGATGGATTTGATGATGTGGCTGTAGGTGATTACGGAGTGAGTTACGATGGTGCCGCAAGGATATATTTTGGAAGTGAAGCTATGGATAATGAAGCAGACTTTACCATTTATGGAGAATACGCATCCAGCAACTTTAGCAGAAGTATAAGCCCCGTAGGTGATTTTAATGATGATGGCTTTGATGACTGGATAGCAAGTGATGAAAGCTACGAAAACAAAGGCCGAGTTTACCTGTTTTTAGGTGGCGATGATGCAGACGACGAATATGACCTGGTTTTTGATGGTGAGGCAATTGATGAAAACTTTGGTTGGTCACTGAGTGGTGCCGAGGATATAAATGGTGATGGAATTACCGATATAATTGTTGGTGCAAATGGATCAGAAAATTCCATCGGAAAAACCTATATCTTTTTAGGTGGACAGGAATTAGACAATAACCCGGATGAAATTTATATAGGTGAGTTGGAGGGTGATAATTATGGTTATTCTGTTTCCTGTGGTGGTGATGTTAACAATGATGGCAAATCAGATATTTTGGTTGGAGCAAACCTTCACAACGAAAACGGAGCTGCTTATGTTTATATCAGTGATTTGAGTTCATCTGTTGAAAATTCTGACTTACATTATCCTGAAAAATTTCAACTATCACAAAATAATCCCAACCCTTTTAGCACTTCCACTTCCATCACATATTCATTAGCCACTCAATCATCGGTGAGCTTAAAAATATTCGACTTAATGGGTAAAGAAATAATTACACTTAAAAACGAAATTGAAATACCTGGATCAAAGTCTGTGGATTGGGATGGAAAAAATAGATTTGGAAAGTCGGTTGATCCGGGAATCTATTTTTATATACTACAGGTTGGTAATAATAGCCAGAGTAAAAAAATGGTATTGATGAGATAAAGAGATTTTTTAGAATAAAAGAAATTCGACAAAAAAGATTGATTCACAATAATACTTGTATAGCAGGAATGCTGTTATACACAATGAGATGAAAATGCAGATGGTACAATAAATTCAGCGGACAAATCCACTTGGGCAATATATGCTGGAACACCGCGATACAATTATCCTGACTTTAATTTGGACAGTCAGGTTGATAATTCTGATAAAAATGATTTCTGGTCTGGGAATCTGGGTGAAAATAGTCAGGTTCCTGAATAAAAATACAAACTATTGTCTCCTGATATTAAAGCTTACTCAAAAACACATAAAGGTCCTCGCCACTTTCAATGTATAATCTTGTCCGCAACCGGTAACGGGCAGTTTTTACACTATTTGGGGAAATGTTTAACAGTGCTGCAGTTTCTTTAATATTCAGATTCAGGCTAATTAACGCAGCCAACCGGTAATCGTGAGTACCCAAATTTGGATTAATATCCTTTAACTTTTTGTAAAAATCTTTATTTACATTTTCAAAATAATTTTTAAAAAGCTCCCAATCTTTTTCTGATTTTTGACTTTGATTTATATCCCTAATCATTGATTTGAATTCCATTTTTAAATCGTGACCTACATGCTTCGATGTTTTCTTAAGCTTCTCCAGTATATCACTTATCATTTGATTCTGCTGCATCATATTCAGCGCATGAGTAGTTAATTGTTTGGTCTTAAAAGTAATTTCCAATTCCAGTTCTTTTCTTACCAGTTTCCTGTTCTGGATGTCAGCTTCCAATAATTTCTTTTCTGTGAAATGTAATTCCTTTTCCTTCTTTTGTTTAAAATAATAAGAAATTGCCAGCAATATCAATAAAGCAAATGCCAATACCATAACTATTATTATCAGGTTTTGCCTGCTTTGTATTGCTTTAGCTTTTATACTTTCACTCTCATTAAGTTTTTTAAGGAATATTATTTCATTTTCCTTTCTTTCCGTTTCAAATTCAGTTTTTAGCTTTTGGATAAATTCCTGGTTTTCTTTTGTAGTAATAGAATCTTTTAAGTTGAGGTATTTCTCTATGTTATTGTTGGCTTCTGAATATTTCCCCAAACCTTTGTATGCTTTATAAAGGTACATGTAGTTTTCAATCTGCACATGCATGTCACCACTTTCCTTCGCGAGTTTTATTGCCAGGTTGCCATGATAAATCGCCTTCTCATAATTTTGTTGTGCTAAAAAAAGCTCACTTAAACCCAAATGCAGCCTCGAATTATTAGCATTGATAAGGTTGTTCTCAGTTAATGCTTTTGTAAAATAACCGTAAGCTTCATCATATTTCTTCTGATTTATTAATAACAATGCCAGATTCTGTAATACAATAGCCTGGTTTCTGTGATCGCCCAAACCTTCACAAATTGTAAGGCTCTTTTTAGAATATTCAATTGATTTAGTTGTGTCCCCTGTTTTTTTATAAAGGATACCTAAATTAGCATAGCATTTCTGGATATTGGCCGAATCGTTTTGTTGCAAAGCACTTTGCAAAGCTTTGTCCAGCCAGATTTCACCATTTTTATAATCATCTATAACAAGGTATATACCTCCAATATTCAACTTCCCAACTGTAAGCATATCTTGTGGTGCGTTGTTTTCTTCCCTGATCTTCATTGATTTAATAAAATAGACCAATGATGAATCATGCCTGCCTGTTTTAATATATGTGGAAGCAATGTTGTTGAGCAATTTGGCATAATGCAATGGCGAGATTTTATCGTTGTCCCTGTCGAAACCGTATGCCTTATAAAATGATGTAGAATTTTTAAAATCACTCAGCGCATTTGAATAATCGGCTTTAAAATAATAATCGAAACCACTGTTTATATAAAAGAAAATAATGTTTATCGTATCCTGAATTTTTAGGGCTTTTTTTAATCCCTGCCTGGTAAAATTTTCTGCGGAATCATATTCAGCTTTTCCCCGGTAAGCTGAAGCCAAAATTGCAGCTGCATCAACATATGTCTGTCCTTCATCACCAAAACGTTTAATGGCTTTGTTAGCCACTTTTATTGCTTCATCAGGCTTATCCTTTAAAAGGCTATCAGCTTTCTGGATTAATTTTTCAGCTTCTGAGGGAGAACCTGATTGGGAAAATGATGTTGAAAAAGAAAATGCACAAATAGCAAATAATGAAAAGATAAACAGCCTCATGAGGTTTAAGTAAAATTAATAAAATCAATTTAATGTTGGATAGAAGAACAAAAAAACAAATACCTCTTGAATGCAAACACAAAACTATTCAAAAATTAGTCAGTAAACTAAAAAACAATCACAAGTTGACCAAAATAAAATCAGCTGAAATCTTTTTCACTTGATATTGTGATACTTGCAATTGTAATTAAATTCCCGGTTAACCTTAAGTCTACCTAAATATTTCATAGCTGTACACCTCAAGTACACCCAAATAATTAGGTTGTCCGGTTTTTCAGTTGTTGTTTTGCAAGAAATCCAGAATCTACAACAAACATAAAAATCAACAATTTGAAAACAAATAAAATGAAAACTATATGAAAACAAAATCTATACTTTTAATCCTGACATTTGGAATTGTTTTAAGTTCCTTTAGTCAAAATACAATTGAACTAACCTTCACAGCTGAGAACAGCGGGCAGCACCTCCCATTGGACAGTATCTTAATTGAAAACCTCACACAAGGAGGGGATACAATCCTGTTTACACCAGATACATTATTGGTGATTGATGTCCTTACCGGTATTGGAGATAACAACGCAATAGATAAAAACAGCTTTTTTACCCTTAATAATTATCCCAACCCTTTCATTGATAAAACAACAGTTAGTTTTGATTTGTATGAGACAGAAGATATTTCCATTGTTGTCAGGAATATTTTAGGTGAGCAACTGGCAGTTTATAAAAACACATTAAAGCATGGCAATCATTCTTTTTTTATTTATCCGGGGAACGAAAAGTATTATTTGTTGACCCTCACCGGAAAGCAAACCAGCAAAACCATTAAATTGTTAAATGCAAAAGGAAATAGCACAAATGGTGGAAAAAGCAGAATTGTTTACAATGGGTTCAATGATAATTCGATAACATATAAGTCTCAAAATGTCAAAAGTGATTTTGGGTTTACCATTGGTGATGAATTGAAATATAGTGCTTATTCAGATATGGGAGAGAGCTCAATAGTTGATTCGCCAACCGGCAACCAAACTTATACATTTCAGTTTGCAAGCGGCGTTCCCTGCCCCGGAATACTTACAGTAACATACGAAGGACAGGTATATAATACAGTACTTATTGGCAGTCAATGCTGGTTGAAAGAGAACTTGAATGTTGGCGAAATGATAAATGGAAACGAAAATATGAGTGATGAGGGCACAATAGAAAAATACTGCTATGATAACAACCCTGAAAATTGTGAGACTTATGGTGGCCTATACCAATGGGATGAAATGATGCAATATAGCACAACACAGGGTGTACAGGGCATTTGCCCACCTGATTGGCATTTGCCTACAGACGAAGAATGGAAACAGTTAGAAGGCACAGTTGACAGCCAGTATGGATACCCTGACCCAGAATGGGATGATACAGGTTGGCGTGGATTTGATGCAGGTGAAAGGCTCAAATCAGAAAACGGGTGGTATAATAATGGAAATGGTTCTGATTGGTATGGTTTTGCGGGTCTCCCCGGGGGCTACCGGTATACGGGTGGTTCGTTTCTCTATCTCTCATTCTACGCCATCTTTTGGTCTTCAAGCGAGGATGGCACGGGTGCGTGGGGCCGGTACTTGAGCTACGATGGCTCGCAGGTGCGCCGGGGCAGCTACGATCAGGCTTACGGGAATAGTGTTCGTTGCATCAAAGATTAGCATAAGCAAAATGGTGATTACAACAATAAATAATAATAAACTATTTATCAAATTCGACAGCTTAGTCAAAAAAGGAATGATAAGTATTAATGATAATAACAATTTCAAATCTGATCAATATATCGAGAACTCAGATTTTGAAGTAATGGATTTATCTGCCAATTGTGAGAAGATCCATATTCAAATTGAAATTGGTAAACAAATAATAACTAAAACCATAAACTTAAAAAATTAATAATAGAAGTATTGAAGGAAGTACAGTTTAGAACATCTGTATAAATAAGCATTGTAGTACCTATATACTCTATAAAGGAAATAACGACAAACTAACTATTTAATAAATTTTATCATGAAAAAACAAATTACACTTTTAACAGCAATTATGATTTTTATTGCAATCAGTATCAATGCAACTGTTTGGCGGGTAAACAACCGGGTAAATGTTGATGCGGATTTTACAACTTTGGCAGATGCTATTGCAGGTGCCTCGGCCAATGACACCATTTATCTTGAGGGGAGCCCTACAAGTTATGGTGGTGCCTCATTTTCTAAACCATTGACTGTTATAGGTACAGGTTATTTTCTCAATGAAAATGATTCGACACAGGCATATAAAGAGAAGTCGATAGTTGGGACATTATATTTCCACAATGGTAGCCAGGGAAGCGTGGTCGAAGGCCTCTATATAGATGCCGTAAACACCTATGTGTCAGCTTATGGTGTTTACATAAACACAAATGATATTACTATCAGGCGCAATTATATTTTTGCACATGGCAATAACAGCTGGGTACATCACTATAGTATTTATGTTGTTGCGACTTATAGCTCGTTGACGATTGAACAAAACTGGATACGCCCGACGGGCTTGCCCAATGGAAATTATTCCCACGCCATACACTTTGTTGCATACACTATTGGTTCACTAATCCAAAATAACATTATCTATTGCGATACCAGTGGCAAGGCCATATACATGGGTGAAGACCATGAGGCTTCTTCACTGATTGTTAAGAACAATGCTATCATGGGGGACATTACCACCTACAACAGTTCACAATACAACAACATTCTTATTTATGGTTCATACACACCGGCAACAAATGATTTGAATTCAAATAATATATGCGATTTAACACAATACCCGAATGAAAATGGCAACCAGCAAAGTATAGTTATGTCAACAGTATTTGAAGATTATACCACGTTTATTGATAACGGCTACATCCTAAAGGCAGGTTCGCCAGCAATAGGGACTGGTGTTTTGGGTGTTGACTGTGGGCCTTTTGGCACAAACGATCCTTATGTGCTTTCCGGTATGCCCCCTATCCCTGCTATTTTTGATTTTGAGATGAACCAAACAATTGGTACATCAACTATCCCGGTTACCGTAAAATCAATGTCACATAAGTAAAACCCTAATAATCACCTCTAGTACTCACCCGGTGACTCCAAGTCACCGGGTAAATAAGAAATAAAAAATTACAAAATGAAAACATATCCAAGATTAATAATTTTCGTACTGCTGATTACAATCACAGCACATCAGTCAATAGCCCAGGTAAGTGTTAATGTAGATGGGAGCATCCCAGATGCATCGGCCATGCTTGATGTACAATCCACCGAAAGGGGTTTTTTGGCACCAAGGATGACAATGTTACAGCGTGATGCCATAGCAAGTCCGGTAACAGGATTGTTGATTTTTCAAACCGATAGTACAGCCGGCTTTTATTATTTTGATGGGGCTGCCTGGGGATTGATCAAAACCGGGGGTAATGCAATTGATGATTTAACCGACGGTAAAACCGGTGGCAGCAGTTTATTCCTTGGTACTGACGCTGGTATTGTTGATGATGGTACAACCAATGAGAATGTTGCCATTGGTGAAAAATCATTATCCAATAATACCTCAGGGTATAATAATACTGCCATTGGATTTGAGGCTTCACGTTTCACTGATTTTGGATGGTACAATACAACAATAGGGTCAGAGGCCAATTTTTGGAATACGGAAGGTTCAAATAATACAATGATTGGGTATAAAGCTGGAAGTGGGACTACACCGCACAGTAAATCCGGAAATACATTTCTTGGGTCTCGGGCTGGGTATTATGAAACAGGCGACAATAAACTATACATCGAAAACTCAGATACAATAAACCCTTTGATTTATGGTGAGTTTGATAACGACTTTGTCAGAATTAACGGCAATATAGATATTAACGGCAATATAGGTGTAGGTGTAGATTATACTGGTAATGGGGAAAATGTATTGGCAATGAAATACTCTCATGCCCCTACTGCTTCTGTCAACAATAGCATATTGTTATATACTGACAGTATTAATATTCTTTTTGATAATTGGACAGCTGAACTCAGGGTAAGGGACGAGGCTGGATTTGTTACAACATTATCGCCACATAACTTTAGCATGCTCCCCAAAAGCGAGCCAATGGCCTGGTCGTTTTATAGTGAAAATAGTGTAGTTGGAAAAAAAATGAATGTTGATATGTTAAGGGCAATCCGTTTAGTAGAAGAAATATCGGGTGAAAAACTTGTTTGCATCAAGGATATTGATGACAACTCAAAATATGTTGAGACCAAAAATAATAACACAGGAATTATTGAACAACAGCAGAAAGACATTGAAGCATTGAGTTTGCAAATTGAAACATTGTTAGAACGAATCGAAGAACTGGAAAAGAAATAGGATAATTAAATAACCCTACGAGGGTTTAAATACTTCTAAAATGAAAAATTACCAAAGACTAATAATTTTCGTACTGCTGCTTACAATCACAGCACATCAGTCAATCGGACAAGTAAGTGTAAATGTAGATGGGGCTCTCCCCGATGCATCGGCCATGCTTGATGTTCAATCAACCGAAAGGGGTTTTTTGGCACCACGGATGACAATGGCCCAACGCAATGCCATTACAAGTCCGGTAACAGGATTGTTGATTTTTCAAACCGATAGTACAGCCGGCTTTTATTATTTTGATGGGGCATCATGGGGGATAATCAAAACCGGGGATAATGCGATTGATGATTTGATCGACGGTAAAGCCGATGGCAGCAGCTTATTTCTTGGTACAGACGCCGGTATTGATGATGACGGAACAACCAACGAGAATGTTGCCATTGGTGAAAATTCATTTTCCAATAATACCTCAGGATCTAATAATACTGCCATAGGGTTCGAGGCTTCGCGTTTCAATACCATTGGATGGTACAACACTACAATAGGTTCAGAGGCCAATTTTTGGAATACGGAAGGTTCAAATAATACAATGATTGGGTATGAGGCCGGACATGGAAATACACCGCACAGTAAATCCGGAAATGTATGTCTTGGTCATCGGGCAGGGTATTACGAAACGGACGATAATAAATTATACATCGACAACTCATCTACATACGACCCCTTGATTTATGGTGAGTTTGATAACGACTTTGTCAGTATTAATGGGGACTTAGAAATAACTGGGGATTTGGATATAGTCGGGAGCATTATTGGCATTGGCATTGATAATTTGAGTGATGGGAAAACAGCTAGCGGTAGCAGTGTATATCTCGGCACAGGTGCAGGTGTCGGGGATATTTCTGGAATAGCTTATGGTAATGTTGCTCTTGGCACTAATGCTCTTTCGGTGAATTCTGCGGGAAACTCAAATACTGCAATTGGAGATCATTCGCTATCAAGTAATACCGGGGATCAAAATACAGCAACAGGATACGGTTCGCTTGAAAATAATATTACTGGATTCGTTAACACTGCAATTGGCCATCATTCATTGCACAATAATATTACGGGAAACCTTAACACTGCGTGTGGTGCCCTGGCACTTTCAGATAATGTAAGCGGGCTCTATAATACTGCTCATGGGTCTTTGGCACTTTCTAGTATCACAATAGGCAGCTACAATACAGCCTTGGGACATGCAGCTTTTAGTAATGGTACAAACTATAATAATTCTACCGGCCTGGGTTATAATGCAGAACCCGGTGCCAGCAATACCGTCAGAATTGGAGATGCTAATATATCCACAATAGGTGGCTATGCCAACTGGACCAATGTATCTGACAAAAGGTTTAAAACAAATGTTCGGGAAAATGTGGCTGGGTTAGATTTCATTATGAAACTCCGGCCGGTTACTTACAACCTGGATATGGATGCAATTGCAAGGTTCTATAGTACACCTGACAACCTCCGCCTTCCACAGGGCGAACAATTAAAAGCTGCAGAACTTCAAACGGGTTTTATTGCCCAGGAAGTTGAAACTGCTGCCAATAGCGTGGGTTATGATTTTCATGGTGTGGATAAACCTAAAAATGAAAACTCACATTATGGTTTGCGCTATGCAGAGTTTGTTGTGCCTTTGGTAAAAGCAACCCAGGAACAACAAGAAGTAATTGAAAACCTCGAAAAGGAAAATACAGCTTTGAAAGAGCAAATTGACAAGCAAAATAACCAAATGGTCAATATTTTAAAACGGATAAATAAATTGGAAAATAAATAATATCAAAAAAAATAAATTATGAAGAATCAAATACTAAGTATCGTCTTTTTGTTGAGCATTAATATCATATTTGCACAGCAACATCAAGAAACATTAAACAAGTGGGCTTCAAGCCAAACTAATAATTTCAGTGCCAGTGATGTGGAGGATTATATGAAGGCGGGCCTGACAGATGGTGACATAACTTTTGGTCCCGAATTTACCTTCACAGATGAATATGCTGATGACTTATCGGTTGCAGCAATTGATGAAACACATTTTGTGATGGCCTATACAAGGCAATCCAATGAGAGCTATGGTGCATCAGTGGTGGGGACTATTTCAGGAAATACGATTACTTATGGCGAAGAAGTTCTTTTTTATCAGGTAAAATGGACCCATAATATTTCTGTTATACATCTAAATGAAAACCGCTTTGTGGTTGTATTTACACCGGGCTTTCCTACAGCAAGCCAATTTGGAAGAGCAAGGGTAGGATTTGTTGATGGTGATGTAATCACTTACCCCAGTTACGAATATGTTTTTAATCCGGCTTACACAGTTTCTCTTTCTGCCACAACACTGGATACAAACCGTTTTGTTGTTGCTTATGAAGATGGCAGCAATTCTGGCTACGGCACTGCTATTGTTGGTACTGTTACGGGGAATGGCATTGCCTTTGGCCCTGCTAATGTGTTTCAGGGCTCAATAACAAAGGACATTTCTGTAACGGCCCCCAATACAAACAACTTCGCAATTGTATATCGCGATGCCAGTAATAGTAACTCTGGAATGGCAGTCGTGGGGGAAGTAAGTGGAAATGAAATCTCTTTTGGGTCCGGCAATACATTTAATCCTGAACAAAGCACTTCTATATCATCATCAAGTCTTGATGAAAACCGGATTGTTGTTGCTTATGAGGCAATTGGCAGCCCAAATACCGGTAATTCATTTATAGCAACCTTATCGGGCAATACCATCTCTTTTGGCCCTGAATATGTTTTTAATGCAACAAATACTGGAAATATTTCAGTTACGGGTATGGATGAAAACCACTTTGTAATTTCATTTAGCAACTCAAGTAATGGTGTTTTTGGTACTGCCGTTACCGGTACTGTTTCCGGAACATCAATTACCTATGGTGTTGAATCTGTTTTTAACGAAGCTATTACTTCTCTTATAACTGCAACAAGGATTGACAATAGCCATTTTGTTTCGGCGTATCAAGATAATGGGAATTTGTATTTTGGAACAGCTGTTGTCGGCGAAGTAGAAGGCGGTGTGGTTACATGGGTTAGACCAGGTGAGAATTGGGATGATATGATAAAAATATTTGGAGCCAATGACCATGTTGAAATAAGGGCAGACATCCCTGTTGATGCAGTAATCAATATTTATTCCATCGGTGGTCAATTAATTAAAACAGAGAAG
>Ga0255389_1024_pt1 | contig 15502 bp, 12 predicted proteins | sample ANMaggSeSYBR01E4_FD_182113 | JGI IMG/M metagenome (GOLD analysis project Ga0255389, IMG submission 182113) | Sediment cell enrichment communities from methane seep in Santa Monica Basin, California, United Staets - ANME aggregate JGI... | ecosystem: Environmental > Aquatic > Marine > Cold seeps >...
TCGAAAATGACCCTGAAACACCACGGTTGTGGGCTGAATCTGGCGCCAGTTTTGGAAAATTGTCCCGCCGGATCGCTTCCAAAGGCTGGGCTGGACTGGAATGGTCTACTGGTATTCCCGGTACAGTGGGAGGGGCAGTGGTAAATAATGCAGGCGCCTTTGGTTCCAGTGTGGCTGAGAACCTGGAAGTGGCAGAAATCTTGCATCCGTTAGGAGACAAGATTCAGCGATCAGAGTGGTCGGTGGATCAATTGGCGTATGAATACCGGACGAGTGCGATCAAAGCTGGAATATCTCAGGCGGTAGTCCTGAGCGCGACTTTCCGTTTACGGCAAAGTACACCTGAAGAGGTGAAAGCACAGATCTCAGCTATTTCAGAAAAACGCCAGGATTCCCAGACGCAGGGTGCAAGCCTGGGCAGCATGTTTAAAAATCCTCCTGGTGATTATTCAGGGAGGCTGATCGAAGAAGCGGGACTAAAAGGATCCAGGGTAGGGGATGCGGAAGTCAGCCTCGTCCATGGAAATTTTTTCCTCAACCAGGGGAATGCTTCTGCTGCAGATATCGCTGCTCTGATTGAACGAGTGAGGACGACGGTAAAAGAAAAATTTGGAGTAGAGCTAGAAATGGAAATCGAATTTATTGGAGACTGGGAGCAGGGTTAAGGAATGAGAAAACCAATTCGTTTAGGCGTTGTATTTGGAGGACGTTCAGGGGAACATGAAGTTTCCCTTGTTTCTGCGCGGTCCGTCCTGAATACACTCGATCCTCAGAAATACCACATCACTCAGATAGGCATCACTATTGATGGTGATTGGCTGGTAGGTGAGAAAACGCTTGAAGCTCTCAGTGAAAAGAATATTGATCAATTATTGCCAGCATTGATGCTGCCTATCCCTGCCCGGCCGGAAATATACACTATCACCGCTGCTGACCAGGAAGAGATTCTCAAAGTTTTCGCAGAATTGGATGTGATTTTCCCTGTGCTGCACGGCTCATTTGGTGAAGATGGAACGATGCAGGGTTTATTTGAACTTACTGATATTGCATATGTGGGAGCAGGGGTATTGGGATCTGCGGTGGCAATGGATAAGGCTTTGTTTAAGGATGTGATGATTGCTAACGGTATTCCGGTAGTACCTTCAACACTTGTTTACCGGTCAGAGTTGGACAACATGAATGAAGTACTCAACCAGGTGGCTGAATTTGCTGAATATCCGTTGTTTGTAAAACCAGCCAATATGGGTTCATCAGTGGGAGTCCATAAATGCCAGGATATTGAGGAGGTTGCCGTCAGTTTGCTGGATTCTGCTCAGTACGATCGCCGCATTCTGGTTGAAAAGGGCATCAACGCGAGAGAAATTGAACTGAGCGTTTTAGGAAATCAATCACCCAGGGTCTCTGTGCCCGGTGAAATCCGGCCTACTGCAGAGTTTTATTCCTATGAAGCAAAGTATCATGATGACAGCTCGGAATTAATTATCCCGGCGCCACTTGATGATGATCAGACTAAGCTGTTTCAGGAATATGCCCTGCGAGCTTATCAAGCAATTGACTGCGCCGGAATGGCCCGGGCTGACTTTTTGCTGGATAAAGAGAGCGGAGATATCTTCTTAAATGAAATAAACACTATACCGGGTTTTACTCCAATCAGTATGTATCCGAAATTGTGGGAAGCAAGCGGGTTGACATACGCAGATTTGATTGACGAATTAATTCTCCTCGCCTTGGAAAGGAAACAGGAGAAAGATCAGTTAATTAGAAAGTACGAGTTTAATGGATAAGGCAGAACGATGAGTAGAGTACAACGGACTCGAGTAGAGCAGGGTGTTGGAAGCAGGAAGTCGGCCCAGATGAGGAGAACTCAAGGGGCTTCCCGTCTATCTTCCAGCGTGCCTTCACGCAGAATGCCTCCTGTTCTCTCCCGGAGTGGAATTGGCATTAATTCAGTTGCCCTGGATAACAGGCCAGTGCCCAGACGGCGGGTTGATGTCTCTCTGTCCTCACCGGGGGCAGAAATCGGCTGCCTGCGGTGCCAGCAGTAAGTAATAAATGGCGGTTGTTATCAGGCGTATTATCAGTAAGCCTGCTGTTGGGGTTGATACTGTTGACTAATAATGGATTGTTCCAGGTACAAGGAATTCAAGTTCAGGGGCTGGAACGTTTTACCAAAGGAGACATCTCGCAGGCGATAAATATCACTGGATCATCGATATTTTTTATTAATCCAGAGAGAATAAAAAAGGATCTTCAGCTCACATATCCCGGTTTGTCTGAAGTGGATGTGCAGGTCACCTGGCCAGCAAGTGTCAGTATTTCATTAAAAGAACGAATCCCCGTTTTAGCTTGGAATTGGGACGGGCATGTGAGATGGGTGGATGAGAATGGGGTGGCGTTTGAACCTCATGATGAAGGGCTTGATGTTGTTCAAGTCAGGTCGATAATATTGCCGCCAACGGTTGATGATCGGTTTGTAGATCCTCGGATTGTAAGAACAGTAGCTGCCCTGGATGATTATTTACCTGAACAAGCAGATATGATTTATACCGCGGAGCATGGTTTGGGATGGCATGACGCAAGAGGCTGGGTTGTATATTTTGGGTTTAATGATGACAACGCGGAACAAAAGATGAATGTATACCAGTCGATGGTTGAGTATTTAGAGGGGAAGAGGATTAAGCCCTCAATAATAAACATTGAATTTTTGGATTCACCTTATTTCAGGATGGAATCATGAGCCCGCAGGAAGCGCCGATCATTGTAGGTATCGATGTAGGTACAACAAAAATCTGCACCCTGGTAGCCAGGGTGGAAGCGGAAAATAAATTCCGGATCCTTGGGGTTGGTATAGAACCTTCACGTGGGATGAGGAAAGGTTGTGTCGTGGATATTGAGGCAACTAGTAAAGCTATCAAGAGATCTATCGACAAAGCAGAAAGAACTTCTGGTTTGGAGATTACATCGGCGCAGGTTAGCCTGGCAGGATCTCATGTCTCGTCTGTAAACAGTCACGGCGCGAGTGGTGTCACAGGTGGTGTGATTGATCAACATGATGTCTTCCGGGCATTGGACGCTGCAAAAGCTGTTTCTATCCCTCACAATCGGGACATTGTCCATGTCATCCAGCGCGGATTCAGCGTTGACGGTCAGGATGGCATTCACAAACCAATTGGCATGCATGGGTATCGTTTGGAAGTTGAAGCCCACATCATTACCGCAGCTTCTACCTCTCTTGATAATCTGGAGCAGTGTGTTAATGCAGCGGGCGCTGAAGTGGAAGCTTTTGTTCTCAACCCCCTTGCATCAGCAGAAGCAGTATTAACGGAAACTGAGCGGGAAATGGGAGTTGTAGTTTGTGATATTGGCGGTGGAACAACCGATTTGGCGATTTATATCAATGGGGATGTCTGGCATACGATGGTGATGGCAATTGGAGGAAATCATATAACTTCCGATATCACCCATGGATTGAGTTTGTCGCTTGACCAGGCAGAGAAAGTAAAGATTCAGCACGGTCATGCAATGAAATCTGAAATTTCAGAAGACGAAGTATTTCATATTCGTCCCTTTGGAGATGATGCAGAAGCAGAATACAGCAGACAGAAATTGGCTATGATAATTGAGGCTCGCGTAGAAGAAATGTTCAGCTATGTGATCCAGGAGATCAAACGTTCCGGATATGATGGATTACTGCCAGCGGGAATGGTTTTGACAGGTGGAACGAGTTCACTGCCCGGTATCAGCCAATTTGCGCGGAGGATGTTCAACTTTCCGGTCAGGGTAGCCCAGCCGGAAAATCTGCTGGGAATGACAGATCAGCTTTATGATCCCGCATACTCAACTAGTGTTGGCTTATTAGAATGGACGGTGTTAATGAATACAATATCATACGAAAAAGATAGTTACAGGAAGCAGATGTATGATGAAACAGTTAGCTGGAGCAAAGTAATTGATTTTCTCAGGCGTTTGCTTCCTTAAGCAATGACCACACAACAAATGCAAGTCTAGGACAGAGGAGATAACTATGGACCCCATCAAAGAAACAGAATCATTTGCAAGGATAAAAGTAGTTGGTGTTGGCGGAGGTGGATGCAATGCCGTAGACCGGATGATAGATGCTGGTCTTACAGGTGTTGAATTTATCGCTGTTAATACAGATGCTCAGGCTTTACTGCGTTCCAAAGCGCCGATACAAGTCCGCGTAGGAGATAAACTTACCCGCGGATTGGGTTCTGGGGGCGATCCTGGTGTTGGCCGGGGCGCAGCAGAAGAATCTGCAGACGATCTTTACGGTATTTTAAAGGGCGCGGATATGGTCTTCATCACAGCCGGCATCGGCGGTGGGACCGGAACCGGCGCGTCTCCAATTGTAGCCCAGGCTGCGAGAGAGATCGGTGCTCTGACGATTGGGGTTGTTACCCGACCATTTACATTTGAAGGCACACAGCGTACGCAAACAGCCGAACAGGGCATTGCGCTTCTGAAAGATCAGGTTGATACGCTAATCGTCATTCCTAATGACCGGCTGCTGCAAATTGTTGATAAAAAGGCCAGTCTCCAGCAAGCATTTATGGTTGCTGATGACGTATTGAGACAGGGTATTCAAGGAATCTCGGAATTGATCACTATTCCCGGTTTGATCAACCTTGACTTCGCTGATGTCCGCTCGATTATGTCTGAAGGTGGAGCAGCCCTGATGGCAGTAGGAGAGGCAACCGGTGACGACCGAGCTCGGGAAGCCGCCGAAAAAGCCATGTCCAGCGAATTGCTGGATATCACCATTGATGGTGCCCGTGGAATTTTGTTTAACGTCACCGGTGGTCCGAACCTCTCGCTTTATGAGGTCAACCAGGCAGCTGCGATTATCAAAGAAACTGCCCATCCGGAAGTAAATCTGATCTTCGGTGCGGTCATCGATCCATCGATGGACGAAAAATTCCGCATCACAGTAATTGCGACTGGATTCCAAACAACAGGCATGCCCCGCAATATCATGGAAAGATCTTCCCGGCGCAATCGAATGGAATCTTCTGTGGGTGAAGTTGTCCAGGATGAACGGGAATTAGAATTTGTTCCTCGTTCTTTCAATACTGAAAACTTGGATATCCCCACTTTTTTACGGAATCGAAAACGCAACTAGTAGGGTATAGATTGCTTGGAACATTATATATATAGATTGGGTCCAAGTTGGTCCTTGGATAACTATACACGGGTAAGTCCACCCTAATCTGGCCTCCTCCTGGTAGGGTTGGATGTTGTCTGGTCAAGTTCTCCTGCTGGATTTCCAGCAGGAGAGCTGCTTTAAATGGTGATTTCTAATTGACATTTATTAGTTAAGTGAAAAATCCGGCTTATTTTTCCCTAGTGACACGAGGGGTTGTATGCTAAAATTAAGTCCAGTTGTTGGTTTAGTAGATTTGGGTAGATAAAACATGAAATGTCCTTACTGCAAAGATGATGATTCCAGGGTGCTGGATACCTCGCATGATAGACGTGGCGGTACAAGACGACGTAGACTGTGCTTAAATTGCGACCAGCGTTTCAGCACTTACGAAAGGGCAATCCTGGATACTCCCCTGATCATTAAGCAAGATGGAACAAGAGAGGAATTTAATAGGCATAAACTTATCCGGGGAATCCAGATTAGTTGTGATAAACGACCGGTATCCGCCGCTGATATTGAAAGATTGGTTGGAGATGTCGAATCAGATCTTCAGTCGATGGGAGAAATTGAGGTTTCATCCCGGGTTGTGGGAGACATGGTTATCGCTGGATTAAAAGAGATGGATTTGGTAGCCTATATCAGATATGCGATCGTATATCTCGGGCTGGAGGACCTTAATGCGATTCGGGGTGAAATTGACGCATTGTTGGATTCATAACCGTAAATTTCTGAAAAGAATATAAAAAAAGAAGCCCTCATCCTGACGTGGAGAGGGCTTTTACATTTAAATTAACCTGAACTAACCGCATCCCCCACCGACGGGGGCACGCTTTAAGTCGAGTTCAATCTTTTTCTCATATTCCAAATCATATTTGTCATGATCTGGATAGGCTGCAGGGCAATTTGAACCCAGAGCAGCATCAAATTCATAATGTAATTCTTCTTCCTCGGCGGGTTTTACATCTCCACAAAAGCCCTGCTCATAAGGTGTGGCAAAAGTATCCAGCCAATTGTTGATACCTCCACTGAGAATATAAACATTGGGAACTGCCTGGGAGGTCAGCATCTTCCATACTTCGGTAGCATGTTTTTCATCATTGCTCATTACTACAAAGACTGTATTTGCCGGTTGGGCGATAAATTCATCAATGGAGCCTGGTATATCCAGAGGTAGAATATTCTCAGCATCTAAAAGATGGAAGAGATTATAGTCAGCTTCATTCCGGACATCTAGCATGATCAGGTTGAGTTTATGGTCGTGGAATGTATCCAGTAATTCTCCGGGATCAATATACACTTCTCGATTTGTAAGATCGGATTCCCTGAGAGGTGCGAGTCGAGCCCAGCGGTCATCTGTTGTCGGCTGTCCGATGATGGCGATCACAACTGCCACAAGGACTAAAACAACAGCCCCGTAATAACGGGCTTTTGGCGCTTTTTTGGGATCCTTGCCGCCATAGATTTTCTCTAGCTGCTCACCGCCCACAAACATCAATAAGGCCATTAAGGTTACCAGGATGACAATTATTCCGGTTGGTAAGTTAAAGACATCCATGAGAGTGACTCGTCCGAAGTAACTGCCATTAAAGAAGTATTTGAAAAAATCAACTGTTTCACCAAAGAGAAATACACCCACCAAACCGCCGAGAACAAAAAAGATTCCGTCAATTTTTAAGGTTGCCAGGGCAACCAGGGATGTGCCAGGACAGAAACCGCCAATAATAAAACCGGCTCCCATAATTAATCCGCCCACGATGCCAGGCCAGAGGTAAGTGGGGTTAACCCAGATTAAGTTGTAATCCAGCAGTCCGATAGCAGAGCTGGCAAATAAGAGCAGCATGCCGACTACGATTGCGGTAAAGAACACTTTAAAGACGCGGAGACTCTTAAAATAAAACTGGGCAGCCAGGGAAGGCGAATGGTTAAATCCGGAGATTTCCAGCACGTAGCCGAACAAAAAGCCAATCAACAGAAAAACAAGGTACATGAGCGGTTTGCCCAGTAGAGATTCTAAGTGAAGGGGAAAAGGTATCATGATTGTCTCCTTTAATTCCAGAGCCTGCGGGCGAAATATGCCAGGGCATAGGCGCCGCCAAAGATTGAAAACATAACTACCCAACTACCGGCAGATAAAGTTGCGCCGCCGGATAACGCCTGCCCGGAAGTGCATCCCCTGGCCAAACGGGCTCCGTAGGTGAACAGGATTCCTCCCAGGAACGCAAACAGCCAGCGGGTTTGGTTGGAGATGTTGGGGCCTTTGTTAGTTTCAAATTTGGTCCTGCCATGAATCACGCCAGATACAAAGCCGCCGATGATCACTCCTCCTGTCACTATAACAAGCCAACTGTCCAGGGGGTTGAGCTGACCGCCGGCCATTTTGATCAAGTATGGGACCTGGTCAACATGCTCGGGCGCAATTAAATCTTCAATAAACGCAGCAAAGCGGCTCATACCCGCAGAGGCACCCAGTCCGTTACCGGTGATGAAATAGGATGCGAACAATACCAACCCTAACAATACACCACCGAGGTAAGGGTTTGCGTAGGGCTGGGTTGGCCGGTTAAAGAGATTTTTTATTTGGAACTTGTCTGATTTGTGAGATGTGTTTTCTGCCATAAGGTCTCTCTTTTTAATATTTTTAATTTTCTGTTCAGTATAAATCGTTTCCTGCTTAAAAATTATTGGCCGGATTTATGCCTCTATTTCTTCCCAGCCATTAATCATCGCTTCAATACTGGACACCGGTGTATGACCGGTTGTGGTCAAGTAGACGTGAAGTACGATAAAGGATGCAAACAGCCAGGCGATCATAGTATGGGCGGGAGCCAGAATCGGTAAGCCACCCAGGCTGGAGGCGATAGAAGGCCAGCGCTGGACACCCCACATCAGGAGGCCTGTGATTCCCTGAAGGGGAAGAAGAATATTCAATAATCCAAAATAAGTGATTTGCTGTAGGGGATTTAGCTTCTTCTCTGTGGTTTTTTCGAAGGGATGATTTTCGCCTTTGTAGATACCTCGAAGATAGTACATGGCTTGGGCGAATGTACGGTCAAAGAATCCACGCGGTCTGGGAATATACTGCCGGATCTCTCCGCTTGCCAGGTGGTAAAACAGCGATAAACCTGCATTGACCGCCAGGATTGCAGACAGAATATTATGGATTGATACCACATTCCTGTAGTACAGGAATCCGAAGCTGCCCGGTTTATGAATTACCAAGCCTGTCAAAAGCAGCAGGACGATGGCGGAAGTTTGCAGCCAATGCCACAACCGTTCATAGCTGCTGTACAGGTAGACTTTCTTGGTTGGTTTTTCAGCTGGTGATTTGCGGATTGTGAAATAAAATCTTAGGCCGCCATGGGTCGTCACTCCCAGGACGACGAAGGAGAATAATCCAAAGCCCAGCCAATCTACCCAGGGTAGGCTGTTATGCCCGAAAATGTATAGATTTTCAAGTTCAGTCGTTGGATGATAGTATAACGAACCATCTTCGGACTGCTGCAGATCTCCTCCAAGATTCAGATCGCTGCCGGGGACAAATTCTGGCAAAATATTGCCCGGGAGATATGACGCCAGTTTGATAGGCTGCGTAATTCGGGATTGTTCTCCGTGGCATGCGGCGCAATCTGCCAATGCCCAATCAGCGCTGGCAATATCGTGATTAATGCTGTAGGGTTGTACCTCCCCCGTGATACGGGGGTTGGTCAAACCCAAAAAAATTAGACGGTCCCGAACAAATTCCTCTTTTGCTGGAGAATCGATGATCAATTCACCTGAATCCAATTCCCCATCCTTGTTCTCGTCAAAGCGGAGCACAATTCCAGGATGGTAGGCATTGTCCTCGAAGTAAGCTGCTTCCAGGTCTGCCTGCCTGACAGGTCGGGGAGGATCTCCATAAACCCAGAACCAGGTAGTGATTAAATTATGGGGAGCCAACCTCATTTCTCCATCTGAATCAGAATTGGGAATTAATACAGGTTCATAGCCTGTTAGCAGAGATCCCATCGTATTTACATCGCCATCAGATCCTCTGCACTCCCTGTTGGGCAAGCTGCCTGGAAGAAGGACAGTCCAATCATGAACCATATTTGCAGATGAGAATAACTGGGGGATATGACAGGATTCGCAGCTTAGTGCTTCAAAATGACTTTCCTGGTATGGCAGCCAATCGTGAGCTTCTCCAACGTCATGGCAGGACACACAGGTTCTCATGGTGTCCTTGAGTTCAGGAGCAACATTGTTTTGTGCACTGTTGCCGCGGGCGAACTGGTGAAGTGGTTTTTCCAGATATTCCCCAAATTCCAATCGGCGCGGATCAAATAGTAAATGCGTGGGTTTGGTGAAATCAGATTCCTGATAATAGAGAGGGTTGTTGATTGAGTAATGACAATCTACACAGGTCAGCAGCCTCTCTGCATGGATATCCCAGGAGCGATTTAAATTTTCCTTGTCTGCTAGATTCAACCCGGAATCGGACATTTTCTGGGGAGAGATGATTTGACCGGTGGTAATTGTGCTCCAACGCTCAGGAGAACATCCCAGGGTAATCAGGGGATCTTCCACATCATCATGCACAAGACCGTGGCATAATCCACAGTTGTTGTTATTTGGTTCCTGGATAAATACATAATCTTGCTGCAGATCACCATCATCGGAAAATGCGTCTGGATTCCAGCGGTAGGTACCAGAAACTAATTCCACAATCTCGGAGCCTACCAGGGTAGCCGTGTTAGCCCATTTGAACTCACCTTTCTGGAGAGCTTCGCCCCGGGCTTCATTATTAGGATTAGGTGTATGGCACAAGAAACAATTCATTTCCACAATGCCGGATTCCTGCCAATCCCAGGGGATTAAATCACCTGTTTCTGGATCAACGCTGTTTGTTTCCAAATTGGAGGATCGATATGGTAAATTTTGCAGAAGCGGACCATCTTGAGAGTACATTGCTGGTCCGCCTCCAACATGGCGGAGACCATAGAGACGAATCCAATCAGGTGTTGTTAAATCAATTTTTTCATCACCCTGGGGGGAAAGATAACGATATTCGATTGAATTCCAGGAACCGAAGAAGCCCGGTGTGATATCCCAGGGCCGCTCCGTGATCGTCCCGCCTGGATTTTTAATATCATTCAAACCGGAACTGACATGATAACTGTGCTCAGTAATAAACACTGTATCGTGGCAATCTCCGCAAGTATTCATTGTTGAGACAGGTTTACCTGAGTTTAAAACATTTTCCCCATCTTCATCTAGCAGAGGAAAGGTTGGATGCAGAGGGGAAGTTTGAAGGTCCCTCGTGTCGGATGATTGGGCAGAAACTACCTGCTGCGTGAAAAAAATGGCGCCGGCAATCAGCAGCAAGGAAATACCAGCCAGAGTAAATAATCGGCTGAACTTGTTGAGACGAGAAGTTTTATTTGCCATTACTACCATTTTCCTTTTTTTATGGTTGATAGCTATTGGATTGGAAACGTCCACCCCAATCAATGGGGTCTCCATAATAACCTAATGCTTCCCAGTCCATTCTTCCTTCAGGGCCATGGCATTGATCACATGTTAGTGCTTCAGTTGCTGCTTTTACCATGTGAGTTGTTGGCCAATACATTTCTGTTTCTGCGAATCCATAATTTCCGCTGTATTCTAATCCCGTGATATCTGAGCCTAGTTCAAGGGCTAAATCCCAGTCGAATTCTTCCCAAAAACCACCCTCTCCATACGTTTTAGGTTGGAGCAGGATATTGTTCACTGTATCAAAAGGTTGTTTAGCGAAGTGAACCTTAAAGGGAAATATTTTGGCTGAGGTGTCTTCAATTTTTCCGGATGGCAGGTTAATTGATGTAATTTGGGCGGGGTTAATCATATCCCCCAGGATATACCGTTCAGCCACACCGCCGTCATACCACTTGTACACTGGTGTAAAGTTATCTTCATACACAAAACTGCCCTTGATTTTCAAGTAAGTATGCAGGCTTTCCTCGATCTCATCACTTCCTGCGGTTGACCAATCCCAATACATTTTGGTTGCATCCCGCGTAGCGGCAATGGGAATATGACAGGATTGACAGGCAACGGAATCAACGTGTGCGTTGATTCGCTCGTCTTCATGAAGGTCTTTTGTATGACAGTCAGTGCAGTATATTTGATTGGCGTTATCCAGGCTGACAGAGATTGACCGTCCCAGGATGTTGTGATTCTCTGTCTGATGGCAGTCTGTACATTGAAAATCATGCTCACCCATGTGAATATCAACATTGGATGGAGGGAAATAGAGTGTTTCATCCAGGTCACCGTGTTTTACTGCATTACCGCCGCCTCCATTAAAGTGGCAGCTTCCGCAATTTTCACGGGTGGATTCTCCCACGCTTTGGGCTACCTCCAGTAAATTTACTCCTTCGACAGGAAAACCCGCATAACCTTTTACATATGTGCCGGTACTATCATGACATACAAGGCAGTCAATTTGTTCTTCCAGGGCGAAATCAAAATTTGCGTCTTCCCAGCCGTATCCAGCATGGCAAGAAGTACATCCGGGCCAATTTCCCTGGATTCCGATACAGAAATTGTTAATTGAGTTTTTCTTTCCGACCGTAACTGTGCCTTCCCGGTCTTCAATATAATATGGTTGGCTTTCCCAGGTCCAGTGGGCAGTGCTCATTATTTCCCCGGCTGATTCCTGATGGCATTCCAAACATGCCCTGGTGACATCAGAGCCGGTTTCAAATGGACCCTGGATAATTTCAGAATGGTCAGTATGCGGAATCCGTAAAGGTACATTTTCCCAGGGATCCGCAATGATTGTTTTTCCAGTTTTCGGCATGAAGATAACGATTGGGATCACAATTATGGCGATAGTAATAGTCAAACCATAAAGCCAGGTATACTTTGACAATTTCATAAGTTTCCCTTCTCTGAAGGTTTAGTTGCCTTTAATAAGTCAACCCGGTGAGCCATCTGATCAAACATAACCTCCCGCAGCAAATCCAGAGCCTGAATCAAGCGATGGTCGGTGAGTGTGTAAATCACACTGGACCCCTCTCGATTAGCCTTAATCAAACCGCGCTCTCTGAGGACTTTAAGATGGCGCGAGGCAGCAGGTTGGCTGATTTCTACCGCTTTTGCCAGACTGTTTACATTACGCGGCTTTTCTTTGATGGCATACAGCAGCAAGATCCGGTTGGGCTCCGAGATAGCAGAGCAGATATTGGCATGCAGGTGGCTTATTTCCTGGGAGAGTGTAAGATTGTTCAAATTCATATATATGCATACGGGTATAAGTGTGATTGTGAATAATATAACATGTCCATTAGGCTCAGCAAGTGCCAAATGTCACATAGGTGTACAAGCCTAATGACAGCCCGCAAATCTGAAAAAAGTCAATAGCCTGTTGAGGAGCTACTTCGCTAGAGCATTCAGGTAAGAGTGTTTAGATTGATTTCCCAATGGCATCTATGTGATTAATTGGAAGCTGTTTTACTCTGGATAAGAGAAAAAATAACACTGTATTTTCTCCACTTTGAGAGGAATGAAAACCACGTTACCAACCATTGCGGAGATGGCTTTTAAGTTGAAACTCGCCTCCAACCCATTGGAAACAGACAAAAAGATAGTTTCAAAAAGGCTAAAAGTAGGAAAAAAGTCCAATTGGAGGAGAGATAAGAATATTCTGTAACCAGGGCAGCATTGATACTATGAACGTATATGAATTCTTCGGCATTTTCAGAGAAGGAAAAAGGGCAGGAGTCAATTATTGATGAGAATGGCATCTATGGTAAGATAAAATTGAAAATATTAAATCGCACAGAGGTATAGTGATGGTTGATCTTTTAAGGATCCAAACCTTTTTACATGCGGCTGAAAACCTCAATTTTTCTGAAACTGCCCGAATTCTGCATTTAACACAACCGACGGTAAGCCATCATATAAAAAACCTGGAGAAAGAACTGGGTGTTGAATTATTTGCGCGGCATGGTGCAGCAATAAAGCTTACTGAAGCTGGCAGGTTATTGGAACCCTGGGCCCGTAAAATGTTACGGAGTGCGATTGAGATGCGGGATATCATGGAATCTCAAAAGGAAGGAATTGCTGGAAACCTTAGTATTGCCTGCAGCACTACAGCTGGTAAGTATGTCCTCCCGCAGCTTGCAGCCCGATTCGCTATCCGTCATCCTAAAATCCAAATCAAGCTGCTTCGTTGTTCTCCGGAGACTGTAATACCTAGCATGCTTGATGGAGATGCTAATCTTGGTGTGGTCAGCTATGAAATCCGCGATAAGGGAATGGAATTACAAAAATTTTTCTTGGATTCTATTTCAGTTATTGTTCCCCAGAATCATCCTTTTATATCCCGATCCAAAATACTTCCGGAAGACCTTATTGGGGAATCAATAATCATCCGCGAAGAAACTTCCGGTACCAGAAAAATAATCCTCTCGGAATTAGCTCAACACGATATTAGCCTGGAGGATCTGGATATCTTTATGGAAGTTGGAAATGCGGAAGCAATTATCCGGACAGTAGCTGCCGGCTATGGGATTTCATTTGTTTCAAAACTGGCTGCAGCGCCCCAGATAGAAAAAGGGAATGTTGTGGCGGTACCTGTAGAGGGCATTCGTCTGGTCAGGACAATTTATATGGTGCGGAAAAGGCTGGAAGCTTCAAATCGTCCTCAAGATGCTTTCTGGAGTTTTGTCCACGATTCATCCAATCAAGATCTTATTAAGATGGCTGGGCGGGGAGATCTGAACTATACTATTCGGGATTTATAAACTGAAAGATGACTACCGTTAACAGAAACGAGGCCTTCACAGACCTCGTTTCTGTTAATGTGATTTCAATTGAAGACAAGGCAAGGATGCTTAATATAGTTTATCTTCAGGATTGACCTAAAAAGTGAACGTGAGACCCGCATCATCAACTATCATTAAATAGGGTGGGGCTGCTGTTATTTTAATTCTTTCGTCCCGAAGATCTTTGGGATCAATATCCTTATTTTCCAGAGCTAACTCACAGAGAGTAATTTCTCCTCCCAGGTCAAGAATATCGTTAAACAAACCTACTGGATTTGGTAGTCCTTTCGGTGTCCCTAATTTTTCGAGCTCTCCTTTTAGCATCCAGCGTGCACCTGCGGGGCAGATGAAGATATGCACTTCATTGTCCACTGCTAATCCGGAGGTTCCGAATATCAAGGTAGGCATGATGCTTGCCGGGGTGTCACCGTTACATAGAATTGCCATTTTACTCATTGGATTTTCTCCTGATTGTTTGAATAAAAAAGCCGGGATAATACTGTACCCCGGCTGATTGTATTGATTAGAAATTACTAGTCATTTTTCTGGGGCAGTACAAACATTACATAAGAGGCAGCCCAGGCTCCCAGTACAATCGATATACCGGCAAGAATGGATCCGAGGGAAAACTGGGGGACACCACTCAGCAAGTGACCAATGTTGCAGCCACCGGAGGTAACGGCACCAAATCCCATCAGCAGACCGCCAGCAAAGGTTTGTACCAAAACCAATGGTTTGGGAACGCGGAACTTGAATTCTTTGGCGATTAATGCAGCAACCAATCCACCCAGAACGATACCAATGATCAGCATTCCGAGCCAGTCTAACGAAACTTCAGCAGGGTTGAGGATCTTCTTGACAATATTGATCCAACCAGCAGTGATGCCAAGAGGATAATTCCGTCCAGCAGCAGCAGAAAGCGGGAAAGCCAGGATACCAACAAAACCGACCAGGGTCCCGGTGGTTATCCATCCCCAACCTTTATCTACTTCATACTCTTCACCGTTCTTGCGGGCAATGAAATACCAGACTGCGAGAACGATTAACAGTATTATCAAAGCTAGCGTGGTGTAATCCATGCCCAGAATACCGTGCAGCGTCAAAGCTGATCCGTCAGCGCCAGAGATGGTTGTGGCAGCCTGAAGGTTGCCTTTAAAGGTTTTCAGGAAACCAGCAGCGGTAATATAACCACCAATTGCCAGACCGAGAACAGCAGTCATCGAGCCGACCATTCCTTCACCAACCCGGTAGGTAATCCCGCTAGCGCAGCCGCCAGCCAGGACCATACCGATGCCGAAGATAAAACTTCCCAGCAGGTTTGCGCCCCACCAGAAAGGTTTCGGGTTGATGGCAATTGCGCCAGTCATATCCATGATTGAAAAACCAATCATCTCGACCAAAAGGGCGACAAAGACGGTCTTTAAAAGAACGTTATCCTTCAGAAGTATCGCGTCTCTGAAGGCAGAGTTCATGCAGAAACGACCCCTCTGCAGAACAAAACCAAACAAAACACCTACAAATAATCCAGTTACAACAGCTCCCATTTCTCTCT
>Ga0255389_1026_pt1 | contig 15170 bp, 13 predicted proteins | sample ANMaggSeSYBR01E4_FD_182113 | JGI IMG/M metagenome (GOLD analysis project Ga0255389, IMG submission 182113) | Sediment cell enrichment communities from methane seep in Santa Monica Basin, California, United Staets - ANME aggregate JGI... | ecosystem: Environmental > Aquatic > Marine > Cold seeps >...
ATATAATTGTAAATTCATGAGTGTTTTCCAATACCTTCCGATTCATCAAGAGGTTATTGACGTTCAGATCAAATTTCTCCAAAGAAAATTATATTAGGTATACAATGCATGCATACCATACATGACCAAAATAAGCATCTCATCAAGAATCCCTTGAGAAATCAGCATCAATAAGAAAACTGCTATCTGAAGGAAATTAACCTTCTTAGAGGCTGCACAAATGTCAGGGATCTCAGTATGGGACCTTGCTGATATTGTCCGGGAAAAAGGTGTGGTCTATGAGGCTCAAGGGCATAGATACTATAAACGGATCGTCACTGGTAACTGTGTTGGCTGCATGGGTAGCCGCTTTACGGCTTGCTTGGAAACAAAGACTCCTGTTTGGGTCAAAAGCCATTTGATAAGGAGGAAAAAAATCATGACCAACGGAAAATGCATAGCCGTCTCAGACGTGCACCTAGGAATAGAATACAGCAACAGGAGCAAGTTTATAGATTTCATAGATAATCTGGGGGATGACGTCGATCACCTTGTTCTCCTTGGAGATATACTTGAGTTCTGGAGGAGAGATCCTGTCGGAGTACTGCTCGAGAATACCGATATCATTCAGAAACTTATGAGCCTGGAGCCAGAGATAAAGGTTTCTTATGTAGTCGGGAATCATGATTTTCACCTGATACGGTTTCCCCAATCTTACTTTGGCGCAAGGTTCGATCTCAAACGCAACCTGAGCCTCGAATATGGCGGGACCAAGTATCGCTTTATACATGGACACCAGCTTGAAAACAAGCGATTTGGCACGATTGAGACATACGAGACGTTTGCAGATTCACTTTGTATGGCTGGAGACGATGTTGGGAAAGCCGCTGACATGATCTGGGAAAAGATTGGGGAAGGAGGAGGAGGAGGAGGAGGAGGTATCCTGGATATGATCAGAAATTTTATTATTAGTATGTATTCGTCATATCCCCCTCCCAAAGACTCGTTGCCATGGATTAGAGAAAGAATAGCTGAAATTATGTTGGAACCAGAAGAATTGATGATAAAAAAATATGAGGAATTTGCTATCGAACTGGTCAATGAAAAATATAAAGGCGAGTTCTTGATATATGGTCATTCACACGAGCCGTGTGTGAAGATGGAGATAAATCTTGCGAACACTGGTTCATGGGTGAAGGGCTCTTCCGACTATCTGGAGATCGATGAGCACGGAGTGGTGCTCAAGAGCTATTGATAGTGCAGGTTCCTATGCAAAAACAACTGATAGTACTCCCATCAGCTTGCCGGCAAACATTAGATTAAAAGATAAATACAGCACAATCCCAGGCACCCGAATCGATGCCCGTATAGCGCGGAGCGCCGTCCAGGCTCAGTAACGTTCAAATCAATATTTTCCAAAGAAAACTATATCAGTATACAATGCATGCATACCATACATGACTGAAATAAGCATCTCAGCAAGAATCCCTGAAGACATTTTTCAAGAACTTGAAACCTTTATGAAAGAAGAGTCCCTTGAAAAATCAGCATCAATAAGAAAACTGCTCTCAGAAGGATTGCACCATTGGAAGAAAGAACGTGCACTCAAGCTGCTCGAAGATGGTAAAGTAACTTTTTTAAATGCTGCACAGATGTCAGGAATCTCAGTATGGGACCTTGCTGATTTTGTTCGTGAAAAAGGTGTGGTCTGGATCAAATCTGAAAAATACCTCTCTGATGACATCCAAAAGGCGTTAGAATGAAACCACTCATTTTTGATGCCACACCCTTGATCTATCTCGGGAAAATAAACGTAATTGAAAAAATAACGCATTTTACAGAAGAGAAGTACACCCCGGAATCAGTCTATCAAGAGTTAGTGGTAGAGGGAAAAAAGAGCGGCAATCCAGAGGCTTTTCTAATAGAAAACCTGCTCGATACCGGAATACTCAAAATTAAGACGCCTGCTGATGATCGATACGTAGCTCACCTCAAAGAAAATCCCAGAATCCATAGAGGTGATGCTGAAGTGCTTGCCCTGGCCTTAGAGTTAGATGGTATTACCCTTTTGGATGATGAAGAAGCCAGGGGAATAGCAGAGATGGAAGGAATTGAGCATCATGGAACGATTTATCTACTTCTCAGAATGATGAAAATAGGGTTGCTGACAAAAGAAGAGACAATAGACGGCCTGGATGAAATGTTGCGCAGGGGCTGGCGGTGTTCAACAGAATTATATGCAGGGATATTGAAAGCAGTTAAATAATTGGCAATAACACGAAACTGAGTGCAGTTGCCCGGATTAGCTTGAGTTACAGGTCCAAAAGGATCTGTTCTGCACTCATATAGTTCACATCCTTCCACTTACACAACACCTCAAAAAGTATGAAAAAAACGGGTATTATTTACAGATGCTATATTGAGCCATAGATTCACTGGTTCCTGCAGAACATTTCAATACCTTTGGCCGTATTGCTTAGAAGCTTTTGTGCCAGTTCCTGTGAAGGCCATGAGCCCAGTCCGCAATCAGGCCCGGTATACCTTATAGAATCACCGAACATCCCATAAGCATTGGTAAGTCTACCGGCAATAACCTCTGGGGTTTCCATATCGGTAACCACTTCCATGAGCTTGTCAGTTTCTTTCCATACATTGGTATCATACTTCTCATTAAGCACAGCAGTAAGGCCGAAAATATCGGTCCTGGCTATGCCTACCCTGAGGAATGTATCAGATACCTGTAAGTCAGCACGGTCAATGAGCTCCAGGTACGAAGGGCTGGCAGCGGATTCTACCCCTATTACATTAATGGAAGGGACCTGGCAGACCAGCTTGTAATTAAGTGGGGAATGCAGGTGTATCTCGGTGTCGATACCGTGTTGGTGTGCACTTTCCCCGGCCGCGGTCAGGGCCTTTATGATATCCTCATCGTCAAGCATGATCTGGGGGTTAATGCCGATGCTTGGCTCGTCAATGGAAACAGTAGCCACGTTGAGGTCGCCCGAATGCCCGATGGAATTCTTAACGAACCTGTCAATACTTTTGGCAAAGATCAACAGCACATCGCCATAGGATGTTCCTCCGAACTCCTTTAAATAAAGCTCAACAGGACCGGTAACACATACACGGATGTCAAGGGGTTTACCGTGCTCCTTTTTGTACTTTGCACCCAGGCCCAAAAGAGCTTCAAGTTCCAGTATCTTTGCCTCTGGTTCTTTTACCAGCAGGGGTGCTTCTGTCAGTTCAGGGTCATTGATTATTCTTAAGTATTGTCGGTTCATGTCCTGGAACTGGGGATAGGTCGGTACTTCCACACCAGCCGCTATCTTTTGCTCCATTGTGTCTGAGATTATCCCAAACAGGCGCTCATCTTCGGCCCTGGATGTGACCACCTGTTCTATCCAGTCCCTTGAGATGCCCTCCGGAAGCGGATAACTTCCTATATCGTCAAAGATTATTTCCGGGTTCATGGTTGATACTAATGGTTGAACTAAGCAATAATATCTTTTACCCTGAGAATCAATCATACTTGAATTAAATCAAGTTAAATTGATTTCAACTAAAATTTGCTTTTTAAACATCTATATATATTCTGCAATATGTATGTCAAAAATGAAACTAAACAGTCTTCAATTATCATTAACGAGACAAGGATAAATAAATCAGTGAAATATAATTATGGATGTTTAAATTATGGATGGTTATTATATATTTCTTATTCTGCTGGCGGTCTACTTATCAGGACTTGTCGGCATTGGGTTGTACTTTAATAAAAAACAAAAATCAGTAACGGATTTCTGGCTTGCCGGAAGAGAGATAGGCCCAAAAGCCATCGGTTTCTCAGCAGCGGCTTCCTGGCTCACTGCCGGTGGGATTTTAGCAGTTATTGGATTCTACATGCTCAGCGGCATGGGCTCGATATGGGGTTTTGTCGCACCGAACATCCTGGCACTGCTTATTATAGCGATGCTTGTGGGCAGGATAAAGCACCTGCCAGCTATTACCCAGCCCGAACTGATGGAACAAAGATACAGCAGCGCGATCAGGGCACCTCTGGCATTTATTATAGCTATTGTAATGATACTCTTTGCAGTGGCAGACATCAAGGGGCTTGCCCTTGTACTCCAGGTGTTCTACGGGCTTGACCCGCTGTACGCTGCGCTGATCGTTGCAGTGGCAGTATCCATATATGTGACCCTTGGCGGGCTTTCGGCAGTTGTCTGGACCGATGTTGTACAGTTCTCGTTCCTTGCATTGTTCACCATTGCCATGGCCTTTTTCGCAGTGGGTGCCGCAACTTCGGGTGCTGTTGACGGCGCATCTCTTAGTGTTACAGAACTGTTCGGTAATGTTGATTCCACATGGTGGAACCCCTTATCCATAGGGATTCCAATGGTGCTCATCTTTATAGTCGCTATCATCCCGGGCTGGATGACAGAACAGGACCCGTGGCAGAGGGTCTGGGCAGCCAGGGATAAAAGATCGGCCCAAATAGGAATGGTGATGGCTTCAATGCTGATATTTGTGGTGTTTGCTGCATGTGCGGTGATCGCCATCGGGCTGAATGCTGTCTATCCGGAGATCGCAGAGATGGGATTTCCGGCAGGAATGGCACTGGCCGAACCGGCATTACTTGATTTTATTAATAGTAATTTCTCACCTCTCATGATTGCCTTAAGCGCCATAGGTCTTGCGGCAGCGGCAATGTCATGTGCAGATACCTTTGCCACATCAGGGGCTTCATGTCTTTCCCGCGATCTGTACCAGAGGTTTGTTAAGCCTGATGCTACTATGAAAGAGATGCTGATCGTAAACCGCATAAGTGTGCTATTGATCGTGATATCGGCGACCATTGCATCATTTTTCATTAATAGTATTATTGATGCGATCCACATTGCCACTTTCATTGCAAGTGCGTCATACTTCTTTCCGCTTATGGGCGGGCTGTTCTGGAAGCGGGCCACAAAGGAAGGGGCACTGGCAGGAATGGTGGTGGGTGCTGTGGCACAGACTGCACTTGTGGTTATTGACCTGGCAAATACACCATTCATGGCACCGCCGTATCTTGCGACCATACACCCGGCACTGATGGGACATGGCGTGATCGTGGGGCTGTCACTGGGTGCGGTGACATTCTTTGGTGTGTCCCTGCTGACTGCCCCCTCAAGTGTTGTGAACCTGGCCCCGTTCTTCAAGGATGAGGCTGAGAAACTGGAACTGCACGGGGTGGAGAAGATTGATGAATCTGACCCCGAATATAAGGAATTCCTTGGCAGGATCGATGAGAAGGTTACGGGTGAGCGCACACACCTACACCTGAACATTACAGCTTCTAAAGCCCTGGACTGGAATATAACAGTTGAGAAACTTAAGGAAAGTTACCCGGCATGGGTCACTCCCGCTGGTCCGGACTCTGTATACAGGCTGACCCACCCGGATATGTTATCCTGTGTGTCTATGACCAGGGGAAGCGATGACAATGAGATATGGATAGCTGCAGAGCCCAGGGTGGAGTCTGCTAAGGCCCTGAAAAGGGAGCTTTTTACTGCTTATGGTGAGGTGTCCAGTGTGCTTGAGGAGATAGGTGTGGGGCTGGCGGCTACCGCACCTGGGAGTTGAAGTATCGCAAGCAGGTTACAGTATCCGGAGTGCGGGGGAGGGGGAACTCTCCCGTGCTTTTATTTTATCTCGAGTTGTTTTTTCTTTCATCTTAAGCCCCGGTCAGTTCGTCTTTGAATTCCAGTTCCGCCCAGCGGTCGTAGTTTATTGGTTTGGGGTGGGAGGCAGGTTTTAAGGTTGCAGTATACTGAAATGGATTTCCTGACAATTCCATCATTTTGAATTTTTTTCAACTACTCATTTCTATCATCTTTGTCCTTTTAATATTTTTGATACCGCCTATTATAATCGGACGCGCCCATTTATGTTGGTCATTTATGGACATTTATCAGTCAATACTTTTAAAATTTGTCACTTTAATTTTGTTATTTTTGGCTTTTACGCTACATAATTGTGATTCTTGCACATTAATTACTCGCGCACAATTAAAATGTGCGCGCACATTTACCGCACATTTAATATTTCTCATAATATGCTCCACGCCCCTTCCCCTTCAGTTCAATGAAGTTTTCACGTGTTAGTTTCTGAATCAACCTTACAGCTTGATACCTACTAACACCACAAACTCCCCTCACTTCTTCATTTGTGATTTGCCCATTAGTTTCAATGTAATTTTTCAGTAATTGAAGTTTCTGTTCTTCAGACAACCCCTTTATCCGTGTATATTTTTCCTTTTCTCCTATAGAATACAGGGTTTCATGGGTTAACTGGTAATATGTCCCTCTACCAGTTCCAAATCGTTCAAGGAAAACGCCTTCCATTAAACTTAGTGTTTCAGAGGCTTTGTTCTGTGACCTTTGAAGAATTGCAGAAGCTTCTTTTGCTGAGATATCGTCATTTCGTCTTAAATAATGTAATATAATTAGTTCTTCAAGTCTCCAACCATGCCCTTCCCTGGCCTTTTTCCCTATAAATTTTGCCATTGCCTCATCAAAGGTACCGTTTTTGAGTATTACTTCCACCGCTCCATCGATTTCAGGAAACTCCGGCGGCAGTTTCCCATAGGATAGGAGCCTGCGATACATCCTGTCCACGCCGAGCCCTCCACGATTCACTGCACCGATGTGCTGGAATATCTCTGCTAATAGCGGATTGCGTCTCACTGGCGGGTGGGTGAGCACGTTATGAGGTGTTACACCGCCTATGAAGGAACCGGGGCTTGATATTTCAAGCCTTTCAGGGAACATCCGAACATAGATGGAGTCCGGGAGTGTGTAGTCCCTGTGGACTACGGCATTTAATATGGCTTCCCTTACAACATCTTCAGGAAAGCTTGGTATTGGAGTTTCTAAAAATGCGTCTTTTATGAGGTGAACTGAATTGAATGGTTCGATAAAGTCCCATATCTTTTCAATTGACCTTAAAAGCGGCATCTTCATGTAGATGCTTTGGATAGGGTCAACATCGTTTTCTCCAAACCTGAAATAAATAATCTCATTTTGGGGCAGATGTCTTTTCGATGCCTGCTCTTTCCCAACCAACATGAGCCCTGCTATGGTAAGGCGTTCCTCACCCTCGATTTCCTGGATTATCCCAAGCGATTTCAGGAGGTCTATGTCATCCAGCCCAAGGCTTTCAGACCCAGGGCTGTATTTTTCGATCCAGTTCCGAAGTCTGGATACTTCAAGCGGATCTATTGAGTCAATTCCGACTTCAAGCATGTATCCTGCTGTGTAATCATATCCTTTTGCTACTTTCAGGTTTGTTTCGTCTTCAGGAAAGATGAGCCTGTTCTCTGTTCCTACTCTTTGGTACTTTTTGCCTGATGATGTTGAATGTATCCTGGAGCTTTTGGGTACTTTGACTGCCAGCACTATACCTTCCGGTTGCGGGAGTTCTTCGATCTCTGCGATGATGGGCGGTCTTGTGCCGTCAAATATCATCCGCCTCATTTCTTCGAAGTTGTAATTTTGGCATCCTGTTATGGCTTCCGGGCCAATGATGTTGTTTTCTATTCCGAGCAGGAGTGTGCCGCCTTCAGAGTTGGCAAAGGCGACTGCGTATTCTCGAAGGAGGGATGAGAGTTTGTTTTTGTGGTCCTTTTGGTTGGAAGTGGTGGGGAAGCGTTTGAAGTCGAGGTGTTGGGTTTCGAGGGCGTGGGCTGGGGTGTTGGTTTTGATTTTGGTGATGAGGTTGGGGATTTTATATTCGCTCATGTTTCACCTTCAACCACCCGCACCCATGGATGCTCCTTGATCTGCTTTTTCATAATAACTCAGTGCCCTTTTCATTCCACTATATAATTCTTTGTATATTCATAAAGTAATATAATTAGCCATAACTCCAGACAAAGTAAAAAAATAAACAAATATGCTGGAATGTCCTGTAACCACCTGAAGTAATTTTTTCTTAACATTAATTGAGTGTTAATATTTTCATTCTCAACCAATGTAATTGTATTTTCAGCAGAAAAATAATATCCATTATCTTTTTTATCACCCATTATTGTGTAATTTCCTCCACCAATTTTGATATTACATACCCCTTCTGAATCAGTTATGCAACTGATTTCAGTATCTCTCCCATTTTTTGGATAGCGATTATTAGAGATTACTTGAATACTAACGTCGGGAACGGGCTTTTTATTTTTATCAATTACAATTATAGTTAAATTACTAAGATTTGTATATCGAAAAGTTACATCTTCGGTAGTTCCATTTGGGTAAAGAGCATACATATGGGATATGTTAAAGCTACGTTCAAAACTTCTACGTGATTTGTTAAACCCATCTTGGTTGTTTTTCAAATGCACTGATGAAGAATCTATAACAATCCATTTTCCATCGATCAAAACTTCATCCCAGTTATGATCTTCCCCATGATTGTGAATACTTCTTACACTTAGATTTGCAGCATTTGCCATTTCCATAAAGAACATGGCATATTCATCGCATGCACCACATCTACTTTTTAGAATCCACAATGGATTTTCATGCCCAATAATTCTGATACAGATATATGGTTTACTTGCGTAAATATGTAAAGGATAAATTTTAATAAGTGGATTATTTCGGTCTAAAATAAAATGTATATTCTTTGAATCTCTATCAAACCATCTTAAAATAGCTTTTGTTTTATTAGTGTCATCGCTAAAATCGAATGTTAAATTTTTCACAAGCTCATCTAGGTCGCTCTTTGTAGCTTCACTTTGAGCATATTCTTCCATAGGATATTTCATAATATGGGGCAAGTAAACTGGAGATTGAAAAATGAAAACAATTGCTATAAGGAGAACTACATTTCTAATTTGTATTGCATTTTTTAAAAACTCTCGGGAATTTAAATTTATTGACTTTTTAAGATTAGTTTTAGTATTTGTTAGGAAAATGTACATTTCATTAGCCAATGGAAGTGCAGATATTAGTAAGATCAAATAGAATAAGTATCCTTCAATTCTACTTGATTTTATCAGAGTAAAGGTGATGAATAAAATTGCAAACACAAAAATTATCCTATAGTATAGATCCACTTTTATATCTTTCATATCTGTCCTTCCACCACTCGCACCCACGGATGCGCATCTGTACTTTCTTATCCTCTCTCTTATTCAAAGAGAACACATCATTATTAAAATATTACATAGAGCATTGTGAAAGTAATATAATGTGAATTTTCTGTGTCCATCCGCGGTTATTCATTTACCATAAATACAACCCGTTACCCACTCCCTTATCTCCTCCAGGGTATCCATCACCTCATCCCCATGAAAATCCCCATTCAAAACCTCATCATACACCCCCGCAATCCCAGGATGCACCTCATGTATCCTCTTTACCAGCACCCTCTTCGAAATAATCATCTCCCCACACTCATGCAGGAAATACGCACGTAGATAATGAGTCGCAGACGCTGACGCATCCGAACGTGCATCCTTTAAATTACCACATTCAATACTTTCGCATAAATATGAACGGCGGATATCCTCATAGCGCAGATAATCCCGGTATGCATCCTCCCTCAGCGAAATGCTGCCATTTCTAAGCTGCTCCTTAAGCCCTTTCATCAAACCCGTATCATACAGCACCAGCGCCTCCGTAAGAGGATTCACCCCTTCCCTGGGCACACCCATTTCAATATTTACCAGGAACACATTCTGGGCTACTACTGCACAGGAAATATCTTCAAACTCACCACAGCCTTTCACATTATTGAACCTGTCCAGACTTCCTATCTCCTTTTGTTTAGCTTTCGCAGGCAGCTCAATGACAACCGCCATAACATCAATATCACTATCCTCTGTATCCTCACCCCTGACAACCGAACCAAACAGGAACACTGAAACCAGATTATTCCCTAATACGCTCTGTAAAAGATTTGCATACTGCACCGCCAATTTTATCTTTTTAGAATCTGCCATAGATCGCACCTGTCAAAGGAAATATTCCTTTTATTCCATATTTATTTTACTTTTGCACAAACTATTTAATACTCTAACCTTATACAAATATTTGGTAATATTGTGATAACAGCAGATGGACTTTTAAAAAAATACGGGAGTACAACCGCACTGGACAATGCCAGCCTGCATGTAAAAGAAGGTACCATACACGGACTTATCGGCCCAAACGGAGCAGGCAAGAGCACCACCATCAAGATTCTGTCCACCCTGGTAAGACCAGACAGAGGCGAGGTCAGCATAGGCGATGTACCTTTAAAAAATGGCAGGGCCATCAGGCACCAAATAGGTGTGGTCCCGGAAACACCCAGGCTGCACGAATACCTTACTGCCCGTGAGGAGATCACCGCATATGCAAGAATATCAGGTATGGGTAAAACACAAACAGCCCAAAGAGTAAGCTCTGTCCTGGAAGAACTGGACATAAGAACAGTAGCAAACCAGGAAATATCGAGATATTCCACAGGCATGAAAAAACGTGTTGCACTTGCCCTAGCCATGGTTACTGACCCCCCGGTTCTGCTGCTGGATGAACCCATGGCAGGCCTTGACCCGGTAGTACGGCGCCAGTTCAAGGATATTATACTTGGATTGGAAGACAGAACCATACTCGTATCCGACCACGACCTGTTCACAGTGGAAGAACTGTGCAGTACCGTAACTATATTGAAAGAGGGCAGGACACTGATCGAAAATGATATCGAATCCCTGAGAAAAGACGTTGGTAAGGTCAGTGTGGAATTAAAACCCAGTGATCCTGGCAAAATAGATGACCTGGCCAGCAAACTTAAGCAGATGAGCAGGGTCAGTTCAGTCGAAGTCACCAGGGAATGGGTAATTGCCAGTGTGACCGATCCCGATGCCGACATTCCTGAAGTAATTCGCCAGGCATCGGTTTATACTGATATAACAGAAGCAAGACCAAGCAAAATAAGCCTGGAAGAGATATTTATCAAACTTGCCACTGGAGGGGGTAGGAGATGAGCGATCTGCCTGGCATAGTAACTGGTTTTATTCATATGGTCTGGCAGGAACTAAAATTCCTGTTGATCCACAAGAACAGGGCATCGTACCTTATTTTCATCATTATATTCGGGATATCGCTATATGGTGTAGGCATACAGGATTATGGGGTCCAACCGCCCCAGGGAATGGAAACGCTGGGCGGGATGAAAACCGGGGATTCAATTCTTACAGATATCCTGATATTCATGTTCATCCTGGGGATGAGCGCATTTGAATCTGCATCACAGGGAATGAGCCTTACGATCGTCTTTCCTGCCGAACTGGGTATTACGTTCATCATGACCGTTTCCATACTTGTAGGCGTCAATATGATATCCAGGCTCTCCATAAGGTGTACTGCATCATCCATATCCCGTGAACGTGAAGCAAGGACGCTTTATATCTTTGGCAGTACAGCCAATTCACGTCCGTCCGTTTACCTTGCCAAACTCTCAGGTGCTTTATTGGCAACATTACCAATGATATTGATGATGATGCTTGGCGTGTTCTGGATATCAGTATCTATATTCGGGACACCTGAAATGTCAGGCTTCATGCCCGAATTGACAGAACTTATGAAAAACATAGTGATCATGACCATTTCAACCACACTCTTATTCACTTCCCTTGGCATGCTAATATCAGTTAGGAAAAAGGATGAAGAGTCTGCAGTCTCCCTTTCTGCCAAATTCACCACTATTGCCGGCATACTTGCCATATTATGGATATTGCTTCCAATCTTTAGTGTTGCAGGGGAAAAGATACTGTCCATGGTACAGACCGTTGTCATGATCTCCCCTATCACCCAGGACCTGATGGTTCTGTATGGTGGAAATAATGCCCTGGTTATCCAGTATGCACTGATCCAGCTCCTGGCAGCTCTGGTACTCATCATCCTCGGCATAATAGTCTTTATTAAGCAGGACATAGAATATTGACCTCTACTACCGACCTTGTGGTAAAATAAGAGATATGAGAGGACAATGAAATGACAGATTCATCCAATGACGATGCCAAGGATTACCTTGAGATAAAAATGAATGCCGGATGGTATATGACCATAACCCTGGCAACAAGCGAGAAATTCGATAAAGAATATGTAGAGATTGCAAAGGAGCGCAGCGGCCAGAAAAGAAGTAGGTTCAACCTGAACCCAAAATATACAAAGCAACTGGGAGAAGCATTGATAAAATTCGCTGATGCCAATGACCTGTGAACCATAGACATCACATAAAATCTGCCAGACCCATCTGTTTTGAAACATCACTCTCAAACAGGGACTTGATCTCAAGATTGATCAGGTCAAGTCTCTGTTTAGTGTAATCACTTATTTCGTACTCTTCTGCTACCTTAAGTGAAATATCCATATACTTCTTGACAGACCCCTCATGCACAGTAAGTACGATCTTACCGTTGCATTTCGGACATACTCCTTTCAACGGCGTTCGCCTGAACTTCCTGTTACACTTCACGCACCTGACCTGCTGGCGGGAAAAAGCCCTCAGGTTGCCGATAAGGTCAGGCAGGAAATGGGATTTGATAACCCTTTCCGCCACGTCCCGCTCATCCACTGCCCTGATCTTACGTGCCAGTTCAAGCTGTGCCGTCATCTTTTCGATCATAGTACCCAGGGTCTTGTATGCACTGTTGGCCGGTCCCATGGCAATATCTGAAATGTCATGGGTAAAACCCCAGCCCTCATACTGTCCAGGCGTGCCCAGCCTGTTGCTCACAGTTTCAATGAGCTTTTCCAGGTCCTTAGGATTGGCATAATCCAGGGTGGCCTCATAGAACTCAAGCGGATACCTGTACAACAGGTCGATATTATGCGCCTCCTTATCCACCTCCTTTGGGTCGATGCGCGTAGTAAGTACAAGCGGTGCATCCATCTTTCCGCCCCGTTTATCTGGCAGGTATGAACGTGAGAAGTTCAAGAACCCGTCCAGCAGCAGCATGACACAGTCTTCATCACCATCACAGTTGCGCCGCTTGGCAGCATGGAAAAAGGGATGGGCATAACCCACCGAGGCACCGGTAAACCCTATGACTCTGGCCAGTACCCCGGCAGAGGTATGAGGTGCAAGCCCTATGACCATGGTCCCGATAAGGTCCTCCACCGATCCTGCCTTATAGTATGGTTCAAGTCCGTAATACTTGACAAGCAGGTCGTCAATGAAATTAGTGGTCTTGAGCAGGTATTCGGCACAGTGATAGGAAACAATAATATCCTGCACCTTCAGTTCAACTACCTGCGATGCGTCCACCAGGTCTGCCCCATATGTGTCAACATTGTATCCTAATCGGTGCATAGTCTCTACGCTTACACCTATCTCATCAGGCCTGACATGGGTCAAAGGCATATCAGACATATCATAACGCACCGTTCCGTCCTTGAAGGTCACCACACCGTGCCTTGCGCGAAGTATTCCCTTTTCAATGGGTTCAGGTGTCTTGTGTTTGGATATCAGTCCCTGGACACCCTTGAAAGTATCAAGATTGTCACGTTCACCCAGGTTTTCGAAGGCCCTTTTATACTCTTCCTTGAAATTAATTGTCAGCTTATCAGCCGACGTAGTCTCTTTGTGGCATTTGGGACATTCCGGTTCATTTGTCTCGATATTACATACAGGACAGTGCAATTTTGGCAGTGTCGGGCTGTTGCAGTCAGGGCATAAGTTCCTGAAGGTCACAGTACCGCAGTGGGTACATGCCCTGCAGTCCACCTCGATCTCATAGACACCCACATTTTCCTTGAACGACCTGGAGTAGTTTTTAGCATTGATGAGGGATCGTGTCCGTCCGCCTGCTTCACCTACAGGGAACAAAACATTCGGTGCCGGTTTCATCTCCCGCCTGTTAGATTTCTCGGGCCGCCCCATCCGCGCTCCTATCCTGTAGGGTGCCCTTGCCCTGACCGTCAATTGGGCCAGGTGGTTTACCATCTCCATAGGGTCGGGAAAATCGTCCTGTGAAGCGCTCCTATGCCTTTGTAGTGAACCATCAAGCCCAAGGCACCTGACCAGTGGTGCTGCCTGTTCAATATCAATTTGTTGCTCTTGGATACTGTGCTGGACAAGCAGTGTTTCCAGTATCTGCTTTATTGTATCGTCAACAGGAATTGACAGCAGTTCACCAGCAAACTCGCCATTTTCTTCAACGTATTTTGAAAGTGTGATTATTTCTCCTGAAGTAACATCGTGCCACAGGTAAGTGTACTGGGGATGGAGCGCAACATTGAACGTATCACACAACTCCAGTGCGGTCTGGCCGCCGGGGTCGGTCAACTGTGAGTCATCATATGGCACATCTTTGCCTATCTTACCGGCGTTAGTATGCAGTTCCTGGACCCACCATTCAAAACAATACGATGAAGGGACCAGGATATGGTTATTCTCAAGGAAATCACCGTAGTTGATCAGCAACTCCCCGATATCAAGGATACTGGATACCGAACTCCTTATTTTCCTTGCCTCGTCAATGGAATCCACTCTTACTACCCTGCCATTTAATAACCGTACAGTTGGACCTTCCAGGCTGTCCACCGGCGCAATTCCAAGGGCTTTGCCCGGTCTTTCAACTTTCATCTGGGTGCCGGGTGCAAGAAAATCATCCATTAATACCATGGTTGCCGGACTTACGCCTCCCGCTGCAAAACAGGTGTTCCGGCTGCGTCCGTACCTTAACCTGAAACCGCCTGGCCTGGAAGGGTATGAGAACACGGGCCGACCTGCAATGATGTCCTGCAGGTATTTATCCTTGGGCTTGATGGTTCACTACAAAGGCATAGGAGCGCTTCACAGGACGATTTTCCCGACCCTATGGAGATGGTAAACCACCTGGCCCAATTGACGGTCAGGGCAAGGGCACCCTACAGGATAGGAGCGCGGATGGGGCGGCCCGAGAAATCTAACAGGCGGGAGATGAAACCGGCACCGAATGTTTTGTTCCCTGTAGGTGAAGCAGGCGGACGGACACGATCCCTCATCAATGCTAAAAACTACTCCAGGTCGTTCAAGGAAAATGTGGGTGTCTATGAGATCGAGGTGGACTGCAGGGCATGTACCCACTGCGGTACTGTGACCTTCAGGAACTTATGCCCTGACTGCAACAGCCCGACACTGCCAAAATACGTTGAAGAAAATGGCGAGTTTGCTGGTGAACTGCTGTCAAT
>Ga0255389_1027_pt1 | contig 15158 bp, 9 predicted proteins | sample ANMaggSeSYBR01E4_FD_182113 | JGI IMG/M metagenome (GOLD analysis project Ga0255389, IMG submission 182113) | Sediment cell enrichment communities from methane seep in Santa Monica Basin, California, United Staets - ANME aggregate JGI... | ecosystem: Environmental > Aquatic > Marine > Cold seeps >...
TAAACGCCTGGTTACATAACCCCGTGAGAAACGCGGGCTGGAAATTCCTGATTCATCCGCGTGTATCAGGTGTTGGCAAATCGGCGCAAATTTATATTAAGGACCAGTCCCAGGGCGGCCGATGATGCCAGCAGCGAGGACCCGCCGTAGCTCAGGAGTGGCAACGGAATACCGATAGCGGGGAGCAGGCCTGTGGCCATGCCGATATTAATAACGAGATGGGACAGGAAAAAACATATCACTCCGGTTGTAATCAGCAGTCCACCCCGGTTACGGGCGTTCCGGGATATTTCCAGCATCCTCCACAGGATTATCAGGTAAAGGATTAATATGAAAAAAGCTCCTATAAAGCCGGTTTCCTCAACCAGGAGAGTAAATACAAAATCAGTGTGACTCTCCGGCACGTATCCCAGCTGGGCATGCAGCCCTTTTCCTATGCCTTTGCCGAAAAATCCTCCGGAGCCCATGGCAATCAGGGATTGTCGGGTTTGGTATCCAATGCCCTGGGGGTCAAGGTTCGGATTAAAAACGGTTTTGATTCTCAGTTTCTGGTAATCCTTCAGAACTAACCACCCAACCGGCGCCACCAAAAGCAGGCAAAGCAGGATTATGATCAGCACTTTTGGTTGGATTCCGGACATCCAGAGCATTCCCCCCAGTATAGGGAGGTACATAACAGCGGTTCCCAGATCCCCCTGGAGCAGGATAAGGATTACCGGGAGCAGGCCCAGGACAGTGCACTGCAGGAGCTTGGAGAAGGGGAGATATTCTTTTTTGAACCGGCCCAGTAAGCTGGCCAGGAAAAGAATGAAAATAATCTTCCCCGGTTCCGACGGTTGCAGGCGGAGACTGCCGAATGCAAGCCAGCTTCTGCTGCCGTGTATCTCCGTTCCGAAGAAGAGTACCCCCAGCAGCAGCAGCAGCAGGATGATATAAAAGACACTCGAATAATGGGTGAGAATTTCAAAATTAATGTATATGAGTATAAGGCACAGTAAACAGGCTATCCCCACCCTTGACAGCTGTTTCAGATAGAGGGTTGACGCAGTTTCTCCCAGGCTGAGGCTGTATGCGGCCAGCAGCCCGGCCAGCAGCAGCAGCAGAGACGCTGCTATCAGCAGGAAATCCAGCTGATAAAGAGACTTGCGGAAACTCATAACTCTCCATTCCCAGCTCCGCTTTCATCTGCGGATTCCGCGGCGGGGACAGGTTCTATCCCCCTGGTTTTTCGGTAATAGGCATCAAATATCCTGCCTGCTACCGGAGCGGCGCTGGCCCCGCCGCCGCCACCGCTCTGGACGATAACTGCTACAACAATTTCAGGTTTTTCCAGGGGGGCAAATCCGGCGAACCAGGCGTTATGGGTGAATTTTTCCTTTGCTTCGTCAGACAGTTTCTCACGGACCTCCTGGCTGATCAACTGCGCGGTTCCGGTTTTACCGCAAACATCAAATCCATCGACCTTAGCCCGCCATCCAGTTCCCCAGTCATTAACCGCGCTCCACATGCCTTCCCTCACAGCTTCGAGGTGTTCCGTAGAAAAGGAAACTTCCGGGATAGGGGCTTCCCCCCCGGCAGGGTAGGGAGGTTTTAAAACGTGAACCGGCGGGACCTTTCCTGTCGCTATAATTCCGATTGCCCTGGCTATCTGCAGGGGGGTCGCATTTATGCGTCCCTGCCCAATGGAGACCGAGATAGTTTCACCCGCATACCAGGGTTCTCCCAGTACCCTTCTTTTCCATTCGCTTGTCGGAACCAGGCCGGAGACTTCATTGGGCAGGTCTAAACCGGCTGGCACACCCAGGCCAAAGCGGGTGCTGAATTCGGCTATTCGGTCAATACCCATCTTCTGTCCGAGCAGGTAAAAATAGATATTGCAGGAATGCTGCAGGGCTTCTTTCAGCCTGACTTCCCCATGGCTGGATGTGCACCTGAAGGGCCTTCCGTACAGGGTTATGGATCCGCCGCAGAAAACCGATGTTTTCTCATTGATCAAGCCAGTTTCGAGGCCCGCGACAGCGAGGATTACCTTGAATATTGATCCCGGGGCAAAGACGCTGCCTGTAGCCCGGTTAAGGAGGGGTTTGCCCGGGTCATTAATCAAGGCCCCCCACTGTTTCTGGCTGATCCCGGAAGAAAAACTGTTGGGATCAAATCCAGGCATGCTTGCCAGGGCCAGGATTTCTCCATTTTCAGGGTCAAGGGCAACAAGTGCCCCGGCCCTATCTCCGAGTTCCTGCTCGGCAAGTTCCTGCAGGTCGATATCTATTGACAATGTGATATCTGATCCCTTGAGCGGCTGCTGGAATTTGAGTTCCTCCCGGATCCTCCCGATACTGTCAACCAGAACGGTCCTCACTCCATCCTGTCCCATCAACTGGGAGTTATAGACTTTTTCTACGCCGCTTTTTCCAACGGTGTGGCTTGGTTTTGCGTCCTGATATGAGGGCGAGGCCAGCTCTTCAGGGGAAATGCGGCCCACATAACCAATTATGTGGGAAGCCAGCGAGCTGTGTCGGTAATGCCGCTTTGGAGCCTCGGTTATGTCAAGTTCAGGACATTCCCTGTATCGGGCCAGCACCCAGGATACCTGAGGAAGGGTGAGTTTTTCTACCAGGGTAACAGGATTGAAGGATGGGACAATCCTGTTTTTTTCCAGTACTGACAGAAGTTCATTTTTATCGAAACCCAGCCCGCGCGAGAGCTTATCCAGCGTGCATTCGATACAGTCAGTCTTGTCGCGGTAAAGGACCAGGCTGAATGAGTTCACATTGTCGGCCAGGATCCTGCCTTCCCTGTCTGTGATAAAACCCCGGGGAGCAAGGACTGTTATATTGCGTAACTGGTTTCTTTCGGCAAGTTCTGTATAGTATGAATACCTGGCGACCGTTATCTGCCACACCCTCAGGGTGAAAGCGGCCAGCACAAGGAGGATGACTATCTGTAAGAATCTCAGCCTCGCGAAAAGTATTCTATTATCCTGGTTGAATTCCACTATTTGCCGCCAAGCATAACTAGCCCGCGTTTCTCGCGGGCTGACTACTGCGGTGGCGTATCCACCACCTCACTACGTAAGCCCGTGAGAAATGCGGGCTTACTGTTAACGAATATATTGTTTAGGATCTGACTGCAGCCGGTCCAGCAGCCGGAACAGCAGATCGCCAGCAATTCCTGTAAGCAGGGAACCGGCCAGGAGAGGCAGGATCGGTATTTCTCCAGTAGTGCCGGATAATATGTGTTGAGATTTGTGAAGGAGAAGATTGTTCAGCAGTGAAATGAGCGCAATCAGAACAAATCTCATGATTCCTGCCAGATCCGGATTCAGGATAGTGCTCAGGTAAGAGGAAGAATACCCGATAATTGTTTTTATTGCGCCATTCAAACCCAGCATAACTCCCAGGAGAAAATCCTGGGCAATCCCAAAAACAGTGCCCGCAATGCCCCCCTTTATGGGGTTTGTTGACCAGCCGATATAAAAAACAAAAATTAACGCCCAGTCCAGATTGAGGTACAGAGGGAGAAACCTGCTCTGTAAAAAATCCAGCAGTATGGAGAGAAGCAGGAGGATGCCCAGAAAAGGTATCCTGAGGTTGGGATTAAAAATACTATCTTTCCTGTCTGGTGTGTTCACTGATCTCCAATTATAATTGATACCTCTTCCAGTCTGGAAAAATCGGTTAATGGTTCCACCTGTATTTCCTGATACACCCGCCCGTCCTTTTTGGAAACAATTCTGCCGATAGGCAGTTCCTTTGGATAAATCCCATCAGTTCCTGAAGTGTAGATCATTTCGCCGATACTGACAGGTTCTGAAACAGATACAAAATCCAGGTTCAACAGGGATGAATCCGTGCCCCGTACAACACATTGCAGCCTTGAGTTCCCCAGCAAAGCTCCGGCAGAAGCCAGGGAACCGGTAATCAATTCGATTTCGGAGGCGAGCAGGTTAGCCGCAATCACTTTCCCGACCAGGCCCTCGCCGCTGATGACAGCCTGGTTGGGAACCACATCTGCAAGAGTCCCCTGGTTAACTATGACAGTGTCAGAAAAAAACCTGAGGTTTTTATGAATAACTGAACCAGTTATGTACCTGTAAAGCATGGGGCCGGTAATCGCGGAGAAATATTCCCTTTCCGCCAGTTGTTTCATGGCCCTCAGTTGGTGCAGTTCAATTTTAAGTCTGACATTCTCCCTGACCAGTCGTTGATTTTCCTTATCCTGGGCCAGCAGGAAAACGTACTTGTGGACCAGGGAAGACACAGTGTTGAAAACCAGATGTTCCATGTAAACAAGGGGGGTTATCACGGCCAGCCCGGCCTGATTCAAGAGGGTCTGCCCCTTTTCCGACCGAATCTGTACAGAGAGCATCAGAAGGTTAAACAACAGAAGAAGGGTCAGTGCCACTTGGGGCTTTCTCAAATATGTCCGGAACATTACAGGCTTACTCTGCGGAGCAAGCTCATATTGTCCAGCATTTTCCCTACACCATGAGCAACCGAAAACAGGGGTTCTTCAGCCAGGAAAACAGGAAGTCCTGTTTCCTGGTGCAGCCTTTTGTCCAGGTTATGGAGCAAAGCTCCTCCGCCGGTTAAAACGATACCTTTATCCACTAGATCGGCAGACAGTTCGGGAGGGGTTCTCTCCAGTGCCACCCTGACAGTTTCTACAATAGTCGCGATACTGTCCCCGAGTGCTTCCAGGATATCTTCGTTGGTTATTTTTACAGTTTTAGGCACACCTTCAATCAGGTTTCGCCCCTTTATCTCCATAGAAGCAGGGGTATCAACGAGGGCGCAGCCGATTTCATGTTTTATCCTTTCAGCGGTTCTCTCACCGATAAGGAGATTGTACTTTCTTTTGATACTCTGGATTATCGCGGCATCCATTTCATTTCCGGCTGTCCTTACACACCTGCTGTAGACAATTCCGGAAAGGCTGATCACGGCGACATCGGTAGTGCCTCCCCCGATATCCACAATCATGTTGCCGCTCGGTTCGGTGATCGGCAACCCTACACCTATGGCGGCGGCCATTGCCTCTTGTACCAGGAAGACTTCGCTGGCCCTGGCCCGCAGGGCGGATTCCCGGACAGCTCTCTTCTCAACCTGGGTTATCTCCGACGGGATGCAGATTACAATCCTCGGACTGATAAGATGGTTCCTCTGGTGGGCCTTGCGGATAAAATACTTGAGCATTTCCTCGGTGGCGTCGAAGTCAGCGATTACACCATCCTTCATGGGCTTGATGGCAACAATCGTGCCAGGGGTCTTCCCCAGCATCTCTTTGGCTTCCTGCCCTACGGCTTCTATACGGTTGGTTATCGTGTTTATGGCTACAATCGAAGGCTCATTAACTACGATGCCCTTATTTTTAACATAAACCAGAGTATTCGCGGTCCCAAGATCAATGCCCAGATCATTCGAAAAATAACTGAAAAGCGAAAGTAAATTCATAAAAATCTATCTCAACAGTACAAAATGATTCTATTCTCTATAAAAGAGCGATGCCGGATGCAGTACTATTTCCTGCCCGGACATATTAACATTATTGTTTTAATTTTAGGCAAAGATTTGGAAAAGTAAAGCTGTGCTATACTTTCTTTTTTATAAATTATAGGGCGGGAGGTTAGATAAATTAATGCTTCCTTTATTCAGAAGAAAAAAAAGTTGGGTTAAATATGTGATGTGTTTAGTTATCGTTGCCCTCGCGGCAACGACGCTGTTCCTGTTTGTTGGCTCTCCGACCGGATTCATGACCGGAGTGGGAATACAGACCGTAGCTGAAATAGGCGGACAGGAGATTTCAGCCAGGGAATTCAGCAGGCATTACAGCAGGACTTACGATACATACAACCAGATGTACAACCTGAATAGCCAGCCTCCTGAGATGATTCGGCAGCTGGGAATCGGGCAGAATGCCCTGAATCAGCTGGTCAGTCAGTATGCCGTGGTTGCGGAAGCTGAGAAACAGGGAATTGAAGTCTCTCCTGAGGAACTGGTCCGGAGGATTCAGAATCTTCCATTTTTCCAGGTGGACGGACAGTTTGTTGGCGTTGAACAATACAAGGTCGCTGTCCAGAGTACCGGCTACTCCGCTCCTGAGTTTGAAGCGGCAGTGCGCCGTGAAATCATGAGTGAGAAATTACGGAATATCCTGACTGACGGCATCAGGGCCACCGAGGTTGAAGCAAGGCAGCAGTTTGCCGAGAGCAACCAGGAAGTCAGCGTCAGGTATGTGGTGTTTGACCCGGAAAATATCCAGCAGGATGTTATAAGCGAAGAGATTCTCAAGGCCTATTATGACGAGCATTCAGAGGATTACCGGGAGCCTGAAAAAAGAAAAATTAAATATATTGCGGTTGAAAGAAATATTATTACCATCGAGGTGACCGAGGACGAGATCAGGGAGCAGATGCCGGAAGCGACCCAGGAAGAAAAGGTCCATGCCAGGCATATCCTGATCAGGTTCGGTGACGATGAAGCGGTTGCCCTGAAAGAAGCTGAAACTCTTCTCGGCCAGTTAAGACAAGGCGGAGATTTTGTAGAGATAGCGCGGGAACACTCCGATGATACAGCCAACGCCTCCAGCGGCGGAGACCTGGGTTTCGTAACCAGGGGCATGATGGTTCCCGAGTTTGAAACCGTTCTCTTCAACCGGGTGCCCGGTCTGGTAGACAATGTGGTTCGTACAGATTTTGGATTTCACCTGGTTGAAATTATAGAAAGAGTCCAGGGTGATACAGCTGCCAGGGCTGAAGCTGAATTCAAAGCCCGAAACCTGAAAGCTTACAGGGCCGCTGATGAACTGGCTGATCAGATATACAGTGAAGTTGAAGCTGGTGAGTCTCTGGAGACTGTTGCAGGAATACGTGACCTTGAAATCATTGAAACCGAATTGTTTGATTTTGATTCCGGCATCCCGGGACTGGCCAGATCCCCCGAATTACTGGATGCGATCTTCTCAGCTGAAATCAATGTAGTAGTAGATCCCGCGGAATTGGGCGGGATGAGCATTGTTGCTTCGGTTATTGAAATAGTTCCTTCCAGGCTTACCGGATTCGAAGAGGTTAGAGCTAAGGTTACTGAAACCTATTCCACCAACCAGGCCAGGGAGATGGCTGAAAAAATGGCTGAAGACTTTTCTCAAGCCTTCGCTGACACTGTTCATTCCCCTGAGGAATTCAATGTAAACGCCAAAAAATCCGGACGGGAAGTAACTACTACCGCCCTCTTCAAAAGAGGAGTTAACATTGACGATGTCCTCCGCTTTTCAGAAGATGTCCATGCCGAGGCATTTGGACTGGAGACAGGGGAAGTCAGTTCCGCCATCAGTGTGACTAACCGGTTTGCGGTTTTTCAGGTGGCTGAAAAAACAGAAATCGATGAAGCCAGATTCGAGTTTGAAAAACCCGGCCTGATTGATCAGATGACGGACGAGAAGCAGAGGGAATTCTTCAACTCCTACGTCCAGAACCTGATTGACCAGATGAGGCGTGACGAGGAGATTCAGATAAATCAGCAACTGGTGGAGCAGATCACCGGCTAGCCAGCATTTCTCAAGGGCTTACGTAAGCGAGGCGGTGGAGACGCCAGCCCTAACAAGGCCTGCGACTGAGGCCCCCGCAGTCGTACTTGTACAGTACGTCGAGGAGGCCGAAGGAGCATAACGCAGTCAGGGCGGATGGATACGCCGCCGCAGTAGTCAGCTTATGAGAAATGCTGGCTGGATGACCTGCTTGATAAACTCAGTCTTTTTATGTAAAATTTGAAATCCCAAGGGTGGGGCTGTAGCTCAGCTGGGAGAGTACCTGAATGGCATTCAGGGGGTCGTGGGTTCGAACCCCATCAGCTCCACCATCAACGCAACCTAAAAACCTCCCCCCGTGTCTTTATTGAAGGAGAGCCCGCCCTTCATAGCCCTGGCGCAGGAGAGAGCCTTGATTTTTTCAGGATGTCAGAGTAAAACTAGATAAGGTTTTTCTGTTCACTCCATCTGATAAAAGAGAGGTCTTAAATGAATGCGCTACTACTGCTTCTGGTCTGCGGAGGCGGATTTCTGATTGCCTATCATACCTACGGCAAATACCTGGGCCAGCGGATTTTCAAGATTGATCCTGAAGCAGCGGTTCCATCCAGAACCCATGAAGACGGTACTGATTTTGTCCCAACCAAAAAGGGGGTGATTTTTGGTCACCACTATACTTCGATTGCCGGCACAGGACCGATTGTAGGGCCTGCCATAGGGCTTATATGGGGCTGGCTGCCGGCTCTTCTCTGGGTTTTCTTCGGATCCATTTTTATTGGTGCTGTGCATGATTTTGGTTCCCTGATTGTATCGATGCGCAATGAAGGGGAGAGCCTTAGCGAGGTGGCGGCGAAATTTATAAACAGGAGAGTAAGGCTGATATTTTTCATCCTGATTTTCCTGATTCTCCTGATAGTAATTGCGGTCTTCGGGGTGGTAATCGCGGCGGTTTTTGCCAGGTTCCCATCATCAGTTATTCCGGTCTGGCTGCAGATTCCGATCGCTGTCCTGCTGGGCAGGGCCATATATAAGAGGGGCTATCCGATAGTTTTTTCAACCGCGGTGGCTGTCCTGTGCATGTATTTGTCCATGTTACTGGGAAGCCTGTTTCCGGTCGGATTTGAAAAAGCCTTCGGTCTCCCGGCTACAGGCTTCTGGGTTATCGTCCTTCTCATCTACGCTTTTTTTGCCTCAACTTTGTCTGTAAAAACCCTGCTGCAGCCGAGGGATTACATAAACGCCTGGCAGCTTTTTATTGCCATGGGACTCCTGGGCGCCGGGACTGCGGCAATCAGCTTTATGGGAAAAGGCGACATGGTTGCCCCTGCAGTTAACCAGGCTCTGCCTGCGGGCACGCCGCCTATGTTTCCCTTTCTTTTTATTGTAATTGCCTGCGGCGCGGTCAGCGGTTTTCATTCCCTGGTCGCTTCGGGTACTAGTCCCAAGCAGGTAGCCAATGAATCAGACGCCAGGTTTATCGGCTATGGAGCTATGCTCATGGAAGGGGTGCTGGCCCTGCTGGTTGTCATCTGCGCCGGCGCCGGGATCGGCCTGGGATATAGGCTGGAGAGCGGGACAACTCTATTGGGAACAGATGCCTGGAATTATTTCTACAGCGAATGGATTGGAGCCAGGGGCCTGGCAGATAAGCTTTCCCCTGTAATAGAAGGAGCTTCAAATCTGATTGAGAGCATCGGCTTCCCTGAAATCTTCGGCATAACAGTAATGGGGGTGTTTATTGCTTCCTTTGCCAGTACAACCCTGGATACAGCTGTCCGGCTGCAGCGCTACATTGTGGTGGAGATGGCTGAGGATTTTTCAGTGAAGAGCCTCAAAAACAGGTGGACTGCGACTTTCCTCTGTGTAGTCTGCGCGGCCGTTCTCGCCTTTACCCATGGAGCTGACGGGACCGGGGCCATGAAACTATGGCCGCTGTTTGGGAGCGCCAACCAGCTGCTGGCCGCGATGGCTCTCCTGATGGTCACTCTCTACCTGAAGAGTAAAGGAGGGCTTAAGTGGTTATTCGCGGGTGCGCCCTGCCTGTTCATGGTGGTTATTTCCAACTGGTCCATTATTGAGAATGGGAAGATTTTTATAGCAAATGAAAACTGGCTCCTGGTTTTCATGGATGGCCTTTTTCTCCTGCTTTCAGTTTGGATAACAGTAGAAGCGGTGGTTGCATTTTTTCAGGATAAGGGCATAGTTGAGGAGTAGGAAGTTCACATATCGCACTTCGCCGTTCGCACTTATACAGTACGTCGAGGAGCCTGACCGAACATAACACAGTCAGGCTGGATGTATCTGCCTCCGCAGTAGTCAGTTGGTGAGAAATACCCGGAGGCTAGAATATAATCCTCGGCAGGCCTGCTTCTGATACGGACCTGTTAAATTTTTCAACCTGGGTTTCAAGGATCATCCGGTATTCCTCAGCAATTTTCCCCCACTCTTCCTGCAGGTCCATGAACCTCTTTTCCGCACCCTCAGTCGGGGCATCATTGCCCCCGGCAACATATCCGTAAAGATAGGCAAACTGGTTGTCCAGCATGGGCGGAAAATTAAGGGGGTCCTGGTTGCTTTCATTTTTTACCTGCATCAGGTTTTCTTCAATAGCTTTCAGCTTCCCGATGATCTCTTTTTTGAGTTCTCCGGTTTTCAGGTCCACGCCGGCCTTTTCGGCATCCTGGCTGATCCGGTTCACCTGTTCCCTGAGAGAACGGAGTTCCCTGATTGTCGCGTAGATTTCAGTCAAGCTGCTTTTTATATTTACAGCCATTTCAAACTGGGCTTCAAATTCGGGCTGTGTTGTATCAATCCTCGGGTCACTGATGACCCTGATTACCCTGGAATCTTTCCAGTCACCCCGGGAGATCCTGACCTTATATGCGCCGGGAACAGCCAGCTGCCCTCCAGAAAAACCCCAGACCCGGGCGCCCTTTACTATGTCCACTCCCCGGTATCTGAGATTCCACGCGAACTGGTTCAGGCCGGTTTCTACTTCAAGATCTTCAATTTCAAAATCATCATCCTTTTCTTCAGGCTGGGCTTCAGTCTTATCATCGATTTTCCCGGTGAATTTGCGCAGTGTCTTGTTTTCCTGATCCAGAATTTCCAGGGTCACCTGCTTATCTCCATCCTCAGCCAGGAAAAAATTGATCACAGCACCATTGGGTGAGCTGGATCCCTCAACATTATCAACCCTGTCCCGGGACTGCTGAAAGAAGGCCCTGTAAGCGGGCAGGGGCGTGAACAGCCGGTTTTCCGCTGTTGAGGCGTCGTCTTCCAGTTCATGGAGTACATTCAGGCTGTCCAGGATCCAGAAGGATCGTCCCTGGGTTGCAACTACCAGGTTTTTTCTGTGAACAGCCAGGTCTGTAATCGGCGTGCTGGGCAGGTTAAGCTGAAGTTGCTGCCAGTGGGACCCATCATCAAATGAGATGTAGAGCCCGAATTCAGTTCCCGCGTATAACAGGCCCTCCCGGTCAGGATCTTCCCTGACTACCCGTGTGAAGTGTAGGCGCGGAATTCCATTTGTCCCGTCAGTCAGCAGTTTCCAGCTTTTTCCATAGTCAGTGGTCCTGTAAATATAGGGGCTGAAATCGCCCATACGGTAATTGTGAACCGCGGCAAAGGCCCGGCCGGGCGCATGAGTCGAAAGCTCAATCATATTGACAGTTGCCCATTCAGGAAGATTTTCAGGGGTTATGTTATCCCAGTTCTTTCCGCTGTCCCTGGAGATATGGACCAGGCCGTCGTCAGATCCGGCCCAGTACTCTCCCTCCTGGTACGGGGATTCCTCAAAAGCAAATATTGTGCCGTAGACTTCAGTTCCGGTGTTGTCCAGGGTTATGGGGCCTCCTGAATGCTTCTGCTTGCTTTTGTCGTTCCGGGTCAGGTCAGGGCTGATGTCCTTCCAGCTCTGTCCTTCATTGTCGGACATGTGGACAATCTGGGAGGTATGGAACAGCCTGTCCGGATTGTGTCTGGAAATCCTGATAGGCGCGTTCCACTGGAAACGGTATTTTATGGTTTCGGGAGCCTGGCCCAGCTGCAGCTGGGGATAGATCAGGATCTGCCTGGACTCTTCAGTACCCAGGTTAACCCTGGAAATTGCACCTCCATAACACCCGGCGTAAATAATATTGTTATTCCGGGGATCAATGGCAATGTGCCCGCTTTCGCACCCCCCCACGGAGAACCAGTTTTCGTAAGCTGTCAGCCCGCCGGGATTGCTGCTCGGGACCGAGATCGTGGAGTTGTCCTGCTGGGCCCCGTAAACCCGGTAGGGAAACTGGTTGTCAACAGTCACCCTGTAGATTTCCGAAGTCGGCTGGTTATTTATGGAACTCCAGGTCTCCCCGCCATTAAGTGATACATGGGCTCCGCCGTCATTGGCCTGGAGGATGATGTTGGTATTATCGGGATTAATCCAGAGGTCATGGCAGTCACCGTGTCTGACGGGAATATCCTGGAATGTTTTGCCGCCGTCTATGGACTTATAGAATGAGGTATTGAGTGCGTAAACTGTGTCAGCGTCCTTGGGATCAGCATAGATCCTGGTGTAATACCAGGCTCTCTGCTGGAGTTTGCGGTCGGTGTTGATCCTGGTCCAGGATTCTCCGGAATCGTCTGACCTGTACACTCCCCCCTTCTCATTTTCCACCAGAGCCCAGATCCGTTCCGGATTAACCCGTGAAACAGTTACTCCGATTTTGCCGGTAATATCCTCGGGAAAACCTCCTTTTACCTTTTCCCAGGAGTCCCCGCTGTCGGTGGATTTGTAAAGCCCCCCCTTATCGCTGATCCCCTGGAGAGTCCAGGGAGTACGACGGACACTCCACATAGCCGCGTAAAGAATTCGGGGATTGGTACTATCCATGGAAAGTTCAGCAGACCCCGTATCTTTATCCAGGTAAAGAATTTTTTCCCAGGAATCTCCACCGTTTTCGCTCCTGTATACCCCGCGTTCTTCAGATGGCAGAAAAAGGTTTCCGAGAACAGCGGCATAAACCAGATTTGGGTTTTCAGGGTGGATACGGATCCTTCCGATCTGCCCGGCATCAGGCAAACCAATGTGTTCCCAGGTTTTCCCGGCGTCAGTTGACTTATAGATCCCGTCTCCCGGAGAAATATTACCTCTGGGAGCATTTGATCCAGTGCCGGCATAAATTACATTCGGATCTGAATCAGCAACCGCCACAGCCCCGATTGAACCGACTTTGAAGAATTTGTCTGAAATGTTAACCCATGAAGTTCCGGCATCTTCAGTCTTCCATACGCCTCCGCCGGTACTCCCCATATAGAACGTATATGGTTTTCCCGGAACACCGGTACCAGCGGTGACCCTGCCGCCCCGGTAGGGCCCTATGGATCGATATTCCAGTCCTTCATACAGTTCAGGATTAACCGTGATATTGGCCGTGTCTTCAGTCCCTGAGGCCAGGGGACACAAAACGCTTACTGTCATTGCCAGGACCTGGAATATAAAAATTCTAACCATTGTCTTCATGGGGCGCCTCCTGTTAAACGATACGCGGGATAATATTTAAATGTCTTTGTTTTACCGCCGTTGTTTATTGTAGGACAGGCCCGGAAATTAGTGAATAGGCAGGGTTGAATTATGGGGCGGCAAACAGGGCGTTTTAACTATTTTGATTGTCCTTGAGTCCGCTCTCTGTTTTAATTATTCCTGTAGTTCAATCAACTGGATTAGCCCGCATTTCTCACGGGCTTACGTAGCGAGGCGGTGAAGACGCCTGTCTGCGTGCAGCGTACAGGCCGGCCGGCCTGACAAGACTTGCGACCAAGGCCCCCGCAGTCGTACTTGTACAGTACGTCGAGGAGGCCCATGGAGTTTAACGCAGTCAGGACGGATGTATCCGCCGCCGCAGTAGTCAGTTCGTGAGAAATGCGGGCTAGACCCCGATTAATAAATAAAAGAGCCAGGAGATGTCATGAGAGAATTCAGGCGTTATTTTGTTTTGGTTTTCATTATTTTTGTTTTTTCTGCCACAGCCGCGGCATCCGTCCGGCTGCCGGCTGTGATCGGCGGCAACATGGTGCTTCAGCAGGGGATGGAACTGAACATCTGGGGTTGGGCCGGCCCCGGTGAAGAGGTGACTGTTCTCCTGAATGAAAATGAAACCTCAACTGAAGCTAATAAATTGGGGGAGTGGAAGGTGAAACTTCCCGCGCAGGAAGCAGGCGGGCCTTTTACCATGCTGGTATCAGGAGAAAACAGAATAACCCTTGAAAATATTCTTATCGGAGAAGTCTGGGTATGCTCGGGCCAGTCCAATATGGAGAAGAAGATCGGGCCGATGCCCGGCCAGCGTCCGGTTACCAACTGGGTCCATGAAATAGCGGCTGCGGATTACCCGAAAATCAGGCTTTTCCATGTGCCCAGGGCTACTTCAGGTGTGCCGGTCAGCGATGTCAATGCCGACTGGATGGAATGCAGCCCCGGCAATATCGGGAATTTTTCAGCTGCCGGCTATTTCTTCGGGCGTCACCTGCACCGGGAAACCGGAACCCCTGTCGGCCTGATAATGACCAGCTGGGGAGGGACCAGATCTGAGCCGTGGACCCCGCCTTCCGGATTTGCCCTGGTGGATGAAACCGCTGACATTACCCGGAAAGTGGACCAGGCTAATCAGGAATACCAGGAGGACATGGCTGCCTATCTGACAGCAAAGTCCAACTGGGAGGAACAGGTTAAAGGACTTGCTGTTTCCGGTAATCCCCTGCCGTATCTTCCCCTGGAACCGGTTCACGCCCTGGACAGCCATCGTGAGCCTGCCGGCCTTTACAATGCCATGGTGGCCCCTTTAATTCCTTTTAATATCCGCGGAGCTATCTGGTACCAGGGCGAGTCCAACAAGGGCGATCGGCTTGATTATGCAAATAAAATGAAAGCGCTCATTAAAGGGTGGCGCACTGAGTGGAACCAGGGAGATTTCCCGTTTTACTTCGTTCAGCTGGCGCCATTTGATTACGAAAAAACAGATGAGGTCGGGTACGGCTACCCGGAAGCCTACTTCCTGCCTGAGATATGGGTGGCACAGTTGAAGACCCTCGAAGTGCCCAACACAGGGATGGCTGTCACAACGGACATTACAGAGCTGTACGACATCCATCCGACCAATAAGCAGGCCGTTGGGAAACGGCTGGCCCTCTGGGCTCTGGCCAAAGATTACGGCCGCGGCGACCTGGTTTTTTCAGGCCCGCTGTTTAAGGGCATCAAGGTGGAAGGCGCCGGGATCAGGGTTTCATTTGATCATACCGGCAGCGGCCTGGCATCCATTGATGGCGAACCCCTGAACTGGTTTGAGATTGCCGGCTCAGACGGGATGTTCAGAAAAGCTGAGGCGGTAATTGAAGGAGATCAGGTAGTGGTTTCCTGCCCTGAGGTTAAGAATCCTTCTGCCGTGCGTTTTGGCTGGCATGAGCTCGCGGTGCCTAACCTGATGAACAAGGAAGGATTACCGGCCTCACCTTTTAATTCAGAACTGCTTCCCTGAAAGAGCGCATAACCTGAGCTCGCGCAGCGAAGCTGTTCACGTTTTACTTGTATTTGTTCCGGGATGCCGGGATTCTTCCTCCGCATCCCGGGATACCCCTCGTTTTTTCATTGCAGG
>Ga0255389_1028_pt1 | contig 15130 bp, 16 predicted proteins | sample ANMaggSeSYBR01E4_FD_182113 | JGI IMG/M metagenome (GOLD analysis project Ga0255389, IMG submission 182113) | Sediment cell enrichment communities from methane seep in Santa Monica Basin, California, United Staets - ANME aggregate JGI... | ecosystem: Environmental > Aquatic > Marine > Cold seeps >...
TTTTAGATAAGAATTACCTGGATGAACTGCTGGATGTTTATCCCAGGGTGGCCCCGATCGCGTCAACCAGTGTAACCGATGGGCTCTTAGCCATAGCAGGACGGCTGATCCGCTCCGGAGATCAGACCTCTGCAAGGACTGCCTTTGAAAAAATTCTTGAAATTGATCCTGAAAACGCTGAAGCTTGCTACGAACTCGGAATGAATTATTTTTATGAAGTTAAAGATGAAGAGAAAGCCAAGGTTCTTCTGGATAAATATATTGAAATCGGCAAGGATAACGGTCGACTTAATAACGCAAAGAATGTTATTGCAGTAATGGCTTCAGAACAGTAAACCCTTGCCGGATAAGGAAAAATAAAAAAGGCAGCTGTAATTACAGCTGCCTTTTTTATTTTTCTGGGCATTATGTATAACCAAAAAACTCCGCCCGCAGGAAATTCCGCATACTACTGTTGATAACAAAACAATATTTAATAGATAAAAAAATTATGTGGAAAAATTCATAAACATTCTATAATGTCTTTCTTGATAAAAGATTCACTCCTTTTTATTGCTATTATCAGTTTGTGAGTCTTTTTATGTTGATAGTTACTATTAATATAATATTATTGAATTTAACCAGGGAGCTTACTATGGGAAAACTAAGAATTGAACCAAAAATAAAACCAATTCTTGATGAAGATGAATTTAAGTTATATAAAACAATCCTCCATGAGGCCAAGCGGAAGGCTCTGGAAAATATTGTATTCTGGGATTTGGATCCGGGCGAAGATATCAAGCACACAAAAAAGGCATTCGCCTGGGTTGCTGAAAAAGAAGGAATCAACCTGACTGTACGGGCCAGGAGAGGCAGTCATTCTTTGACCCTCAGCTTCAAAGATACCCCGGGACAAAAAAAGCAGGGCAAAAGAATTTCAGCCGAAGAATGTGTCCGCCGGATTTCCGGAGCTCTTCGGAATTCTGATATCCCCCTCAATAAGTCACAGATTGTTTCAGCAGCTGGAATCAGCTCCTCTACCTGGAATGTCAGGGTCAAAGAGATGTTGGCAAAACGGGAAATCGCCAAAAAAGGTTCAGGCCGCCAGACAACCTATTACCTGCCTTAACAAGGGCAACCAGAAACCAGTGTTCAGGATTTACAGTCCCGTCCGGAGAAAAAGGCCGGGACTGTCTCCCGGCTTTTAGCCTCCTGATCCTGTTCCCTCTTCTGGATCCGCATTACTATCTTCCCTGTATTCAATTCGTATCTTTTTTATTACCTGTCTCCCGGCTGGCCGGTTTTTCATCAAAGGGTGACTGTCTTTGGTAAGAGAAACCGCAGAAATAACTTCCGCTGCTTCAATCCCCTCTACTACCTGTCCAAAGACGTTATAACGGCCATCCCAGTCAGCGGCTCTTTTCAATACGATAAAAAACTGGCAGCTTCCTCCATCGCCTCCGTCCATACTCCTGCCCATGGCTAATGTTCCGCGTTCAAACTTAATGTCACTGAACTCCTGGGGTAAAGCACGGCTGCCGAAACCCTGTCCGTCATTGTAAGGATTGTTGTCCTTGGAAAGGGGATCTCCTCCCTGAATCATCAGATTCTTCATGACCCTGTGAAATGATGTCCTGTTATAAAAACCCACTTCTGCCAATTCAATAAAATTGGCAACGCTTTCGGGAGCTGCCTCCGGAAGCAGCTTAATCACGATATCTCCCTTGGCTGTTTCAATTATGGCGTATGGGTCTCCGGTAGGTTCTAAAACAGTTTCAGGTTTAATTTCATCTTCCACAGGCACTGTGTCTTTTTCCACTTGGCTGCAGGAAAACAGAAATAAACATAAGGCAGTAACTGCCAGACTACTCATATTTAATCGGCAAATTCTCATGAATGGCATTATGCCTCAATCGACATCGAATTAACAGGGATCTTTGTGCCTAGCTTGCTTCAGGTCAGATTCACTCCACCTTTTGCCCCGTTTAGAAGACCTTGCACCTCCAAAACCCTGACAGATAGCCAGGGCCAAAGCGTCAGAAGCATCGTGCGGCTTAGGGATAGTATCCAGATTCAGGAGCCTTTTAACCATAGTCTGAACCTGTTCCTTATCAGCCCGTCCATATCCGGTTACAGCCTTCTTAACTTCAAGGGGGGTATACTCAATTACAGGCAGGCCGGCCCGGGCGGCAGAAAGAAGTATTACGCCCCTCACATGTCCCAGGAGAAGTGAGCTATGGACATTCCGGGCATAAAAAATACTTTCCACAACCAGGTAATCAGGGGAGTGCTTGTCTAAAACATCTGAGAGTGACTCGAAAATCTTATGAAGTCGATCCTTTAGTTCCGAAGGACATCCGCGGCCGGTTGTGCTGATCACACCATAATCAAGGCATTGAAAATGGTTACCCTCGACTTTGATTATCCCGTATCCCGTTACCCTGCTGCCAGGATCAACTCCAGCTATGATCATACCACTTCTCCGGGATTCGTCACCCTTCAATAACCAGTGCCAAAAAGTGAATTCTGCTGGTGAACAGGAACACTAGGCTTTAAAAGTAAAACCGGACTGACTGACTGGGGCTAACTGGAGGCATGTGCCTCATAATCAGCTTCATTAATGTCAAAATTAGCATAGACATTCTGGACATCCTCATGGTCTTCCAGTATTTCCATGAGAGTGAGCATCTGGTAGGCCTGTTTCCCTTCTACTCTAACCTCATTCTGCGGTACCATTGTAATCACAGCCTCCTCAGATTTGATGGAAGCTACTGCCAGGGCCTCTTTCACATCCTCGAAAACTTCAGGTTCACAGTAGACCAGAAAGGAATTTCCTTCCAGCTGGATATCCTCGGCGCCAGCTTCGGCGACCACATCGAACAGTTCCTCTTCAGTCACAGCTTCACCACTGATCGAAAAATATCCCTTTTTGTCAAAAATCCAGGCCACACTGCCGTTTTCACCCAGGTTCCCGTTATACTTGGAAAACAGGTGTCTTATTTCAGCAACAGTGCGGTTTTTATTATCTGTCAGGACTTCCATATATACCGCGACTCCTCCGGGCCCGTATCCTTCGTAACTTGTCTCTTCGTAATTCTGACCCGGAAGATCTCCGGTTCCTTTTAATATGGCCCGTTTGATGTTTTCCTGGGGCATATTCTGATCTTTCGCTAGTGTTACAGCGGTACGGAGACGTGGGTTAGAATCAACATCACCGCCACCAATACGGGTAGCAACGCTGATTTCTTTAATCATTTTGGTGAAAATCTTCCCGCGTTTTGCATCTACAGCTGCTTTTTTATGACGTATAGAGTGCCACTTTGAGTGTCCTGACATACACTTTCTCCTATTTTAAACTGTCATTTTGGATTCCAATTCTAACATGATTTTTACAATTTATCATGTGATACGAGAACTCTTTAATATATCATTGTGAAAATGAATGAGAGTACTTCCAGTACTAAAATAAAAAAATATAGAATGGAACTACAGTACAAAGGTAGCGGTTATTGCGGGTGGCAGATCCAACCCCATCAAACGACTGTCCAGGAAACTGTTTCCAACGCCCTCTCCCTCCTGGCCAGCAGCAGGATCAGCATAACGGGAGCCAGCCGGACCGACAGCGGAGTACATGCCCTGCAACAGGTTGCTCATTTTTATTTCCCGGAAAAAAAATCTGTTCCTGATTTAAAAAAAGCCCTGAATGCCATACTTCCCTGGGATATAAGGGTAACTTCTGTTGCAGAGGTTTCATCCGATTTTCACGCCAGAAAATGGGCTCTGAAAAAAAGATATGAATATCATTTCTACACCGGTGAAGTATTCCCCCCTTTCCGGCATGATCTGGCACTTCACCTCCACTCGGGATTCGAACTGAAGCCGGCTGCTGAGGCGGCTGCTGTCCTGGTCGGGACCCATGATTTTTCTGCATTTACCGGATCAGGAACATCTGTTGTAGACAAGGTCAGGTCTGTAACCCTCTCCCGGTTCAGGCGACGGGGGAGTATTCTCATTTACAGGATCGAAGCTAATGGTTTTCTGTTTCATATGGTAAGGAACATAGTGGGAACGCTTATAGAGGCTGGCCATGGAAAGATTAAGCCTTCCGCGATACCCTCCATCATAAATTCGCTGGACCGAGGCCAGGCCGGACCAACCGCGCCTCCTCAGGGGCTGTACCTGGCCAAAATATGGTACTGAAGACAGGATTCTGAATCCAGGGATTATGTGCCAGAGTTTAACAGGCCCTCCCGCCGGATATCGGATTTTTAATAGTAACGGATATCTTATGTCGTTTACCCATTATCCTTCACGCTTTACTCTTCTTATGATAGATTACTTTAGGTAATTAATGATTGACCTAAAGAAGAACTTCGCTGACATTTTAGAGCCGGGAAGCCCCGAACACTCCTTACTGGATCGTATAGATCCCAACCGCCTGCCTGAACATATTGCGGTAATCATGGACGGAAACGGGCGATGGGCAAAAAAACGAGGGCTTCCCAGGATTGAAGGGCACCGGGCTGGTGCTGATTCCGTCCGGGCTGTCCTGGAATATTGCGCCCGCCTGCAGATTCCTTATCTGACCCTTTACGCTTTTTCCTCTGAAAACTGGAAACGGCCCAAGGAAGAGGTCAATGGGCTCTGGCATATCCTCAAGACTGTAATTAAAAAAGAGCTGCCAGCCCTTAAAAAAAACGGTATCTCGGTTAATCCAATTGGCCGGATAATGGATCTGCCCGAGCAGGTTCGCAGGGAATTGGAATTTGCTGAGGCTGAAACAAAAGGAAGCAATAAACTGACCATGTCAGTAGCCCTTAACTACAGTGCCCGGCTGGAACTGGTGGATACGTTTAACAAGATTATCAGCAAAGACCCTTCGGTTCCCGTTACAGAAGAAGATATTCAAAACAACCTGTATACCGCTGGAATACCTGACCCTGACCTTCTCATCCGGAGTAGCGGAGAATTCAGGGTTTCAAACTTCCTTTTGTGGCAGATAGCCTATTCGGAAATATACATCACACCGATTCTCTGGCCTGATTTCAGGGGGCCAAATTTACTGGAAGCTGTTTTGGATTTCCAGGGAAGAGAAAGACGATTCGGCGACATTAAACCTGCCGGAAAAGGAAACATAAAATGAAGACCAGGATATTAACGGCAGTTTTCCTGATAGCTCTGACTTTACTCGCCCTGTTTCTGTTCCCTTTTTACCTTTTCCTGATACTTATAGACATCACCCTGCTTCTGGGATTCATGGAACTGAAAAATATTGTGGGGAAGACAGGACTCCCGTGCTTCAGCATATCCCTGGTCTTTCTCCTGTTTTTGCCCTGGGCCTGGAACTACACACCGGACATGATCACACCGATACTGATCGCGGCCCTGTTGCTTCACCTGGTCTGGGCTCTGATAATCCCGCTCCCGGACCTTAAATTCTGCCTGCCCGCTACCTCAGGATCATTTTTCTCCATTATTTACCTGGGCATTCCCTTTTCAATCCTCAGCACTTACCAGGTCAATTCGCCTCAGTCCATCGGACACCCAAACAGAATATGGGAACTAATGTTGGTTTTTATTGCATTATGGCTCTCCGATTCTGCTGCATATTTTACAGGCAGGGCAATCGGAAAACACAAAATTACCCCGCGTATCAGCCCCAATAAAAGCTTGGAAGGATTTATTGCAGGAATCGTTTTCCCTGCCGCAGGAGCTGTTGTTTATGGAAAATTTTTACTGCCTGAATATCCTGCCTGGTTCCTTCTTCTCACTGGCCTCGTCCTGGGTATCAGCGGTATCATGGGAGACCTGTTTGAATCAGCCCTGAAAAGAGGATCAGGGATCAAGGACTCTTCCAATCTGTTTCCGGGGCATGGAGGTATTCTGGACAGGACCGACAGCATACTGGCTGGCGTTCCGGCTTTTTACCTGCTCAAATTTATCTGGGAAAACTTTCAGGGATGATCAGGGCTCATTAGTATGAAAAAAATTGCCATTCTGGGATCAACTGGATCTATAGGGAGAAGTGCTCTTGAACTGATTGACCTCCATCCAGAACTATTCGAGGTGGCAGCCCTCGCCGCGGGCAGCAACGACAGACTTCTTTATGAACAATGTCTTAAATACAAACCCGGCATTGCTTCCCTGAATAATCCTGACTCGGCCGCACGTCTTTCTTCCCTGGTATCAGGAACAACTGTTTTGTCTGGAATTGAAGGCATGACAGAGGTATCCTGCTGCCCGGACGCGGACATCGTTATTTCCGCTATTTCAGGGGCACCTGGACTGATTCCCACCTACCGGGCCTTAACGGAGGGAAAACAGATAGCGCTGGCCAATAAGGAAGCGCTGGTCATGGCCGGAGAACTGATCATGCCCATGCTCCAAACGGGTCGGGGATCATTAATCCCGGTTGACAGTGAACACAGTGCCCTTCATCAATGTCTGTGCGGGGCATCCAGTAAAGAAGTACAAAAAATTATCCTCACCGCTTCCGGAGGGCCGTTCCTCAACTATTCAGCAGATGAACTCCGTCATGTATCCGTTAAACAGGCCCTTCAGCACCCTACCTGGAGAATGGGACCCAAAATAACGGTAGATTCAGCCACCCTCATGAATAAAGGACTGGAGGTCGTGGAAGCCCACCATCTGTTCCAGATTGAAGCTGATTATATCGACGTGATAATCCATCCCCAGTCAATCGTCCACTCCATTGTAGAATTCCTGGACGGAACCATGCTCGCCCAGATGGGGATCACAGACATGAAAATCCCCCTCCTGTATGCCATGACTTATCCAGAAAGGATAAGATCAAAACTGCCGGGGCTGGATATAGCAGGCTTGCCGAAAATCGAATTCAAAGCGCCCGATATGGAACGCTTTCCCTGCCTGAAACTGGCCTATCAGGCCCTCAGGGAGGGCGGCACATGCCCTGCGGTCATGAATGCCGCCAACGAAATGGCGGTCGCGGCCTTCCTGGCAGGATCACTTGGGTTTACTGATATACCCAGGGTCATAGAAAGGACCATGGATAAAGTGCGCCCTGAAAAAACAGCCAGCCTGGAGACGGTCATAAACGCCGATAAGTCGGCCCGGAAACTTGCCTCAGACAAAATTGCAGACATAACCGGCTGATATTCAGGCCCCTGCCCACAATACACTAAATTCTGATAGCATATTAGCGTATAAATATTAGTCTCATTGTTTTATAAAAAGGAAAAGTGATCAGTGGAAACTATATACAGCCTTAGCTGGACGATATTCTCTTTCGTTTTTGTGCTTGGAATCATGATTTTTGTACATGAACTCGGTCACTGCCTGATGGCCAAGTTCCTGAAGATCAGTGTGAATGTGTTTTCTCTCGGTTTCGGCCCCCGGCTCTTTGGTTTCAAATCAGGGGAAACTGATTACAGGGTCAGCCTCATCCCTCTTGGAGGATACGTCCGGATGGAAGGAGAGCAATATGACGACGAGCTGCAGGGTAACGAAAACGAATTCCTGACGAGACCGAAAAGTCACAGGCTGGCAGTAGCTATAGCCGGACCTGCCATGAACATCCTCCTCGCTGTGGGGCTGATGGCAGGCATTTTTATGTGGGGTGTCCAGGTCCCTCTGTACCTCAGCGATCCTCCTGAAGTCGCATACGTTTTCGAAGATTCACCAGCTGATAAAATTGGTCTGGCTATTGGAGATACCATCCTGGAAATTGACGGGAAAACTGTAGAAACCTGGGAGGATGCCCAGATTGCAGTCGCCATACTTCCCGCGAAAACCATAAAGATTGCCTACAGGAGAAATTCAGAGACCTTTGAAAAAATTGTAAGCCTGGAAGAATCTGTAAATACAGGGGCCGGATTCCTTGGAATAATGCCTGCCCTGGCCAGTGTTATTACTGCTGTACAGCCAGGTCCGGCAGCTGAAGCAGGAATAGAAACCGGCGACATAGTACTCAGGGTCGCCTCTGTCGATATGGAAGTTGAAGATACTTCTGACATACTGAAACTTATCACGTCCAGCGAAGGACAGCCACTGCTGTTCACCGTTAAAAGGGGTCTGTTGACCTTAACAAAAGAAGTTGTGCCAGAGTTGAAAGACGGTGTCCCTAAGATAGGGGTTGGTATAGTTCAGACACCTGTTCTTGAAACAAAAACAGAACAGTACGGACCGCTGGACTCCATCAGGAAGTCAGTGGAAAAAAATTACGAACTCACTGCCCTTACCTTTACAATCATCGGGAAGCTCCTGACCGGAGAAACGTCCCTTAAAATGATGTCAGGACCCATAGAAATAGCCAGGTTTTCAGGTGCGGCAGCAGCCCAGGGTGCCACTACCCTAATAACCTTCATGGCCCTGATTTCACTGCAGCTGGGCATATTCAACCTCCTTCCCATCCCGGTACTAGACGGTGGAACGATCGCTATGCTTGCTGTGGAAACGGTGATCAGGCGCGATCTGAGCCTTCAGCTGAAAGAACGAATCATGCAGGTAGGCTTCCTGCTGCTGATACTGTTGATGAGTTTCGTGATTTTTAATGACATAACCAAGACGATAGGATGACCGGGAATACTGGAAGCAGATTAAGTAAGGGGGATGGTATACACGAGCTGACAGAATTGTTCCCAAGAATATGTCAATAAGCTTAAGCCCTACGGAATAAGAATCAGCATGACTGAGAAAAATTACTCAGCCCACGTTTCTCACCGGCTCACCTAGCGAGACGGTGAAGACGCCGGGATACGCTGAAAGCTACCTCCGGCAGACCGGCCTGACAAGGCTTGCGATAGCTAACGCTAATGAAGCTCCCGCAGTCATAAATATACAGTACGTCGAGGAGGCCGACGGAGTTTATCTCATTCAGGCTGGATGTATCTGCCACCGCAGTAGTCATTAGGTGATAAAGGCGGGTTAGCAAAAAATTCAATTGGTGAAAGGATTAACCCGACTTTGAAATATAAATATTCACTAAGGTGCCGGTTTCGAACAAAGAAACAGTCACTAAACGCTCTTGATGAAGCAGTTTATTTTTATGATAAGCTCCAACTGCATCAATCTTTGGGATAAGGAACACCAGCGGAAGTTTGCGAGCCAGCAGCCTGCTGTGCCAGTTCCAGGGAGATTTCGAGTTTGAACGGAAAAGTTTCATGTTGACAGGGCCTATCGTTTTTCTGGTTTTTGGGTTGGTCGCACTGGTGGTCGGTGGCGATTTTCTTGTGCGCGGAGCATCCCGCATCGCGCTTCTCTGGGGTGTATCGCCCCTGGTCATAGGGTTGACGGTGGTAGCGTTCGGCACCAGCGCACCTGAAGCGGCAGTCAGCGTTTTCTCATCGCTGCAAGGACAGTCCGGTATTGCTGTAGGCAACGTGATCGGCAGCAATATCATTAATATCCTAGTAGTCTTAGGGCTTTCAGCTCTCATCGTTCCTCTGGCAGTAAATCAGCAGGTGGTTCGTTTCGAAGCTCCCCTTGGTGTCGGGGTTTCACTTCTTTTAGTGGGACTGGCTTTAGATGGGACCATCAATAGATTCGATGGATCTATCCTGTTTGGCGGCATATTCTCATACACGGTCTGGGCGATCCGCAAGAGTCGAACCGAATCGGTCGAGATTCAGGAAGAATATGCGCGCCAATTTGCAACCAAGTCACAAAAAAACGGCAAAATTGCAAAACATGCCATGTTCATTATCGGAGGCGGCGGCCTACTGGTACTCGGATCGAATTTTCTGGTAGACGGCGCGTCATCAATCGCGAGCTACTTTGGCGTTAGTGACCTGATCATTGGGTTGACCATCGTGTCGGCAGGAACCTCGCTTCCTGAGCTCGCCACTTCCATTATATCCGGGATTAAAGGGCAACGGGATATCGGCGTTGGAAATGCGGTCGGCAGCAACCTGTTCAATATCCTGTTTGTGCTGGGACTGGCCGGAATTGTCTCTCCCAATGGCTTACCTGTACCTCCTGAAGCACTACAGTTCGATTTGTGGGTCATGCTTGGTGTTTCCATTCTGGCGTTGCCTGTTTTCTTTTCCGGATATCGCATATCGCGTTGGGAGGGAGCTGTCTTCCTGGTTTTCTACGGACTGTATCTTGGTTATATCGTCCTGTCGGTATCCAAATATCCCGCTCTGTCGAGTTTTAAATTCTCGGTATTTCTATTCGTTATCCCTATGGTGACCCTGATGTGTGCAACGGCCATGTATCAGTTGATCTTTCATAGGCGAAAGCAGGACTAGCCCGCATTTCTCACCAGCTTGGGTAGCGAGGCGGCGGAGACGCCGGGATTGACAAGGCATGCGACCGAGGCCACCGCATTCGTACTCTACAGTACGGCGAGGCGAGGAGGCCGACGGAGCATAACGCAGTCAGGACGGATGTATGCGCCGCCGCAGTAGTCAGTTGGTGAAAAATGCGGGTTAGGGGCAAATCACCAGAAAAAAAAGGAGAGAGAAAATACATTTCTCCCTCCTTTTTTTTCAATCACCCTATTTATCAGGGAAAAATCAGGAAAAGCTCTTTACAGCTTCACCTTCATCATCAAAGCACTCGAATACTGTCAGCAGCTTGGTAATGGCCAGCAGTTCACGAATCTTAAGAGTCAGGTTGAGAAGCTTCAGCTTTCCGCCCTTGTTTGTTACCGTTGTGAAGGAACTTACCAGTTCGCCGATCCCTGAACTGTCAATATATTTAACATCTCCAAGGTTAAGAAGGATCTGGTCACGGCCGGAATCCATGAGATCCCTGACACTTTTCCTGATATCAACACTTCCTTCGGCTAAAGTTATTTTCCCTGAAACATCCAAAACAGTCACACCATTCACAGTGCGGGTCTCAATCTTCATTTTTTTCTCCTTCTTTTATAAATTTCTCCATTACTAATTCATTTCCACCCCCGTCAGGAGTGCTAAAAAAAACATTATCCATAAAAGACTTAACAAGAAATATACCCCTGCCGCCCGGTTTAAACAGATTCTCAGGGTCCCGCGGGTCAGGGAGCCGACTCTCATCCACGCCCTCTCCCTGGTCCGTAACAGTCACGACAAGTCTGTCTGTTCTATGTTTAAAAGACAGAATTACCGGGATTCTTGAGTTGTTTTTATTACCGTGCAGAATCGCGTTTGTTACAGCCTCTCTTATGGACAGACCTACCCAGTATACATCATCTTCTTCGAATCCAGCCAGATTGAAAAAACTGTCTGAAACACACTGGACAACATCCAGATATTTAATATCACTGAATACTGTAAGGTGGATTTCACTGATAATTTCTTGATTCACCACAAATAGCTCCGGTTATTCAATAGATTTGTTCTAAATCTTTTGCCGCCCAATTAACAATTAATCCTTACACAGGCAGTGAACTTAATTATTATTCTAAACACAATTACGCTATTTATCCATATTTGTTTTATCAGATCCTAAATTAATTACCTAATAAGATAAATCATGAAATAACAGCCAAATAATATAAGCCAGTTAACCTTTCAAAGAACAAGTTGAAGATTCATAAAACCCATTTTCTGGTCTGAACCTTAACCGCGGATCGCTAATATATCCTTTTCCGGCTGTCCAGTATTAGAGTTACAGGCCCATCATTTAATATAGAAACTTCCATATGAGCTCCAAATATTCCTGAAGCCACCCCAATTCCTGCACCCTTTAACAGTCCCATCAAATTCTCATAAAGCCTGTCGGCAAGTTCAGGGGATGCAGCCCGGCTGAAGCTGGGGCGATTCCCCTTACGGCAGTCACCAAAAAGAGTGAATTGTGAAATAAGAAGTATCTCTCCCCCGATATCCGATAGTGAAAGATTGAATTTGCCATTTTCGTCGGAAAAAATTCTCAAATTGAGAAGCTTCCTTTTCATAAATTCCAGGTCAGTATCACCGTCATCAGGATCCAGTCCCAGCAGTACAACCAGTCCACTACCGATGCTTCCGGTTATCACTCCATCAACAGATACCTGCGCCTTCGAAACTCTCTGGATTACTGCTCTCATAATAAAACCCAATTGAAAATTAACGGTTTCCAGTTTAGCAGAAATATCATTTTTCTAAGCAGTTTAAACACGGGATTGCACCCGGGGAGTACTGAAGTCAGGTCTAATATTTTTTACTTGGATCCTACGGAAACAGGCACCGGGACTCTGTCTCAAGAGCAAATATTTAACTATCCAAAAAAGGACGGAAGGAATTAATTCACCTTTTTTTCACTTTATTGGTTGACTTTTCACCTTTATTTCACCATAATTAACCGCAAAGAGGAAATTCCATGCATTTGACAAAAAGACAAAAAGACATTTTCCTGTTTATCCAGGATTACCTGAAAATAAATGAATACTCCCCTTCCCTGGAGGAAATCGGTGCCCACTTCAGGATTTCATCCATGAACGGAGTGTACAAGCACCTGAACATTCTGGAAGAAAGAGGCTATATCAGAAGGATATCCAATAAAGCCCGTTCAATACAGCTGGTACCTGAAGAGCTGGAAAAACATACCTTGCCGTTGCTGGGATATATTGCAGCCGGGCAGCCGATTGAGGCAGTTGAATCTCCCGAAGATGTGGAAGTTCCCGAATACCTCTTAAAACGGGGCGATCACTATGTTTTGGAAGTAGAGGGTGAATCCATGATTGACCACCACATCCAGAATGGAGACAGGGTTGTAATACAGAAGCGGAACCATGCCAACAACGGAGAAACTGTAGTGGCCCTTATTGATGGGGAGAATGCAACACTCAAGCAATATTACAGGGAAGGAAGGCGCATCAGGCTCCAGCCGGCCAACAGTAGCATGGACCCCATTTTTGTAGAGGAATCGCGACTCAGGATCCAGGGTGTCCTGGTCGGATTAATTAGAAAATATTAATTTTATTGGACCTATTCATACCAACCAGAATGTTGAAAATGAAAATTGGAGAAACATATGCGTTACCAGGTCAGAGTTGCCGGAAGAATTTTTGAAGGAAGTGATGTGAACACATTACTGAAGTGCGCCGTACAGGCCAGGAAAGAAAAACTCAGGGATGAAGGCACCAACGCCAACACAGCCCCCATAACTTCCGGGCGACTGGGGCAGCCGCCCCTGACCCGTGTTTATTGCGGGCTTGGGTAGCGAGACGGTGGAGACGTCAGGCTACGCTGCAAGCTATTCCCTGACAAGCCGGGCTAACAAGGCCTGCGACTGTTAATGTTATTGTTAATGAAACCCCGCAGTCGTACTTGTTAATTAATTAACTACCTTGAGGAGGCTGATGGAGCATAACACAGTCAGGGTGGATGTATCCGATGCTGCAGTAGTAAGTTGGTGAGAAATGCAGGTTAAGGATCCAGAGACAGATGAGAGCCGCCTGATGTCCCCGGAGACTCTCATGTCAGTTTATATCGGAATACACTGAAACAAAAATTAATTGCCACCCAATTTACCGGTAATTGACTGCATTTCAGGATCGAGAAACGCCTGCCTCAGCAGGCAAAAAAACTGTTACATTACTGTAAAAAATGATGCACAGTTTTTATGCGAAACACACCAAGCGTAACAATTTCTTAACATTAAGATCCACATTTCACTATTATCCACATAGTTTTCCACAGAAAAGTGGATAAGTAAGTTAAATTATTGATTTAAAAGGATTAGAGTCGAGAGCCCCAAAAGATCCCGGACAGCATTAAATCAGCTAAACTTCTAAAAACAGTACTCTCCAGGGGATGCCATCCTTTAAATTTCTCTCTTAGGTAAAAAACTCGATTTGAATGTTCATCATTTATCTTACGGGCTGAATTATTTCCAGCCCGCAGGGTTTTCATGCAGACTCTACATACGGAGTTTCTCCTTGGGGACTTTTGGGGCCTTTGGTGGGGCAATTTCTACCTCCAGGGAAATTTTTTGCCTGTCGCGCACCAGTTCCAAATCCAGGGTTCCCGCTTCCAGACTATTTCTCAGATCCCTGGGATCCCTTACTTTTTTCCCACTAACTGCGGTAATAAGATCGCCAGCCCGGAGTCCAGCGGCCTCCGCCGGAGTATCCTCGATGACAGCTGTCACCAGGACCCCTTCTTCCTCATCAATGCCCATATAATCTGCCATCTGCTGAGTCATTGCAGCGCCTTCTATGCCAAGTACCGGACCCTTGCCGATCAGGCCCTGGATAAATTCCGGCATATGTTCATGCAGTCCATCAGCCATGCCTTCAGGAAACCTGAAGACCCTGTTATTCTCACCAGGGGCAGGTGCCGGGATATTAAATTTTCTAATAACGTGTCTGGATGTGTCGCGAGAACCAATTTCGGCAGTCAGGGTCATCTTCTTTTTTTCCCTGTACAGACCGATACTGATTTTCCTTCCCGGGGGAGTATCCCCGACCATCCGCTGGAACTGTTTAACGCTCACGACCTGCATCGACTGATATTCAACTACTACGTCCCCCTTCATCAATTCCGATTTTTCTGCCGGGCTGTCCTCGGTGATCTCCATCAGGAAAACGCCTCTTTCCGCGGGGAGTCCCAATTCCACAACATCCCCGGGTTTCAGGTCTCTAAGTAAAACTCCCAGATAACCCCCATCGTCATCCTGGTTAATGAAGAACCTGAACTCCTTTTGAATATCATTTTCAATATTCTCCTTCTCACCAGCCACAACCATTCCAGAACACAACAAAAACACTCCGATTAAAATACCCGCTTTTCTCAAAACTCTTTCTCCTTTCAGGTTTAAAACTCTCCACCCCTGTCTCATTTAACGAAAAAACCATTCAGGGGTTCCTAAAAGCTGTCACGGGTCTGTATGATAGTTATCAGATGTTTGAGCATGCAATTTCCCCAGACCCGGAAAATCATTACTGCGAAGAAGGATTAGACCAGAAAACATTCCCTGAAGTCTACCGCAGCCTCAGGGAAACAGATTCCATCCCGAAGTCTGATATCCGGTATTTCACATACAGGAACATAAAGAACACGCTGCGTATACGCCGGGGTATCATCCATATCAGGATAAGTCACATGTTGCGTGGGGCACCGGCTAATGTTATGGCCGCTATATATCAAATATTAATCTGCAGGACCTTCAGGATTTCTGGTTGTCACCAGGCTAACCTTATTTATAACAGCTACCTCAGTTCCCATGAGTTCCTGGTCCGGAAGTTTGCTTCCAGACCCTGCAT
>Ga0255389_1029_pt1 | contig 15112 bp, 16 predicted proteins | sample ANMaggSeSYBR01E4_FD_182113 | JGI IMG/M metagenome (GOLD analysis project Ga0255389, IMG submission 182113) | Sediment cell enrichment communities from methane seep in Santa Monica Basin, California, United Staets - ANME aggregate JGI... | ecosystem: Environmental > Aquatic > Marine > Cold seeps >...
TTTCATTCGTACCGGCCGTGGCTACCGCGCCCACTCTTTGCCTGGTGGGTGTGTTCATGATGAAACCGATACTAAAAATTAACTGGCACCGCCTGGATGACGCTATACCGTCGTTTCTGGCCATGGTCCTGATCCCGTTGACTTATTCCATTGCCCATGGAATCGTATGGGGATTTATTAGCTGGAGCATAATTAAGATTCTTGTCGGCAAGGTTAAAGCAGTCTCTCCATTGTTGGTGGCTGCCAGCTTGATCTATGTTTTCCTGATGATTTTAGTCGAGCACTGATGATCTGCGGGTTAGTTCCGATACCGGCAGCGCTGGATTATTCAGAGGGGAAATTGGCAAGTTTCCAGGTAGTCTCTAATAAACGCCGCCGACAGGCGGCAATCCACAAGTCTGGGCCGTCAGGTCCAGATAACAGGCTGACCGAAGGGAGGCCTGTAGTAGCCCAGGGTGGAGCTAAGACGAGCAAGGGCTAAGCCATTGCGAAGTCGGGCGGAACCCTGGGTAGGAGGAATCCCCAAAAGAATTATGGAGGGCTGAAGGTCCGACATGAAGAAGTTCGAACTGAGATTTGAGAAGTTCAAACTTCTGGTTCCGACCACATTCCATTCAAGTTTCAGGTTAGCCCTCTTATCCTTGTTTCACCTGTTCCGATTACTCATCGGGGTCGGAATCGGTATCGGAATCGATTATTTTTAACCAATGATCCGTCGACAACGATCACGCGGGAGACGCCTGCCACCCGTTACCTGTGACCTGCAACTTGTTCTTGTCGCCGCAATGGGTTAAGTTTCAGGTCAGATGCCTGGCGAGTATTTTCCCCTCTGGGTGTCCAAAGGAAAGGATATAAGACGATGTTGAAATTATTTCTGTCCCTGGTATCAGTTCTCAGCGTCTGTTTATTATTAAGTTCGTGCAGTGAGGGGGGGATAGGACCGCAGGGCGTCATCGGCCCTTCAGGCCCCGAAGAAACCATAAATACTGCAAGTCGTATGGAATGGTTCAGCGAAGTGAAATTCGGATTGTTTGTCCATTGGGGGCCTTATTCCAATCTGGCCGGGGAGTGGGATGGCAAAAGGGTGGGAAATGACAGAAATTCAGAATGGATTATGAATTTTCTACAGATTCCCCGGGATGAGTACAGGGAACTGGCCCGACAATTTAATCCTGTAGAGTTCAGCGCCGGAGACTGGGTGGGCCTGGCTAAGGAAGCGGGAATGAAATATCTGGTGTTTACAGCAAAACATCATGACGGTTTTGCCATGTATGATTCGAAAGTCAGCGGTTACAATATTCTGGACTGGACTCCGTTTGAATCTGATCCCATGGTGGAACTGTCCGCTGCCTGCAGGGAGAACGACATTAGATTCGGATTTTACTACTCACAGAGGGAAGACTGGGATGAGCCTTATGCCTACGGCAATACCTGGGATTTTGCCTTTGATCCCGAAAAGAACCTGGACACATTTGAAAAAAAATATCTGAAAACAAAAGCTGAACCTCAACTGAGAGAGTTGCTTACAGAATACGGAATTGTGGATCTTATTTGGTTTGACCGGGGACTGTATACCCAGGAACAGGCTGAAAAGCTTAGGGAGCTTGTAAGTGATCTGCAGCCGAAATGCCTGGTCAATGGCCGCATCGGCAACTACCATTCCGAGTTGATGGGTGACTTCCAGGAGCTGAACGATAATGGAATGCCCTCCAGCGGAATTGAGGAATATTGGGAAACTCCTCAGACCCTGAATGATACCTGGGGTTACAGCCGTTTTGATCATAACTGGAAAAGTTCCACGGAAGTAATAAAAAGGCTGGTTGAGATCGTAAGTAAAGGCGGAAATTATCTCCTGAATGTGGGGCCGGACGGCCTGGGCCGGATACCGGAACCATCCCGTGAAATTCTCAAGGAAACCGGCCGCTGGATGCAGGTGTATGGTGAGAGTATTTATGGCACTGAAGCCAGTCCGCTGGAAGCTGCTGACTGGGGATTCTGCACCAGGAAAGGGGAATTTTTATACCTCCACATAACTAACTGGCCTGACAACAGCCTGCTGGAGGTGACGGGTCTCCTGAACCGCGTAAAGAATGCCCGCCAGCTGGCTGAGCCGGAGAAAAATCTCAAGGTGTCGGTCAAGGAAAAGTACCCGTTGATCGATATCAGTAATGCGGCAAAAGATAAACATGTGACTGTCATCAAATTGGAACTGGATGGACAACCCAGGGCAGTTCCCCCTGTTGTTGTCCAGACCGCAGGCAAGAGATTATTACTCGATTATGAATCCGCCATAACGGAGGGAAAAGCTGTAAAACGTTTCAACAGAAAAGGCGGTTATCATATCTCCGGATGGCAGTCCGGGGACGATTATGTGAAGTGGAACCTGCAGGTATCTGGTCCGGGACGCTACAAAGTCAGCATTAAGTATGCCGCATTGCCTGCATGGGCCGGGCAGAGATTCAAAGTGATCCTTGGCGGGAATGTATTGGGAGCTGAAACCCAGGGAACTGGAGATTGGTATGATTATGCTAGCTTTGATCTGGGTTCCGTAAACCTGGGAAAGGGAGGAACAGAAGTTCTTGAAGTTCGTCCCGAAGGACCGGTACGGGACCTCCTAATGTATTTTAAAGAGATAATCCTGGAACCGGAAGCCGGAGAGTAAGTCAGAAGACGATCGGGATTGTGGCGGGACTAATGATCCCGCCGCATTGTAATATTAAAATCCGTCCCCGGGCTGAGTGTTTCCTTACTGTAACCAGATATCCGGGAGAACTAAAATTCAGTCCTTTTCATAGAGGATTTCGCCTCCAATAATGGTATAGAGAACCTCTGTTTTGAGCAGCTCTTCCTCCGGCACGGTGAGAATGTCTTTAGAGAGAACTGTGATGTCAGCCAGCTTTCCGGGTTCAAGAGACCCCTTTTCAGTCTCTTCGAAGGCCAGATAGGCATTTTTTATTGTGTATGATTCCAGTGCTTCCTGTCTGGTCATGGCCTGTTCAGGATAGAACTGCTCTCCATTATTCATCCTGCGGGTTACTGTAGCGAAATAACACTTAAGAGGGTCAACATTCTCAACCGGAGCATCAGTGCCATTGCCTATTACGGTTCCGTTATCTAATAACTTCCTCCATACATATGCGCCTTCTACGGCTCTCTCCTCACCCAGTTTGTCAATCACCCAGGGGCCGTCAGATGTGCAGTGTATGCCCTGCATTGCTGCCATAATTCCCAACTCGGAAAACCTGGGTATATCTGACTCTGCAAGGTGTTGAGCGTGCTCTATCCTCCACCTGGCGTTATTGTTTCCATCCAGGGCTTTTTGGTATATATCCAGTACTTCACGATTTGCCCTGTCACCTATGGCGTGCACAGAGACCTGGAGATCATTATCAATGGCGATTTGCGCGGTTTTTTCCAGGACATCATTACTGCAGGTCTGGAGGCCTCTGGTTGAGGGGAGATCTGAATAAGGTTCAAGAAACCACGCTCCATGGGAACCCAGTGCACCGTCAATCAGCCTTTTGATTGAACGTACAGTGAGTTTGTTGCCACCGTAACCAATGAGCCGGTAATCAGCAACTCTTTCTTCAAGTTTGCTGTTTGATTCTGAGAGCATTACATTCAGCCTTATTTTCAGGCTGCCTTCGTCCGCCATTTTTTTAAAAAGATCAACCAGTGAGAAAGAGGCCCCGGCATCGTGAAGGCTGGTAATGCCTTTTGAAAGGCATTCCTCCGCGGCCAGTTCTATTGTTTTTCTGAGGTCGGCCTCTACCTGTTCAGGGGTTCGCGATGCCAGTGCCTGATTAAGACTTGAGCGAACCAGGCCTTGGGCGGTTTCCCGAAATGCGCCGATTGGCGCGCCGTTTTTGTCCCTGACGATCTCTCCCCCCTCCGGATTAGGGGTGCTTTTTGTTACTCCCGCCAGTTCCATAGCTTTGGCATTGGCCAGACAGGAATGCCCGCTGGCGTGAGCAAAAAACACCGGGTTATCAGGGGTGACTTTGCTGAGTTCAGTGTGCAGGGGTAATCCTTCCACAGCTGGATCCGGGGGTTTTTCCCATTTTGCCTGGTGCCATCCACGTCCCAGAATCCACTCGCCGGGATTGGTTTCAGCCGCAGCTTCACCAGCCAACCGGACAATATCCTCCCAGGTGTCAGCCCCGGTAAGGTCCAGCTGCTGCAGTGACCTGCCTATACCCGTGAAATGGGCATGTCCGTCAATAAAACCCGGAATAACAAGTTTGCCATCCAGTGACAGGACTTCAGTATCTTTGGTCAGGTATTTTTCTATTTCCTCATTGCTGCCAACGGCGAGGATGCGGTCTCCCGACACTGCCAGGGCCTGGGCGTAGGGCTGGTCCTGCGCCAGGGTTGCAATCCTGGCATTCATTATGGCCAGGGAGGCTGGCGCTGTTTTCTCAGCTATGGAACATCCAGCCGTGAGAAGGCAGGTTAATAGAAGGATCAAAAGGATTGTTTTATGTTTAGTCACTCTGTTTCTCCTGTCTTCCCGCTCCCGGAGGAGCGGAATAAACTTTCTCAATCAGGAAACCCGAAACCGGCTGTCGCGGGGGCTTTACCGGAAAAGTATTCAGCTATTGCTTCCGCCAGTGATTCAAGCGTTGATTCTCCGGCACTCACGGATATTTCGAGTCCCGCTTTTGCGGCGGTTTCGGCGGTAACAGGCCCGATTGCCGCGTATTTGTAAGAGCCCAGATTTAAGGTTTTACCAACCAGTGTCATGAAATTGGTAACCGTTGAAGAGCTGGTAAAAGTGATCATGTCAGGGGCTGAACCGCGCAGCAATGCCCGCAGCTCCGTTACGCTGCCGGAAGGGAAAGCTGTCCTGTATACAGGAACCACCTTCACGGCAAATCCCATTTTTTTCAAGGTTTCGGGGAGGATTTCCCTGGCCTGCAAGGCCCTGGGGATCAGGACGGACGGAATATCAGCCATGCCGGAAATTTTTTCGGAAAATTCTTCCAGGATTCCTTCGGCCTGGTAAATTTTCGGGACCATGTGAACCGGGAATCCCATTCGTTCAATCTGGCGGGATGTGCCGGGGCCGATCGCGCATACGCGGGGCCGAAGGTCCCCGGGGTTCAATATATCCTTCAGTTTCCCCAGAAAGATTTCAGCTCCATTGATGCTCGTAAAAATAATCCAGGAGTAGGTATTTATTTCCCGCAGGGACCTGTGAATCTCAGGGGTGTCCAGGGGGCAAATCTCTATAACCGGAACCGCAACCGGCCTGGCACCAAGATTCGAGAGCATTTCCGCGAATTCATCAGCCTGGGCAGCGGCTCTGGTTAAAACTATTGTCCGGTTTTCTAAAGGTTTGTTTGCCATGTTCTGTACGGGTGATTTCTTTGTCATCTCTCTGCCTGATTGGGAATTGACGATTGACTCCGCCTGCGGCGGAAAATCCTGAATCCGAAGCGCGAAATCCGAAACCGGATTTTCGTCAACGTCAATCGTCAGTCACTTATCCCTGTTTACTTTGTTTCGAGTACTGTTTTTATTGCTATATCAGCCAATGCCGATATCTCTTCAGATTTACCCGAAAGGGTGCCGCAGAGATGTCTTTTAGATTCAGGGTAGCCTACAAAATAGGAAAAGGAAACCGAGTTTTCGTCAATTTTTGCATAAGCTCCCAGTGGGAAATTACATCCGGTTCCCACCATCTTTTGAAATTTTCTTTCAGCGCCGACTGCTGCCCTGGTCTCTGGGTTATCAATGCGGGATAAAAGTTCATACAGTTCAGGCCCGGCCTGTTCCAGGGTTTCAATGGCCAGGCAACCCTGTCCCGGAGCCGGGACAACCTGTGCTGGATCCAGGTAGCAGGTTATCTTCCCCGAAAGCCCTGTCCTTTTCAGGCCTGACGCGGCGAGGACTATTGCGTCGAGTTCCTGCTCCTCCAGTTTTTTTATCCTGGTGTCTACGTTTCCCCTGAGAGGGAGGACATGAATGTCAGGCCGTAGCAGCTTCAGCTGTTCGGACCTGCGGGGAGAACTGGTAGCTATCCTTGCATTTTTCGGAAGGTCCAGCACGGTTTTTATCGGGTGCGGTGAGACAAGAACATCCCTCGGGTCTTCACGGACAGGCATTGCGGCAATCCTGAGGCCGGCAGGTATATCCACCGGCATGTCTTTCAGGCTGTGAACCGCCAGGTCAATGCTTTTGTCCAGGAGGGCCTCTTCGATTTCCTTGACAAAAATCCCCCTGGTAAGGGCGGCGAGCTCCATCGGGGAAGCCTCAAGAAACCTGTCCCCGGTGGTTTTTATTATTCTGACGGATATTTCCAGGCCGGGGCTGGCTTTTTTAAGCAAGTCCCTGATCATGCCGCTCTGGGCCATTGCCAGCCTGCTCCCCCGGGATCCGATGGTTAAAGACTTCATTATTCTTTTTCCTTCAGCTCAAAAGCTTCCCTGACCAGGTTTTCGAGGAATTCCTGGTTGTTAAGCAGTTCCGGGTAATCTTCAGCTGAAGATTTTATCTGCCGGATCAGGGGATGAGACAGCCTGTTAACTGTTCTGAACATCACCTTTCTTATCTGTTCATATTCTGCATCGGACATATCTTTACGGGAAACAGCAAGTTCCTCAAGGCAGATTTCTTCTACCTTGTCCCGCAGGGCTTTGACCAGGGGGCCGAAGGTCAGCTGCTTTCTGAAGTCCATGAATCCTTTTACTTCCTCCCTGATTATTTCTTCCGCCAGCCTGGATTCCGTAAACCGGCTTTCCATGTGGTCATTGATTACTGACTCCAGGTTGTCTATATCGTAAAGAAAAATGTTATCAATTCTGTTTATGGCGGGATCCACGTTGCGGGGAACAGTAATATCAATGATAAAGAGAGGCTGGTTTTTTCTGCGCCTGATCACCCTTTCCATCATTTCAGGGCCGAGCACATATTCCCTAGCGCCGGTTGAGACAATTACAATATCGGAAGATACCAGGCTATCCTCAAGTGAATCATAGCTGCATGCCTGACCGCCCAGTTCCCGGGACATCCGGCAGGCTTTTTCATAAGTTCGATTAACAACACGCAGCCCTTTGACTCCGGAGGAAAGAAAACCGCGGGCGGCCAGCCTGCTCATTTTACCCGCTCCTATCAGGAGTACCTGCCTTCGGGTCAGGTCCTCAAAAATTTTCCTCGCTAATTCAACTGCGACTGAACTGACTGAAACGGACCGTTCTGATATTTTAGTTTCGCTCCGGACTTTTTTTGCGGTAAAAAAGGCGTAAGACATTAATCTGTCCAGTTCTTTCGCCGCGGTCCTGTCCTGTCTGGCAATAGAGTGCGCGTTTTTCAACTGTCCCGTAATCTGGGCTTCTCCTAAAACCATGGAATCCAGCCCTGAAGCTACTCTGAGCAGGTGTTCGACGGCATCTTCATCGATAAGCGTATAAATGTACTGGTTCAAGTCCAGGAGGGAGGCTTCACTGAAATCACGGAGAAATTTGACGGTAGCTTCCTCGATTCCATTCCCGGCGGGTCCGTACAGGTAGGCCTCAACCCTGTTACAGGTTGAGAGAAGCATGGTTTCCTCAGCGTTTACAGATTCGTGAAAAAGCCTGTTAGCTTCAGGTAAAAGATCTTCAGGGATAGTCACCTGTTCCCTGATATTTATGGGTGCTGTTTTGTGATTCAAGCCAATCAGTTTCAGCCGCATGGATCTTCCTGTTAAAAAATATGCCGGCTTCCCAGCAGTGTGGCAATCCAGAATGTCAAAAGAAGTGATACAAAGCCGGCCAGGGTGATCAGGGCCATCCGCTTACCCCTCCATCCGGTCACAGCCCTGATAGAGGTCAGGGCCAGGTAAATCAGCCAGGTAACAATGGCAGAAATTACTTTTGGGTCACTGATCCATCCTCCCTCCCACTCCCGGTGGGCCCAGTAGATCCCGGAAGCCAGACCGGAAGTCATGAGCACCAGGCCGCTCAGCATTGAGTTAGAGAACAGCTGGTCCAGTTTATCCAGGGAGGGGAGTCTCTCGTAGAAGAGCCTCAGGTTTCTGGACTTCAGTTCTCTTTCCTGGAGCAGGTAGAGAACAGCGAATACAGTTCCAGCCACGAATGCGGCATAGGACAGGAAAAGAAAGGTGGTATGGAAATAGAAAAGCCTGCTCCTGAGGATATCCTGTACCGGTGATTCCTGGAAGAGGAGGCTGCTTAACATCGACAACAGCACCAGTGGCAGCATGAATACGCCCAGGGCGATTACCCTGTACCTGAAACCAATGAAAATGAATGATAAAGCCAAGGCCCAGGCCAGGAAAAGCATGGCTTCCTGCCGGCCGGTAAGCGGGAAAATTCCCCGCTCCATGCCGGTTATTATGATGTGGACAGTGTGGAAGCAGATTCCCGCGATCGAAAAAATCAGAGACGCCCGGAACATTGATTCCAGGTGCCTGATGAAGGCCAGGCAGTTATAGAAGCAAGCTACCAGGTAGAGAGCAAGAGCTGTAAAGAAAGTTATGCTTAACATGGTTGAATATTGATTATATCTTAACAGGAAGAAGTTAGAAGGTAATGGAGAACTTCGACTGGAAGGAGGATTTTTTGGATAAGCCTCTCAGTATTGCCGGCGCCTTGATCCGTCAGGTGCCGTTCCATCGTTCAACATTCGACATTCGAACTTCCAGGTCCTGACTTCCGATGGAGCGGTTTTTGCGTAAGCTTATGTTTTCGATATATTGGCCGTTGGGTTGTTTGGGGTAGAAACTTTGAACTGGGAATGTTGAATTACGAATTACGAATGTCGAATGTGGAATTCCGGCGCCTCGCCACGCAAGCCCGTGAGGAATGCGGGTTAAATTCTTCAATCAGGATTCAGCTTCCTCCTTTTTTCCCCAGCGATAGGCGAGTACTGAGCCTGAGATGTTCATGACTGGTCCGAAAATGGCCGGAGGAAGAGCGGTTATTATGTTGTTGAGAACAGATATTGCCAGGCCGGAAGCCATTCCGGAATTCTGCATTCCTAATTCAAAGGCAATGGTCCGGCAGTTTTTTTCATTCAGTCGGGCCAATCGGCCCAGCCAGTATCCGGAGGTGTAACCCAGAAAACACTGGGCGGCGGAAACTATCACGAGGAGCAGCCCGGCGGTGCGGAGTTGATCAACAGAACGGGACGTAATAATAGCAATAATGAGGCAGATCCCGGCCATGGATATGAACGGCAGGGCACGGTCAATCCATTTAGTGCTGTCTTTTGCCCATACGACAGAGGCTGTTTTTATGGAACAGGTGAAGCTTAAGAGGATTGATCCCAGGATTAATCCTCCCCGCAGCGGCGCAAGCAATCCGTATGAGGTCGTATCAAAAAGGAAAATCAGTATCCCGGCGATAGCAAAACCGGAACAGGCTAAAGTAATCAGGGCCCCTGGCTTCCGGTAGAATGATACTTCTCCATAAAGGATGCCGTTTGCGATTATTCCCGCGACAACGGGGATTATAATCATATTGAAAATGGATATCATCATGGCAAAGAAGGGGACCGGAATCAGTTCCCCTGCCAGCCTTTCCATCAGGAAAGGAGTTATGAATGGCGAAACAAGTGTTGAACATGCGGTCATTGTCACTGATAAAGCAACATTTCCACGGGCAATGTAGGTCATGAGATTCGAAGCCACACCGCCGGGACAGCATCCAACCAGGATTATTCCCGCTGCTATCTCAGGGCTGAACCCGAAAAGGAAAGCAAGGCTGAACCCGATCATCGGCATAATTGAATACTGAAGAACCAGCCCTATGAATACCGGCACCGGCATTTTCATTACCATCCTGAAGTCGCTGGCACTGAGCGTTGTCCCCATTCCAAACATGATGACCTGTATCAGGGGGATAATCATTACCTGGAGATTAAGGCCGAACCAGGAACTGAATATGAATGGATAGCTGATTGCGGCAACAACGAATAGCGCGACCCAGAGAGCGAAAGTCATACGGTTCAGGCAGCCTGTCCGCGGTGAAAAAAGCGACAGAAAAAATAAAATGATAATTAATATGATCTTCATGGTAGTTAATAATTGTTAGTATTAAAACAGAGAAGCGTTCTGGAAAAAAGTAGCAGCTGCATATAGAATAGGAACACTGGGGGGGGAACGGATATGAAATCGGACAGCGTGAATTCATTTGTAGTTGGGCTGCTGGTCGCGGCTGCTCTTCTGATCATGGCGATAACCCTGATTGGATGCGCGGATGACGGGAATTTGATCAGTGAGCTGGAGGAAGTGAGAATCCAGTTAAATAAAGTAGAAGCTGAAAATGGTGAAATAAAGGCCGCACTCAAAGAACTTCGCCTGGAATTCAGTGATATTTCCGGTACAGCGGAAGCGCTGGAATCCCTTTTGTCCAGCTCCAGCAAGGACCTTACCGCGGCGTTTCGTTCAGGACTTCGCAGGAATGAACAGCTGATAAAGGAAAAGGAAAATACCCTTTTCCAGATCCAGGAGGAGCTGAAGAATCTTCAGGTGACAATTTCCGGCCTGGATGAAAAAAATCAGGAGGGTATCGAGTCGCTGAGGGGTGAGGTCGATGGTTTTGGTAAACTGCTTGACCGGAACACCGGCAAGATGGGTGGCCTGTCCGCTTCTCTGGAGAACTTGAGGACTCTGCATGCCAGCCTCAAATCTGATCTTGAGCAGGCTATGGTCCGTGTTAAATCGACCAGGGAAATGAAGAAACTGCTGGAAGGTCAACAAATCCAGATAGTTGAACTTCAGGCGAGCCTCCGGAAAAAGAGTGATTCCTTTAATCGGGAAATGACCAGGATGGCGGTGGATATAAAGGAACTCCGGCTGGAAATAACCCGCTTAGATGCCATCAAGAGCGGAGATTAGACACCTGTGATTTTTTTTCAACAGGGATTATCGGTTTGTTCTTAGTTCTCTTATCGTTGTATCATCTCTAGCCATGACTGAAAGACTTGACCTGGTGTGGATAGGGATAAATATAATTGTATTGTTGTTTTCAGTAAGCCTGCATGAGACCGCCCATGCATGGATGGCAGAAAAGCGCGGAGACCCTACCGGAAGGTTGATGGGCAGGATAAGTATCAATCCCTTACGCCATCTGGATCTCGTAGGCTCTTTGCTGGTTCCACTGATCGGTGTGTTCACAGGAGCACCGGTATTCGGATGGGCCAAACCTGTTCCGGTAAATCCGGCTAACCTGAAAAATTTCCGCAAAGATCAGTTATTTATCGCCGCGGCCGGACCTGTCAGCAACCTGTTGGCTGCTGCCGGCTTCCTTCTGGTTTACAATATTCTCCGGGCCTCAGGATTCTTGTTGGACATAGTTCCGGGTTTTATTCTGGCTCCGGTAATAGTTCTGTGCCAGGTGGGAGTGCTGTTAAACATAATTTTAGCTGTGTTCAACCTTATTCCCGTGCCGCCCCTGGACGGAAGCTGGGTTCTGATAGGGCTTTTACCCCTGAAGTTCGCGGTATATATTGATAAAATCAGGCCTTATGGTTTTGGAATCCTGATCCTTCTCCTCCTGACGGGGGGAATAGGATATATCCTGCGGCCGGTGCTGAATTCAGTAATGTTTTTAATAAGGTAGAATATAATTCGTTTACCGCGGGCGGGAAAGAATAATGCCTGTGGGATACCTGCTTTGAAGGGTACCGGCTCCGGAAAGCGGATGCCCTGCAAAGAGAATAAAACAGGAGTGAACAGGGATCGGAATCCCGTTTAATTAACGGCAAATAAAAGTGACGGTTTAGAAGCATGAAAAAAAGAGTATTCAGCGGAATGAGGCCAACCGGCCGGTTACATATCGGACATTTAGTTGGGGCCCTTGAAAATTGGGTCCCCATGCAGGATTCATACGATTGTGTTTTTGGTATTGTTGACTGGCATGCCCTGACATCGGAATACCAGGATGTGTCAGAAACTAAACAGAATATTACTGATATCGCTATTGACTGGCTTGCCGCTGGACTTGATCCGGAAAAGTCAAAATTAATGCTGCAATCCATGGTGCCGGAACATGCTGAACTGCACCTGCTTTTTTCAATGATAGTCCCTATCCCCTGGCTGGAAAGAGTTCCTACTTATAAAGAGCAGATTAAACAGCTGAATGAAAAAGACCTTTCTACCTACGGTTTTCTTGGATACCCTGTTTTACAGGCAGCCGACATCCTGATCTACCGGGCCAATGCGGTGCCGGTGGGAGAAGATCAGGTCTGCCACATAGAGCTTTCCAGGGAAATAGCCCGCAGATTCAACAATTTCTACGGAGAGATTTTTCCTGAGCCTCAGCCCAAGCTGACCAGGTCCGCCCGCCTGCCGGGGACTGATGGTCGCAAAATGAGCAAGAGTTATGGAAACGACATCCAGATGACGGAGAGTCCTGAGAGCGTACGGAAGAAGATGATGCCCATGATGACTGATCCGGCGCGGATGCGGAGAACAGATCCGGGAAGCCCTGAAAAATGCCCGGTGTTTGATTTTCACAAGACCTTCACCAGTGAAGATGACAGGTCCTGGGTCGTGGAAGGGTGTACTTCAGCAGGTATCGGGTGTGTGGACTGTAAAAAGAAACTTCTGGAATATATGCTGCCGGTGATTGAGCCTCTTTATGAAAAACGTGTTGAGCTGGAAAATAACCTGGATTTTGTCAGGGATGTGCTGGTTGAAGGCAGCAGGAAAGCCAGGGTCCTGGCCCAGGAAACCATGGATGAAGTGCGCGCAGCTGTTAATCTGGACTATTGACAGGCCGAGGGTAATTCAAGGTTCAGAATGGTTGCAGGTCACGGGTGGCAGGCAGTTCGGGTGCGTTGTCGTATTCGTTTTCGTTGTCGTGATCGTATTCGTTTTGTAGGTAGAAGCACCGCTGGGAGATCGGCCCGCCTCCGCCTGTCAATCGTGGCATGAGCATCCTGCTCATGGGGACCGCGGCAAAAAATTCACGATGAGCAAAAATCATGAGCTGGAAGCTCATGCCACGGAAGCTCATGCCATGGAGGTATCGCCCCCCCACAGCCCTCCCGTTTCGGTAGGGCCCCCGTTACCCAGGGTTTTCCGCTTGATTTCAAAGATGTCAGCGTAAAAGAATATAATCAGTGCCAGGTAGAATTGGTAGGAATCCATTCAGGACTGGATTCCTGATGGGTAATAGTATTTTTACAGACAGGGGATTATTGAGTTGCAGGCACAGGCGCTTTTAACAGGAAATCAGCCAGGGGCACCATGCATTTTTGAACTGGATGTATTCGAGGGGCCGCTTAGTCTTCTTCTCCAGCTGATTCGCAAACAGGAAATTGATATTTATGACATTCCGATAGTACGGATAACGGAACAGTATCTTTCTTACCTGGACCTGATGAAGGAGACCAGCGTCTCAATAGCCGGGGAATACCTGGTTATGGCCTCCACACTAATCTATATAAAGTCCCGCATGCTGCTGCCCGCTGATCCCTGTGATGAAGAGAGCCGGGAAGAGGACCCCCGCCTTGAACTGGTAACCCAGCTCCTGGAATATGAACAGTTCAGAAAAGCCGCCTGGATGCTTCATGACCGCCAAGTTATAGAGGATTCTGTGTGGGTGAGAGGGGAAAACGAGTTCGAAGAAGAGGAGCAGGATGCAGTTGACGTTACTCTTTATGATCTGGTCCGGGCTTTTCATGACATCATTGAGCACGCCCGGGACTGGGAAGTTTTGCAGGTATTGCCTGAAAACGTAACCCTGGAAGACAAGCTTATTGAGTTGCGCGGGATGTTGTCTGTCCGTCACGAGCTGCTTTTTTCTTCATTCATATCCCAGGGAATTTCCCGCATCCACCTTATAGTGACCTTTATAGCACTCCTTGAGATGGCAAGATTGAAAGAAATCAGTTTGTTTCAGGATGCTGACCTCATGGACATCAGGATTTCGGTATGCTGACTGGAGTCCTGCATAACCAGATCCTCGCAATTCTTTTTTCAGCCAGGGAACCAGTGAAATTGTCTCAGCTGGAAATGATATTTTCTGATGTTGAACCTGGAAACCTGCAATCCGTGCTTGACGAGCTGATGTCCGGATTTAATTCGATGCAGAAAGCTTTAGAGATCAGGAGAATTGCGGGCGGTTACCGGATTACTTCTCTGCCTGAGCAGCATGAAATATTAATGGACTACCTCAAATCCAAACCTTCCGCCCGCCTGACCCAGGCGGCATTGGAAACCCTGGCTGTCATAGCTTACAAACAACCTGTAACCGGCCCCGAGATCTCAGGAATCCGCAGCGTTAAAGGTTCCAGCACTCTGAAGACTCTTCTGGAAAAGAAGCTTATAGAAATCAGGGGCAGGAAAAAGGTTATCGGGAGGCCTATTCTTTATGGGACTTCCCAGGAGTTCCTGGTGCATTTCGGGCTGAATGACCTTTCTGAACTTCCATCACTTGAAGAATTTGAAGAAATTATCTCTGATGGAGTACTGGTGCCGCCGGATGGAGCAACTGGTGAGCGTTCTGGCAGGCCTTCCCGCGAGGTCCTGAGAGAAGTGAAAAAAGTAGAATTTTAGCCTGAAACTTAGCAGAAATGTGGCGATTGACGGTGGCATGAGCTTCCAGCTCATGAAATCTTTTTTTTGCCCGTCATGAGTTTCCAGCCGCAGTCCATGAGCAAGATGCTCATGCCACGATAAGCTGGAAATTATGCCAGATAAGCCTTGGCTGGGATGGGGGTGCCCAACCAAAAAAGAACGACGTGATATTAGCCGCCTCAAGGACCCTTTCGATTGACGGTTGACGATTGGACCTTTACCCTCCACCTTCTCACTTCTCAGCTCAAGCCTCTTCCTGTCGGACCTCAGCCCTTTACCATTCCAACCGTCGCCCTGACCCTTAACCTGAATTAGTGTTACAATTTCAACCATTAACAGGATCAGATTGACAGCCTGGATCATCGAGGGATTTCTCTCGGTTAAGATATTTAAATATGGAAGAACGATTACAGAAAATAATTTCAATGGCAGGAATTGCTTCCCGCCGGAAAGCTGAGGAGTTGATCCGGGATGGAAAGGTGTCTGTTAACGGAAAAGTGATCCGAACCATGGGTGTAAAGGCCGACATCGAAGAGGATCACGTCAAGGTGGAAGGAAAATTGATCCATCCGGAACCCCTTG
>Ga0255389_1030_pt1 | contig 15050 bp, 11 predicted proteins | sample ANMaggSeSYBR01E4_FD_182113 | JGI IMG/M metagenome (GOLD analysis project Ga0255389, IMG submission 182113) | Sediment cell enrichment communities from methane seep in Santa Monica Basin, California, United Staets - ANME aggregate JGI... | ecosystem: Environmental > Aquatic > Marine > Cold seeps >...
TCCGGCATATTTTTTCAGGGTTTTTTCCGCCTGTAATCGGTCGGTGATATCCTCTCCTGAACTGAGAGTGCCCAAAATCTTGCCTGTTTCGTCGGTCAGCGCCGTATTGTGCCAGGCGATAATCCTCTCGTTGCCGTCTTTCGTGATTAAAGGATTTTCGTAATATTCGATAGATTCCATTTCCTCTGTCATCACTAACCTAAAAACTGCACGGATATCACTCCTCTTTCTCTCAGGGATAAAGTTATCAAACCAATTCTGACCAACGATCTCGTCCTCTTCACCGCAAAGCATTTCACAGCCGGCTTTATTGATTAGACTTACCTTTTCATCAGCGTCGATGACGATAAAAGCTGTCCCAGCCACATCAAGATACTTTTGTGCCCTGTCCCTCTCTTCCCGCAACGTCGTTTCAGCTTGCTTGCGCATGGTTATGTCGCGGATGATCGCGGTGTAATAGGTTTTTTCGGCAGCTTCCCACGTTGATAGTGCAAGCGCTATTGGGAATTCCGAACCGTCATTTTTCAAGCCAATTAACTCAACAACATCACCGATGATCTTAGGTTCCCCGGTGGAAGCCAATCTAGCCATACCCTTTCTATGCGCGTCACGGAAACTTTCTGGCATTAGGAATTCCGCAGGCTTTCCTGTAATCTCATCTTCTGAATAACCGAAGATGTCTCCCGCTGCAGTGTTCAGAAATTGGATATTGCCTTCGCTGTCAATTACTATTACTGCATCTGTGGCTGACTCAACCACGGCACCGAAGCGTGCTTCACTCTTTTTAAGCTCTTCTTCCGCGTGTTTCTTTTCGGTAACATCACGAAATATTTCCAACTTCGACAAACTCCCATCGGGATTTCTCAACGGGGTATCGATGAGATCGTAGGTTCTCTGATTTTTCTCGGAAATCCATTCCCAACGAACGGTCTTGCCTGCAAAAACATCCTGGTTCTTACACCATGGACAAACATCTTCCCGCTCATGAAAATATTCATAACACTTACGACCTTCAAACGAACCAAAATCATTCATCAGCGTGGGATTTGCGTACTGGATATCAAATTGCTGATCGACGATGTAGACCCCGTCTGCCATAGAGTCCAGAATGTTGACCAGATTGTCCCGCTCGATATGTAGTTTTTCTTCTGCTGATTTTCGCACGACGGCATGTCGGATCGTTCGACCAAGCTCATCGCTCTTCATGTTTTCCTTGACTAGGTAATTTTCAGCTCCCAAAAGCATGGCTTCTTCTGCAAATATTTTATGTTCGTCAAGATCGGTTATTACCAAAATCGGCACCCCCGGCGCATGCGTTTGTGCCCTGGCAAGGGTGTCGAGCCCCTTGCTGTCTGGCAGCGACAAATTCAACAGCACCAAGTCATATAAATCTTCATCCAGGGCTTGCAGTCCCTTGTCTAGCCGGACAACGTGAGTAAGCTGGATGTGGCTATTGCCGTCATCTTTCAGCAGCTTCCGGATGAGCCGAGCATCGTCGGGGTTTCCCTCAACCAGCAGGATGTTGAGTGATTCAAGATTCATCACATTTTCCTCCGTTGCATAAATCCAGATCGATGATTTTAACCAATTCCTCAAGCACTTCAACGATGCCCTCTATACCGGCAGCCGTGTTGATGATGTAATCTGCCCCAACAGACAAGCATCTTCTCCTATATTGTTGATATTGAGAAGCCGGACACGTTACGAGCAAAATAATCACCGGACCTACCGGGGTTGCTTTGATCTCGCTAAACTCCCGGAGATCGTTGCTGTCTGGCAAATGGATACCCATGATCAAGACATCCGGCCTGGTTTGTTGAACGGTCTCATGTATTCTTTCCAGGCTGCCCGTTGAGCTAACCAAATCGATTGAATCAAGCTCGGATAACATCTCATCCAATCGTTGGTACATTAGCTCTGAAAACTTTGCGATAAGAACCTTCATTCTTGTTCTCCAGTTTGTTTAATCTTGACTCAACTACAGCGTTTTGTTACGTTAACCATCATACGAGAGAACGAGTTTGCTTTGTATCGGCGGATACCTCGATAGATTGCAGGACTTGCTCCCGGAGGGACATCAGTGTTTGTCCTACATAGAAGGTCGTACTCCTATATAGAAAGAGCGCCGATTATCATCGGCGCTCTTGATTAGGTGTATGCAAGGATTATGTGATTCGTTTGCTAACTGCTGCTCAATCAGTTCATATTATTGAGCGTAAGGAATGATTTCAACTAGCTCATCGGTTTTTATTTGCGATCCGAGAGATTCTCGGATATTTCATCATCCGTCTCGTCCCCGGATATTTCGATCTGCTCCTTGGTCAGTACTGTTGTGAAATAGCTGCCGCCTCCTGATACCTTGCGAATAGCCGTGATCAATTCATCAGAGGCGCGATCCTTGGTCAGGTAACCGTGAGCACCTGCTTTCAGGGATTGAACTCCATACTGCTCTTCAGGGTGCATGCTTAACATCAGTACCCTTTGCTCTGGTTTGAGATCCTGAAGCTGCTTCAAGACTCCAAACCCATTGACCTCCGGCATGGCGATGTCGAGCAACAGGACATCATAGTCGTGTTCTCGAAGCGCTTGAAGTACTTCAGGCCCGGTGCTGACCTCCCCGGAGGTAACGATATCTGCAGCCTCATTTATAATTTGCGCCACTCTGCGACGCACACCATCATGGTCGTCGGCGATAAGTACCCTGATCATCTCCGGCTCACCTCTCCAGCCAAGCATGGATTACTCATAACGATAGTCTCTCTTTACTGCGATACGTTCTCCGATGTGATTTCCACACTTATGATCACGCATTCAAGTCAGTTCTAATGAAGATGTATCACCTTGCTGATTTTTTGTGATCCCCCCCGCATGTAGTATCAGAAATGAGGAATCCATATTCATATCACTTCGCACAACTACGATGATTCAATATTATAAATATGATAAGCGGAGTTAACAAACTTTTATGTCAGTCGAAACCTCGATGGATTGTAGGACTTACCCCCGGATAGGTGTCGGTGTTTGTCCTACAAGAAGGATAGTGCGCTTACAATAATAAGCGCCGATGACGATCGGCGCTTTTTATCTGAGGGAAGGAGCGTTAACGGGGTGTGTTGAGGATTTGCTATTCGACCAGTCCACGTTCGATGGCGTAACGGATGATTTCTGCTGTGGTACTAAGGTCGAGTTTCTCGAGAATACGAGTGCGATAAGTGCTGATGGTCTTAACACTGAGCGAGAGTTCTGCAGCAATCTCAGTGACAGATTTTCCGGCGGCTAATTGGCGGGTCACCTGGTATTCTCGATCTGAAAGCATCTCGTGAGGTTCTGCTTCCAAATCGCCCCCTATTGTTGCAGCCAGCTTTTCAGCTAGCGATAATGTGATGTATTTGCCACCTTGCGACACCTTGCGAATAGCGGCGATCAGTTCGGCGGCCACGCTATCTTTGGTTAGATATCCATCAGCTCCCGCTTTCAGGGAGCGAATGGCATATTGCTTTTCAGGGTACATACTGAGCATCAAAATACGTAATCTGGGATTGTGATCACCAAGCTGTTTCAATACCTCCAAACCGCTAACTTCCGGCATGGCGATATCGAGCAACAGGACATCGTAATCGTTTTCTCGTACCGCCTGCAGCACCTCACGTCCTGTGCTGGCCTCTCCGGCGATAACAATATCTGATGCTTCGTCCAGGATTTGAATAACACCGCGACGCACGATTTCATGGTCATCGGCTACAAGTACTCTGATCATTTCCGGCTCCCATCTTCTGACAATCTGGGTATCCGTACAACAACAGTTGTTCCCTGATCCGGAATCCCTTGAATGGTGACCTCCCCGCCATTGAACCGGGCCCGTTCGCGCACCCCGATCAACCCTAGTGAGGTTGTATCTGTAAGTTTGCTATCTGTAATTCCAACTCCATCATCTTGGATAGTTAATGTTACTTCATCGGGGTCCGCTTCCAGTTCGACCCGAACACTGGTGGCATTGGCATGACGGGCAATATTGCTGAGGGTTTCCTGGAAAATGCGGAAGAGGGTTGTGTCCAGGTCTCGGTTGAGCGTGATCGCATCTTCTGGAACATGTAGCTCACAGGTGATCTCTGATCGTTCAGCGAATTCCTGTGTTTGCCATTCCAACGCCGCCGTCAATCCCAGATCATCCAGCAGCCCCGGCCGGAGTTCGGTCGCGATGCGCTGCACCATTTGAATCGTTTCATTCACCAGTTTTGTCATCATGATGATCTTCTCTGCAAGGATGGGTGTGTCTGGTGGTAACCGCTTGGACATCCAGGCCAGATCCATTGTCAGCGCTGTCAGCATCTGCCCTAATTCATCGTGAATCTCGCGTGCCATATGGGTGCGCTCTTCTTCGCGAGCGTCTTGCAGATAACGGGTCAGTTCACGAAGCTGCTGGCGTGATTTAGACAATTCATCTTCCGCAATTTTTCGCTCGGTGATGTCTTCCCCGATTGAAAGCAACAAATGATTTTTCTCATCGTCTCCTTCGTAAAACCCAGTTGTTTGCCAGGAAATTATTCTTTCAGCACCGTTTTTTGTGATGATAGGGTTAATGTAAGAGTGCATTTTTTGCCCCCAGGAATCTTTCCAGACTTCTTCCATCTCGTTATGTAATCCAGCTGGAAAAAATTCTTTAAACCAGTCTTTTCCTAATACATTTGTCCTCTTATATCCTGTAATCTTTTCTGCACCCTTATTGAATAACTGGATTTTATGATTTTTATCAAGCCCTACAATTATGGCCTTGCTTGTATCGATAAGCTTCTCAGAAAATTCCTTCTCTTTTACTAGGTTTTCTTCCGCCTGCACTCGTTCGGTGATGTCAATAATATTGCCGATTACGCGGACAACTTCGCCATTTTCTTCTTCAGCTTGAGCAGCCGTGCGAATCCAGATCCTGTTTCCCTTAACTGTTGTAAAGGGAAATACCAGGTCGTAAGGCATTCCTTCGTCCGCACATTTCTGAAATGCATCCAGGATTATTGGGCGATCTTTTTCATCGTAACATTCCGCGCCACGTTCGATATGTTCGTTAGATCCCGCTTCTATTTCAAGTGGATCAATTTCATGAATCCGATAGGTTTCATCCGTCCAAAACATGGATTTATTTTCCGCATTCCACATCCATCCACCTACTCCTGCTATTCGCTGCGTTGCGTTAAGCAGATTTTTGCTGTTAACCAATTTTTGCTCTACTCGGACCCGCTCAGTGATGTCGCGGAATATCTCTAACTTGGAAATGCTGCCGTCGGGATTCTTCAATGGGGTGTCAATCAAGTCATACGTCTTCTGATTCTTGAGTGACTGCCATTCCCAACGCACGGTTTTTCCCTCTAAAATGTCTGCAATCTTGCACCAGGGGCAAATATCCTCACGGTCATGAAAATACGCATAACACTTGCGTCCCTCGAAAGGACCAAAATCCTTCACGAGTACCGGATTCACATATTGAATATCATATTGTTGGTTTACGATGTATACTCCATCCTCTATCGCTTCAAAAATATTCTTCAGGTTGTCTCTCTCAATGCGCACTATATCCTCTGCCAGCTTGAGCCTTATAAAAGGCTCTTGTACACTGCTGACGAATAATCCTTGAAATATTAAAATCATTGTTCCGGTCTTGAAGACATGCCCCAGCAAGTTGTAGATATCGAATGCGCTTGCATAAAGAGTGAACGATAATTCGCTAAACACAAAAAACATCAGTCCCAGTAATAGTGTCCGCACCATACTGGTTCTTGTTTGACGATAAATCAAGATATATTTACCGATGGCAAGGAGGATTATGAAGACAACTGAATATTCAAGCCAGATTTTCGTTGGAGTCAACCCCTCTCCCGGCACGAACATTTCTGGAATTAGATGTGGCAGATAAGTAATTACATAAAAGGTCGCAATTATTAAAAACAATGCTCCCATTAGTAACTTGGCGCGTATAAAACGGTGAAATTGCTGCCGAGTGGAGATAAATCCACTGCCAGTAAGAGCCGCTGCCTGGATAAGGCGGGCAACGATCCAATAGTCGATAGCTTTATTGGTAGTGTTCTGGCTGATGAAGGCTGGCATTCCAGGGAACGAGAGTGTATGCATAAAATCAATAACGCCGACTACCAGGAAAGCTGTTCCCAGGAAAAGCTCTCGCTGATTACCTGTTTGCTTGTAAGAGTACCAACTGATCAGGAATATGATTATGCTGACAACTACACTGCTAAACTCCAGGATGTTATGCCAGCTCAAATAAGTATCTATATCAAACACAATATAGATTTGTTCTTTAAAATACCAAAAAACGGTGAAGACCATCATCATTCCCAACGCTGGAATGACAAAGTGTTTGATCAGATTTTTATCTAGCCAGTCAGGGAACTTGGATAGTTCGGTAGTTTTAGCTTTGGCGCTGTTCTCTTCATTCATCATTGTGTCAACTCATCTACCTGGTGTATGTTTCCGGAAAAACTAATACAGGAACGCGCTTGCGCTTTTTTTCTAAATCTGAGATAAGTTCGGCTTTGGTTTTTTTTCAAAATGACCTCACGGTCAGGAGTGCATATGAAAGATCTGGACCAATAACTTCTAACCAATACTTGCGATATAGAGCTACCAGGTCAATTCTAAACTGATTTGTATGGACGTTTACATCTACTGCTTCTTTCATTATAGTAGATTATAAACTCTAATGTTCCTCAAACTAGCTGTGTTTGACCCTGAAATTGACTCAGGCGCCTTTCAATCCCACAGAGTGCAATCTGGGGCATTCTTCCTTGATCAAGGGAACATTAAAAAGTTTTCTTGATCGTGAAGAAGGGTGGTTATAAACCCGTCCATCCTGCTCTGTCTGCTGATCTCACGTAATATTATCTACCAAGAATATCTTTTTATTCGAAGTATAGTATAAGGAAAAAACGAATCGGGTCGTTAACCCATATGAATTGTTTATCTGTTTTGGAGTAGTTCTGTAGGGATTGTGGTGATTGTATGATACACAAGACAGTTTCAATATATTGTGTGGACTGATTATTCTCCTGGTAGTAGACAGAATGGATGCTGTTTTATCCCCTGGATAAGATAAACAATTCCTCCTTTGATTAAGAGTCAATTGCTCGCAAATAACTAAAACAGCGTGTATTTATTTTTATTGAATAGAGTAGGGGGATAACACAGGCTTATAAAAAAACGAGCCGCCTTTCCAGTTGATTTGGTGGATTTCCTGGTGCAATTCTGGTGCAATTGGGATGGAAAGGATGGAAATTATGCTCTGGATGGACAAACTTGAGTTGACTCTATCGAGAGGATGGATAGAAATTACCCCCATATACACTGTGTTCACCCCTCTCTGCCAATTCGAAGTCAGACGCTCTATCCATTGAGCTACGGGTGCGTGTGCGAAACTATTATACACCAGGTTAATTTATCGTCAATTCAAGGCACTGAAAATTCATTTTTTTGTTTTAAGAACAAATTTCGCCCTCTGAGAGTGTGGAATACCTCATATAAATAAGCGGGCGTCTGATTAAAGATCAGAGGTTTATATTGAGAGTCTGATGTCAAGTCAAGTGGCATTGGGTGGGCAATTGAAAAAAAGTCAATTTCGCATCAGCAGGAATCCAGGATTTTAGAAATTATCTATGGGAAAATCATTGTTGTTAAATCTTTTCTTTTCAACTTTTCCCCCACGCGTAGTAATAAACTCAATTCCAGCAGGATCTCCATTATCATCAAGAATTAGGTACTCATGATAATGTGCCCGTGCAAAAGAGTTGCATAGTTTGATGGCTAAGCCCTTAATTATTTTTATCAGACCAGTTATAAAACTCTCTTTTTTCATGTTATTTAGTTTACTACAAAATGGCAGGCGATTTTACGGTCACCGCTAATGTCTCTTAACATCGGTTCTTTTTCCGAACAAATATCTTGAGCTATGGGGCATCTGGGGTGAAAATTGCATCCAGTAGGAGGATTCGCCGCGTCTGGAACCGTTCCCTCGAGAATAATATGCTCTCGTCGGTATTCCTTTACAACTGTTGGAATTGCGCTGATAAGGGCTTGCGTGTACGGATGTTGCCCCCTGCTATCGAAGAGCGCTTCTGATGTGTTTTGCTCTACAATTTTGCCAAGATACATAACAACCACTCTATTACTGATATGTTGAACAGTGCTCAAGTTGTGAGAAATAAAGAGATAGGTCAGTTTCAAATCCCGTTGTAGATCCATTAACAAATTTAGAATCTGAGCTTGAACAGAAACATCAAGAGCAGATGTTGGTTCATCTAAAACTATAAATTTTGGATTTGTTGCTAAAGCACGAGCGATAGCAATTCGTTGTAACTGTCCTCCGCTGAATTCGTGCGAATAACGGTGGATAATTGCTCCCGGCATACCTACCTGCTCAAGTAATTCACGAACTCTTCGATGTAGCTTTTCTCCCCGTAGGTTTGTGTGGGTTTTTAATGGCTCTGCAATACACTGCAGGATTGTAAAACGCGGATCGAAAGAAATGTAGGGGTTCTGGAAGACCATTTGCGTTTCTTGATAGAGACTTTTGAGGGTTGGTTTGTCGGCAGTGGCAGTATCTTGACCTTTAAATATTATCTGTCCCGACGTGGGTTCTGTTAACCACATAATCACTCGACCTAATGTGGTTTTGCCACATCCGGATTCTCCTACGATACCTAAAGTTTCTTGTTCATTAATGGTGAGGTTAATACCATCCAGGGCGCGCACATGTCTTTCTTGACGGTTTAACCAACCAGAACGAGAGGAAAACACTTTTGTGAGATTTTTGGTGACTAATAGCGGCCCTTGTGACCTGATCGGCACTTTGATGTTATTCATGGAGCTTCCTCATAAAGGTGACAGGATACCGTATGGTTCTTGTTTTTCATGTGGACATGAATGGGACGCTGCTCCCGACAAATATCCATAACGGCAAAACAACGGGGGTGAAAAGGACATCCTGTCACAAACTTTAGACCATCAGGCACGTTGCCTTTAATAACCTGTAATACCTGACCTTGTTCAACTGAGTCTGGCAAGGCCGCAATTAATCCTTGAGTATAGGGGTGTTTTGTTTGGTATAGAACCTCATCAACCGGGCCGGTTTCAACAATTTCCCCATTGTAAGTTACAGCTACTCTGTCACAAGTTTCCGCAACTACTCCCAAATCATGGGTAATAAGTAAAATTGTCAGCCCTTCACTTTTTCTCAATTGGGAGAGCAAAAAAAGAATTTGGGCTTGAATTGTCACGTCAAGGGCAGTAGTTGGTTCATCGGCTATTAGCAATTCCGCACCCGAAGCTAAACCCATGGCGATCATGACTCGCTGCTGCATTCCCCCACTTAATTCGTGGGGGTAGGTATTATATAAGGACTCAGGATCTGGTAGTCCGACTTGAGAAAACATGTTAAGGGCGAGTTGTTTTGCCCGCTGTTTGTTAACATTTCGGTGTTGGCTAATCTGGATGGAAATCTGATAACCCACTGTAAAAACCGGGTTGAGGGAGGCTGTTGGATCCTGAAAAATCATTCCAATGCTCCCGCCGCGTATTTTTTGCATTTCAGTTTCTGATTTATCCAGAATGTTTTTTCCCTGGAAGAATATTTGACCTTCTACAATAACCCCTGGTGGGGGAACAGCATGCATTATAGATAACCCAGTCACTGTTTTTCCACAACCTGACTCTCCGACTAATCCAAACATCTCGCCGGAATGGATATCGAAATTCATCCCGTTAACAGCATGGACATCTCCAGCGTAAGTAGCAAACTGTATATGGAGATTTTTGATAGAGAGCAGCGGAACACTCATTGGACAATCCTCCGAGTGTGAGGATCGGCCGCATCGCGCATTGCGTCGCCTAAGAGATTGAATGCCAAAGAAACCAGAAATATGGAGATTCCAGCTGCACCAGCATACCACGGTCTTTCTATGAAATAGATCCGGCCTATGCTTACCATCTGCCCCCAATCTGCAGTAGGTGGCTGGACACCTAATCCGATAAAACTTACAGCTGCCCCGACCAGAATAGCTCCACCTAAGTCCATTGTGGCTTGTACCATGACGGGTGTCATAACATTGGGCAGTATATGACTTGTGATTATTTTCCAATTTGGAACCCCGATGCTCTTTGCTGCCTCAATATAATTGCGTTCACGCAGAGATAACGTTTGGGCTCTCACGAGTCTGGCATACCAGGGCCACCATGTAAATGATATTGCAAGCATAGTATTCGTAAAACTGGGTTCCAAAGCTGCGGCTAACGCTATAGCCAATAGCAGAGGAGGAAACGCCAGGAAAATATCAGTAATGCGCATCATAAGATTGTCTATCCAACCGCCATAGTAGCCGGATATTGCCCCTAATGGAATGCCAACTAATGCGGCGAGAGCTACAACCAGGAATCCGATCGCCAGTGAACTGCGCCCGCCATACAAAACACGAGACAGCACATCACGCCCCAAGTAATCGGTCCCAAATGGATGCGCTAAACTTGGAGGATTGAATTTTTCAAGGACATTTGGAAGCCCCAAGCCCTGATCCGGGAAAGGTGCAAGTAACGGAGCAAAGATTGCGCCAAAAATAAAAAACATCAGGATAACCAAGCTAAATAAGGCGAATGGGTCCCGACGAAATGCCCGCCACATAAGGAGAAGTTCGCTTATGTGTTTCCCATTAAGATTTTCATCAATAGAAGTTTTAGCTTCCGAAAACACTGAGGTCATAGATCATTCCATCTTTCAAATAAAACAACTCACAACGGACAACAGATTCTTTATCTTCTAGTTCATAGTTACTCGAGGATCGATAAAAGCTTGAAGTATATCTAGGATTAGATTGATTGAAATGTATACCACGGACATAATCAAGGTGACAGATACAATAACCGGGAAATCGATACCCAGCACGGCGTTGGTAACATAAGTACCCAATCCTGGCCATGAGAAGATGATCTCTATCAAGATCGCACCCGTTAGGGAATAGACAAATGAAAGAGCCAGAGCATTGAGGGTTGGTACTATGGCATTCTTAAGGGCGAGAATAAAAAGAATGGTGCGTTCTTGAACCCCACTTATTTTTGCGGCCATAATATATTTTTCGCTCAAGACTTCGATCATAGTAGAGCGTGTCATACGTAGTGCAAGACCAGCGGGGTAGGTGGCTAAAGCCAATGCTGGCAAGATAATATGTAAGGAGGCGTCTTTGAATGCAATCCAATTACCGGTAATTGCTGAATCAATTAAATAAAAACCTGTGATTTGATTAATCGGGTTGAAGAGTGAAACTTTTATTGACAGACGCGACCCTAGGGGAAGTAATTCGAGTTGTTTAAAAAACAATAATTGCAGTATCAAACCTAATAGAAATACAGGGATAGAGACACCCGCAATGGAAACCAGGCGAGTAAAGTTATCAAACCAGCTTCCTTTATATGCACCAGAGAGCACGCCTAAAGGAACACCGATTATTGTAGCGATGAGCATGCTGACTGTTACAAGCTCAAACGTGGCTGGTAGGAAAGTTTTTATGTCTGTCAGAATTGGTTGGCGCGTCTTCACAGACGTACCTAAATCACCAACCATTATCCCTTGCATATAACGTATATATTGAATATAGAGCGGCTTATCTAGCCCTAGCTCAATTGTTGCTTTTTCGATTTGTTCCTTGGTAGGGTGAGGTCCAACCCAGGCTGCGGCCGGGTTAGAGGGAACAACACGAGCAATAAAAAAAGTCAAGATCGATACGCTAATAAAGATAAAAACCGCCATCACCAATCGTTTTAGTATATAGTCTAGCTGTTGCACAGGTCTAGCTCCTCTCACATAGATAGGCAAAAAAGCGAGGATCGTATAGTTTTTTTATATGCTGGTCAACGTGGTGTTGACCAGCATATAATGTTGCTAATTATTCTATATGTTTTTCGTAGAGTTGCTGAATAATATACTCACTATTGATCCTTAACGACTCAGCTGGTATGCGAATACCACATGCGAGTAGGCTGGATTATCCACGTAGCCTTTTATGTCAGCACGCACAACATGTGTGTTGGCGAGATCATAAGCGAATATAGCTGCCGCGTCCTCAATCAGGATTTGCTGCGCTTCAATGAACATGTTTGTAGCAGCCTCACGGTCACTTCCAGAAATGGCATCTGCTCCATCAATCAACTCATCGAAGGCTTCATTACTGTAATAACCAAGATTAAATACAGTATACTCCTCTGTCCGGAACATGCTATACATCCAGCTCATCGGAGAGACGTAATCAGGCCACCAGTAAATCACATAGATATCCTGAGCATTCTCTGAACCAGATTGTCCGAGAGCCCACTGAGATTCCCAGGTCATCCCCTGTATCTCCAGGTTGATTCCGAGCTTGGCAAGTTCAGCTTTCCACATCTCCCCGGCAGTTTGTTGTTCAAGATCTCCTGTTGTAAAGGTGTAAACCAGGTCGAAACCACCCTCAGGATACCCGGCTTCGGCGAGTAAATCGGCTGCTGTCTCAAGGTCATGACTGTATTGGAAGAGATCATCGCTATGTCCCCATACTCCGGAAGGAATCGCTCCGCGAGATTGCACAGCGCGATCACCCATCACACCTTCAATAACTAATTGGTATGGGAATGTATATGACAGTGCCTGGCGTACAAGCGGGTTATCAAGGGGGGGTTTTTGTGTATTCATCAAACCGAGCATGTTCATTAAAGACTGGTTTGTGTATACGATGAGATCATCACGCGATTCAAGCGAGGAAATGTTATCAGGAGGGAGTTCGTAAGTGAAATCAGCCGTACCTGCTTCAACCATTTGTTGTCGGGCAACAGGATCTTCGACAACTTCAAAAACCAATTTATCAAATTGCCCTTCTGACCATCCTCCCCAATAGTCCTCATTGCGGGTCATAATCAAACGGGTACCGCGGTCATAACTTTCGATTGTGTATGGTCCAGTTCCTGCACAATTTCCCTCATTAAACCATTCAGTGCCGTGCTCAGCATACGCTGTTGGATTGTAAATCCAGGCTTGATAACCTGCTGAGGCAGCCAGGTCCATTGGAGCAGGGTAAAAGAGATTGAACTGAACAGTGTGTTCATCTATTACATCAATTGAATCAACCGGGTCCCAGATGTAAGAAGCCCCAGCGCCAATTTCAATGATGTTCTCAATGGCACCTTTTACAGCTTCTGCGTTCATTGGCTCTCCATCATGGAAAGTAACGCCTTCGCGCAGATGGAAAGTCCAAACCATATCATATTCACTTGCTTCCCAACTTGTCGCGAGACCGGGTCCGAGAATTTCATCGCTGCCAGGTGGATTGTAGACAGTCAGTGTTTCATAACAATTCGATGTAATTTGGGCGTCTGCGAAATTAGTTGCTGGATCAATATCCGGCCAGGTTGTCGGTGCAGCAAATACGAAAATACTTGGTTCAGGTTCCGTCTCCACTGCTTCTTCTTCAACCGTTGGAGCTGTTGCTTCCTCAGAAACCACCTCTTCAGTAGGTTCCTGAGGCGTCCCACAAGCTACAAGCAAAATCGACATCAAGAAAATACTAATAACAATATAAAGTAATTTGCGATTGATCTTCATTTTTCTTCTCCTTATTTCAAAGTTAAACATGTACTGCCTAACAATCGGACAGGTTGGTCAAAGTGGTTTTTAGTAGATCTGGTTTCAAATATCTTCCCTCCTTTTCATTTCTTTTGCTAACATAAAAGTTGAGTCCGAAAGAAATTCCGTGAAGGCTTCTTTATCGATTTCCATCAATTCCAGCCCTTTTTCACACTTATTTGAAAAATTTGTTACCCAACTTTCATCATCCAATCCCCCACTGTCCAGGGCAAAATTGGATAAACGTTTGGCTGCGTCAATCAATCGTAAAGATGGATATAATTCCTCAAGCTCTTCACCTTGAGCCATGAGATAAGCACTCGATACCAGAAACGAAAGCAAATCATAAAATTGCTCTTCGCCTAGCAATAATCCTTTTTCTGTCATTTAACCCACTCCTTCCCGTAACTATCTCTATAAGTTATCTCTGAAATCGGTAATCTGGCTGGGGGTTCAGGAGTTTCCCCAGGGTATCCTAAAGTAACCATAAGATAAGGCTGGACATCTTCGGGAATTTCAAGAATTTCTCTCAGCGCTTTATCGGCAAAGGAGACCACAATACAGCTGCCAATATTGAGGGAATAGGCAGTTAAAGCAATGTTCTGGGCTGCAATTGCGCAGTCGGCCATATACATCAGGCGCGTGGCCTCTTTTAGTTTCTTTTGTTTTGGTTTTGCGCAAATAACAATTAATGCCGCTGGCATATCGTCTATTCCGGGGCAGAAATTTAATAGAAGTTTTTTTTGTGCCGCGGAGGTGATGACAATAAATCTCCATGAGTTGTAATTGCCAGCATTTGGGGCCCATCTGGCTGCATCAATAATTTTCTCCACGGAAATATCATCAATGGGCTCATCCTTGTATTTTCTGATACTCCTTCTTTCCTGAATCGTTTTTATTAAATCCATGTTATGCTCCATGTCTGATTAAGATTTCAAACTCATAAACCTGCATATTTATTAACAATATTTAATGCGCCCACCAAACTTTTGGCAGCCAATCGCCCATAGTCTTCGATAAAATTCCCCTCCAGGTCTAATGTGCCTAAACCTGGCGTAAGGAACATTTTCCCCGCGTAAATTGTTGCAGGTTCAATCCCCATTACGTCCTGGGCGGAAACCACAGGGTTAGTATTTGCCCATAAATCTTCCAGGGTATAGATTGGCATACCTCTTTTCCCGTCAATCCATGTTTGTTCAAAATTAATTTCAGTTCCCCCGTATTGATAAGTTTTGGTAAATATCAGGTGTTCCTTCAACCATTCAGGTTCCAAATACTCAAATTCTTCTATAAGTATTTCGTGGTATTTGTCAATTGGATCAGTAATGAGTTGGGGGTTATCCCGCAGAGTTCTCAAGTACGCAACCAATCCAACCAATGTATCTCTTCCCGGATCACTGTAAGTAAATACTGC
>Ga0255389_1031_pt1 | contig 14878 bp, 8 predicted proteins | sample ANMaggSeSYBR01E4_FD_182113 | JGI IMG/M metagenome (GOLD analysis project Ga0255389, IMG submission 182113) | Sediment cell enrichment communities from methane seep in Santa Monica Basin, California, United Staets - ANME aggregate JGI... | ecosystem: Environmental > Aquatic > Marine > Cold seeps >...
AGTTGTTCAATAAGCGCCGGATCAGCATTGTTTACCCAGGAAAATTTGTCCATAAAAAGCTTATTAAGTATTGGTATGCAAAAATACGAATTAATCAATAAAAGGATGTGTAATTTGAATCTGTATAATATCAAAGAGGTAATACAAAATCAAAAAAATGGATGGTATTTTTTATTGACACACCCCTGCCTGTACTGCGTTTCGGCAGGCAGGCCTGCACCCCTCTTGAAGAGGGGAGTGTAGGTATCCATTTTTTTGAATTTCATAATCTCAATACATTATAGACTGAAACATATTAATGCAAAAGCAGTGGAAATGTTCAAATTATTAGATATTTTTTTTCTTGTATTTCATTCTTTGCTCATATTGTTCAATCTGTTTGGTTGGATATGGAAGAAAACCCGGAAACTCAATTTGATCACTCTTTTATTAACAGGATTTTCATGGGTTGGACTTGGTTTATTTTATGGCTGGGGATATTGTTTTTTGACCGACTGGCACTGGCATGTTCTCGAAATATTAGGTGATTATAACATACCCAATTCATATGTTCAGTATCTGTTGAACCGTATTTTGGGAATTCAAATATCAGTTGGAAAAGCAGATTATTTGACAGGTATTTTATATGCCATAGCATTGTTGTTATCGGTTTATTATAACTTGAAAAATAGAGTTAAAACTTAATTATTTTCCGATAGGTTACCTCACCATCTTTATCTGAAATTTTAAGTAAATAGAGTCCTTTTTTTAATTGGTCTGCAGGAATTGTAATTGTATTTGTGAATTGATCTACATCGATGGAATACAACATTTGGCCATTCAGATTTAACAGTTCAATTGAAATTTGAGAATTTTGCGTATTGTGAAAAGTAATTTCCAAATTATCTTTAACCGGATTTTTGTATGAAATATTAAAACGTTGAAAAGGTAATTCATCGAATCCCAAATCGTCGTTAATAATTATATCCATAATCACAGGTAAATGATCAGACATATTGTACAAAGCAGATAATACATCGGGTGGTACTGAAGTATTTTCAGGTGAATCGAGCAATGATTTATTATAATGTAGTCCATCCTGACCAACGGCCCAATATGAATCGGAAACGTATTCGATATCTTCTGTTCCGTCTTTAATTTCATCAGAGATCAAAATAAAATCGAATCGGTCGTCCATGCCTCCACTTGAATGACATTCACCATAACTATGAGTAGATTGGGTATGTTCATTCGCAAAGAAGTAATTACTATTCCATTCTCCAATTTTATTGATGGGGTCATAAAACCTGATATCTTCATTTGAATAAAAGAGTAAATTTTGAAATGCTTGTTCTGAAGCCGTATAAACATTAAGATCACCTGAGAACGTGTAGTTACCCGTTGTATTATTATTATCCAGATAATTCATCAGGGCATTTGTTTCATTAGCTCTCTCTGTAGCATTAGCCTGACTATCACCGGCCTTTAAATGCGCAACCACACAATTTAGTACCGGACTATTTGATATATTTGAGGTATTGTATGAAAGTGTAAAAATATCGATATCCCTGATATTTGTAGCAATGGCTGAATTAGATTCAAGGGTAAATAATTGGCTGTTGTAATAAATTTGGTTTAAAGTATACCCATATGATAAATTTGGTGGGTTGGCACGGGCATAATAATTTACCCCATCAATGTTAAATACCTCATCCAGGATTAGATCATGATAATAGGAATCTTTGTAAATTTCATTAACTGTGACAATATCAGGTTTTACATAATCTATAATGGTTCTCAAGTACCCATTTTTATCAAATACATTGTTATTGGAAGAAGTGCAACCTCCAAAATTATCCCCATACATTAACAAATTGTAATGCATCATCCGGATGGTATCCTGACCAGATACTGAAACACTCAAAAAAAGCAGGAAAGCAATTATTGATTTAAACATATTGTTTGCATTTATTGCAAAGATAGGAAAGAAGAGAGAAGATACTAGAATAAATACACAGGTTAAAAGTAACAATATTTAGATATTGAAATTTGAAATAATTATCTGATTTGCTACTTGCTATATTAGTTTACAATAATTTTTTCAATTCTTTCAACCTCATCAGATCTTATTCTTAGGTAATAAACACCTCGTGATTGTACTGAAAGATTTATTTTTAATAAGGGTTGATTTGTAAAGTCAAGCTGGTTTTCATAAATAACCTGGTTTAATGGATTTATCACCGAAAGGCTTACATTTTTATAACCCACTTTGGATTCCAAAAATAATTCTCCTTTGGTTGGATTCGGGAAAATAATAATATCCGAAAAGGGGGAGTTAGTTTTTACCCCGGTACAGACTTCGCACAGGATTTCAAGTAAATCAGAAAATTCACCTTCGCCACAATTGTCATTTTCACCTTTCACTTTAACAGTTGCAATTCCTTCCCAGTTTGGTGTCCATTGAACCGATCCCTGGGGTCCATTCCCACTGATTGTTCCAGCCTCAACAGGCAATAGCTCCCATAAATAAGCGTCGATAAAGGATCCGCCAGCTGTAACATATTCTGAATTTGTAGTTAAGTTGGTACACACTTCTTCATCCCCACCAGGCATTACAGGAGTTTCAGGGTAAGCAAATACAACAATATAGTTTGATTTACTGATGGTGTCGCTGTTTGTGCCATCAGAAATCACCAGGATAACATCATAAATCCCTTGTTCGTTGTACGTTACAACCGGATTCTGAAGAGTAGAAGTTCCAGGTTCGCCTCCTTCAAAAGTCCACGTCCATGAATTAATTATTCCGTTTGAAATGTCCATAAACTCAATACTTTCTTCACTGCATATTTGAGTTTCATTTGCTGTAAAATTGGCTATCAGATCAAATGACAAAATATTGAAAAATTCAAGGTATTTTTCCATCAATACTTCCCTTGTTGAGGGTGCAGTACCATCATCTAATCCACCAAATTCATGGGATGTTCCAATGGTTTTATATATTCCGCCGTCGTAGGCAATCCCTGTGTTATAAAGGGGGGATCCGTTCTCAAGAATTACAAAGGCATCATCAATAGGTTCAAGGTGGTCCATCCAGGAATTTTCTCCGCTATAAGAAAAACTCATTCCTTCAGTAAAAGTCCCTGCTATACCAGAAACTGTTGACATGTCACCGGAACCATCATCCGTACCATCAATATTAAACATGGGGTGTACAGCTGTTTGGGTGTCATATGCCCAGGTATCGCCACCTTCCATATATAATTTTCCTGAACTTGCCAGGTAATTCGCTAAATTTTGACCCTGGGTTGAATTGAGGACATGATTATTTGAGTATATACCTAAACATAAAAATATGGATGTATACAAATTTAAATTGGCTGGAAGAGCCTGCACCGATTCAAAAGTAATTCCCATATCTGATAATACATCTTCCATCGCAGGTGCAGAATTGGAATTGTCATCTAAATCGACGATCAATACTGGAGTTTGTCCAACAATAATATTCACTGTTCCTGTACCACTTAATCCATAAGCTGCTGAATAATCGACAGTAAACTCAACATTATGACCAATGGGAGTATCTTCTGCAGCTGAAATATTAAAAATAGCAAAATCAATAGAATTTGCTTCTATCAATTCCAGGTAATTTGTATCGAGGTTAATGGTGATATAAGAATCTGCGGAGCTAATTATTGTGTTTATATCTGTGGCAGTTACCCCTCCTATATTCAATATTTGCACTTGTAAATCAGCTGTTTCACCTGGATCGAGATTCCCGTTACCTTCATCAATTATTGATGCATAGCCAATGTGAAGTTCTGGGGCATATACTGTGAGATAAATATTACTATTCCAGTCACTCCCTGCATCATCAAATATTAATGTATTTACATCAAGTGTATATTCATTTTGGATTTGATCACTGACATCAAAAACAAATGCATTTGTAAATGAGATAATTTCGTCAGGCTCAAAGTCACCTAAAAATTCAGTACTATCAACTAAGGTGATTAAATTTTCATCAATGGATATTTCCATTTCACTTCCTGAAATTGAATTTTCTCCCAGGTTTTTAATATCCACACTTAAATAAACAGTTTCATCAATTTCGATGATATCATCATCTCCTGCTAATATTGTATAATCATCAATTACCAAATAGTTTGATCCAGCCGTTGAAAAGAATAAAACCTTTGAATCTTTCAGGTTATTTTCATCGAAGGCCATAAATTTCATTTCATAATTGTCGTAAATCAATTCTGGAATTCCAGTTAGGATGCCATCATGTGAAACCTCAAAACTTTCCGGGAAAATGGAAGTTTTGAGATTAATTACAGAGCTTGGATTAATAATGGGATGCCCTGAAATAGCTGTAAATTGGTAATATTTATTGTCCCCAGCCGAAACACCAGATAACCATTCCATCGCATTAAATTCATTCACATCACCATAATAGAAAATAATATCTCCATTTTTTTTGAGTTCAACTGCAAAATTCAATTCAGTTGTAGTTGGATAATCTGATTGAGAAGCTTTCCATCGGAAAATTGCAGAATTTTCATTCCCATCATACCACAATCCGTCACCTGTTGAAAATGTTAATGCAGCCATAAAAGGGGCTATATGTTTATTTTTGGTAAATGTGAAAAAATCATACACGTCGTATGGCCAGTTAAACATATTTTCAAACATGATATAGCCATCTTTATAAACCCTAACCTGATTAAAGGATTCCCCATAAAACGGAAAATCAAAATCAAGTTGTTTGGTTGTATAACTTGAACCAGGATATAATTGTTCTTCATTTATATTTGGAAAGGATTCCCCTCCACTGGTTTCTGTATAATTCAAATCAAGGTTCCAAAAATATGGGTCAGTACCACCTGTTGCTTGTAATTGTGCTGAATAAGGTTCAAAAACGGTTGCAGATGGAAGTGTGTCCATATCAATTACAACCGGATTATAAGTTACAGTATGGTCAACCCAGAGTTTGGTTAATGAGTCATTGTTAATGAGTACATTATTTTGTTCGGATTCTATTTCAACAACCCCATCTGTATAATCAATAATTGAAAACTGTATAACTTTTCCACCATTCCAGTTATTGGGATCATTTTCATCAACCAGTAAAAAATAGCGGGCCGGTATGTTTGTACCAATTAAATTTAACAATGGAGTTAAATCCAATCCAAACTCAATGATTTTATTTTCTTCAATTGTTTCACCCCCTTGCATATACTGGCATCCACCGTGAAAATCAAAAACAGGAAATCCAACAATATAATCTGGGGTTTCAGCTGTTTGGTCCTTGGAAACGCCCATCCTTACCCTAATTTGATTTCTGCATATATGTTTTAAAGTGATTTTTGCAGTTAGTTGTGGCGAACAATTTTCTTTAGCATAAAGTACATGAATGGAATTATTCCAAATCCCACCACTCTCTGAAGGGTCAGCACATGATTTATAGGTCATATAAGAAAACCCTTCATTTGCCCAAATAGGTCCTCCATTGTATGTATTTGCAAACCTGAAACCACCTATTTCCCAATCACGAACATTTACAATCCCATCATTATTGATATCAATGTTATTCGTGAATTGACCATCACTATTATAATCCCAGCAAATTTCATCATGATAACCAGAAATGGTCATGGCATGATTGGCTCCGCCCCAGCTAGTTACAACATATTTTCCAGCCTCCGGTGTTCCAGCAGGTAAGGTGTAATCATCACTTGGAGAATTGGCATAAAAATTCGCAACCCCACCTATATCTGAGCCTTCGAGATGGTTATGCAGCCAATGTTTGGCAGTTAAAATTCCCTCTTCAGTTGAAACATCTATTTGGTAAACTTCAGAAATCCTGTTATTCATTGCGAGATAATAATTGTCATAACCATTCATCCACATATTATATGGTGATGGTGAAAACATCCCTCCATAAGTTTGAATATCCGAGTTTCCTAAAGTCCTGACAATTTCAAAACTATGGAAATAAGATACACCGTAGTAGCCGTCCCCGCCATTTGTATAGTTCCAGGTAAAGTGAGGCGTATATTGATTTTCCTCATCACTGGAGGGTAAATTCCGTTCCCGGTTAATGGCATATGTAAACCCCAAACCTATTCCGCTTGCTTGTCCACATTCTAAAGCTACCTGGGCAAAAACAGGCCGCCAATATTCGAGTACTGAATTATCAACCTCCACAGGTAAGGGAGGTGGGCTTTTACCGTTAAATGATTTGGTGAATGTTAGTTTAGGTAAACTGATTAACCCAATAGAATCATATAACGAAAGTGGCTTTTGTTCTTCATAAGTTTTTATTGTTTTTACTTCTTGTGCATTTACATAACTTATGCTTGTAAAAGTTGACACTAAAAAAATTAACAGGGAAATATATCTGTAACTCATAAAAAGAATATTTAATCGTGCAAAATTATAAAAAATCAAATATGTTAATATGAGAATTTAATTGATGTATCAATGGACACTGATTTTTGAAGTTTAATTGACAGTTAATCTAAGATTTATTGCCACATGATACGCAAACTGTATTCATCATACAAATACACACGTAAACTATAGGATAACAATTGTAAATTATTTGAATAAACAATAATCAACTGCTCTATTTAAGAATAGGCTAGATATTCAGGAGTTTATGGAGATACATAAATCAAAAGGGTATTGATAACTTTGATTTATCCTCCCGGTGAATAAGTTTTCTTGTTTCCATCTGTACAGTTTTTAATTTATTTATAAATTTGGCGCTTATTGTGATTCCAGAAAGGATACAAGATTGATGAGTGAATTTGAAGATATAGAACAAGAGAGTACAGAAGAATTTCTATCTGAAGAATCTGCTGCGGAAGATATCCATAAAACCATACATTTATCAGGAATGTATGAGAACTGGTTTCTTGATTATGCTTCCTATGTGATACTTGAGCGGGCTGTGCCTGACTTGAAAGATGGATTGAAGCCTGTGCAAAGAAGGATTTTGCATGCAATGAAAAATCTGGATGATGGGCGATATAATAAAGTTGCCAATATCATCGGTAATACCATGCAATTTCATCCACATGGTGATGCATCCATTGGTGATGCACTTGTTCAGCTTGGGCAAAAAGATCTGTTGATTGACATGCAGGGTAACTGGGGAAACGTTCTTACCGGAGATAGTGCTGCTGCTCCCCGGTATATTGAAGCCCGCTTGTCGAAATTTGCTGGTGAAGTGGTTTTCAACTCTAAAACTACTTCCTGGAAAGCCTCTTACGATGGTAGAAATAAAGAGCCGGTTGTACTCCCGGTAAAGTTCCCGCTTTTACTAGCTCAGGGAGTTGAAGGAATTGCAGTAGGACTCGCATCCAAAATTTTACCGCATAATTTTATTGAGCTAATTGATGCTTCCATTAAAATATTAAAAAATAAAGAATTTGAACTTTTTCCTGATTTTCTCACAGGTGGATATACTGATGTTTCAAAGTATAATGATGGTTTAAGAGGAGGCCGGATCAGGGTAAGGGCGAAAATAAGTCAGTTGAACAACAAAACGCTGGCCATCAATGAAATTCCGTTTGGTACCACAACAGTAAACCTGATTGACTCCATTGTTTCTGCCAATGAAAAAGGCAAGATAAAAATTAAGAAAATAGATGATAATACAGCTGAAAATGTAGAAATTATCATCCAACTGTCGCCCAATGTTTCTCCTGATCAAACCATTGATGCCCTGTATGCTTTTACCAATTGTGAAGTGTCTATTTCCCCAAATTCCTGCATCATCGATGATGGTAAACCAAGGTTTATTGGAGTCCGGGAAATTCTGAAAACTTCTACAGAAAATACAGTTGCCCTTTTGAAAAAAGAGTTGGAAATCAGGAAACAGGAATTATTGGAGCAATGGCACTTTTCTTCCCTCGAAAAGATTTTTATCGAGAAAAGAATATATCGTAAAATTGAAGAATGCGAAACATGGCAAGCAGTTATTGATACTATAGATAAAGGATTAAAGCCATATAAAAAATTATTCCACCGTGAGGTTACCGAGGATGATATTGTAAGGCTCACCGAAATTAAAATTAAGCGGATCTCGAAATATAATGCTTTTAAAGCGGATGATTTAATTAAAGGGATTGAACTTGAAATAGATGAAGTAAATAATCATTTGGAGCACCTGATTGATTATGCAGTTAACTATTTCCGCCAGATAAAAAAGAAATATAGTAAAGGTAAGGAACGAAAAACCGAGATCCGGAATTTTGATACCATCGAGGCTACCCGTGTGGCTGCAGCATCACAAAAACTGTATGTAAACCGCGAAGAAGGATTTGCAGGTACATCACTGCGTAAAGATGAATTTGTTGGTGACTGCTCTGATATTGATGATATCATTGTGTTTAGGGCCGATGGTACTTTTATAGTAACCAAAGTAGTATCCAAAGTTTTTGTTGGAAAAGATGTTTTGCATATAGCCGTTTACAAGAAGAATGATGACCGGACCATTTATAATTTGATATACCGTGATGGCAGGAGAGGGCCAACCCGTGTAAAAAGATTTGCTGCAACCGGTGTAATGCGCGATAAGGAATATGATGTCACAAAAGGAACGGATGGCTCTAAAATCCTATATTTTACTTGTAATCCAAATGGAGAAGCAGAAGTTGTTAAAGTGATTCTGAAACCCAAAACCAAATTAAAGAAGTTATCATTTGAGTTTGATTTCAGTGATCTGGCAATTAAAGGAAAAGGTTCACAGGGGAATATTTTAAATAAACATAGTGTAAAAGCTATTGTTAAACGTGAGGAAGGAGTTTCAACCCTTGGTGCGAGAGATATTTGGTATGATGAAACAGTAAGACGATTGAATACAGATGAAAGGGGAGCTTACGTTGGAGCTTTTAAATCAGATGAAAAACTACTAACCATTCAAAAATCGGGTTATTATAAGCTGATGAATTATGATCTTTCAAATCATTTTGCAGAAGACATGATCCTGATTGAAAAATTTATCCCCAAAAAAATATTTTCTGTTATTTATTTCGAGTCTTCTTCTGAAATGTTTTACCTGAAACGCTTTCAGGCTGAAACAGAAAATAATATCAACAAGCAGATTGAATTTATTGGTGATAATCCTGAAAATTATATGCATTCTTATAGCCTGGATTGGTTACCGCAGGTAAAAATTTTATTTGATACAGCTGCAAACAACAAGGAAATCCCTGATTTAATTTTAAATGTAGAGGAGTTTATTGGAATTAAAAGCTCAAAAGCCAAGGGTAAAAGGGTAACGGCCAAAGCTATTAAAAAGATTGAATTTATTGATCCATTACCTTATGAAGAGTTTGAAGATGAAATTGAAGAAACACAGGATGAGGTAGAAGTTCAGTTAGAAGTTAAGGAACCAATAAAGGAAGTGCCACAAGAATCTGAAACAATAATTGAAGAAAAAATTAAAAAACAAGAAACAGAACAAAAAGAAAAACCAAAATCGCCACCTGATAAAACAGATGACCCTGACAGTCAGATGGAATTATTTTAATGGTATAAATTTTTTAACCTAAATTAAATGAAAGACAATCATATCCTTGATTTAAGTAATGATGTAAAATGGATTGGAATGCTCGATTATGATATCGTGACATTTGATGTTGTAATGGAAACCCATTATGGCACTACCTATAATTCCTTTTTTATTGATGCCGAAAAAAAGACGGTTATTGACACAGTTAAAGAAAAGTTCTGGGATGATTTCCTGGCAAAAATTACCAGCTTAACAGACCCAAAAGAAATTGAATACATCATCGTAAATCATACAGAACCAGACCATTCAGGAAATTTACGAAATTTACTGAATATAGCACCCAATGCAACAGTTGTTGGTACGGGGAATGCCATCCGGTATTTAAAAGATATGATCGGTCCTGATTTCCCGCACATGATCGTGAAAGATGGTCAGGTTTTGGATCTGGGTAATAAATCATTGCAATTTATTGGAGCACCTAATTTACATTGGCCCGATACCATGTATACCTATTTGCCCGAAGATAAATTATTATTTACATGCGATTCATTCGGCTGTCACTTTTGTAATGAAGAAATGTTTGATGATAAAGTGGGTAATTTTGATGGTGCTTTCAAATATTATTACGATGTGATCCTGAAGCCTTTCAGTAAGTTTATGTTAAAAGCTATTGAAAAAATCAGGCCTTTGGAAATTGATATGGTTTGTCCTGGTCATGGTCCAATGTTAAGAAGTCACTGGAAAAAATATGTGGATATTTCAGAAAAGTATGCAGAAGAAGCATTGCAAGTTCAGGAAAAACATCGTGTTTTTATACCATATGTTTCTGCCTACCATAAAACAGGTATCATAGCTGAAACCATTGCTGAAGGTATTCGGGAAGCCGGTGATATAAATGTTGAGGTTCAGGATGTGGAAGTAACTCCAATTGGTGAGCTGGATGAAAAAATAGCCCGCAGCTCAGCGATCATTATAGGATCTCCTACCATCAATCAAAACATTTTACTTCCAATTTATAAACTATTTGCCATCATTAGTCCGTTAAGGGATAAAGGAAAACTTGCTGGTGCTTTCGGATCGTTTGGTTGGAGCGGGGAAAATAAAAAAATGATTGAAACTAACCTTGCCAATCTCAAGCTTAAGTTTTTTGGTGAAGGTATATTTGTAAAATTTACGCCTGATGGTGAAGAGCTGGAAAAATGCCGGGAATATGGAAAATCTTTTGGTGAAGCCCTTTTAAGCCAGGAATCCTAAAATATATGAATATTGATTTTTGATCGACCTTTTCAATCACTATTCACTAATAACGATTTATGCGTTTAAGTTTATTAATTGTACTATTCACATCAATCTTTTTCCTTTCCTCCTGCTACCCGGAATATAAGCTGGCTAAATCTTATATTGATTCCGAACTGGATAATTCCATCATGATACTGCCCATTGATTATTTGTTTAAAAGCAACTTGAAAATAGATGAGCTTGGAGATACGACTAGCATGTCGGAATGGGAGATTGATTCGGTTTTGATGACTAATTCATCTTTCTTAAAGGATATTTCAGATTCAGTAATCCTGGAAACCTTTACCAATAGTTTGATTATGGAATTTGAAAAGCTTGGTTTTACTGTTTATACAGAAAACTATATCGACAGTTTTCTGTTTTTTCAAACCCCTGCTTATCTGTTCAATATCGCCCAGCTTGAATTGGAAGAACATACATTTGAATTTAAGGATTCGGAATTAATCCGTGGTACTGAGTATTTTAAAAAATTGCAACTGAATGCCATTACAATTAATACCTGGCTTGAAATATCCACATTAAATGCAGAAAAAGAAGGCAGGGAACTTTTTTTTGCTGATGAAACTATTGCCGATATTGTTGATGGATATTTTGGTGAAAACCTGTTTACCGGCGGTGTAAAATATAACTACCGGATCATAGAAATGGATGAGGAGATCATTTACAGGTATTGTGAAATGTTAGGTAGAAGATATGCAGGTTATACCTATGATTATATCATGAATGAATACATCAAACAGAATTTCCCTTCCAACAAAAAACTACGGTTTTATATGCATTACAACAGAGCCAATAAAACACTGGATACTACAGTTGAAGACCGGTTTGTGGAAATGGAGGAGTAGTTCGTTTTGTGTTTAGTGTTCCGTGTTTTGAGTTTAGGTTATTTGTGTTTGCGTGGGCGTCAGATGTTTCCATCTGATAATATTTGTGTGAGGGTCAGATGTTTCCATGGTTTCTTTTGTGCGGCCGTCAGATGTTTCCATCTGACAGTATTACCTCAGGTGGGAACACCTGCCTGTGATTGGAAAGTTGAAGATAAAAAGGTACCAGTATATTTATTAGAATTACTTTTTAATCCACTTCCCACTTTTTATCAATTCCCCGTTTTGTGTAATCCTGTAAATATAATTTCCTGTTTCTAAATTAAAAGTTTTGATGGTAGTGCGTGAGTTAAATTGTTTTTCCAGGATAAACTCACCTTTGATATTAAATAGTTGAAAATTTAAACCTTTTAATGAGGATTCTATTTTAATGTACTCATCACCAGGATTTGGATAGATGATGATGTCAGTTATCTCAAAAGGTATGTTTGAGGAAATATTTGTAATAAGCCCCTCCTCATTTAATTTCATGATTACGATGTCTTCATCAATGGGTTCTCCGGGTATCCAGTTGTAGAAGTCCCACCATTCCCCGGCGATTAAACAACCCCCATCGCTTGTTGCCACAACCCTTGTTAACCAGTATTGAGCATATCCACCAAAATACCTGCTAAATATGGTGTCGCCTTCAAGGTTTGTTTTGTACAATGCAAACCAGGTATTATCCAAAGATAGACTTCCTTTGTTTATAGTACCTCCCAAAAAGATTTGATCAGTAGTTAAAAAATCTATTCCACCTATAGCATCATTTGTATCCAATGCCCCAAAAGTATTGGTAGAAATAATGTTATAATGATTGTCCAATATCAAAAATGCCAGGTCCCAGTTTGTAGGAATACCTTGCTGTAAAAACATTCCGACTTTAATGTAATGAAAATCATCAATCAATCGGTGTTGTTGGGGTACATCTGCAAAAACATCAATATTCGCCAGGTAATAAATTGTATCAAATTCAAAATTGTGATCATATACTAATACACCTCCTGCATCATTAACATGGTAATTATTGGTGGCAGGTATTTGAATTACTGATGGTGCCAAAGTAACAAAACTAGTATCTGTTTTATAAACAATTTCATTACCTTCAATATCCACCTCCCACAAAAAGGGATGCCCCGGACCCATTTCAATTTTGTTTGTACCTACAAAAACGATGTTACCATTGTTGTTTATGGTATGCCTGCTAACAATTTCATGGATATCCTCCTGTCCAAGAAAACAATAATTAACTATATTCAGATCAAAATCAATCCACAACAAACACAATTGGGTATCAAAACTTGTTTTGTGCAAAGCCCTGCCCCAAATCAATATCTGGTCTTCAAAAATTTTTATTTTGGGTCCGGTTAAGATTTCATAATTTGAAATTGTATCAATTGTGAGGCTATCAACAAATTCACCGTTTGCATTTAATTTGTATAATTTATTTACACTGTTGATATAGTTTTGGAAATAGTCTTCTGTCCAACCTGTTGAAGTTGGCACTAAAAAATGGCCATCATCAAATTCGGTAATTTCGCCTACAAAATCATATTCATCAGTACTTATCCATTTAATAAAGGTTGATTGGCTAAAGGAATTCACACAAAAAAACAACAGAATAATGATTAATTTCAATTTCATACTTAATTATTATGATATTCGAAGTATTGTAAAGATAGTAATAATTGACTTTAAGTAAGATTAGAACTAGAGAGAAACCTAATATTTCTTTTCAGCCCTTTATACCCCGTTCTCTTTACAGGTGAATTTTTAAATATCTCACTGAATCTTTCTTCTGTCAATTTTTCCCATTCAGGTTTGGTAATTTTTAACAGCTGATCACTAAGTTTAAATTCAGGTTCATTATGCGGTTCGGATAAGCGGTTCCAGGGACAAACATCCTGGCAAATATCACAACCAAAAATCCAATCCCGAAAATTCCCTTCAAATTTTTCAGGAATCTCTTTACCCTTATATTCAATGGTCCAGTTGGAGATACATTTATTAGAATCTAACGTATATTCTTTCAGGGCATTGGTTGGGCAGGCATCAATACACCGGCTACAACCGCCACAATGATTTGGGACTACTTTTTTATCATAATCGAGTTCCTGATCGGTAATAATTTCTCCAATAAAAAAGTAAGAGCCCTGCTCTTTGGTAATCAGGCAGGTGTTTTTCCCAATCCATCCCAGTCCGCTTTTTGCCGCCCATGCCCGGTCGAGAACAGGGGCTGAATCAACAAAAGCTCTGGCATTAACACCCGGTTCTTCGGTATTAATGAAGGTTATCAGATCTTTTAATTTTTTCTTTAATACAAAATGATAATCGGTACCGTAAGCATATTTTGAGATCTTGTAGTTGTTTTGATCGGGTAATTGTTTTTCAGGATAATAATTGAATAATACCGAAATCACAGATTTTGTGCCTTCCATCAATTTGCGTGGATCTGTCCGTTTTTCAAAGTGGTTTTCCATGTAGGTCATTTCTGCATGTTTACCATCCTGCAACCATTTTGACAAATGTTCTGCATCTTCCGGCAGATGAGTTGCTTTTGAAATCCCACAGGAATAAAACCCGAGTGCCTTTGCTTTGGTTTTTATTAGATCAGACAAATATTTTTGATCAGGCTTTTTCAAAACACTTAATTATTGTTTGCTTTCTTTTCAGTACAATATGTGCTGATAAGCTCATTGGCCTCTTTTTCATTCTCTTCTGACAATCCAAAAGTAATAGATTGTTGTAAGTCGATACAAGCATTTTCCAGTTCATTCAATTTGAGATATACTTTTCCCCTTGTTTTTAGTGCATAGGCATTTTGTGGATCTATATCCATTGAATGATTTAAAAGAGACAATGCTTTGTCATATTTTTGCAGATTCAAATAGCATAATCCAAGATTTCGCAACGAGTAGGCACTTTGGGGATCCATTGCCAATGCTTTCTCAAAATCAGCTACTGCATTATTATAGTCTTGTTCTAATAAATAAATATAACCCCGGTTTTCGTATACCACCGGATATTGATTGTTCAACTCGATGGAAGTATTCAAATCATTCAATGCTTTTTCAAAATTATTTAGGTGTCGATAAGCAATGCCTCTTTTCATCAAAGGAAAACTGGTTTCACCTGTTGTATTTATGACGTTGTCCCATAAAGTTATGCTATTTTGCCATATTTTAGATTGTTTAAATGTAAGGATGCTTAATAG
>Ga0255389_1032_pt1 | contig 14866 bp, 11 predicted proteins | sample ANMaggSeSYBR01E4_FD_182113 | JGI IMG/M metagenome (GOLD analysis project Ga0255389, IMG submission 182113) | Sediment cell enrichment communities from methane seep in Santa Monica Basin, California, United Staets - ANME aggregate JGI... | ecosystem: Environmental > Aquatic > Marine > Cold seeps >...
CATCATCCTTGATATGACAATACCAGATGGATCAGTGGTCATTGATAATACAAGTGAGGCGAAAGCCAATCTAAATCCTAAAGATATTTTTCAAGTGTCAAGTCCATGTGATCCTCCAGAAAACCCGGTCGATGTGGACTTAACCTTGTTCGCAGAGGATGATCTCAGCGGAGTTGCAGAGATGAAAATCAGCGCTAGAAGTGATTTCCTGTGTGCAGAGTGGGAATCTTATAATTTAAACACTACCTGGACAACAGAATCCGAGATCGAAATTACGGTATATGTTAAATATAGGGATCACGCAGGAAATGAGTCAGAGGTAATATGCGACACTACAGGACCAGGTTCTTGTTTAGGTACATTTTCAGACGTCTTTCCTGATTACTGGGCTTTTGACTACATCGAAGCCATCTTTGCCGCAGGGCTGACCACCGGATATCCAGACGGCACTTATCGCCCTGCCAATCCGGTCACCCGAGCGGAAATGGCGGTCTTTTTACTGGGCGGCATGGGAATTTCTGCACCACCTATGGACGGCAGCCATCTTTTCTCGGATATTGCCGGGCATTGGGCTGAAGCCTGGATTGAGGAGCTTTATGATCAAGGGATCACAGGCGGCTACCCGGACGGCACCTATCGACCGGAAAACCAGGTCACCCGGGCAGAGATGGCTATCTTTTTGCTGAAAGGAATAGGAGTCACCCCGCCGCCGTTAGACGGCAGTCATCCCTTCTCGGATATTGCCGGTCACTGGGCAGAAATCTTTATTGAGGAGCTCTATGACCAGGGCATTACAGGCGGGTATCCTGACGGTACCTATCGACCTGAGAACCAGGTCACCAGGGTGGAGATGGCGGTGCTCTTGGTGAATGCCTTTGGGTTGCCGGTACCATAAGAGCACAAATCTAAAAAACCACCGAAGATCCCCTTTTTAGAATACGAGGGGATCTTTATTTTTTTTGTGGGGTGATGACTACTGGAAGAAAGTAAAAACTTGCTCTGGGATTTGAAATATGCTATGCTGATAACAGACAAGAACCATCATCTTTACAGGGCAAATAGCAGCAGGGGGAATTCGTTCTTGGACCTAATCCTGATTTAGATAACCAAGAGGTGGAAAAATGTTTAGGATAAAACGGATTGTCTCTTTGTTAATCGTCACTCTGGCATTGTTTGCTATGATCAGTAATGTAGATCTGGTTGGTGCAGAAGATACCAAGGAAACCATAACTATTCCTTCCAATACAACCATTCGAGTGTCCGTAGCTAGCGATGGAACTCAGGGAAATGGAAATTCATATCTATCCAACTATCTATCCACTGTTTCTGGAAACGGTCGATATGTGGTGTTTTCCTCTAATTCAACCAATCTTGTCAGTGATGATACCAACGGAAAATGGTCAGATATTTTCCTGCATGACACTTTGACACAAGATACAATTCTGGTTTCAGTAGCCAGTGATGGTACCCAGGGAAATTCTGGGGGAAGTTCTCCTTCCATTTCAAGTAATGGTCGTTATGTGGCATTTTCCTCTTATTCAAATAATCTGGTCAGCGGGGATACAAATTACGAAACTGATGTGTTCTTGCATGACATGCAGACGGGTGTAACATCCCGGGTTTCGGTTGCTAGTGATGGTACTGAGGCGATATGTACCGGTCCTTGTGAGGGGTCAGAAGATCCGTCTCTCTCTGCAGATGGGCGTTTTGTGGCTTTTTATTCTGATACAAGCAATCTGGTTAATGGAGATACCAATGGAAAGGGAGATGTTTTTCTTCATGATTCGCAGACTCATGTAACAAGTATTATATCAGTAGCTAGCGATGGAACTCTTGGAAATGGACTTTCAGGTGGAGCAAGTATTTCTTCTGATGGACGCTATGTAGCTTTTTTATCGCATGCCACCAATCTAGTAAGCGGGGATACCAATTTAACACCAGATGTTTTTTTGCATGATACAGTAACCGGAGATACCACCCTCATTTCTGTAGCAAGCAACGGTACACAAGGAAATAGTGGTTCAGGCTTCAACTCAATATCTGCTGATGGACGCTATATAGCATATGTATCGTATGCCACAAATCTGATAAGTGGGGATACTAATGGATATGCTGATATTTTCTTGCACGACACCCAAACAGGAGAAACAATCCGTATATCAGAATCCAGTAATGGCATTGAAGGGAATTATCATTCAAAATATCCTTCTATTTCTGCTGATGGGCGGTATGTGGTATTTCCATCGGAAGCCAGCAATCTGGTTACCGGCGATACCAATGGATTTGGGGATATTTTCCTGCATGACACGGAAACTGGCATAACCAGTCTCGTGTCAATTGCCAGCGATGGAACTCAAGGAAATGACAATACAGAACGTCATGATTTCTCTGCTGATGGTCGCTATGTGGTTTTTTCATCTGACGCAAGCAACTTCGTCAGTGGGGACACCAATGGAACAAGTGATGTTTTCCTTCGAAAACTAATGCAGTTTGGCGATGTGCCCTCAAGCTATTGGGCTTTTTTGTGGATCGATTCAATCTACAATGCTGGCATCACCTCTGGCTATCCCGACGGTACCTACCGCCCAGCCAATCCCGTTACTCGAGCGGAGATGGCAGTCTTCTTGCTGGGCGGAATGGGAGTTTCTGCACCACCTAAGGACGGCAGCCATCCATTCTCAGATATTAGCGGTCACTGGGCTGAGAAGTATATCGAAGAACTCTATGACCAGGGCATCACTGGCGGCTATCCGGACGGAACCTATCGACCGGAAAACCAGGTCACACGGGCGGAAATGGCGATCTTTTTGCTGAAAGGAATAGGAGTCAGCCCGCCGCCGTTAGACGGCAGTCATCCTTTCTCGGATATCTCAGGGCATTGGGCAGAAATCTTTATTGAGGAGCTTTATGATCAAGGGATTACTGGCGGATACCCGGATGGCACCTATCGACCTGAGAGCAAGGTCACCCGGGCAGAAATGGCGGTGTTTTTAGTGAAGACTTTTAGTCTTCCTCTACCCTGAACAAAAGTTGCTGAATTTGATCTATCAGAACAAGCCGGATGATCAAAATATGTAGTTGATTTGGGATATAATAATAATCAGAAGGAGCAAGGGACTCTAAGAAAAATTAGACCGAGTGTGCAATCACCGCACACTAAACTGGCGAACTCACCCTCAGAAATAGCAATATTCTTGTTTGAAAATTCTTGGGTGAAGACAGAGGACTCATAAGCCCTTGGCCTGGCTTGCCAGTTCAAACCCGCCCCTCGCCACTAGCAGGAATGAAGACGGATTTTGACACACTCAGATGAGTGTGTCATTGTGTTTAAGGGTACTAAGCCCGATTGGGACAGGAAAGAAGACGATAAAAAACCAAATGAATCTCTCCCTTGTCCAAACAGCAGTGTTTCTTGACAAAGACCTGGAGTTGGGTACACTCAATTAAGCAATTAACGAGGTAAATAACAATGACTTTGAACACAAGTTCATTCCATAAAACACTATCAAGAAGAATAATTTTAAACCTGCTCGTGTCATTTGTAATATTCTTAAGCGTTTCCTCTTGTGGGCAGATGGAGACAATGACACCGACAGCAACTCTCCCAAAATCATCTCAAGAAATCCCCTCTCAAACTCTCCATGTTCCGGGTGATTTCCTATCTATACAGGATGCAATAAATGCTGCAAAAAAGGGTGATGTTATTATTGTTGCGCCGGGTACTTACGGGGAAAACATCGACTTTTCAGGGAAGGATATCACCGTACGCAGCAGCGAACCGGATAAACCCGCCGTGGTATCCACCACAATCATTGATGGAAGGGGAAGAGGAAGTGTAGTGACCTTTCAGGGTGGTGAGACGGAGAGGGCTGTCCTCAAAGGCTTCACCATTACCAATGGCGCAGGCACTTCTTATGTTCTTAAAGAAGGGGAACAAAATTTACCTTGCCGCGGCGGCGTTTTTAGTTCCCCTGAAATGGAAAGGATATGTGGTGGGGGCATTGTCGTTTATGGATCTTCTCCAACCATCGAAGGGAACCTGATCACCGCGAACATTGTGAGTCATGGCGGCGGGGGATTATTTGTAGCTGAGAGCTCTTTTCCCATTATCAGGGGAAATACCATCAAGGAAAACATCTCTGCAGGCGGAAGTGGTATCTTCGTGACCAACGAGTCCTCACCTTTGATAGAGAATAATAATATACTTGACAATCGAGCTATAAAGGAGAGCGGCGGGGGGAATTCTTGTAGTGGCTGGTTCATCCCCCATTATTCGGGAAAATGTCATCACTGGCAATAGTGGGACGATGGGTGGGGGTATCATCGTCTTCAATTACGCCTCTGCAAAAATTGGGGGGAACACCATTGCAGGCAATCGGGCAACGGGTGGTGCTGGAGGGGGTGTATTTATTGGAGCTTATTCTGATGCAACACTTAGTGCCAACCAGATGCATGAAAATGAGGCTACGTTTGGAGGAGCTATCTTTCTGGAGATAGATTCCTCATCGTTGATCACGGAAAACACGATTTCCAATAATTCAGCAGCTTTTGGAGGGGGAATTGATATCAGTGGCTCCTCTGCTCAAATCGAGAAAAATATCATAACCGGGAACAAAGCAGATTTCTACGGCGGTGGTATATACCTGGAAGGATCTGTAGTTATCATCACAGAAAATACCATATCAACAAACACGGCCTCAAGCGGTGGTGGCCTCTCTGGGCGGGGTGAGTCCCAGTTGACGGTATTGGCTAATCGTTTTCACTATAACTCTGCGGATCAAGGAGGCGCTATGTGGCTTTCCGCAGATTCCTTCCTGTGGATGAATAAATCCGATGACAATGAGTACATCGGTAATATCCCTGATGATATATACAACCAGAAAAAATAGTGAACCTAAGGGCTGGAATAAACCTGGCCCTTCGAGATGCTATCGATTCACTTCAGCTGCTCCTTCGACAAGCTCAGGATAAATCCAGGCATTTGTTATTTCTTTTTTAAAACCGCCCGGATTTTTACCTCTTCTTTATTGATAATCCGCTGAATATTGGCGCGATGCAGGTAAAAACAGAGTATGGTCAGGCAAACGCCCATGACGGTGAATATAAGCGGATATTCCAAGATATAAGTCACAACAGGCAAGGCGATAAAGGCTGTGAATGAGCCAGCAACAATATAATCAAACAACAACGCAGGAAGAGCCACCAGAAGCAAAAAAAGTATTCCCAGTTTCCAGTTTAAGCCAAACATCATTCCTACCAGAGTGGCTACGCCTTTTCCCCCTCGAAATTTCAAATAAAAAGGGAAGATGTGTCCAAGTATTGCCATGATGCCGGAGAGATAAGCTAAATCAGGGCTGTCGGGATAAATCCACTTCACAACTAAAACGGCGAAGATCCCTTTAAGAACATCTACCAGGCCGACAATAAAGCCGAATTTTACCCCCATGATAGTCGTGATATTAGAGGCTCCCGCATTACCGGATCCGTGTTCTCGAATATCCATTTTCCCAACTATCTTGCTGAGAAAGTATGCGGATTGGATACATCCGAAAGCATAGCCGATTAGAATGGCGATTATTGTTTTTGTGACCATTTATTTTCTCCTAATACGTTAAAGGGTACTGATATGAGAGGGTCCCTGTTAAAAATTCTAATTGATGGTTGTTCATTAATCTTGTTGGAGTTATTCATGATATACGGAAAAGCCCAGGAGGCAAGTTAAGGGACAATTAATCACTACAATATGAAATTTAAACCCATCAGTCATGGCATTACAAAGGCAAACAATAAACAAAACCCCCAGCTAATAAAAATATTACAAAACAAGAGCCCAGTGACAATAAAGATAGAATAATTAAAAATAGCCTTGATAAGTCCCTTTTTTTCGCTCCAAAATAATATCCAAGAAGAAATGGCTATTATCGGTATAAAAATAATAAAAACAATTGGCAAAATAAGATCATTGGGAGTGAAGCATTCAGGCGCTTGTAGTACTTCGCTCATTAGGGTGATTAAAATAAACAATATAAATCCCGAAACACCTGAGATGATTATTAACCATCGGCGCTCGGAATCAATTTTGGTGCTTCCTTTTTCAGCCATAATTTTTCCCTGCTTAGGGACAAAGTCCAGGCTCATCACCTGATGGTGTGAATCCATAATAGGAGCGGCAGGTGCTATCCACCAGGTAAACGGCTTTGAGAGGATATAACGGGCTCCCCGGGTAAGGGCTCCCCGCGGTTTCAGCTGTAAAGTGGTCATTGTAATCCATATAATCCGGGGCTCTCAATCCCGCATCTGCCCAGGCACTCCACATATAACCGGTAGGACCAGTCAGGTCAGTTTTAAAAGCAAACTGCAGGCTGTTGGGTTCGTTCGGATGGCGCCGGGCCCAGGCCAGATCTGGATCATTTCCATCACCAGCATCAAAAACCAACACTTCATATCCATTCAACTCCAGATCTGGAGTATCCATGGACATGGGGAATTTGCCCCCTACATCCCCATTTGTATCTGTATATACCTGAACCCCTTCCACACCCCAGTCACTGCTAAGCGGCAAGCCACATTGGATCAGATAATCTCCCCGACCGTTCTCATCCAGGTCCAACTCAATCCCATATTTCATTTCACCAGTTTCTGGCAGCTTTTCTGCCAGGAAAATTGACACATAAGTCCAGGGTGTACCGGATTTTAGATTTACCCGGATAATGTCGATTTCTCCCCGGTAAATCATTTCTCCAGAAGTAAAGGGCCGTTCGTAAATATTCGATTTAAATTGGTCCCCGTAAGTAAAACCATCCCCCGCATAATCAATTGAATTAAAATCAATGAGGTAAGTATCGATTTTCTCTTTGGGTTTTCCAGGCACCTGGAAATGTTCTAAAACCGGTTTCAGAGTAGGTGTCAAAGACGGTTGAGGAGTAAAAGTAGGAAGTATCAAGCTTGAAACTTCCCCGTCATCATCCTCCGTCGGGGAAAGGCTTTCTGAAGCGATGGCAGTTTTCCTGGCAGATTCTACGCCTCCCAGCCAGGCTTCTTTTGTGAGCGTAGCCGCCACCCCTGCCTGAACAGCTTCGTCCACATCACTGGGGATAGTCTCTACTGCAGAACTGCAGGCAGGCAGTATCAGAATAGAGATAAGCAATAATGATATCCCGGCCAAAATGGTTTTACGCATCAACATATACTCCTGCTCTCCCGTCTAACTACCTAGCAGTGTACTCAAGATTTAGATTTGCGTCAACCGGGGAAACAATTACAGAGTTGATATCTAATGCTACTATAAAGATAACTACTTTAGGTCAAGGTTCTTCATAAAAAACATGGCCTGCCAGGCTAACCTCAGACTATGTTCAAATAACCAATATACTGTTTACGGAAGTTTACAGGGCACGCAGAATTTTCCAGATGGGCAATAGGCAAGGCAGGCATTGCCGTCGCAACCAGACGAGGTTGCAGATGCCTTACACCAGCCATAACCAGGAGAGCTCGGGCGGAGCAGTTCTTCCTTAAAACACAATCCCGGCTCAGTCCCGGAAGGGATGTACCCATACCAGGAACGGCAGGTACTGTCAATCAGGGCTACTGCCTTAACTGGATAGCGATAATTGTCCTTGTTCGGGCTGCCGGCTTCCTCGAAGGTGAAATGGTCATTGATATCAAACAGAGATGGATCCCGCAGCCCTTCATCCGCCCAGGCACTCCACAAGAATCCCAGCGTTCCAATTAAGCTGTCCTTAATGGCAATCTGAATCTGATTCTTGTTGTTCGGCTCCCTTCTTACCCAGGCTAAATCCCGATCCTCCCCCAGTCCATTTGCAAAAATCTCTCTTTCATATCCATTTTGTTTTTCACCCGGGGTTTCCAAATAAAGCGGGAATAATCCTCCGATATCGTCATCTTCATCCTCAAATACCCAGACACCATCTGTGGTCCATTGCGTGTCTGGGGGTATCTTGGCCATCACCAGGAATTCTCCTGATCCTTCATGGTCCAGATCCAATTCAATTGAATATCGGATATCCCCTCCCTCTGGCAAGTTTCCTATCAAAACAAAAGTGAAATACACCCAGGGATCTGTTACTCGAAGATTCACTCTATAGATATCTAAATAATCGCGGTATTTCATTTTTCTGGCTGTGTACGGGCGTTCAAAGCGGCTCCAGGAATAATTGTCATCCAGCGCTGTTTTATCCTTGGCAAGATCAACAGTAACCAGGTCTTTCACGAAGGTATGGATGTAAATCGGTGAGCCGGGAAGCATAACATGGACGGGTTCTGGGGTTGGCGTGAGGCTTAGAGTAATTGTCAGAGACGGGGATGGAGTTGGTTCTGTGGTTTCGGTTGGTAATTTTTTAACTGCTTCGGTCTGGCGGGAAGAATCCACACTTCGCACAAATGCCTCTTTTGTTAATGTAGCAGCGACACCTGCCTGAACCTGGTTGTCAAAGGGTGAATTAAAACCAAGACAAGAAGAGAGGGAAAAGGTCAGAAAAACCAGTATGAGGTTAATTGTTCTCTCGCGATGAACCAGCGTTTTCATGATTTATTCCCTCAATGCAGACCTATTAAACATGAACTTGAGTGTAAACGATTGAATCAGGACTGTCAATAAAATACTTGACTGTAGGTATCCCTTGAATGGTACACTAGATCCATTGCCTATGAATAAGAATTTGAAATCCAAGTTTCAGAAAAGATTACTCATCTGGTATGAAAAAAATGCCCGTGACCTTCCCTGGCGGAAAAACAAAGACCCTTACAGGATCTGGGTCTCTGAAATAATGCTCCAGCAAACTAGGGTTGAAACAGTCATACCCTATTACTCCCGCTGGATGGCTTTTTTTCCCACTCTCGATTCAGTAGCTGTAGCAAGAGAAGATCAAGTGCTTTCTGTATGGGAAGGCCTGGGTTATTACAGCCGAGCCAGGAATCTTCACCGTGCTTCAAAAATTATTGCAGAAGAACATCAGGGAAAACTTCCCCGGGATTTGATTTCTCTTCAATCTCTGCCTGGTGTTGGCCGTTATACTGCTGGGGCGATCGGATCAATTGCTTTTGGAATTGACGCTCCTGCTTTGGATGGCAATGTCCGCAGGGTGTATACTCGCTACTTTAATGTCAGCACACCTCTTCAGACTTCCATCACCGAGAGGACCCTCTGGCAAATTGCCCGGGGTCTCCTTCCCTCTGGAAGGGCTGGAAAATTCAACCAGGCATTAATGGAGCTGGGCGCTCTCATCTGTCTGCCAAAAAATCCGGACTGCAATATTTGTCCCCTTGCTGACGGATGTCTTGCAAATAAACTCAATCTTCAGGAAAGCCTCCCTGTCCGAAAAAAGAAGTCCCCAATCCCCCATCTGCAAGTAACCGCGGCTGTACTTCAGGAAAACGGAAAGGTTTTCCTGGCAAAACGTCCGCCTGATGGATTACTGGGCGGCATGTGGGAATATCCAGGCGGCAAACAAGAAAATAATGAAACTTTGCCGGAATCATTGAGACGGGAAATCCTTGAAGAACTCAGTGTGCCCATCACCGTGGGTGAACCTCTGGGTGTTTATCATCATGCCTATACGCATTATAAAGTCACCCTGCATGCCTTCCACTGCTCCCTTGAATCCCGGAAACTCCAACTTACCTTCCACACTGAATCAGCCTGGGTCTCTCTTGATTCACTCTCCAATTACCCGATGGGAAAATTAGACCGGCTGATATCCTTGAAACTTCAATCATAAGCAGACCTGGCCACCTGGAAAATAACAGGATAATTACGGCTGATAAATGATTAACGCCTGGCGGCCAAAACTTGACGAAAACCTTTCTATACTTGATAATCAGAAGGGGTTTTCTTTATCTAACTAGCTAAAGGATCGAAACCATGAATAAGCGGCTTTTCCTTCCCTTTCTTCTCCTTTTGATTTTCCTAACCGCCTGCGACGACAATAAAACCAGAACCCCTCCTAAGCCACCTCTGGTAGCGACAGAAGAAATCTCAGCTATCCCCGAAACAGTGGCGGTTTTGCCAACCGAAGTACCTGAATCCCAGGTACCTTCTGCTCTGCCCCCAGAACCCCGGTCCGTAAGCTTTTTTGCAGAGGATGGTCAAGAACTACAGGGCAAATTCTATCCTGCCTCGTTAGAGAACGCTCCAGTGATTGTCCTGATGCACTGGTATCCCGGCGATCAAGATGAATGGACTGAAATCGCCTTCTGGCTGCAAAATCGAGGTCTAACAGGAGAACAAAACGGCGTTCCCTGGAAAGACCCCTCCTGGTTCCCCTCCCTCAGCCTTGATACAAGTTACAACGTCCTGACCTTTACTTTCCGGAATTGCGAGGGCAGATGCAATGAACCAGAACCTGATGGCTGGCTGCTGGATGCCAGGGCAAGTTTGGAATATGCCCGCACCCTGGAGGGAGTGGACCCGGATCGAGTGATTGCTATTGGCGCCAGCATTGGGGCTGACGGCGCGATAGACGGCTGTGCCGCAGTTCTTGAAGTTGATCCCGACGCCTGCCTGGGCGCGCTTTCCCTTTCCCCGGGAAATTATCTTGGTTCCTCTTATCCGGATATGGTTTCAGCCCTGGGTGCAAATGATCCTCCAAGACCTGCCTGGTGCCTGTTTGATAAAAATGAAGCTGATTCCATTGTTTGTACCCAGGCAAGCGGAGATGATTACTACCAGGAAAGCTGGAGCAATGGAAATCTGCACGGCTTCCACCTGCTAACTCCAAACCTGGATCCAGTACCTCTGGAGAGAATTCCAGAATTTCTGGATCATGTCCTGGGGAATTAATGACCAGATCATCCCCTTGCAGGAATAAAATCCGAAGCGCATCCAAAGAGTTCTTTACTTTTAAGCCTGTCAAAAACACTAAGCTGTCGCCACCATTTGATCATCTTATCTAATTGTTTTGAGTCTGTATGTCAAACCAAGATTCGCTTATATTCTCTAAAATCTAAATTGTGCATGTAAAATATCTTCAAAAGCACCTCCGATAACTCACAACTTTACCTTGAAAGATTTCCACCCCTCAAGCAATATTAAGCCGCACTCCAGATTAGCTCCTTAGAATACTATTCACGCCAGATATCTTCAAATCAACCGTCTTGACAGTCAGATACTGATATGTGATAATCGCATTACTCCTTGGCCTGCCCCCCTCAGGTCAAGGGGTATTTTTATTGGGATAATCAGCTACAATACAGACACAAAGCATATCGACATTTTCGCCTCTGGAGGCAAGTATGTGCGGTAGATTTACCTTGACAGTCTCTCCCGAAGAACTGCAAGCTGCTTTCCCAAATTTCCACATCCCCGTTGATATTCCACCCAGTTACAATATCGCGCCATCTCAGCCCATTCCTGTACTAGCTAATGATGGAAAAAATGAACTTGATTTCTACCGCTGGGGGTTAATCCCCTCCTGGATAAAAGGGGATAATATTGGCAAATTTAACCTGATAAATGCCCGTTCAGAAACAGTTGCTGAAAAAGCCTCCTTTAAATCCAGTTTCCGCCGTCGACGCTGTTTGATCCTGACTGATGGCTTCTTCGAATGGAGCAAATCAACATCCGGAAAAGGTAAAACCCCCTATTACATCACCCTCAAGGATCAATCCCCTTTTGCTTTTGCCGGTCTCTGGGATCTCTGGTATTCCCCCGAAGGGGATCCCTTGAAATCTGCCTGCATCCTTACCACAACTCCCAATGATCTGCTAAAACCTATTCATAACCGGATGCCAGTGATTCTACCTCCCGAAAGTTATGCTGGTTGGTTGAAACCAGAAGAAGGCCGGCCAGAAGATTTTCAATCCTTTTTAATACCTTATCCGGAAGCTGTCATGCAAGCTTATCCAGTATCAACCTTTGTTAACTCACCAAAAAATAATTCTCCCCAATGTATTCAGGCCAGCACTCTGCTATGATCAAGCCCCCAGAAGTATTTTTAACGCACTCTTTAGCTAAACTTTCCGCAGGGAATAAGGTTGCCAAAATCCTTTCCGCTTCATTAGCTGCTGTTGAGCCTGGAGAAGTGGTTAATAAATCCCTGGTCAGGAAGGGTGACCACTTCCTGATAGGCGGTGAAACCCTGGACCTCAAAGCGTTTAACCGGATTATCCTTATCGGGATCGGTAAAGCTGCTTACCCAATGTCAATGGCAGCAGCGGATCTCCTGGGTAAGGAACTGACCCGGGGAATAATACTGACAAAACCCGGAGCCGATCAACTACCTGATAAATATGCCGGGGTTTTAAAACTAATCCATGGCGGTCATCCGGTGCCCGACCAGAACAGCATCACAGGGTCAGGGATGATCCAGGCCCATTTGTCTGAATTGAATTCCAGGGACCTGGTGATTATCCTGTTATCAGGGGGCGGATCAGCCCTTTTATCAGCCCCGTGCCCGGGTATAACCTTGCAGGACCTGATTTTAACCAATCAAGTCCTATTAGGCTGCGGCGCAAATATTACAGAAATCAACACAATCAGGAAGCACATTTCCCTGGTAAAAGGCGGCTTACTGGCAAAAATTGCAGCGCCTGCAAAAACAGTCACGCTGATCCTGTCAGATGTCATGGGTGATCACATTGATATGATCGCCTCTGGTCCTACAGCGCCTGATCCTTCCACCTTTCAGGACGCATTGAAAATAATCCACAGCTACAATCTTGAAAATTTACTGCCGCTGACAGTAATGAATAGGATTAATAAAGGATGCTCAGGAAAATATCTTGAAACGCCCAAACCCGAAGATCCTCTTTTCCAAAAGGTTTTTAACTATATTGTCGGGCGCAATTTGGACTCAATTCAAGCCGGCATCCTGGCGGCAGAACAGGAAGGGTTCAGTGCCGGCATCCTGCCTAATCCTCTGCTTGGGGAAGCAAGCCAGATGGGAGCGGAATTGGCAGAGATTCTTCGCCAAATGGCAAATAAGGACAAACCATTACCCCGTCCTGCCTGCCTTATTGGCGGTGGAGAAACTACGGTCACACTCCACTCCAGTGATGAGATTGGCAGAGGGGGGAGAAATCTCGAAGCCGCACTTAGCGCAGTAAAGATATTGGATGGCCTAACAAATGCCGCTTTTATTACTCTGGCAACTGACGGAGAAGATGGAGTAACCGACGCTGCAGGAGCAGTTGTCACCGGAGAAAGTTTATTGAGAGGCAAAACCCTTCAAATGGAGCCAGAAAACTATCTTCTGAATCACAATTCCTATTCGTATTTCCAAAAACTAGATGACTTGCTGCTTCCCGGCGTAACCCAGACAAATGTAAATGACCTTTGTTTTCTATTCACCTTCTGAGAGAGGCCAATGAATAATAACAAACCCCTGGTACTGATGACTCACGAACTTCCTGAAGATTGGGTGGGCGAACTTCTTGGTGATTATCAAGTAATCACAGGTTTTAAAGAAGAGCGCGGATTGGACAGCAGATTAATAAAACACCTTGATAAAGCTGAAGGTATTCTTTGTTTATTGGACGATCCGATCCCGGCTGAAGCCCTGGAAAGAGCTCCTGACCTGAAAGTTATCAGCAGCATGGCAGTCGGAGTCGATAACATTGATGTAGCTGCCTGCACCCGGCGGGGCATTCCCGTGGGCCACACGCCAGGAGTGCTTACTGAGGGAACTGCAGACTTAACTGTGGCGCTCCTGCTAGCAGTCTGCCGCCGGCTTCCCACTGCCAGTGAGGATGCCCGCCAGGGTCACTGGACAAACTGGGACCCAACAGGGTGGCTGGGCGTGGATCTAAATAATTCTACTGTCGGGATTATAGGACTGGGAAAAATCGGCACTGCTGTCGGAGAACGGCTGGCATCTTTTGGCGCCCAGATTATTTTTACCAATCGCAGCCCACAGCCAGAGAAAGAAAAAAAACTCAGCGCGACTCAGGTCGACCTGGACGAGCTATTAAGAACCAGTGATTTTATTTGCCTCCATGCCCCGCTGACTGAGGAAACAGCCAACCTGATTAATGAGCAAGCTTTCCAGAAAATGAAATCATCTGCAATACTGATCAACGCTGCCCGGGGCGCAATTGTCGATACACAAGCGCTTACCCGGGCGTTAAAGGAAGGCTGGATATGGGCTGCAGGACTGGATGTCACAGATCCAGAACCCCTGCCCCCCAATCATCCACTTTACAAGCTGGATAATTGTCTTATCACTCCCCACATTGGATCTGCAACATTTCAAATACGACAGACAATGGCAAAAATCGCCTTCGAAAATTTATCTGCTGGTATCAAGGGAATTCGCTTGCCTTTTTGTGCGAATCCTGAAATTTACACTTGATCCTCTCAATAAATTTTCTTTTCCCTCGGTTAATCTGTTTTCATCAGGAAAGGAAATTTTACCTCCAATTTCCAGGGTGTAGGGATCCCCGAGAAAATAATTCTCCCTGTCCAATTGCTAAATCTAAATACACCAAATTCTCTGCCGAAATTAACCATCAGTCAGGATTTAATGCCAAATAAATTAAAACCCTAGAATTTTAAGCAGGATATGCTACACTATATAAACTTTTTTTATCTAAGAACGAGGAGTCATTTTTGGCAGATATCACCCGTCAACGAGTTCATGTCAATATCCATATCGAGGGAACAACTAACTCTTCCTTCCTAGCTGAATTAGGGAATATCTATGGTACTGAACATGTTCTAGTCTACAAGTTACCCCAGAAAAGATTTATCCGCTTGAGTGCTGTGCCGCCCAAACCTGGCCAGTCTCTGCTAAAAATGGGGAAAGGCTTGCTGGGAAATACGTCCTTCTTTAATAACAGTTCCACCAGTGAAAACATCGATCTTTCCGATGATAGCTTGTGGTTTAAGCGCAAGGAGCTGCCTGCGGATACT
>Ga0255389_1033_pt1 | contig 14818 bp, 13 predicted proteins | sample ANMaggSeSYBR01E4_FD_182113 | JGI IMG/M metagenome (GOLD analysis project Ga0255389, IMG submission 182113) | Sediment cell enrichment communities from methane seep in Santa Monica Basin, California, United Staets - ANME aggregate JGI... | ecosystem: Environmental > Aquatic > Marine > Cold seeps >...
TTTATCTGCTGCCGGCCAATGGAAGGATGGTCAAAATCAATTTCATATGAAACCTTGAAACCGGAATAGGGTTCCATAAAGATATATTTATCACCGTCAGACAGTCGGACAGGATCTGTGACAACCAGATAGGCTCTTTCGGCAGAGGAAAATTGAACCCCCGCTTCAGAAATCATATCAACCCAGGGCTGGGAAGAACCGTCCAGTATCGGGACTTCCAGGGAATCAATATCAATGTACACATTATCTATGCCGCAGCCGTACAGGGCTGACAGGATATGCTCAACAGTCGAAAGCCGTACGCCCTGTTTCATCAGGGTTGTGGCCAGTTCCACCCTGGACACCCACATCTGCAAAGCCTCGATCTCAAAATTCTGCAGGTCTGTTCTCCTGAACACAATACCTGTCCCGGAAGGTGCCGACTGCAGGGTGACGGAAACCTGACATCCGGTATGTAATCCAACACCGCTGACACTCACGCTTTTTCTTATTGTCTGTTGCATTGCCTTAATACTTAGCAAGAATGATTCCAGAAAGCAAAATACCGCATTCAGGGCCTTCGGGCAAAACCATCTCCGGGTTATGTGCGGTATTACCCACACTGATGTTGCTGTATGTATACAGAAGACATCTCGATTAACTGGTAATTGACAATGGATAATCAATACCTGGAAAAATCCGGGTGAATTGAGGGGTAACAGTCCAGCCCGCATTTCTCACGGGGTTATGTAACGGGGCGGTGGAGCCGCCTCGCCACGTATGCTCATGCAATATCCGTGTCAGCCCCTTATCCTGTTCTAAACTCAGAATCCCGAATTATCTATCTCCTCTATTCCCTGTCCTTACTGGCACCGGGAGCCCATACTTCACCCTCTGGCCTGAGAAAAAAAGTTTCTAAAAACACCTCACTGAAGGAAATCTCTTCGATGAATCGCTGGCTGCTCAGTTCTCCATCAGTATAGCTGTCTATACGGAGTGGAACAGTCACCCCCTGAACTTCATGCCAATTATAAAACTCCTGTTCTTTTTTCTGACGAACTCCATTTTTATCTAACGAGTAGTATTCAGTTTTTGCCGGCCTGGAATCACTGAGATTGAAATAAACTGTTATGGAATCACTCATGGCATCGACAAATTCCACAGCCTCATACTGGCCGGAGCCGGAAATCTCATCCTTGTCATAATAAAAAAAACTCATGCCTTCTTCTGACATCCTTTCCCGAAGCAGATAGTCCAGATCATGCCTTACTGACCGTTTAAAACCTGCAATATCTTCTTCAGTGAAAAGTTCAATAAATTTTTCGCTTTCCCTTCGCCAGCCTTTTTTCAGTTCCAGATTAACTATTTCCATGTATTCCTGTTTCCCTTTACCCAGCTGGGCCCTCGACTTGACTACTGGAGACATCACAGACCAGTCCTGGTAACGCAGGAAATTCTTCCTCCCTTTAATGAACCAGAAATAACGTCCGCTGCTCTGGACTTTATCAACTGCCAGGTAGGCTTCTCCTCCCATGGATTTCACAGCTTCATCTATTAGTTCCCGGGCTTTCTCTTCATTAGAATTGTCATCTGACAAAGCCATATTCGGTAAAGCGGCTGCCAACAGGACAGCTGCCAGAAGCAATGCTTTAATTCTCATTAGTTATTTTCCCTGTTTCAGTTTCCTATGAACCTTGAATATAAGATGCGGGCTTCAACATGATCTTTCACCCCTTTAATGATAGCCCTTCCATTGCTGAAAACTGTTAATTCACACCCATCTATATGCGCCTGCAGCAGGTAATCGTTGTACCTTGAAATATTTTTCTTTCCAAGGCGGTCGCCCAGTTCTTTCAGATTCACCAATTTCCCCTTCACCGCGGGGACAATCTGCACGGAATCGGCACCGCAGAGACTTGTTATGCGGTCCGACAGCCTGCCTTCGAGATATGGAAAATCCCTGTTCCGGCAGCATGGACAATCAGCGACCGGTTCACCAGCACTATTCTCACTCATCCAGTTCCCGGACCACAGGTCAAAACTCAGCACTTCCTGACTGGCCTCCCCATTAACAATCAACCTGAGTACCTGTGTGACCTGAAAGGAGGCAATCGCATGGATAGCAGGATTTATTATACCGCAGGTTTCTGGTGTGCCCCTGCTTCCCGGAGCCGGATCATCAGGAAAAAGGCACTTCAGGCAGGGGGTTTTTCCGGGATCTACTACCCTCGACGTTCCGCTGGATCCCAGAACTGAGGCGTAAACCCATGGGACGTCCGACGCGACCGAGAATTCATTAACCAGAAATTTAGTCTCAAAATTATCCAGGCCATCCACCAGAACATCAAATCCGTCGCATAAATCTTCTATATTGTTACAGTTAATATCTGCCGCCAACCCTTCAACACAGATCTCTGAATTGAATTGACTGATAGTCCTGGCAGCTGCTGAAGCCCTGGGGATAGCATCCCGTGCGTCTTTTTCGGTAAAAAGGCTCTGCCCCGGCAGATGACTGAGTCTCACGATATCACGGTCAATAATTTTCAGTCTGCCGATCCCGGACCGGGCCAGGATTTCAGCCGCAGCGGATCCCACTGCGCCACATCCAGTGACCACTGCTGAAGCACAACTTATCTTCTCCTGTCCCCCTGGACCAATTGGTTGAAAAAGGGACTGTCTGGCATAACTATCTGTCATCCCTGGATCCTTTTTACTATGGTCATATCAACCCGTATATAACACCAGCTCCACTTTGCGGGAAGCGCTAAATTTGAAACCCGAAGCATGAATGTGTCTTATCCCCTGTTAAAAGTGACATAAATCAACGGTGCCCCTACCGACCCCTGAGCCTTAAATCAGGACATGACCCCTGTTTCAAATTTCGTGCTTCGGATTTAGGATTCCCCATTGAAGGTGGAATCAATCATCAATTCCCGTTCCGGCCGGCTTGCCGGAGGTAGCTTTCAGCGTAGTCCGGGTTAACCGGGCGCCTTCCCTGTCCAGTTCAAGTATCCTGTAGTTAGCGGTTATACCCCTGTCGCTGAAAGCCCGGCACATCCATTCCCCTATTAATCGGCTGTTTTCACCTCTGTCTGCCATAGCCAGCATGGCGGATCCGGAACCGCTTACCGTTACGGACAGGAGTGCCTGCCTCATGCTGTTATCAAGTCCCCTGAGTTCCAGGAGGTCGGTCATGCCGGGGACCAGCGGGGACCGATATTCCTGATGGAGACGGTCACCGGTAGCCTTCCGGATCAGGTCCGGTCGCCCCTCCCGGACTGCGTGAACCAGCAGGGCAGCTCTCTGGATGTTGTATACCGCATCTTCCAGGGTATAAGTCTCAGGCAGAATTTCCCTGGCCTCCCTGGTGGAGACTGTAAATTCAGGAATAACAACTATATATTCAATATCCAGGTGTGATTCCAGGGGTTCAGCCCGCATCCGGCCGCCTGAAACCAGGGAAAGAGCCCAACCACCCAGGCAGCTTGCGGCCAGGTTGTCAGGATGTTTCTCCAGGGGATAGGCGATACTGAAAATTTCTTCTTCTGATAACTCCTTGCCTGAAAGGCCTTCAGCCAGTTTTATTCCGCCTATGATTGCAGCGGCACTGCTTCCCAGCCCTCTTTTCAGCGGAATCTCGTTGCTGACAGAAAAACGGAGGCCCGGACATGAATAATCAAGGTTGGCGCACGCGGCATTGAATGCCTGTAATATCATATTCTCTTCAGGCTCCAGCCTGAAATCATCCGGCCAGAATTTATCTTTTCCCGGCAGAATTTCAACTGAAATATCCAGGTATATACCGAGTGCCGCTGAAACCGTGTCAAAACCGCTCCCCAGGTTCGAGGTGCTTCCAGGAACACGGACTTTAACCTTATCTGTCATTTTTTATCTCCATATCACTAAATAGACTGTGCCTCCCGATAAAGTTTCAGGCCATCCAAAAACTGATTATATCCCGGCTTGCAGGCCCCGGATCAGCAAAAGAAAAAGATTCGGAGAACCAGTCTCCGTCCCTGAACCTGATCCTGCGTGCTCTCCCAGGTTCACTGATGCTTCCGGGAAGCACCTTCCCTGTTCCGGATTCCAGTTCAATGAATCCCCGGTAGGGAAGTTTTGAAGAGAAGGCATATGACAGGAATTTCCCCATCTCCAGTTCCGGAAAAGGCAGGACCAGAGCATTTTGGCCCATATCCCGGAACCGGTTATTCAAATGCTCTACAAAAATATCTATATACCCATCATCTGCTTTCCCGGCTACTCCAAAAAAATCAGGTGTATTTTTTCGGGCTGGAAGCCGGTAGAGATCCCTGGCCAAGCCAAGGCTGAACTGTCCCGGGGCAACAGCTTTGCTTTCTTCGGAAACATAAGTCCAGGCATTGCCAAGGAATGGCCCGGCTATGCGGGTCACCTGTGCCGACTGCCCCATACCGAATATTATTCCGGGCGAGTCAGGAAGCGATTTCTCCATGAATTCGAGCAGCCTTACCAGATCCGGAGTGTCCCCCGGGGTCAGCACAATTTTAACCAGGTCTCCCATGTTGGATCCTAAACCGCGGTATTCCTGGTTCAGATCAGAAGGACATCCGTTGAAATCATGCCTGGATCTTACGACCTTTACCGATTCAGGAAAAAGCGGCACTGCTTCCACATCAGCCTCTATATCAACCAGGGTAAATCCTTGTCTGGGGGCCTCATGAAGGATTTTAAGCCGGTCTTTTTCAGGACCGGCAAATCTCCCGCCTTCCCGCAAAGGCCGGCAGGTTGCCAGGTAACGGGTCTTTGAACCGGCTGGCAGTACAGGGGACTCAACCGGATCCAGAAAATCCAGGCGTATTTCCACAACCGGGACATCCCCGTCATAAAAAGCTATTTTTTTCTGCAGTTCGGCCGGTGATTTCTCGGCCAGGGTCAGGCATAATTCAACCATACAGGCCACCCGGGGAAATACAGGATTTCCATTGTATACACCGAATCAATCATTACTAAACCAGTCACTGTTTCTGACCTGAATATTACTCAGGGTCCTCAAAACTGTCACCAACGGGCTTTCCGGGAAAAGTCGCGGGAGAATGGATAAGTCCAGCCGCATCAACAAAACTTGTATCTATCCAGAAGCCTGGCTGTCAATTATTAGTTGCCTTGCCGATACGTCCCCAGAAAACCTTGAAGTACTGGACCATTGAAAGGATCGAAATAATAGCTGTCAGCCATAGGAGTACCTGCCCTGTCCTGAACATCAGCCCCTCAGGGTTGGGGTTAGCCACGATCAGGAATCCACAGCAGACCACCTGGCTCACCATCTTCAGTTTTCCCAGGCTTGAAGCTGCTACAGTAATGCCGTTTATTGCAACCATGCTCCTTAAACCTGTAATAGCAAACTCCCTTCCTACAATCACCACAACAATCCAGGCGGGAGCAGCCTCAAGCTGGACCAGGGCAATCAGGCAGGAGGAAATCAGAAGCTTGTCTGCCAGGGGATCAAAGAGCTTCCCAAAATTTGTCACCTGTTGCCTGCGTCGGGCCAGATACCCATCGAAATAATCAGTGGCAGCAGCAGCAAGGAATACAACCAGTCCCCAGAACTCCCTGTTTGGAAAACTTCCAGTCAATAATACAACCAGCAACAGGGGAACTAAAAAAATTCTGGAAAGAGTTAAGCTGTTTGGAAGATTCATAACATATTGCCCGCTTTCTTCTTGGGAGCAAAAAGACTTTACCATAGATCATTTTCTGTTACCAGATGGTCCGCTAAATTCTATGGGTCATCATTTGCCTGAATTACAGCTGAATAAAACAGGCTCCGCACAACTCACTCTGCCTGCCTCAAAGTCCGTTTTTTTTGACTTCGAACCTAAATTAATGTATCTTGTCACCCTTGAAAGGCATAATACGCTTTGGTAACAAAGTGATAATGAAAAACTAAACACCTTATCAAAAAATACCTGGAACGTCCGCTTTCAGGAAAGTTTCCCAAACCTAATCCCTTTTCAGGGACAATTCTGTATTGACAAGGATTTGAGTAACTATTTTGTCTAAGTTGTTGAAAAATAAGAGGTTAGCATGAGAGTAATAAAAAAAGACAAGCTTTTTGGGTTTATGGCAATACTGGCTGTATTCCTGACAGCTTCCTTGACAGGATACTCTATATTGATAGACACGGCAGCCAGTCCGCTGGCGCCTGCTGCTAAAGCGGAATTAAAATCTGCTGAGATTGAAACTATATCCAACCATGAAATTCCGGACGAAGAAATATCGGATGGAGATTTTATTGGATTCGAGGCTACAGCGTATTGCGATCTGGGAATAACTTTTTCAGGCGTATATGTACAAAGAGGCATTGTAGCCGCTGATCCAAGGGTACTCCCTATTGGTTCTGTAATTGAAGTCTCTGCCGGAGATTACAGTGGAATCTATACAGTGATGGACACCGGCGGGGTAATCAAGGGCGAAATCATTGATATTTTCATGCCGGATTACGAGGAAGCAGTACAATTTGGCCGGCAAGGGGTTAAAATAAAAATTATCCGTAAAGGCTGGATTCCTGATTACGAATCCGACCCGGGTTTCAATCTGGCTTCTTCCCTTCCTGTGGCAGAATCCGAAGATTCAGGTCTTACACTTTGACAAAAAAATCAGATCAGGGATACACTGAAAAAGTGCATCCCTGAAAACCTCGCTATAAAACTGCAGAACCTGCCTGTCTCCCCGGGAGTTTATCTCTTCAGGGACATCTCTGGCTGTGTTATTTATATAGGCAAAGCCAGAAATCTTAAAAACAGGATTAAATCCTATTTCCAGGATTCTCACCAGAAAGATCCTAAAGTAAGGCTTATCAGGCGGCTGACCTCTGAACTTGATTTCATACTGACAGACAATGAAATTGAGGCTCTCATCCTGGAAAGCAACCTGGTAAAAAAAGAGCAGCCCCGACTGAATGTGAGGCTCAAGGATGACAAGTCCTTCCTCCATATTAAAGTCACTGTAAATGAAGAATATCCCAGGGTCCTGCTTACCAGGCGCATCCGGAAAGACGGTTCTCTTTATTTCGGCCCTTACCTTCCGGCTTCCCTGGCAAAAAATACCATTCGTATTATCAACCGCTATTTCCAGTTGCGCACCTGCTCAATCCCTATTGACGGAAAACTTGAACGCCCGTGTCTGGAATATCACATAAAACGCTGCCATGGCCCTTGCGTGGAAGGTCTTTGCAGTCCTGAAGAATACAGGCATTCCCTGCAGGAAGCCCTGCTGCTGCTGGAAGGAAAAACCGGACAGTTAATTGAGAAGCTGACAGCAAGGATGGCAGAACTGGCTGATGCTGAAAATTTTGAGGCCGCCGCGTTATACAGGAACCGCATCAATGTACTCAGAGACCTGGGGGACACGCAGAAAATAACTTCAGCCGCCCTGTTTGAAGCTGATATTTTTGCTTACTTCCACGATGGGACCAGGGCCGCCCTGCAGGTTTTCACCATGAGGGGAGGACAGATCCTCGGGAAAAAAGAATTCTTCTGGGAGGAGCTTGAGTTTTTCGCTCCCCGGTCATTTCTCAGAGACGCCCTGCAGCAGTATTACCTGGATTCGACTTACGTGCCGCACCGGATTATGCTGCCGGTAGAGGTTGAAGACCAGGAAGTCCTGGCTGAATGGCTCAAGGAAAAAAGGAAAATGTCAGGAAAAAGCGGAGTAAAGATAATTATTCCAAGGAGGGGCCGCAACCTGGACCTGCTGACCATGGTGGAACGCAATGCACGTTTGGTTTTTGAATCCAGATTCCGGATTCTGCCGGATGCCCGTAAGAAAGAATCTGTCCTTGGGCAACTGCGGCTGGATTTGGGGCTTCAGGATATCCCCGGAATTATTGAAGCCTTTGATATTTCGACTATACAGGGAAAGGAAACCGTAGCCTCAATGGTCAGCTGCCGTAACGGGTCAATGCAGAAAAACGACTATAGAAAATTTGTGATCAGGGATAAACGCATTGAAGGACCGGATGATTTTGCGGCCATGCAGGAAGCCGTATACCGCCGGTATAAAAGGCTTTCTACTGCCGGGGGAAAATTGCCGGACCTTATACTGGTCGACGGGGGAAAAGGCCAGCTGCATGCCGCATACCAGGCACTTTCCCGGCTGGAACTGGATGAACTTCCCCTGGCAGCTATTGCCAAAAAAGAAGAAATCATTTTCGTGCAGGGACAGGATGAGCCGGTAGTACTGGACCGGCATTCCCCCGCCCTTCACCTGATCCAGGAGATACGGGACGAAGCTCACCGATTTGCAGTGACATTCCACCGTAAGCGACGCAGCAAGAGAGATTTCACTTCAGAACTGGATAATATACCGGGCATTGGCCCAAAAAGGAAAAAGCGGCTCCTCCAAAATTTCGGCAGCGTCACCCGGATCCGCCAGGCGTCTGTTGAAGAGCTTTCCCCTTTCCTGGGGGAAAAACTGGCCGGTGAAGTCAAAAAGAACCTGTGAGTCAAGGAAGAAAAAACAGAACAGGCTTCCGGATTCAGACAGTCGGGAATACCAGCGCGGATTTCTCACGGGCTTACGTAGCGAGGCGGTGAAGGCGCCGGCCTGACAAGGCTTGCGACAGAGGACCCCGCAGTCGTACTCTATAGTACGTCGAGGAGGCCGAAGGAGCATAACGCAGTCAGGTTGGATGTATTCGCCGCCGCAGTAGTCAGCCTGGTGAGAAATGCGGGCTAACCCTAATATTGCGCCAACTGGCTACCGCGGTGGCGGAGATACTTCGCCACGTCAGCTCGCCCAATACTGCACGGGGCAATCAAACAGGTCCAAGAAAAAGGAATTCCCCAGTTACCTGGTATCAGACGCACCAGGCCGGCAATTTTTCCAGACATACAGATACCAGTATACTGGCATGGCGAAGATATTTCCGAGAAAAATAACCACCGCCCAAAGGGCTTTTTTGTCGTTCTCAACCTGGTCTGTCCTGAAGATATGGATAATGTATATCACCATGAGAACTATAACTTCCAGTATGGTCAGGAAATGAAGCGGTATTATCAATATGAAGAAAAACGGAGGTTCAGTAAATCGGCTTTCATCCAGGATGCCAGCTATTATTATCCCGAAAACAGAACACATAAACAGTACCATATAGAGAAACGGCCAGGCCGTAAAAAAACCAAGCATGATAGCCCTGCTTTTACTCATACTTCCCCCTTCCCGGGATTAAACCTCCAATTACGTTAAATTCAGTTATCTGACACTGTTCTATGGAATTTCAATATCCGCATCACTTTTTCCACGGGTAAGCCCTCGACTTTATGACCTGAATAACCGGTCATTTCCCCACTCGCGAACAGGGAATTAAAAACAGCCTCTTCAGTCGCCTCAATTGCCGCTTCAAACAGAGGGGTCATCCTGTCGTTCCTCAGTTCCCTGTTCTCCAGCACAAAGGAGTCCCCCGTATAATGGGGAATACGCAACTCTCGGGCAGTTGAAAAAGCAATAACATACTCACCGCTCCCATTGGAGCAGTTCCCGCCGGTCCGTGCCAGGCCGAACACCGCCCTTTTTGCCAGCCGCTTGAGGTTCCTGGCCGTAATCGGAGCATTGGTAGCAACAATAATCATACAAGAGCCATCTCCGGAATTAATATTCCCGGACTGTTCCAGTTCCCTGCCTGCCGGAATCCCGGTTATCATGAGGCTCCCCCCGAAATTAGTCTGAACAAGTACACCAACAGTGTAGCCGCCGTTCTCCGAGGCTAAAAGGCGGGAAGATGTGCCTATGCCTCCCTTGTAGCCGAAACAGACTGTCCCGGTTCCTGCCCCGACGGGCCCCTCTCCGACGGGCCCCGGGGCAGCATTCTGAATAGCTTCAATTACATGCCCCCTGCGCACGTGCCTGCCCTGGATATCATTCAGGTACCCGTCATTGGTTTCACCAACAATGGGATTGATTGACCTGATATTTTTTTTGTTTTCATCCAGGGATAAAATGTAGTCAATAAGTGCGTCAGCCGCTGCAGGGACCGACAGGGTATTTGTCAAAATAATTGGGGTTTCAATATTCCCCAGTTCCTCCACCTGGCTGTATCCGGTCATTTTTCCGAATCCATTGGCTATATACATAGCAGCCGGAACCTTCTCCTGCATTATGTTCCCGGAATGCGGGAGTACCGCGGTGACACCGGTCCTGATATCCGCACCCCTGACCAGTGTGAAGTGTCCGACCGTGACCCCTTCCACATCAGTTATCGCGTTATGTTCCCCGGTCTCAAGGTATCCGATTTCAATTCCGTAATCCCTGGCCCGGGGCTTTTGGGCTGAAGTCGAAACAGTTAAAAAACTCAGGAATAAAAGAAAAACAGTACAAAATCTCTTTTTCATCTGTCACCTTACAAAAATTATTTCCGGCCGGGTTTAACAACACCAGAAATTGCTTTAATTCCCGCGAAGACCCTGCTGAAAAGATACCGGCACCCCTGATGGATCCTGCCCCTTCCGTCCGCGAGGAATTCAGTTATAACATCCGCCATCTCCGGGGTTCTCAGGTACCCGAATGACTTATGCGGATTCGGTTTCCCATCCATTTCATAATCGTTGTAAACATATTTATCCCGGACCCCCAGTCCCCGACTGTTTTCCAGGTAATCATCCGCCAGGGTGTGGTCCAGTGCTATCCTGTCACGGATATCGGACATGTTGAGCCAGCTTTCAGTGATGCATTCAGGAACCGGGGGCTTCAGGATCCCCAGCCCCCGGGATTTCCGGGCAGCAGATATCCTTCCCACAATCACGGGAAGACCCAGGGGAGAGCCAATGGTGACAAAGGTATGTACCGGGTATTTCCCTGCCAGTTCAGACAGGACATCATAGGCGACAATTGAACCCATTGAATGGGCAACCAGTAAAATCCTGTATCCCCTGTACTGTTCCAGTTTACTGATAAGCCGGTGCTGGATAGCTTCCCTGGCAGAGCAATCCTGACCAATCGCCGGTATACACTTTTCACCGTAATAGGCCTCAAGATCAGAAAAATAGTGGTGGATTAATTTATCCGTCACATTCCTGAAATTTATGCTCAAGTCATCATTCAGGAATATCCGGTCCATCTGGCCTTCGATATATTTCAGTACATCCGCCATGAGGGAAGAGGCCTTCTCCTTTTTTTTCAGTCCGCCCGCAGTGTAATGTTCATCAAGATACAGAGGGTCATCTTTGTCTTTGATAAACGGATCAAGGGGAGTGGGATGAATCACATCTGCCCAGCAGGCTAAATCAAAAGGAACATCCGGCCCGGCCTTGCCGGCCTTGACCATCCCCTCCTGGATTGATTCGAGCCACCAGCTTCTGAGAAGTTTTTCGGGCGGCTTATTACCGAGTCCATGTATACCGATAACTACCGATTTCATTTAATCCTGATTATAAAAGGGGAAACCCGGTTGTCACAGCGTTTTTTTCATTTTATAAAATTCTTTGCCCCGTGTACCTGGATTCGGAGCAAGGAATCCCTCCGGTAATTGCAAAGCAGAAACCGGGAATTTCGAAAGTGTTATTTATTTCATAACCTTCTCCAGGAATTCACCCCTGGTCATCCCTGCGGCAGCGTCAACTGTCATTTCGGTTCCTGACAGACCGATCCATCTCTCCGTTGTCTCCCGGTCCAGGGGTTCATCCAGGCGGGCTTCCCATTCATCTACTTCAAAAAAACCCCGTACAGCAGCCTCCTGCAGTGATTTGAAGCGGCTGTCATCTGTCCCGATATCCCGAAAATACATAAGTACAGCATTTCCTTCTATTAACTGTTCCTGGATTGACCTTATCTCCAGACCATGCGGGAGCACACCTGTCTGGCAGCTCAAAGCCGCCGCAATGCCCGCGGCCTGTCCCATGGCCATCCAGCAGGGCTCCATGCGCAGGGTGCTGAATCCTATATGGGTTCCCGAAACCGGAACAGGGGCCAGGATCCCCTTCACTCCCTTGGGGATCATCACTCCGTAGGGAACCATGTAGGGCATTGAGGGATAGCTGAAAAACCCGTCCAGATGGGGCCGGCCCAGTTCCCTTTTCCGTACCGCATGGGAATCCAGTGAATAATGACTGGCTGTGATGGAATCCAGGTGCAGCGGCGGACGGGACCCTGTCTCAAGCGGAATGGCATCGTGGGCCGTAAACAGGTACTCTCCCTTGATTCTGCGGCCTTCCCTGACATACACCTGGCGGGGAAAGTTATTATTGTCCTGGTACTCGTCCGCGGCTTTTCCCCACTGCCTGCATTTCTGCCGGAAATCCTCAGGAAGTTCCGGGTCATTCTGCATGAACCAGAAAAGCCCCTCGGTATAGCGGCGAAGGCGCTCCGCAAACCTGTCTCTCCACTCCCAGCCGGATGTCGGCCAGGGCCAGTTTTCCTCTGGAAGATCGGTGGACAGGAAAGCGGCATGCTGATTATTGGCGTCTGTCTTGCTGTTCGGCAGCCTGACCATGTTGGTAATCCTGCCTATCCCCTCAATAGCCATTTCCCTGCGCTGCCCTACTGCGGCAAATCTACTTTCCTTTATGTCTGTTATCAGGGACGCATATTCCTCCCGGTTATAACCTTCCGGCTTTTCAAACAGCACAGCATTATCCAGGTCATCTGTCAGGCAGAGGCGAAAATTATAAGCCTGGACAGCATTGTCCCCCAGTCCGCTGGAACCTGGGCCCGGTTCCCCTCCCCAGGGTTTAAAAATTATCCCGGACATCGGCTCATTATACTCCGCCCGGCTTTCCCGTCCGATTCGAAAATCCGCGCCTGCGGCAGCTGCCAGGTCCCCTTCGTAGGTAGCGTCAATTAAAATCTTCCCCCTGTATATCCCAGTCTCACCGTTTTTACGGTTAAGTATCCGTACCCCGCTTACAACTCCTTTATCAAACAACACATTGGAGGGTTCAGCGTCGAACTGCCTGTTAGTCAGGACAGTGACCTGCCCGCTGACCTCAGCCAGCATTCTGCTGTAAACCTGCCCTGCAACCCTGGGTTCAAAATGGTAGCCGTCGCTGCATGCTTCCAGCTGCGGTGATCCGCTTCCATATGTATCCTCATAATGTTTTCTGATACGTTCCACAAACTCCAGAAAGAGTCCGCCGGTGGCACCGCGTGTCCCTATATCAGTCGCGCCCAGCCCGTTGGCCGGCAAACCTCCGATGTGTTCGGACCGTTCCAGCAGGATTACGGAACAGCCCAGGCGCCCGGCGGCGATGGCTGCCATTATCCCGCCCGGGGTGGCCCCGACAATCACCACATCAGCGGCGGAGGGTTTTTCAGCCGGGACTGCTGCCCCGATGGCGGAGGAAGCGGCAGGAAATGAAGCGGCTACCAAACACCATGTTATGAATAGTGGGATCAAACAGCTTTTGCGGAAACCTACAGGCATGTTAATAACTCCCTTTGTCAATCAATTATCAGTGAACAATTCCGATTTATCAACGAAATAATCCCGGGAAACGAGGAAACGCAGTGCCGCCTTGACGCAGCGCCGCAGAGAAATGCAAGAACACCCATTGCGCCTCCGCGACTCCGCGCCATTGCGTTAATAAAGGAAATCGTGGACAGTGTCAGTGATGGTTACGGGCATGAATTAAGCCCGCATGAAACGGTTCCCGGCTGGAACCAGGCCACCCAAACCCCAGTTCCGCTTCAATTTCCCTTTTGTTCTTTTTCAGGCCGAAGTATCATGTGATTCATGTATTACCGAATTATCCTCTGTGTTTTACTGTCACTTACCTTGTCATCTCCCCTCCTTGCCTACCAGGAAAGAAACCTGCTCAGTAATGCCTGGGATGAGGAAGCCCTGTCCGGAGTAATCCTGCCCCCCGGAGAATGGAGCCCTTATCCCGGAATTGAAAAAAGGGCGGCCTGGGAGAACCTGCCGGAAGGGATAAAGGATGCCTGTATCAAAGCCGGAGAAGAAGCGCTTGATTTTGGCTGGCCCAACCTGCCGGTTACGGTGTTCATGGAATTTCATCTTAACGGCAACAGGTCAAATTTCCAGGGTCTGCGGAACGCCCGCAGGCATGCTCTTTCAGACCTGGTACTTGCTGAGCTGATCGAGAACCGGGGCAGGTTCATGGAAAACATAATCAACGGAATCTGGGCAACCTGCGAAGAGACCTACTGGGGGGTTCCGGCCCACCTCTCCCTGCAGGCAGCCGGAAGCGGCCTGCCTGACGCCGAGGAACCCAGCGTTGACCTTTTTGCCGCTGAAACCGGGGCCCAGCTGGCCTGGATAAACTTTTTACTTAAACCCAGGCTGGATGAGTATCACCCCCTGATATCCAGGCGCATTGATTACGAGATTAACCGGCGCATCCTGACTCCCTGCCTGGAAAGAACCGATTACTGGTGGATGGGATTCGAGGCGGAGAGGAGTGTTAATAACTGGAATCCCTGGATCAATTCCAACTGGATTACCTGTTTACTGCTGGCGGAAAGGGATCCCGGGCGAAGAAACGAGGCCCTGGCCAAAAGCATTCGGTCCATAGACATGTTTATAAACGGCTATCCGGATGACGGAGGCTGTGACGAGGGGCCGAGTTACTGGGGACATGCCGGGGGAAGTCTCTTTGACTGCCTGGACCTCCTCTGCCTGTCCAGCGGCAGTGAAATCAATCTTTTCGAAATCCGCCTGATCAGGAACATCGCTGAATACATCATGAAGGTGCACATCGCGGACAGCTGGTTCATCAACTTCGCCGACGCTTCAGCCAGGATGACCTCCTATCCTGCCATTATCTACAGATTCGGGGAACGGATAGAAAACCCTGAGCTGAAAAGTTTCGCCGCCTTCCTGGCCGATGTATCAGATTATGGAGAGCGGGCT
>Ga0255389_1035_pt1 | contig 14713 bp, 9 predicted proteins | sample ANMaggSeSYBR01E4_FD_182113 | JGI IMG/M metagenome (GOLD analysis project Ga0255389, IMG submission 182113) | Sediment cell enrichment communities from methane seep in Santa Monica Basin, California, United Staets - ANME aggregate JGI... | ecosystem: Environmental > Aquatic > Marine > Cold seeps >...
ACGCAGGATTGGTCAGAGTACTTAATTCCGGTTTATCCATGGCCCGGGGTGTTTTCATTGCCCGTATGGATGCGGATGATATCAGCTATCCAGAGAGATTTGAAAAGCAAGTATCTTGTTTGCTCGCCCATCCGGAAATTGGTGTCCTTGGCAGCGCAATGCAGGAAATAAATTCGGAGGGGCGGGCTCTCTCAAGCTGCAGATTTCCTACAAATCATGATCTTATAGCCTGGTCACTCTGCTTTCGAAATCCAATTGTCCATCCCTCCGTTATGATGCGAAGGGAAATACTGATAAATAATGGCGGATATCCAACCGAATTAATCATTCCGGAAGATTATTACCTGTGGCATCTTTTGATTTCTAAAACAATATTCGCAAATTTACCAGAGATCTTGATAAAGTACCGGCAGCATGAAGACAGTGTTAGAGTTAGATTAAAAGACCAACATCAGAAAAACCGGATCGCCATCAGTCAAAAAATAATTTCAAAATATCTTGGGATTGAAGTTCCCTTAAAAGTTGTTCAGGGTCTTTGGGGGTATGATTGTAAGAGTAAAGAGGAATTGGCTCTGGTCTTTGCCCTGATCCATTCCTTGCTGCAGCACGGTGAAGAAAATCATGATTTTTCTGAGGTTGAGCGAGGGTATATGCGATATTATTCAGCACGAAAATCTTAAGTGCAGGATTGCGTTGTGTCGATGGAAACCGCTGGAAAACGGTCAATAAGGCAAGCAAAATGGATCCTTTTATTGTACCGAAAATTGCAGTAGAAAGAATAATTCGTTTCCTGGGATTTCAATTAGATATACATAATTATTGCTGAAAACTTATTCATGGATAATATATTTCTATTTACACATATGTATCCATACGGGGAAAGTGAAACATTCCTGGAGACGGAAATAATTTACCTTGCAGAAAAGTTTAATTTAGTTACGATAATTCCTGCTTGTATAAACAGTCAAGCTCGACCCCTTCCATCAAATGTAAAGGTGGAAATCAACCCGAGTAGAGAAGAAATGGGAAGTTTTCAACGATTCTTCTCGGCGCTGAAAAACATAGATTATCAGCTCAAAATCATCAAACGACTGGGTCAATATTGAGTCTATTGCCTCAGCGACATATCTCTCGCAATTATATACAGGTAATAAAACACTAACTGTTGACACTTAACGGTCCTCCAGGCCAATCAGCTTAAATAAACTTTGATACCTGTGATGATACGTATGTTCACTAAGGGCCCGTTCTCTTCCTGCTTTTCTTATATTTTCTGCTTCCTGAGGATGTTTTAGATAGTATCGAACTTTATCAAGCAGTTCACTTTGATCCCTGTAAACAACAATTTCCTTTCCAGGTTCAAAAAACTCTTCGATTTCATCCATATACCCCGTGCAGTACAAAGCCCCACTCATTGGCGCTTCAAATTCCCGTAAATGCAAATGTTTTTTTATTTGTTTGCTGGGATCATGCTGATCATATACCTCCAAAAATCCGAGGTTAAGATGACTTTTGCTGTATAAAGCAATTAATTCATCATCACTAACAGGAGCATGCAAGTTCGTAGGAAACTTGTTGATTAAATTTCTTCGAAATTCAAACTCAGCCAAAAAGGCAGCTGCTTGGATCTTCCGGATTGATGACAAAGCGAGTAGAGTTTTCAAGCTAAGGTAGATACCCTTTAATGTTTCCCGAAATTTTGTCCTAGAAATCTTATGCCATAAAGGACCAAAAGCATGAACATCGACCCCATTTTCAAGAAGGTGGTTAATATAATGAGCGCGAATGCCATAATTCCCACCTACAAAGGATACATCCTGTATGCGAGTAATATCGCGAGGTTTAAAGTAATTTGGATTTGACGCCATTGGCCACCAAACCGGATTTGCTCCAATCAAGACAAATTTTTCCCGGGCATCTCGCTCAGAGTGTAAACAATAATCAAAATGAGGTGAAATCTCTTCGACAACGTGAAATTGATGGGTATTATTACATGAGAAATTACAGGTTGGGACTCCTGTTTTGCTGATCTCATCAATTACTAACTCATCAACCATGCCATCCTTCAAGTAAGCGAAAAACAGATCAAATGGTTTCTTCTTATTTTCGCGATTATAGGCATCCAGGAGGTTTTGGCTGAATTCGGCGCGAACCCGGCTGTTTTTTTGGTCCATGGCCAATTGACCTTTTTCAGCGGAGAAGAACACCACATCGTGTCCCAGGTCGATTAACGGTTCAAACAAGTTTCGATACCAGGTCCGATTTTCAGGAAGGCTGCCGTGAGCTGTAGCGTTTAATACCTGGAAGATACGCATAGAATTCTATTTACTCAAAAACAACAGATACTTCAAATATAATTTAATTTAAGTTAACTAACTCTTGTTATGATGGCTATATTCTGGCTTTACTACAAAATCAAGGATCAGAAAATATTCTAGCTATTTGACAAGTATATCCGTTTTTATTGATATGTTTGTTTACTAAATAGATATGTATTCTTCATAGCACATCGACCAACACAATTATATACGATACCTAATCAATTATTAGTAGCTTATTGCCTCTGAATTGACAACTAATAGAATTTTGATGGAATATAGTATTCTTACCTGAAATGAAGCCAGCTGAGGTTATGTGGAAATTTTGTTTTTTGCTTTCATATCCTGATGAATAATTCCGAGAAGATATTCCATCATTGCTTTTAGTTGTTTAAATTCTAGCAAAACAAGTCCTAAAATATATACAACAGCAAATACACTTACTTTAACTCCAGCGGTTCGCCAATCAGATCCTAAAGCTTGAGGGAATTGCATCGCCTGAAAAGCCAAAGCGATTCCTACGCTCAAAGCGATGAGTGGTGAAAGGAATTGCTTCCAAATTGAATAATCTACATATTCTCTTAGTCGCCAAAATAATAACCCAATACCAAAAATGACCATTCCATCCACAGCTAAAGCTACACCAATTATGCCCATGAGAGGACCAAGCACCAATATACCAATAAGCATCACTGCAAATTGTGCTAATAGAATTTTATTAAGCTGGTCCGGTTTCCCTAAAGCAACGAAGATGTTCTCCATTGTGGTCTTCACAGGATCAAATAATGTGAATAATAGCATTATCCGAAAAACATCCAACATAGGCAGCCATTTTACGCCCAATAAAATACGGATTAATTCAGGCGCAACTAGATACAACAAACCAGCTAATAAAAATCCACTTCGAATTAAGAAGGCGTTCACAAGAAAAAAAGCCTTCGACAAGCGCTGGCGGTCTGTTGCTAATTCAGCATAGATCCCTGCGGCTACAGACCTAATCGGTCCTGCTATGATTTCACGCGGATATATTGCAAACCCATATGCTTTCGAATAATAACCCAGCAATTTATCCCCAAGAAAACCCCCTACCCACAAATCATCAGCCTGGTTCAGCGCTCTGATTAAAAGGTTACTCAGAAAATATCGGCTACCAAACTTCAGAAAATATCGTACGAGGTCAGGTTTCCAAAGCAAGCGAGGTTTCCATACCGGTCTCCAAAAATATAGAATAACAATTTCTATCAACACTATAGTTATTTCAATCGATAATAATGCCCAGATGGTTTCTCCACGTAACGCCAATCCTACCGAAACAACTGTGGAAAAGACAACAGCAAATAATTCCATCACTGCTAACCGGCGATGGACAACCCGCCGTACTAATATCCTTTTAGGCGTTACAAGTATTTGCTTCAGAAAAGATGTTCCCGCAAGTACAGATAATACCATCCGTAACGAGCCAGTTGAAAAGCAATATGCACCCAGCAATAATATTACTGACAATCCCAGTCCAGAAAACAAATTCAGGGTAAAAAGAATTGCAGCGGTTTCATCTTCATCCGCAGTTTCAGAAGAACGATTCAGAAATACATTACTCATGCCAAAATTGGCTACCGATAAACCTATTCCGGCAATTGAACCAGCAAATGCCAGAATTCCAAATACATAAACAGGGAGCCAGCGGGCCAACAAAATTGCTCGAGTAAGTAAGACCAATCGCCCAATCCAATTACTACCACTCCGCCAAGTTATAGACGAGATACTACGTTGAGCTATTCCCATTGACAACTACTCATTTTAATCTCTCCAGTAAACACTTTAGTAGTTACCTTTAATGAAAAATGTTAACAATTTGATTCCAAAGACTTCTATTTGATTAATATTTATTGAATTATCTATCAAAATCCAAATAGAGATAAATAAGCGGAGACAATGACTGTTACCCACAAATGAAAACTTGCTTTCAAGTACACAACCATACTTTTTTATCTTAATACAGCCCGGTGAGTTGGAAGTCAGATACAGGGCTCATTAAATGACAAAACTGGTTTCTATTGTTGAATAACAGGTAGTTCCAAGTCAAATCGAAACTGATATGTATAGACCCTAATACACAAAAATGACAACTTGTCAAATTTCCACTAGTAGTATACGATTATTTTATCTTCAAATTTTTCATCATCTGGCGAATTGTAGTCTTTACTAAATATTTAGTACTTCGAAGTATCTGCCTAATTGCATGCTTTCGAGAATGTATGATAATCGGGGAGTATTGTCCATTGATTCCAACAGGTTGTCCTTCTGGCCAAGTCTTTCGCTTGAATTGGATAAACTGATGAGTATTTTCAAAAAAATATTGCTTCAATATTTCATCATTTACGTCATAAATATATTCAAGATGTTTGATTTTATCAGGGCGTCGGTCGAACCACTCCAAATATTCAAAATAACGTAGCGTTAGCTCATCTACCTCAGAAGGTACGAAAATTGAATACCCATCAAATACTTTCTTTTGTCTGCGCATGAAGAGTTTTGTTAAAAAAGCTGGCTTAACTGCTATGTTTCTAAAAAAATCGAACCCATCTATCAAATCAATGCGAAGATCAAATTCCCCATTAATAAACAAATCAATATGGCAATGGTTTTTCCTATCAGTAACTTGCATTTCCCAAGTCTGGTCTAATTGATCCTCATAATAATGAGAAATTGCCCTAATTGCGTATTGTCTATCAAGAACAACTAGGTCAACATCTGTTCCAGATATGTATTTGGGGAAATCCTCCCAAATTTTTATGAGAATATAGTCCTCCACATATTCAAGTAATGCCAATAAGTCAATTGATTTATTCACCTTAATAACTCCACACTTTTTATCTGATTTAATCCACGGTATTGAGCTACAGCTGCACGATGAACACCATCCAAAATGCGATAATATCCTTTATCTTTCTCAACTAAAATTGGATTAAAAGCGCTAATTTGTGATTTCTGCAACTTACTCATATTATGCAACTTTTCCCACTGATGATCATCCTTTAAAAATGTAAACAGATACTTATTGAGATATTCCTTATATATATCTCCCCCATTGCATAAAGCAAGATAATGTGGCGTGTCAATAATATTTGCGGACCTTTTTTGAATCTTCCGAGAACTCGATTGATATAGAATCGTTGCTCGCAAATCCTCAATCCTTATCGTTTTAAACAGATACTTTTCTGGCCGAGGAATATGATAAGGTTTCCGAAAAGGCAAATCCTTATCATCGTCATCAATAAACTTTATTCCTTCTGAATAACCCAATAACTTCAGAACATAATCTACTTGTTCCTCTTGATCAGAAGCATGGATAACGTGCTCATGTGATATCCCCTTGTCAAGTGGTTTTATATGGAAATCTTTATCTGGATGGCGAGGATTATACATGTTCCTGATTTTTATTTTTATCTGATTGATATTTTGACACTGAATTTTTCTAAATTCGCCTCTCCCAACTGGCAATTCGTAGGGTGTAAAATTCTTCACAAACATTACAATTATCTTTGGATATGTGTCAAAGAGATACCGTAGTTTAATTCGCAAGTGGTTAATTGGTACAGTATCACATGCATAGAGATTATAAATAAATTTTTCCATATTCTCAATCACGCGAGATTCAATTCTAACAATCCTTATAGAACGCTCGTTTCTTAGAATATTTATAATTCCATCAATGTTTGATAGTCCATTACCCCATATAGTGAAAAAATCATAACGAAACGGGCGATTGAGTTTCAAATAGGTATTGTTACGATTTGTGTCCACAGTAACTCGAGAAAACTCCATTAAGTTGCTTGAAAAGCTCAATCATCTCTTCATAAAAGACACATCCGTGAGTCGGCGAAAGCAAGACACACAAAGATCTCTATAGTAAATTAAACCGCGTATTTCGCCCTTTCGATCATATCATGAACGGTCTGATTGAGGTAACACTTAGACCAGAGATATCTGTATAAATTCAATGAATAAAATGCACTAGGTGAAAAAATGTTCAACTAACTTTCCTAAATAACCAGTTTACCCAAAATTATTTGTAATCAAACGAGCAACACTCTTATGAATCGACACAATACATATTTGGTGAAATCAATAACATAACTTTTTCAGATTTTTTCAACAACCAAAGGCCAGTATAGAGCAGTTTACTTAAAACGTCTATCATTAGATTCTGAGTATGATGACGATTCAAAGATATTTCTTCTGCTATTTACATGGCTAAAATCTTGTTTATATCCCTGGATAAGAATTCTCTGGTACATATATTGTGTTGCTAAAGTCTTTATAAATTATCTTATACCTATTGTTAGCAAAATAGCGCACAATATCATTGCACTCATCCCGAATTAGAAGATAATTATCATTTTGATCGTGTAATTCTATGATCACCATTTGTGGTTGCCATTTCGTAATATCAAAATTTCGAAGTACATTCCATTCATACCCTTCCACATCAATAACCAAGAGTTCGAATTTAAGTTTAACATTATGTTTTACAAGATACTCTTCCAAGGTCATTTGCTGAACTTTAACTCGTTCGTCCACGAAGAGGTCCACTGCCCAATCCATAGATTCAAAGTTGGTTTTCATCTCATTTCGGATGGTTGAGAGGGGTCCGCCAATATTGATGTCTACTTGTCCCAATTTTGCACCTATAGCATATTGACTCGTTGTAACATTCTTGTTATCTATATGACGGGCAACACAACGTTGGGAATATTCAGGTATTGGTTCTACATAATAACCAAACCAGCCAATATCTGCAAGCCCACTTGTGTTACTTGCATATTCTCCATCGTACGCTCCAATTTCTACAAAACAACCATCAGTTCTTTTATGGAAATATTGCTCATAAATCTTTCCAAGTTCAGGAATTTGACAGGTTGTTGATAGCTTGTAATAATACTGGTCATCACCAATGGAGTTTTTTAATGCTGTCCGTTTGCTAGGAAAACGGATCTTGCTAATCAAAATATGCCAAAACTTCCTGAAAACTTCCACGGTCTCGCTCCAATAAATATTATGCTTAGTGTTCTTTATTACAACTCTTTGCTTCTTTTTTTGAATAATGAGCCTTTAGACAACAGAACCACCTATTGGTCAATAATACCCAAAAACCTTAATCAATTCTTGAAAAGTTCTTGCTATTCCAAAATATATTCAAACGCCCACACAGGTAAATAATACCGCTAATTACACTTCTTCCCAATTTATAAATCAATAAATAAATCTAAACTGATAGTCTCTTTATCAGGTAAAGAACTGAAATTGTGCATCCAGCGCTCTAGCATATCCCAAGTTCAATCCTAAAGAACTATTACTCCTTTCCGTTACCCCATTTATTATCAATATCATAACTCCGGATATAAATCTATGACTAGTTCCATCGTGTTTTTTGCACCAAGTGTCAGGACAGGATCACCCGCCCCCCCCCCAGCTGGCAACTGTTCGCCAGGTTATAGATGAAACACTGCGCTGTGCCAGGTTTTTGTCCACTTATTTCCCCGGAAGATCTATATCATAAAGATTGCCCGCATTGCCTGGAAGATATTCCCGGATGTGCACGAATTAAGGCAATTCTCAGAGGATTATTACTGAAAAACAACAATGAAAACCCTCTTTGAATCAGTGAAATAATATTATTCATGTAGTTATTATTTACTAACGGGTAAATAGAGAAGAGTGACCTTAAGGATTAATCAACCAGGTTAATTAATGTCCTGCCAGCAGTAATTATAACATTTATCCATTAGACATTGGATTAGGGTGAAGGTTTTTAAAAGACGGAAAACGGGGGACAGAAGACAGGAAGTCGTATATCAATCCTCAGTCTCTCGTCCTGGTGTCTTTTCCTCAGGTCTTCGGTCTTTTCTTCCGATATAATCAGTGTAATAAATAATAAAATGGATTTTTGCAAGACCTAAGGAACCATGTCAAATTATCAAATTGAAAAATTTAAAAACATTCAATTTTCAATACCATTCAAAAATTGGTTATCAACGTTATTATTTCTCCCCCTGGCGGTCTTTTTCCGGTTCATCAACGGGACCTGGTTGGTGCTTGATAAAGATTTTGTAGCTTACACACAAAGCGTATGGGTGTTTGGCTTCGTATTTTTGGCCTGGTTGGGTTGGAAATGGTTATTTGATGACCGTTTTCTGATCACTGGCGTTGAGCTTTACCTGGGTTTTTTCTTCCTGGTGATGTGTATTTCCACAATCTTTTCAGAAAACATCAGTTTGAGCTTCGAAAAGTTAATCGGGATAACAGCATACCTGTTTGCAATTTACATTCTGATCGATCTGAAAAGGAATCAATTCCTCTGGCAAGGGGTCATCAACGCGCTATTACTCACTGCTGGGATAAGTTCATTGATAATTCTACTCCCTGTGTTCTACTGGTTGAACATATATCAAATCACTTTCAGTTCGATCATCACTAATCCGGGGTACGTACTCAATGTTATCCCTCGCCTGCCTAACCTATTAAACCTTCATCCCAGTGTAACCGCTGGATATCTGGTAATGCTTCTTCCCCTGGGAATTTATCAATTTACACATACCAAAAAACTCCTCTGGAAAATCCTCATTTCGTTGGGGCTTATCCTCAACATGGCTGTTTTCATCCTCACCAAATCGCGGGGAGGATTTCTGGGGTTTTTTATTATGCTCGCTGCCCTGGCGCTGCTCTACCGGAAAAGCTTAGTTGATTTTCTATTCAAGAGTAAATTTCGGACCATCCTGACAGCCTTTCTGGGTTTTATACTCCTGGGAGGAAGCATCATCTTACTGATAAAAACGAGAGGATTCAATCTACTTGAAACAACTATGCTTGGGCGGTATCAGGCCTGGCTGACAGCCTTCAAGATTTTCCTGGAGCGGCCCTTGGTAGGTTCTGGTCTGGGAACTTATGGGATGAAATATCTCCAATACCAGAATCCATCGATATTTCCCAACACTCAAATCCACGCCCATAATGAAATATTACAAATTTCCGCCGAGCTGGGAATCCTGGGATTGATCACCCTGGGTTTAATTTTCATGCAGGTTGTCCGGGTCCTCCGTCAACAGCAAAACGGCTTGAGCGCTTCCTCCCGAATAGCCCTGGCAGCGCTGGCAGGGTTATTTGGCACCCTGATTCCGGATGCAATTCTTACCAGTTCAATGATTGTCCTGCTTTTTATTTTTTATCTGGTCTGGATCCTGCCTCCGCAAAATGATTATCCTCTAAACAATAAACGGGGAACATTTGCGTTCCTTTCCCTGGCGGTAATTATTCTCGGTATAGGAGGAGGTTGGATCATCTGGAAAATCCAGCCTTATCACCGTGCGCTGGGTGCTGCTGATAAGGATAACTGGCAGGAGGCCAGTATAGAATTAGCTGCTGCCCTTGAGCGAGATCCAAACAATCCTTATTACCAGCATACCCTGGGTTTTTCCACCGGGCAGGTCGCCTGCCAGAGTGGGGAAGGTTACGATAAAGCCTTAGCATATTATCAACAATCCTTAAAAACCTATTCGGGTTGGGGGATTGACCATGCCAATACAGCAGCTCTTTATGCAGCCAATGGAGATTACCAAAGCGCAGTAAATCAGATGGAAATGGCAATCCATTATGATCCTCAGAATTCCTTCTACAGTTGCCTGTTAGGTGATTATTTCCTGCAATTAAAAAAACCAGAGGGTGCCCTGAGTTCTTACAGAGCATGTATCGCCCAAAGACCAAAATACCTTGATTCCCCCTACTGGCAGGAAGAGGATTCGAGGAATAAGATTATTCCCTTAGTGGTAGTTCAGGCAGAAAACTACCTGGGAGCCAAGACTGATGAGGAGCAGCTGAAGCTTCTCGCACAATTCTACCTCTCAACAGGCGAGCTTGAAAAAGCGAACCAATTAATCCAGGAATTCCTGCTTGAAAATCCATTAGATCTTATAGGAAACCTGGTCTATTTAGGTGTTCTGGAATCCTCGGGCGATCGCCAAACAGCAGGAGAGGTTGTTGAAAATTTATTGCTTACTTACCCACGAAATCCCAACCTGTGGACATATAAGGGAAAACTTGCCCTGGAAGCAGGTCAAGAGCAGGCCGCGTTGTATTACTTAACCTTAAGTTACCGCCTACACCCCTTGCCATACACGGCCTGGTTATTAGGTAATTTATATCAATCCCAGGGAGAGATGGAGGCAGCCCTGAGCACGTACCAAAAAGCTCTGACAGAACCTGGTTCCGTGTCAAAGTTTTCCCGCCATGTCGCTGCCCGCTGGCCTTTTCAAGGTATATATGTAGACTGCATACCAAAAATTAGAACTTATGCCGGATATATTGACCCTGCATTAGAAGCCGCTCGAAATCTTGAAGATCAGGCTTGCTTACAAGCAGCTTGTATTTATCAGGGGCTGCTGGATATAAACCCCAGTATAAAAGAAGCCCAAATTCGACTGGAAAATTTATCCTGCAAGGCGGATTTTGATGAAAGCCTTTGTTTCTTCAATGAACTTGATTGAAGAAGGTTGAAGGTTGAAGATGGGATAGCCTTCGGCTGACAGGAGACGGAATAGCCTGCGGCTGATGGGAGATGGAGGACGGGATTACGACTGGGAGACTATGAGACTGGGAGATTAAGGTTGATTACATTCTCCGTAAATATAGGGGCCAATTTCTTTGGTTTCGCAAGTTGCTGATAGATTTGTAAGTGTTTGATTTTCTTTAACTATGAATTTGGTGTTGACGACAAAAATAAAAGGCTTTGTGAGATCTGCTTCGGGGGCAGAAATGATTTCAAAATTGAGGTGTGTATCCATGATATATTCGACATCAACTGCTGTAAACCACGCCAGGGTATAAAACGGTCGTTCATCTAACTTGGAAGATAATTGATTTCCAACTTCCTGCAGTGCCAGGTTATTTGCCGATGGCTGAAAGAGTTGTTTACCTGCAAATGGATAGCTGATATGAATGGTGTTTATGTTGTAAATGGACAAGCCAGTTAAAACGATTGCATAGAGTGTCTTTTGACTTATTTTTAACTGGTTGGATAAGAACGGAAGAGTTAAGACAAAGATAATCAGTACTAATGTAATTATATAATACCGTGCCCACCCGATTGAAAAGAACAACCAGTAAAGAGTATTAATGCTGATAATCGAGATGAAAACGCTAGCTAAGGAAAATAACCTTTTTTCTTTTCGGATGACAGATCCTATCCAGCCAAGTATTACGAAGATATAGGGTAAAAAGATCCCAAAACGGTTCCTGGCAAGATTAATTCGTTCAAGGACTCTGCCCCACGAGGATTGACTGGTACTTGCCCCGTATTTCCCCACAAAAACCCTGTAGATACTCCACCACTTCAAATATCCAGAAGGACCCATCGCGAGCAATTTCCACAGTTCGAAAAGAAAGATGGGGATCGTAAATCCGATTGCGATCAAGAACAAGCTGTGGAAAATGGATCGGATGGATGCTTTCACAGTTTTCTTATTACTAACAATAGGATAAATGGCAGCAAAAAGTAGGAAGCTCCCAAATGGCAATAAAGCGATCAGTTTGGATTGTACGGCCAAGGAGAATAACAAGCCGGTAAGGAACAAGTTGATTTTCGAATCGCGTGAAAAATAGACCAATACTGCCAGGATGATTAACAATGCTGCCGGGATTTCTCCCAACAGGGCATACCATTGCCCATAATGATAAGCCATCAATGTGTAGCAGAAAAAAAAGAAAACGATCGTCCCGATGGTCAGATTGGTTTTGTTCTTGAAATTCTTATTCAGCAATACACCAATGCATAAAAGGAGGACGGACCAAACGATCACTGCTGCCATCCCTGGTGCCCAGGTTACATTGCCAACCAATTTGATCATTAGCGCCGCAGGAAGAGCCACTGTTGGGCCTGTTGCTACACCCGGATCAAACTGGATTAGATGATAATGTGTCTCAAGTTGGGGCAAAGCAGATACATAACCCAATCCGTTAGCCAAATTTTTTACTGCTTGCGCATTAAGAGCATCATCTGCGCAGCAAACCCCGTTCGTAAATACAAGTCCCAGGTTGACAAATACAAAAGCACCGAAGACAAGGATTTGGACCCCTATCAAGACGATATTCTTTTTCACTGGATCTGATCCTTTTCGATAGTGGCATGATTTTCCATAAGTTTTCATAATACCATGGGGAATCAGAATATGCCAATAATTTTGAACAGCCATTATAGACATAGAGGGAATGACTGCTTAAAAGCTGTTTGTACTGTCCCTTCACCAGGATGAGGAGAGCTTGATAAATTGACTGAATAAGTTATAATTCAAAGGTCTTATCCTGGGATATGGATCAGATTTGATTGGGTGATTAGACCTGATCGGTCGGGATGCTCAGGTAAAATACCTGATAGAAAAAATGAAATTAAGGAAAACTGAATGAAATTGTCTGTTCTAATTCCTGCTTATAACGAAAAAAATACCATCGCAGAAATCATCCGCAGAGTCAGTGAGGTTGAACTTGAGAAAGAGATCATCATCATCGATGATTTTTCCACAGACGGCACGAGGGATTTTCTTCTAGAGCTGGTGCAGAACGGGGGATTAATTCCAGCCCGGGATAGACACCCTCTGGTGAAGATCCCAAATCTTAAAGTGGTTTTCCATGAAAAGAACCAGGGCAAGGGCGCAGCCATCAACAGCGGGCTCAAACAGCTGGAGGGGGATGTGATGATAATCCAGGACGCGGACCTGGAATATGACCCCCAGGAATACCACAAATTATTGGCTCCCATCCTGGACGGCTATGCCGATGTCGTTTATGGATCCCGCTTTGTGGGAGGATCCCCTCACCGGATCCTGTTCTTCTGGCATTCCATCGGCAACAAAATCCTGACATTTATTTCCAATGCCTTTACCAATTTGAACCTGACTGATATGGAAACCTGCTACAAGATGATCAAGCGGGAGATCATCGATCAGATCACCATCCAGGAACAGGGATTCGGAATCGAACCGGAAATCACAGCAAAAATTGCCAAACTCGGTGGCCGGATCTATGAGGTAGGTATATCTTATTACGGCAGAACCTTCGAAGAAGGTAAGAAAATCTCCTGGCGGGATGGTCTCCGTACTATTTTTTGTATATTTCGGTATAACCTCTTTTCATGATTAATAAATCTCGATCTTCAAATCAAATATTTGAAGATCGGATATATCGAAATGCCCCCTGGTTTTACCCCCATATTTCCAGATAAAAAAACGCTGTGAGGGATCTCAAACCTGCAGCTGCATTCCAGATCCCTCACAACCGCGGTTCCGTCCTCGCTGAAATTTCCCAAACCACAATTAATGGGGTCAGGATTGGATTGAGTTGTCATCCTGACAAACCAGATCTAAACTCCCCAGACAGAGTAATCCGGAACTGGCCGCTAATATCACAAAGGGCATGATGTAATGATGATATCTGGCTTGTACCTCCAGAATGGTATGAGGCAAGATAGTAAAGAGCACCATCCCCAGGGCTAAGTAGGTGACATACCCTGTTTTTTTCTTTCGAAAAGCGATAATCCCCAGGCCCCAAATCGCAACATAAAACGCTTGAGACATCGCGCTGTTGAATTGTCCAAAAAGGTATACCCCTCTCTCAGAGAAAACGGAAATCCCACCCCCGTCTAGATAACTGAGACTACGCTTCACCCCGTATGTGTTATCTCTGAATAAGATCGTCATTTTCGTAACAATAACCCGACCGAAGCTTAACAAATCTGTTCTTATTCTATTGAAAGCCTCTTTTCTGGCCAGCACATCACGTGTATTAGCAGGCCATGAAGAATAAAGATCAACATCCTCCTGGTTCCACTGTCCGGAATGATCAATATTTGTGCCGGATAAAAAAGGATAGGAATCATGGGTAAAGACAGCTTGGAAGGAAAACTTTCCAATTGTCGAGGAATGACCAACAACGACAAGGATGAGCAATATTAATATTCCAGTTAGAAATGCCAGGGTGGCTTTAATTCGATCTTCTTTTAACTTCAGTACCATCACAATTAGAAGAATCAAGACAGGCAAATAAAAAAGCAGGGAAACTCGCATTGTATAGCCAATACCAAAGAAAAGTCCTGCAAACAAGATCAACCGCCAGGTGAGATGATTCTTTGTCCCTGCCAGGCACAGAGATACTGTGATCAGTAATATGGTGGTGGTCATCACTTCCGTACCCAGGGCACTGACCATGTGGATTTCGCTGGGTAATAAAGCAAACAAGAAAGCAGCTATCGCTGCTCCCTGCAGACTAATTAATTCCTTGGCGATGTAAAATACCAATCCAATAGATATCGTGCTGGCCAGGGCATTTAGCAATCTTCCGGCAATGGGAGC
>Ga0255389_1036_pt1 | contig 14683 bp, 10 predicted proteins | sample ANMaggSeSYBR01E4_FD_182113 | JGI IMG/M metagenome (GOLD analysis project Ga0255389, IMG submission 182113) | Sediment cell enrichment communities from methane seep in Santa Monica Basin, California, United Staets - ANME aggregate JGI... | ecosystem: Environmental > Aquatic > Marine > Cold seeps >...
TTTGCTGGATTTTCCCGTGTATAATATTGCATGGAAGGGAAACCCACAAACCGCGACAAGAGGAATTCCTCAAGGAGTTATCATGACTGATCTCCATCCTGATATTAAGAGAATTCTAATCACTGAAGATGAAATCCAGAAACGGGTTGCCGAACTCGCCGCAGAAATTGATCGGGATTACCAAGGTGCAGACCTGGTTGTATTAATTGGCATTTTAAAGGGAGCGTTCATCTTTACAGCGGACATTTCCCGAAAAATGACTGTACCGCATACGGTAGACTTTATGTCTATCTCAAGTTATGGAGACCAGGCTGTATTTGACGGAGCGGTTCGTTTGATCCTGGATCTGAGAAAGCCAATTGCGGATCAGCATGTGATCGTTGTAGAAGATATCGTAGATACTGGCCATACTATGGACTATCTTTATCAGACCCTGCAAGGAAGACATCCGGCATCGCTGAAAACTTGCACCTTGTTTAAGAAGGAACGCAATAGTTTGGAGGTTCCTCTTGATTATGTGGGTTTTGATCTTCCGGATGTCTGGGTGGTCGGTTATGGGCTGGATTATGCCGATAAACACCGAACGTTGCCGTACATTCTTCTATGAGGATCAGAGAAAGCTGAGTCGTTGGATGGGTTCCTGATCCAAAAGCCATGCCCGGATCCATATAAATCGGTATGCGCTCTGGCGCCGGATTTTCCAGCCAGGAGGGAACCACTATTAAGCGGGAGCCAAGGGGAATTGGGTGATAATCTTTCTGCCAGGCCGTCGCCCAATCCTGCTCATCCAGGGGAGAATAAACCGGATCAGGTAGGGGAAAAATCGCCGCCAGGTTATTAAGTGCACTGGTAATATCTTTCCGGCGATTCTCAAGTTTTTTGTCAACCGGCAAATATCCGTAAACCCGTACCGGTACCTTTACACTATCCAATTCATGAGGGAAAACTCCCCCATAGTTACTCTCTAGTACCAGTCCTCCGGGCACAATCCCACTCAAAGCACCTGCTACGGGTTCAGCTAACTCCTGCTCAACCAGGACGCTGATTATAACCCATGATTTTTTAGATTTCTGTTTATCCATTATTATCAAAAAAGTGCAAATCTCCGCCATTATGCTTCGATTTGCACTCTATAACTTAACCCTCAGACGAATATTATCATCCACCTAAGACATTTTTTAATTTCTCAAGAAAGCCCCGTTCCTGGGGTAAAACTTCGCTGTCCATTTTTTCCGCCAGCTTCTCAAACAGGTCCCTCTCTTCCTCATCCAGTCGTTGTGGAATAGTCACATTTACAATCACCAATTGATCCCCACGGGAGTTGCTCCGAAGATAGGGCACTCCTTTTCCTCTCATGCGGATAATCTTGCCCGGCTGCGTTCCTGAAGGAATTTTCAGTTTGACGTCCCCATCCACAGTGGGAACTTTTACTTCTGCCCCGAGTGTGGCTTGAGAGATGTTGATGTTCAAATCCAGCAAGATATCATTGTCTCTGCGCCGGAAATATTTATGCGGTTTAACCCTGACGATAAGATATAAATCGCCGGGAGGTCCATTATACTCTCCAAGTTGGCCTTCTCCAGCCAGCCTGATGCGGGTTCCATCATCTACCCCTGCAGGGATATTGACTTTCTTGCGGCGGGAATTTCGGACTTTACCTCTACCGTGACAGGTAGGACAATGGGTATCAATTATTTTTCCCCGACCAGAACAAACCGGGCAGGTAGTAACTTGAACCATAGAACCCAACAGTGTTTGCCTGGTTTGTCTGACTTCCCCTCTTCCCTGGCATTCTGAACAGGTTCTAGGGGACGTGCCTGGTTTTGCACCATCACCTTTGCAAGTATCGCAGGTTTCATCTTTGGTAATGTCAATCTCTTTTTCTACTCCGAATACTGCTTCCTTAAAAGAAATAGCTACCTGGTACTGAAGATCTGCCCCTCTGCGGGGAGCCGTTCTGCTTGCGGTGCGGGATCGTCCCCCAAAACCACCAAAACCAAACATATCTCCAAAGATATCTGCGAAATCTGAAAAATCAACCGTTTCATAACCTGGCCCGCCGCTGGGACCTCTTACTCCCTGATGTCCAAAGCGGTCGTAGGCTGCTCGTTTATCTGCATCAGACAAAACCCCGTAGGCTTCGTTGATTTCCTTAAACTTATCCTCCGCATCAGGGGCATCGTTAACATCCGGGTGATACTTCCTGGCTAGATTCCGAAAAGCGCTTTTCAACTCGCTTTCCGATGCACCCCGGGATACACCCAATATTTCATAATAATCGCGTTTTGCCATAAAAGTTACCGTAAGAAATCTTGCATAATTCCGCTAAGCCTTCCTGAAACCCAAAGACCGGGGAAAGTAAATAAATTATTTTTCCCCGGCATTGAGCCTGTTTTCAACCAAGCGGATTAGACGTCTTCAAATTCACCTTCAACTACATCGTCTTCATCACCGCCCTCATCTGTTCCTTTCCCGGAATCTGATTCAGGCATCCCCTCACCGGCTTCAGCAGCGCTCTGGTAAGCGGCTTCTCCGACTTTCTGAAGGGAGGAGGAAAGAGAGTCTGTCAATTCCCTCAATCGAGCAGTGTCAATGGGGTCTTTCTCCAATTCAGCACGAACTTCTGCGACCTTGCTCTCTACTTCAGTTTTGATATCTTCTGGCACCTTGTCTCCCAGATCCTGCAGAGTTTTATCTGCAGTGTAAGCCAGCGTGTCCGCGTTGTTGCGGCTTTCAATTTGTTCTTTATTGACCTTGTCGTCCTCAGCGTGGCGCTCTGCATCCTTTCGCATTTGTTCCACTTCTTCATCACTTAAACCAGAACTGGCCGTGATTGTAATATTCTGGGTTTTGCCGGTAGCTTTGTCTTTAGCGGTAACTTCTAGAATACCGTTGGCATTGATGTCAAAAGTGACTTCAACCTGAGGTATGCCTCGCGGAGCCGGGGGAATTCCATCAAGGATAAAGCGACCCAGCGATTTGTTGTCAGCTGCCATGGCACGTTCACCTTGCAGCACATGGATTTCTACCTGGGACTGACTGTCACTGGCAGTGGAAAAGGTTTGGCTTTCCCGAGCAGGAATAGTGGTATTCCGCTCAATCAGCGGAGTTGCCACGCCACCAAGAGTCTCAACTGACAAAGTCAGGGGAGTTACGTCCAGGAGCAGCAAGTCATCCACCTCTCCACCCAGAACGCCTGCCTGGATAGCAGCTCCAACAGCAACAACTTCATCTGGGTTCACACCTCTGTGTGGGGCTTTGCCAAACAACTTAGCTACAGCTTCCTGCACCGCTGGCATACGAGTCATACCGCCAACCAGAACCACCTCATTGATATCTGAAGGGGAGAGGCCGGCATCATCCAGAGCCTGTTTCACGGGTTTCATGGATTTTTCAATCAAGTCGCCAGTGAGCTGCTCCAGTTTTGCCCGGTTAAATTTCTTAACCAGATGTTTTGGTCCTGAAGCATCTGCCGTGATATACGGCAGGTTAATCTCGGTTTGCTGCATGGTTGAGAGCTCAATTTTTGCCTTCTCAGCCGCTTCTCTTAAGCGCTGGAGTGCCTGGCGTTGTTCCCGGAGATCAATTCCTTCGTCTTTCTTGAACTCATCCGCCAGATAGTCAATGATCCTCTGGTCAAAATCATCGCCGCCCAGGAAGGTGTCACCGCTGGTCGATCGGACCTGGAATACGCCTTCTCCAACATCGAGGATGGAAATATCAAAAGTTCCTCCTCCAAGGTCATAGACCGCGATTACTTCGTTTTGTTTTTTATCAAGGCCGTAAGCAAGAGCAGAAGCTGTTGGTTCGTTAATGATCCGCAGAACTTCCAGCCCGGCGATTTTTCCAGCGTCTTTTGTTGCATTGCGCTGGCTATCATTAAAATAAGCCGGAACCGTGATTACAGCCTGAGTAACCGTTTCACCCAGATAGTCTTCCGCATCTGCTTTGATTTTCGCTAATATCATGGCAGAGATTTCAGGCGGAGAATATTCTTTTTCATCCATCAACACCCGGACATCTCCATTGGGCGCTTCGATGATTTCATAGGAAACCATTTTCCTTGCCCGGTCAATTTCCGGGGAAGAGGCCTTGCCACCCATAAATCTCTTAATGGAAGTAATGGTATTTTCCGGATTAACTACAGCCTGATTTCTGGCCGGTCGCCCAACCAGGCGTTCATGATTTTTATTCATCGCCACTACAGATGGGACAAGGCGGTCACCTTCCGCAGAAGGGATAATTGTGGGTTCTCCACCTTCCATCACTGCAACAGCAGAGTTTGTTGTTCCTAAGTCAATTCCTATTATTTTTGCCATATTTTCCTCCGTTATTTTTCAGTTTACTTTGTTGGCAGATAATTCCTTTTTAAGCAGCTACCTTAACTAATGCTGGGCGCAGCACCTTGTCGCCTAACCAGTATCCTTCCTGCATTACCTCAATAATTTGACCGCTTTCAAATTCCTCACTCTCATCCTTCATCAACGCTTCATGTATATTCGGATCAAACTCTTCTCCTATCGGATTCATGGGTTTAATTCCTTCCACTTCAAGCCTTGCTTGCAATTTTTGAAAAATGATCTCGATTCCTTCAGCCCAGGTCTCCCCATCCCCAGCTTCTGGTTTTTCCTGCAAAGCTCTCTCCAGATCATCAGCGATATCAAGGTAAAGTTTGATTACTTCTCCTCGGGCTACCTGGCGAATATCTATATTTTCACGCAGGATACGTTTTTTATAATTAGCGAACTCAGCCCGTGCTCTTTGCCAGCCATCCAGGTACTCTTCTGCTTTTTTATCCATTTCTTCCAGAGCTGTTTTTAAAGCTGTAACCTGCTCTTCAAGTTCAGGCTCTGCTACCTGGTCTTCTGAGATGCTTTCCTCATTGAAGGTTGAATCATTCTGCTCGTTTTCAATCTCCGGTTTTTCTTTTTCCTCTTTCTTGTCTTTCATAGCTGAATAATTCTCCTTCAAACTAGATTTTCATTGCTCATTGATTCTGAAATAAGTTCACTCATGAGATCTGATACAAACCGGACCGTAGAGACTCCCCGGCTGTATGCCATCCGCAACGGACCAAGAATTCCCACAGCGCCCATCGCATGTTCTTTTGAACCATATCTGGCTATAATTAGCGAGCAGTCTCCCAATTGTTCCCATGTATCTTCTCCACCGATGATCACGTGTACACCGGGAGCATCACTTTCGAACACAGTTCTGGAAAGCAGGTCATCCATCATTCCCCTGTCCTCAAACAATTCCAGCGTTTGTTTCGCTTTCTCCGGTTCGGAAAACTCTGGCTCTGAAAGCATGTTGGCTAATCCATCCCGGTAAACATCCCCTGAAGAAATCACTTCCGCCTGCTTGATTACCCGGTATACAACTGCAAACACTTCCTCCAGCGGAGTGTCCTGCTGCTTGCTTTTTATTCCTTCCAATTCTTTGGCATCCATCCCGGAAGCCAGCAAATTGATCTGTTCTGCAATGGCATTTAATTGTTCCCGGGGAAGCAGTTCATCCAGAACCATTGTTTGCTGGTGAACCTCCCCGTTGTTCAGGATGATAACAAGCAGCACCTGACGTCCCCGGGTCGATATGAGTGCAATATGTTTTAAGCAGGCCTTCTCTGTATGCAGCGGAGTCACAATGGATGCAACCTTGCTGTGCTGAGCCAGAACAGATGCAGATAGTGAAAGCCAATCATCCACATCATTCCGGGCTTGATAAAACTGGTGCCGGATCATCTCTTGAATAGGTGCCGGCAGCTCATTTTCACCCATTAATTGTTGGACAAAATATCGGTATCCTTCTTTGGTAGGCACTCTACCAGCAGAGGTGTAGGGCTGAAGCAAGAATCCTCGCTGCTCTAGCGCTGCCATCTCATTTCTAACTGTGGCTGAGCTGAAATCCAGGTGATAATTAGCCACCAGCCGTCCAGAGCTGATTGGTTCGGCTGAATCCACATAATCGCGAACCAGCAGCGCCAGAACTAATTTTTGTCTTTCTGTTAATCCAGCCATAATAATTTTCAACGTTTAGCACTCTCAACGAGAGACTGCTAATAACGATTTACAGTCTATCATGGGGGTACTTAGCAGTCAAGAAAAGCAAGTGCCAATAGTGCTTTTCTAATAGGATGTTAATAAAATTTGTGTTTTTTAAAACCCAATGGAACCTGGAGGTGCCCCGGCAGATCGCTTCTGCCGTGACTAAAATAATTTCGCCCCTAAAGTCATCCTGAGGGAACCGAAGGATCCATTATGTCCTGAAATGATCAAAACACCAAACAAGCAAAGCTTTGTTAATTGGACATTGCCAGAAAAATTTAAGACTATCCCTTCTGCAAGCCCTTTCTGAGCACCTTGAATCCCGCTTCACTGTACTCGGCGCCCACTCCGAGCAGGCAAAGCGAAAGACTCAGGGGATCTGATCATTATCAGAGAATTACCCTTCTGGGTTTAAATTGGTAGATATCTTTAGGGTTTGACTAGAAAAAATTTGTGGCGGCCAATTATTCTGATGCTGGTTTATCATCCAGGTCTGATGATCCTGCATCCTTCAATTGATCTAAAAATTCAATATCCTCTTTAGATAGTTCAAAATCAGTTAACAGTTCAGCCCTTCGTTCCAGGGTTCTTCGGAGAGACTGGTTCCTCCGCCAGTGATCAATTTTGGCATGATGTCCTGACCTGAGTACTTCCGGAACTATCCAGCCGCGGTAATTTTCCGGCCTGGTGTAATGGGGATGCTCCAGCAAACCACTGGCATGTGAATCTTTTTCCGCAGCTTGCGGATCACCCAATACTCCGGGGATCAAACGGGTGAGGATATCAATCAAAACCAACGCAGGCAGTTCTCCCCCTGTCAGAACGTAATCTCCAATGGAGATTTCTTCAGTAACCAGATGCTCGCGCACTCGCTCATCAATGCCTTCATAATGACCGGCAACAATGGCCAGCCTGGAATACCCTGCTAGGCTGTTGGCTTTCTTCTGTGTCAACAACTCTCCCTGGGGTGTCATCAAAATCACCGGACAGCAGGGTGGATCACCCAAAATCCCTTCCACAGCCGCAAACACTGGTTCCGGCTTCATGACCATTCCTCCCCCTCCCCCATAAGGAGGCTCATCCGTTATGTGATGTTTATCTGTTGCCCAATCCCGGATATTATGAAGATCCACCTGGAGGCGCCCCATCTCCTGGGCACGATGAAGAATGCTGGAATCCAGATAAGAGGGGAAAACTTCTGGAAAGAGAGTAAAAACATCAAATTGCATGTTCCCATTCTAGCCGAGAGAGAGTTGTTATGCAAGTGAGTACCTGTCTCTCCTGCTGGTTTATAGGCTCAAGCGGTTGGATGAAATCCTTGACGCATTTTTAACGACAGTGGTAAGATGTGCGCATGTACCTTAGTGGAAGTAATTGGAAAATGACCAAAAAACCACGCAAGAGATCCAACCCCTGGCGGATTATTGCCCTGGTAGTGATCATTGCGGTTGTTGTATATTTTAACCAGGCAGTTGTTCCTGAAATTGATCCGCCATTCATTCCAACTGTAACCCCAACGGAGAATCCTGAAACCTATATAAACAGGGCGCAAGAGCTATTTAATGAAGGTAAATTAAATCAATCTATCGAAGCCTACCGGGAGGCTATTCTGGCAAATCCAGAAGATTCTTCCCTCTATGTTTCTTTGGCTAGAGTTCAAATCCTGGCAGGACAACCGGAAGCAGCTCTTGAAAATTCCGAGTTGGCCTTGCTTCGCAACCCGGATAATCCCCTCGGTCACGTAATGAAAGCCTGGGCACTTGATTTTTTGGGTGATTTGATCGAAGCCGAGGCTTCTATCGAACGGGCTTTATCCCTGGCGGAAAAAAATCCGCTGGCTCATGCAGTGTATGCAGAAATATTAATTGACAGTGAAAATTACGAAGAAGCCAGCGCAGAATCCCTTCTGGCCTTGGAATTGGGTCCAAACTTATTAGAAACCCACCGGGCGCGCGGATATGTGCTGTATTGGACAGGAAATTTCAGTGAAGCTATTCGGGAATATCAAAGCGCCTTGAATATTAACAATGCCATTCCAAATCTCCATTTGATGCTGGGGTATTGTTATTTTGCTAATCAGGAAAATGACAAGGCGGTAACCTCCTTCAGCCAGGCAAATGCTCTAAATCCCTTGGACCCTACACCAGATTATGAAATTTCCCGTATCTATCTTCTGGATGGCATCTTTAATAAAGCCATCCAATACGGTGAACTGGCCGTCAGGGACGCTCCGACAGATCCACTCATGCAGGGAAATCTAGGCGTGCTCTATTTTAGAAGCAGGGAATACAATCAAGCGCTAAAATACCTTACCCTGGCAGTTCGTGGCGGCACAACAGAAAACGGGGATATTGTGGAAGGTGTACCGCTTTCCTATAAACCCCGGGTAATAGAAATTTTTTCCGCCTATGGTATAGCTCTGGCACGGATGAACAAATGCGGGGAAGCCGTGCCGGTATTTCAAACCATGCTAAGCCAGGTTTCCGAAAATGAGATTGCTGTAATCAACGCCAATGAAGGTTTGTCCATTTGCACAGAAAACTTAAACGAAATCACGCCGACTCCCTGACCTTCACATCAATAATCTTTCCAGCAGCATTCTTTTTCCAACTAAGGAACGACTATTAAAAGCCGCTAACCAGAATTGAGGTACCAAGCACAAATCTGATGGATCCTAAACTAACCGGAAAACGGCCCACATTCAGTAAAAATAAATCAACCCTTAATTTCAACCTCATCTTGATTTTGGTTGCCGTTATTGCGGCCGGTTTGTGGTTTGCGTTTGAGGTAAACGACCCGGAAGGTCAATTTGAACCCCTCTTTCTCCCCACGCCAACCGCGACCAGGACAGTAGACTCTCTCGTCCAGGAAGGGCAGGCGTTATTTGAAGCCGGAAAGATATTCGATCCCGAGGGTAAAGACGCTATTGATGCCTATTATGATGTACTGGAACTCCACCCGGGAAATGCCCAAGTCCGTGCTGAACTGGCGAGGCTGTTGACATATTCCTCCGCATTGTTATCCACCACTGAAGAGCGGACGGAACGATTATCCCTGGCCCGTCAGGAAATCCAAATCGCGGTTGAAGGGGCCCCGGAAGACAGCACAGTCCAGGCCATCCGCGCCCTGGTACTGGATTGGAGTTCAACTTCTTCAGCAGCCAGCGATCAAGAAAAGCAAGATTGGTTAAATGAAGCCGAACAGGCTGCAAATTTGGCAATTACCCTTGACCCGAACAACAGCCTGGCACTGGCTTTTTATGCAGAAGTGCTTCTGGATCAAAATCAAAAAGCCCAGGCCGAAGAACATGCCCGGCTGGCGGTAAACCAGGGTCCGGAATTAATGGATACCCACCGGGTCTATGGAACTGTGCTGGAAACGCTAGGGGAATACAGGTACGCGATTGAGGAATTTGAGAAGGCAGCCGAAATCAATCCCAATCTGACATTTCTTTACATTCGGATCGGGGTCTTATACCGGGCATTAAAAGTATATGACACCGCATTAGATTATTTTGCCAAAGCAATCGCAATCAATAAGTCCAACGAGGTTGAGGATGCGCTCCCTTATATCGCAATTGCCAAAACCTATTCCCGCGATGGGGAATTTTTTATTGCAGCCGTAAATGGGGAAAAAGCTATAGCAATCAACCCTACCAACGCGAACACCTACGGTCAACTGGGGGATATTTATGTCCGGGCCCGGAATTACGAGGGCGCCCTGCCAGTTCTGAAATGTGCGGTAGTGGGATGCTCGGCTGAAGAAAACGAAGTGGGCGGCACTGCTGTCCAAGCTTTGGAACTCAATAATTTTGATGTCGCTTATTATTACGCCCGTTATGGATCTGTGCTTGCCGCTCTCAGCCGTCCCGGTCAAAATTATTGCCCGGAAGCGTTAATGATTTTGGCAGAGCTGAAAGTAAATTTCAGCAGCGATCCCACTTTGATGAGCATTGTGGCCGAAAATGAGAATATCTGCTATTTACTAGAAGCAACTCCGGAGCCTTAATCGTCCAATCCCTATATCTGGGCGGAGTTAGGCTAGGACTTCTCCATTTCCAATCGTCTAAGAGTAATATAAGAATCATATAAAAGCCCTTTAGTAAAACTTGACTTTCATTTGGAAGAAAGTTATCATATTACCCGCTACTTAGCAGTCCATATATTTGACTGCTAATGCTCCGGTGCCAATCCAGGTTGAACCTGCTGTTGAGTCGGGCAAAGCGTTTATCTTACAATTGTGAATTCTTTTTTAGAAGGAAGGAGTAGAAATCTATGGCAGGAAAGCAAATCGTTTTCTCAGAAGAAGCCCGACGGAAACTACAGGCCGGGATGGATATATTGGCGAAAGCTGTAATCACCACCCTTGGTCCCAAAGGGCGCAATGTTGCATTGGACCGAAGCTTCGGCAGCCCCACAATCACCCATGATGGTGTGACTGTCGCCAAAGAAATTGAGCTTAAGGATAAATTCGAAAACATGGGTGCCCAGCTGCTGAAAGAAGCAGCCACAAAAACCAATGACATTGCGGGTGACGGCACCACCACCTCAACCCTGCTGGCTCACTCCATAGTCACAGAGGGCATGAAAAACCTGGCAGCCGGATCAAATCCCATGCTGCTTAAACAGGGCATTGAAGCAGCTGCCAAGGCAGTTTCCGAGGAACTCGGCAAAAGCGCCATTGATGTCACAACCAAAGAAGAAATCGGCAACGTGGCCAGCATCTCTGCTCAGGACCGATCAATCGGCGAACTGATCGCAGACGTGATGGACAAAGTCGGAAAAGACGGCGTGATCACTGTTGAAGAATCCAAAACACTGGCATTTGAAACCGAGTACGTAGAAGGTATGCAGTTTGACCGCGGTTACCTTTCTCCTTATTTCGTTACCAATGCTGATGACATGGAAGCGGTAATTGAAGAACCCAGCCTGCTGATCCATGACTCCAAGATTTCCGCTGCTCAGGACCTGGTTCCCTTGTTGGAACGTTTGGTACAAATGGGTAAACGGGATCTGGTAATCATTGCTGAAGATATTGATGGCGAAGCTCTTGCCACCCTGGTACTAAACAAACTTCGCGGCATGATTAACGTTCTGGCTATTAAAGCCCCCGGATTCGGCGACCGCCGCAAAGCTATGCTCCAGGATGTCGCAATCCTGACCGGCGCCACCGTGATTTCTGAAGATCTGGGACGCAAGCTGGAAAGCGCGACTGTTGACGATCTGGGCAAAGCCGAAAAAGTAATCTCCACCAAAGACGACACAACTATTGTCGGAGGAAAGGGAGACAGCAAGCAAATCAAAGCCCGCATCCAGCAAATCCGGAATGAGATCGATTCCAGCTCCAGCGATTACGACCGCGAAAAACTGCAGGAACGGCTTGCAAAACTTTCTGGCGGCGTAGCTATCATTCGAGTTGGCGCAGCGACAGAAACCGAACTGAAAGAAAAGAAACACCGGGTGGAAGACGCGCTCTCCGCAACCCGCGCTGCCGTTGAGGCAGGCATTGTTCCAGGCGGCGGTGTGGCGCTGATTAACGCCACCAAGTCCATCGATAAACTCAAGATGGAATATGCTGATGCCCAGGTGGGCGTAAAAATCGTCCGCCATGCTCTGGAAATCCCCTTGCGAAAAATTGCCGAAAACGCAGGGAAAGACGGAGCAGTAATTCTGGAAAACGTACGCCGCTTCCAGGAAGAGAAAAAAAACAACCATATAGGATACGATGTCCTCAGTGAAGAATACGTTGACATGGTTGAAGCTGGTGTGATCGATCCCGCCAAGGTTACCCGCGGCGCGCTCGAGAATGCGGCATCCATTGCAGCTATGATCCTGACCACTGAAGCGCTAATCGCTGATGAACCGAAAGATGACAGCGATATGCCCCCCCGGAGGAGGTATGGGAGGCATGGGCGGCGGAATGCCCGGCATGATGTAAGATCCTGTTTTGAAAAATCAGACCTCCGAGGTTTTTAAAACCTCGGAGGTCTCTCTTTTTTAACAACGGTACTAATTCAGGACAAGTTCAAATAAAGATGTCCACCAACCTCCAGTAATTATATTCAAGCCGGTATTGCCTGTTACCAAGGCCCCATTACGAATAAACTCGTGGTTTAAATTCCCTTGATCTTCATTTCTTCATTCTTCTGGTTGGCTGCGTCAGCAATCTATTCCCTTGAATCCCTTGCCGGCTTTTGACAAAATGGGGTTTAGATGTTAGAATCACCCCGGTTTCTGGAAAAGAAGCCCCGGCTGGTTAAACCAGCAAAAACTGTACATGCTAGACGATCCATATAGTTTAAGTCGTATCGCAAGATATTTTCCTAAATAATAGTTTCCAAAAGCACTGCCCGGCCGGTTAAGTCTCGACCGGGTATTTTATTATCAAAAATATAATCCTTCCGGGAATTCGGCAAGAACCGGATCTGGAAGGAAAACATAATTAAGGAATTGAAATATGAGCAAAAACAAATTAAGAATTATTCCCCTGGGTGGTTTGGGGGAAGTCGGTAAAAATATGATGGTTTACGAATATGGAAAGAACATTCTCATCGTAGATACAGGCATCATGTTCCCCGACCATGATATGCCGGGAATTGATTACATTATCCCGGATTTCGAATACATTAAGGAAAACAAGGACCTGGTGAGGGGTATTGTCATCACCCACGGTCACATGGATCACGTGGGAGCAATATCGTATGTCCTGGAAGAAGTGAATGTCCCGGTCTACGCAACTACACTCACCAAAGGATTTATTGAACTCAATTTATCCGAAAAAGGGATGCTGGACAAAACCAGCATCCAGACTGTGAATGCAGGAGAAATGGTGAACATTGGTCCCTTTGAGGTGGAATTCTTCCATGTCTGCCATTCCATTCCAGACAGCGTCGGTTTGGGCATAACCTGCCCGGATGGGTTAGTCGTTCACACAGGGGATTATAAATTTGACCCTACGCCTGTTGACGGATGGCCAACCGATTTTGCCAAACTGGCTGAATTCTCCGGGCGAGGTGTCCTTGCGTTAATGGCGGATTCCACCAATGCGGATAAACCAGGGTGGACGCCTTCAGAAATGGTAATTAATGATTCCCTGGATAAGGTGTTCCGGTCCGCGCCGGGACGGATTATCGTGGCATCTTTCGCCTCCCTGGTGTCAAGGATGCAGCAGGTTATAGATGCCGCTGACCGTTATAACCGCAAGATCGCTTTTGTCGGCTACAGCATGACTAAGAACTCCAAAATGGCAAAAAATTTGGGTTACCTGGAAATTCCTCCAGATATTGAGGTCGGGTTGGAAGCAGCCTTGAAAATGAACCCCAAGGATGTGGTGTTGATGGCTACCGGTTCCCAAGGAGAGCCCTTCTCGATCATGGGCCGGCTTTCCCGGGGCACTAACAAACGTTTTGATCTGATTAAAGACGACACAATCGTGCTTTCCTCCCATGCCATACCAGGCAATGAAGAAGCTATATATAAAACCATCAATCGCCTGTTCCGCCGGGGCGCAGATGTTGTTTATGAACCACTTGCTGGCGGTGTTCATGTCTCAGGACATGCCAACCAGGACGAGATGAAGCTAATGCTGAATATCGTTAATCCAAAATACTTGATTCCTGTACATGGAGAATTAAGACATTTAAAACAGCACGCTATACTGGCTGAGGAATCCGAGTTTCCAACTGAAAATGTGCTGGTGATCGAAAATGGAGAGGTCATCGAATTTGAAGATGGAAAATTGGAAATCAAAGACCGTATACCGGGTAATTATGTCTTTGTGGACGGTTCTCGCGTAGGAGAAATCGGACCCAGTGTTGTCCGGGAAAGAGAACAGCTTGCCCAGGATGGGGTCGTGTTGATCAGTCTGGTTCTGGACAGGAAAGGCAAACTGCATGAGGAACCAGAGATTATCTCCCGTGGATTTGTGTATAAACACGACGACGATGATCTCATCGAGCAGACCCGGCAAAAAATCGTTTCGGTTGTCGAAAACACCAAGGGTGATTTACATGACGAATTAGTTCACTCCCTCCGTTCCTTCCTTTACAGCAAAACTAAAAAGCGGCCGGTTGTCCTGGCTACTATGAATTTTCTTTAAAACAAAACTTAGCTAGATATAAAATCCCCGGCAAATTACCGGGGATTTTTTGTTCTAGAAAAATAGCGCCTAAACTAATTACGGATCAGGCCAGCCGTGATCCCCTATCAGGGGTACAAATGCAACCGGTGCGAGGTTATCTCTGATAATTTCCTCCCCCCGGCGCTGGTAAAGATGAAGCATTTGGCCGCCTCTGTCTCCTACTGGCATGATTAACCGTCCGCCATCGGCAAGTTGATCCAGCAAGGGATCGGGGACATCCGGCGCAGCTGCGGTGACCATGATCGCATCATAGGGAGCAAAATCCAGCAACCCTCTAGTGCCATCCCCCAGGTGAACCTGGATATTTTCATATCCCAGGTCTGCCAGCAGTTGGGCGGCACTTTTGGCCAGAGAAGGATGACGTTCAACGGTATGCACTTCCGCTGCTAACTTTCCCAGGATGGCTGCCTGATACCCCGACCCGGTCCCAATTTCCAGCACCCGTTCCTCACCTCCCAAATTCAGGCGTTCAGTCATATAGGCCACTATATAAGGCTGGG
>Ga0255389_1039_pt2 | contig 14248 bp, 10 predicted proteins | sample ANMaggSeSYBR01E4_FD_182113 | JGI IMG/M metagenome (GOLD analysis project Ga0255389, IMG submission 182113) | Sediment cell enrichment communities from methane seep in Santa Monica Basin, California, United Staets - ANME aggregate JGI... | ecosystem: Environmental > Aquatic > Marine > Cold seeps >...
TCTGCCTTTCTCCGGACGGGAAATTTCTTCTGGCAGCCAACCATCGATCAGACAATCTGCTGGTTTTCCCGCTGGATGAAGCCAGTGGGGAAATACTTGACCCAGTTGAGAAGATCAGCCTGAAGGCCCCAGTCTGTATAAGGTTCATGAAGTAGAACATTGTGGATTGTCTAACAGTTAATTAATGGAAATCTAAAAAAATAGAAATCAGGGGAAGGATTATGAAAAGAAAAATGATTGCAGCCTTATTGTTTATAGGGTTAATGCTGAGTGGAGCATCAGGATTTGCGGCGGAGAGAACTCCTATCAAAGTGCCGGATATTTTAGGGTATCAGACTCTTAAATGTGATTTTCATATGCACTCAGTCTTCTCCGACGGGAATGTATGGCCAACTGTCAGGGTGGATGAAGCCTGGGTGGAAGGGCTGGATGCCATTTCCCTTACAGACCATATTGAATATCTGCCACACAAGGACTATGTGATCTCCAATCACGACAGTTCTTATGAAATTGCTAAAAGAGCTGGAGATCAGAATAATATTCTTGTTATTAAGGGTTCCGAAGTAACCAGGAGTATGCCGCCGGGACATCTGAATGCGATATTCATAACCAATTCATCACGGCTGGACGGTAAGGACTGGAGAGAAGCCCTGGAGATTGCCCATGAACAGGGCGGGTTTATATTCTGGAACCATCCCTGCTGGACCGGCCAGCAGCCTGACGGCATAGGCCGCTGGTATGAGGAACACTCTGAAATCCTGGACAAGGGACTGCTCCAGGGAATTGAGGTAGTTAATTCAGGGAGTTACTGCCCCCAGGCCCACCAGTGGGCAATTGAGAAGAACCTGACTATGCTGGCCAATTCCGATATCCATCCCCCGATTCATAGTCGCTACGATATTGCCGGAGGGGAACACCGCCCCATTACTCTGGTTTTTTCCAGGGACCGAAGTATTGAAGGCATAGAGGAAGCTTTGAGGGCCAGGCGAACCGCTCTCCTGAACGGCGATGTGGTGATCGGCCGGGAAGATTTCCTGAAGGCGATTTTTGAGGAATCTATCGAAATAGTTTTTCCCTCAGTCACTGTGGTGGTTGACGGCAGCGCCTATGTGCAGATTCGTAATAAGTCAGATATTGATTTTCACCTTGTCAGCGGCAATGGAGAGACAGATCTAAGGGTTGCGGAGACACTGACAATAAGCGGCGGCAAAACAGCTTTGCTGAGGATCAGCGGAAATGAAGGCACAAAGGCCGGGAGGAGATCAGTGCCGGTTTCCTATAATGTTGAAAATATGTGGACCGCTCCGGAACAGAGTCTGTCAGTAACCCTGAATATAGATGTCAATTTTGAGAACAGAGCTGATCCCGGGACGGAAAGGTAAGTCAGTTAAAAGAAAGACCGATAAATAATTATCGAAATTCACCAGGAAAAATCATGAAAAAAATATATTTTATAAGCACACTATTCGTAGCGATGATCCTGATCGGAGCAGTGGGTTCAACCGAGGGAGCTGCCAGCGAAAGAATTGAAATTAACATACCTGACATCCTCGGATATAAGACATTGAAGTGTGATTTCCACTTGCATACAGTCTTTTCAGACGGGAATGTGTGGCCCGGTGTAAGGGTGGATGAGGCCTGGCTGCAGGGACTTGACGCCATTTCAATAACCGACCATATTGAGTACCGGCCTCACAAAGATGATATCGTGTCTGATCATAACCGCTCCTACGAGATTGCCAGGGCCAGGGCGGAACAGCTCTCCCTGATCCTGATTAAGGGATCAGAAATCACGCGGGATATGCCTCCGGGCCACCTGAACGCCATTTTTCTCAAGGATTCCAATCCGCTGGATGTGGAGGACTGGAGGGATGCGATCAGGATTGCCCATGAACAGGGCGCTCTTGTTTTCTGGAATCATCCGGGATGGGACCGCCAGGCTCCCGGGGGTATCGCTGTCTGGTACGATGAGCACACCCACTTGCTCGAGCAGGGCCTCATGATGGGTCTGGAAGTAGCCAATCATGTAAGCTACTATCCTGAAGCCTACCAGTGGGCAATTGATAAGAATCTTGCCGTTCTGGCCAATTCAGACAGCCACCAGCCCATGGCTCACGATTTTCAGCCGGATAAGGGAGAATTCAGGCCCTATACCCTGGTATTTGCTGAAGAGCGGAGTGCTGAAGCCATCAGAAAGGCCATGCTGGACAGGCGTACTGCTGCAGTTTTCCAGGGGAAAATCATGGGCGATTCCAGGTTTCTTGAAGCAATCTTCAAAGAGTCTGTCACCCTGGAGGTTTCTTCCGTTTCAATCAAGGGGCAGGGAGGAACCGCTGTCCAGGTCCATAATGCTTCAGATATCGACTTTCGGTTGGTCGCCGGGAAATCAGACTGCAGCCTGCAAGTTCCCGGGGAGATTACTCTCAGTGACGGAAAAACTGCTGTTATGGGAGTGAGGGGAACTTCAGATACAATGTCCGGCCGGAAAACAGTCCCGATCAGTTATGGTGTAGAAACCCTGTTAGTCGGGCCTGGGGAAAGTCTGCCCGTTACTCTGGAACTGGAAGTGGAATTTATTCCCTTAGAGCAGCAGTAAATAAGCTCTCCCTGAAAATCATAAAAACATGAACTGCCCCGGGGCCAGTGAACTCACAGGCCCCGGCTGATAACCTCTAATAGCTGTGCTGGTCCAGTTTTACCTTTCCCCTGAATGTCCGGTACACAAAAACAGTGTATCCAATCACCAGAGGCATGCCGATCAATGCGATGACAAGCATGATATAAAGGGTTTTTTCTGAAGATGCGGCACTATATATGGTCAGGCCGTTTGCGGCCACTGGACTGGAAATAATCAGGTTTGGGTAAAGGCCCAGGCCAAAGGTCAGGAACAGTAGTGCAATTGTCGCGGCAGAAGATGAAAACGCCTTGAAATCCTGCATTTTTTTATGGGCTACAGAGATATAAGCAGCGGCCAGGAATGCTATTAACGGAATAGCAAAAAGAACAGGAAATGCCTTGAAATTATCCAGAACGTGAGGCACTACTATGAAGGTTGCGGTCGTCGTCACTACCAGTAACACATAGGACGCCAGGATCAGTTTCGGTGTCAGAGCCCTGAGCCTTGAATAGAGGTTTCCCTCGTTTTTAACCAGGAGGAACAGGGCTCCATGCGCAGTGAAAAGTATCAGGACAGTTATCCCGACAAGCAGGGCGTAGGGATGAAGCAGGCTGAAAAAAGTTCCGGTGAAATCATGATTTTCATCAAGCGGCATGCCTAATGCGATATTTCCCAGAGCCACTCCCATCAGGACGGTTGAAATAATACTGGCAATGCTGAATACGGTGTCCCACAAGCTCCGCCACCACTTCATCGGCTGCTTGCCCCTGAATTCCAGGGCCATCGCCCTGCAGATAAGTCCCATGAGCAGCAGGAACAGAGCCAGGTAGAAACCGGAGAAGGCTGTCGCGTAAGCTTCAGGGAAAGCAGCAAAAAGAGCGCCGCCGCCGGTTACGAGCCAGACTTCATTCCCGTCCCAGAGAGGGCCTATGGAATTAATAACCTTTCTCCTGTCTTCATCAGTTTTTGCCGTAAGGTGGAGTGCTCCGACACCCAGGTCAAATCCATCCAGCACAGCGTAACCCGTAAGCAGAAGCCCTAATAAAAAGAACCATACTGTGTTTATATCTAATGCAAATGTCATCACAGTCCAGCCTTTCCACCAGGTGAATCAGTCACAGGCCCCTTTTTTATCTTGTCAAACAAAATGAAGATAAATAATCCGAACATAACAAGGTATACCAGGCTGAATATGATTATGGATGCCGGTACTTCTCCGGCAGACACGCTGGGGGAATATGCTTCAGAGGTCTTAAGCAGCCCGTAAACTACCCAGGGCTGACGTCCGATCTCGGCTGACATCCATCCCGCCTGGTTGGCAAGCTGCGGCAGCAGGACTGAAGCGATCAGTATTTTGAGCAGCAGCGCTGATTTTGTCAGGAAACCTTTCCATAGTGCGAAGACAGCCAGGAATGAAAGAAAAATCAGGCAGAAACCTATTGCCACCATCAGGTGATACGACTGGAAAACTATATTCACCGGGGGCCTTTCATCTTCAGGAAAAGCCTGGAGGCCGGTCACTGGTTCATCAAAGTCCCAGTGAACCATGAAACTCAACATGCCCGGAATCTGGATGCCGTAAGTTTTCTGTTCTTTTTCGTTCACCCACCCCAGGATATAGAGACCGGCTGGTTGACTGGCCGGATAATGACCTTCCAGGGCTGCCAGTTTGGCCGGCTGAGTCTCCGCGAGTGTATGGGCGCTGCTGTGTCCGGTTGCCAGCTGGCCCAGGGAAGAAATAAGTGCTACAAACAGGCCGATGGCCATGGCCTTTTTAGCGAATTCCAAGTGTTTTCCCTTGAGCAGATAGTAGGCGCTTATACTGACCACCAGAAAAGCCCCGGCCTGCCATGCTCCCATGTATACGTGAGAAATCCTGTCGAGGAATGAGGGATTGAACACCACCTGCCAGAAATCCACGATTTCAGCCCTGACCCCATCACCGAAATCAACTATGTGGTGACCTGCGGGAGTCTGCTGCCAGGAGTTGGCTACGACAATCCAGATAGCGGAAAGGGGAGCTCCCAATGCCACCATTATCGTGGAAATGAAATGAGTTCTTGGTTTTACCCTGTCCCATCCAAAAACCAGGATGCCCAGAAATGTAGACTCCAGGAAAAATGCCAGGATACCTTCAGCAGCCAGGGCGCTTCCAAATACATCTCCGACATACCTGGAGTAAACAGACCAGTTCATCCCGAACTGGAACTCCATTACAATTCCTGTGGCCACTCCCAGGGCAAAAATAAGGGCGAATATCTTTACCCAGAATCGTGTCAGCTGTTCGTAAAGTTTGTTCCCGGTTCTCAGGTACATTCCCTCCATAATAACCAGGATCAGGCCCAGCCCAATACTGACAGGAGGGTATATGTAGTGAAATCCGATAGTTAATCCAAACTGGATTCGAGACAGTAATCCAACATCCATGAGCAGTGTCTCCCGAATTCAATATTTTACACTGCAACCAGATTCCAGATAATGAAAGTATATATCATCAACTTGACTGATTTGTGATCAATGTCAGTTTCCGGGAAATTCAGGACATATTGTTGTCTGCATGACGATACTATCTCCATTGAACAGGTTCAGCGACGGGGATTCCCCATTACCGGATAATGTATTTTCCGCTGCAGTTCGGACCTGCCTGGTAAAAAAACGGTCTTGTATTGTGAGTCCGGGGATCGTATGATTTTTTTGGACTGCTTTTAATCCGCTTTTTCCGCGGGCTGGATGCATCTTTTGCCCCAGTAGCAAGTCTGTGAGAAACGGCGGCTGGACCATGGGATTCGGGGCAGTAAGCATTACAGTAGTAAATGCAGTTGTAAAACGCCATCTGATTTATTATACAGAGGAAGAACGAGGAAAAAATGAAATCGAGAACATCCTTTCCACCGGTTTTCTGGGTTGCCAATACCATCGAAGTCCTGGAGCGTTTCGCTTATTACGGAATATATTTTGGGTTCGGAATCTATATGGAATCCCTCGGATATTCGAGGGGTGAACTGGGGATCGTTCAGAGTATTTTTCTGCTGCTTTCCTATACGGTACCGGTTGTCGCAGGAACTATGGCCGATAAGTACGGATTTAAGAAAATACTGATTATTTCTTACCTGGCTTACCTGCCCGCAATCCTGCTGCTGATTTTCACCAAGTCTTTTTCAGGGATTGCCCTGACCATGCTCGCCATAGGCCTGGCGGCTGGGATTTTTAAACCCCTGATATCCGGAACAGTGAGAGCTGTTACAGATAAAAGCAATAAGACCCTTGGTTTCGGTATTTTTTACGCCATGGTTAATGTGGGTGGTTCATTCGGGCCGATTGTCGCCGGAAAACTGAGGGCTATCTCCTGGGACTATGCGTTTATTGCATCCGCGGTATCTATCGGGGTGATGCTGCTGGTGACCATATTATTCTATAAGGAGCCGGAGAGGGAAGAAGACGGTGAAACATTAGGTGAAAAGCTAAAAGGGATAATTACTGTCTTATCTGATAAAAAATTCTCTCTTTTCCTGGTGATCCTGGGGCTGTTTTTCTGGCTTCCCTTCTGGGCCTTCTTCAACCTCTGTGCTATTTATGTGGACGCTAATGTGGATACAGCTCAACTCTACCTTTCACTGAAAGGAGTTTTTGGAGAGACTTTCGCCAATTTTTTCTCCCAGGTCGGGGAGGATGGGACAAGAAGAATACTTGGTGAGACTATTGCACATACCGGGTACATTATTATGATCTTCCAGGTTTTTGTGTCCGGTGTTCTGGAACGGTTCAAGGCAATCCCGTCTTTCCTCTTCGGATTGTTTGTAATGGGCCTTGGTTTTGTTGTTCTGGGTTATGCCTCGGTATCCTCTGCTGCTTTCGTGTTCCTCGGAATTTTCCTCTTTGCTGTTGGCGAAATGATTTCATCTCCCAGGATCCAGGAGTACATAACCTGGCTGGCCCCCAAGGAAAAAGCCGGACTTTATATGGGCACCAATTTTCTGGCTGTGGGTATCGGCGGAGCTGCCAGCGGAGTGATTTATTCAACCCTTTCCGGCTACTTTGCTGAAGCTGGAAAAGCCGGATATGTCTGGTATGTACTGGCGGCCCATATGCTGGCTGCCATCATAATGCTCTGGGCCTTTACCAAAGTATTGGGAGAGTTTACCGAAAGAGATGAGTAACCGGGCCGGCTGGAAGATTTGAAACCTTTGCAGTCAGGGGATGAGAAGATCCAGAATCAGGTGCAGCTTATGCAGTTAATAAATGAAAAAGTAAAACAGGCGGTATCTATACTCAAAGAATTGAATATGGACTGCTGGCTTACCTTTGTCCGGGAGACTTCAGTCACCGGAGACCCTATGCTTAGCTTTCTCTCCCCTTCAGACCTGACATGGCACTCAGCCTTCCTGATCACCGGGAGTGGAGAAACCATTGCCATAGTTGGAGATATGGAGAAAAGGGGCATTGAAGAACTGGGAGTGTACACCCAGGTGAGATCCTATGTTGAGAGTATCAATCCCGAACTGCAGGATGTACTGCGGCAGCTGAATCCTTCGTCAATTGCTGTGAATTATTCAACAACCAGCGAGATTTCTGATGGATTGAGCCATGGCATGTTCCTGCTCCTTCGGGAACTCTTGAAAGAAATAGGTTTCGACGACAGGATAGTGTCCTCTGAAGCCCTGGTTTCAAGGCTTAGGGCCCGGAAAACAGATTCTGAAATCAGTGCTGTCATTTGTGCGATACGGGAGACAGAGGATATTTTCCGGCTGGTGAAGGGATTCATCGCCCCCGGGCGCAGTGAAAGGGAAATTGCAGAATTTATGAGTGCCGAGGTTGCCGGGAGGGGCCTGGTGCCGGCCTGGGATATAAACCATTGCCCTGCGGTTTTTACCGGTCCCGACACCGCTGGCGCCCACTACAGGCCAACCGGGAGAGTGGTTGAGAAAGGCCATGTTCTGAACATGGATTTTGGCGTTAAGGTGGATGGCTACTGTTCTGACCTGCAGCGAACCTTTTATATTCTGGAAGATGGTGAAACTGAAGCCCCTGCTGAGGTAAAAAAGGGATTTTCTGTGATAGTGGAGGCCATAGAACAATCCAGGCTCGCTTTAAAACCAGGAACCAGGGGAGTGGATGTGGATGCCGTAGCCCGAGGCCTGCTGGTGTCTGAAGGGTATGAAGAATTCCCGCATGGGCTGGGTCATCAGGTTGGGCGCTTTGCTCATGATGGTACAGCCCTGCTGGGTCCGGCCTGGGCCAAGTATTCCCGGAAACCCTATGAGCCTATAGAAGCGGGGATGGTCTTTACCCTGGAGCCTCGCCTGACTGTCCCCGGACGGGGGGTGGTAACTGTAGAGGAGATGGTTCAGGTCAGGGATCATGGCACAGAATACCTTTCCACACCCCAGATGGAGCTCCTGTTGATTTGAATGGCTGCCGGTGCGGGCCTTCGGCCCTTGATTCAAGATTAGCTCGCTTCCGGATCAGTCAGGACATAATTTAATGATTATTGCAGGGGCGATTCACGAATCGTCCCTGCCGCCTGCTACCTGTAATCCCCTACCCGCTACCATTCAAATCCCTTTCAGATTGGTGTGCTATTGTTACTCCCATGGGCGAACTATCTGAATCTCTCAAAAAAATAAGTCTTGGAAGTATTCTGGTTGTGGTTGGAATTATTTCAATTCTGACCATGGCAATTTATTGGTATGTCTTTTCTAAGGACCCTTCATCCATACCCTACCTAACAGCTGATAAGGTTGCGTCTTCGCCGGAGAGAAGCAGCAGTCCAGAATCAGGCCGCCTATCTGCTGAACCGGCAAGGACTGGTCCTGACGATCGGACTGTTATTGTTGAGACCCCTTCCTCAGATATTGGGGACGATTCCTCCATAAGAAGTGATGCTGCGGAGGATGCTGTTACCGGTGCCGCATCCAGGCAGGATGTTATTCAGCCCGGGACCCCGGTTGAAACCGGAAACCTTTCTATCCAGGTAGGGGCTTTCTCAAAAGCCGAAGGAGCTGAAAGGCTTGCTGATGAATTGAGTAATAAAGGATTTTCTTATTTAGTCAAATCTTCAGATGGCATGTACAGGGTGTTTGTTGGAGATTTTTCTTCAAAAGAACAGGCCGCAGAGGTGTTGGCCCGGCTTAAACAGTCCGGGTTCTCAGGTTACGTCAGGTCAGTGCCTTGATCCACATATTGCCCTTCCATAGAAATGTCGCGGCGGATACTTCCAGGGTCGTAGCTGAACCCAGGAAAGACCCGGATAAATTGTTTAATGTCAGGATGTTCCTTTTTTAGGACCTCACGTATTCCGGGCTGTTGAGAAAGGTACAGGGCTTGGTTTTGCCGGGTGACGGGAGGTTTCGAATGTCGGCACCCCGTAAAAAAATTTATAAGGGATATTTTCAGGAGGAACTGAATGAAAAGAATACTAGTTTTTTTTTGTGTTTTGACTGTTTTTTCAGTTACGCTTTTTGGCCAGTTCAATGAAGCCGTTGAAACAAACTGGGATGGAGTAACTTCAAGGCTCGCGGTCTGCCAACAGGATGGCTTTCGCCTGTATGTCCAGGTTATTTTTGAGAATTCAAATGAAGAGGAGATGAGAGCCGGGGTTGCCATCAGCTTCAAGGATATTTACCTGGTTGATCCCGGAACCGACACAAAGGTGTTTATCCTGAAGGATGCTGACGGGAAATTCCTGGCCGGCCCTGTTTCGGATTTCAACGATGGCGGCCGGTGGTGGATAAATGCCCCTCCCCGGGGAAAGAGAATCCTCTGGGCCATGTTTCCCTGTGTCTCTGAAGATACTGTTTTAGATGTAGTGATTCCTGAAATATTCCCCTTTGAAGGAATTGAAGTAATTTCAGGCAGTTTTGAAAAAATGAATTCTCACGGAACGAACCTTTTTCCGGCGGAAGTTACACTCATTTCTGCAAGGAGGAGTTCAGGTTCCGTCAGCGCCAGGATGCGCCTGGTGAATGATTCCGATATAAAAGTGGAGGGTGGAGCTGTCTGGTACAAAGATGCCTATCTGTTTGATTTTGAAAACGGCAGAAAATATCCGGTTTTAAAAGATTCTGACGGAATTTTCATAGCTGAACCCATGAGCGACAAAAGTGATGGAGGGCGATGGTGGCCCAGTTATATGAATAAGGAAGGCAAATCGCTCATGTACCTCAAGTTCCAGGCCCCTCCTGATCCTGTTGCAAATATGGATATTGTTATACCTTCACTCGTACCCTTTCTTAATGTAACCATTGCAGGAAAGAGCGGGGTGTCAGCACCCTCGGGGATTGAAGTGCGTGGTTTGCAAACCGGGATTAAAAGAGTATTGAAAGACCTGGCAGCCCTGGAGACTGAAGAAGAAATCAGAATTCAGCTTTCTTCCGAGATTTTATTCGATTTCGACAGCCATCAGCTGGGGAGTAATGCTGAACCGGTATTAACGAAAGTCCTCCAGGTTCTCCGGGAGTACCCGGAAAACGCTATAGTAATAGAAGGACACACGGACAGTGAAGGCACTGATTCCTATAATCAGGAATTGTCGGAACAGAGGGCAATGTCGGTTAAAAACTGGCTTGTATCCTCCGGTCTGGATTCCGGCCGGATCGAAACCATAGGTTATGGAGAAACAAAACCCGCGGCCTCTAATGATACGGATGAAGGCAGGAGTAAAAACCGGAGGGTCGAGATTACCATAAAAAAGTAACCTGGCCGTCCGGGTGATTTTGGGCTATGATTTTCAGTCCGGGCGCTTTATGGAAAATGCGGGGATTGAACAATTACACCTGTCTTAGTATCTAATGGGAAAGAGCTTAATTATCGCAAATCAGGAGGCGAGTTATGAAAACCCTTAGAATTCTGCTCCTTGTTGTATTTATGGTGTTTTCCGGATTGATTACGGCGGGTTGCGCATCCCGAAGCGTGTACGTGAATGCTCCTCCCCCCGCAGCAAGACATGAAGTGCGGGCCGCGAAGCCTTTTATCAACGCAGTGTGGATTTCCGGGCACTGGGAGTGGCGCGGAAATAAGTATGTGTGGAAATCCGGGCACTGGATGAAACCTGTTAAGGGAAAGAAATGGGTTTCCGGGCACTGGAGAAAAGCGCCGAAAGGTTATATCTGGGTCAACGGGCGCTGGAATTAAGGGATTTCCTAATGCATTTTCCGCTTCCCGGTTTTGATTCTAACTAAATAAAGCTGCCGCATTTTCAGGCGGCAGCTTTGTTCCTTTTACGGATTTTCTGCATCCGACAGCCTGCCATCCCGGCTGTTTTACTCTGTCAGCCTGTCTTTCAGTCCGGCAAGTTGAGATTTTAATTCCTCCGGGAGTTTGTCCCCGAACTTTTTGTAGTATTCCCCAGTCATGTCGCACTCACTGATCCAGCCCTCGATGTCAACTGACAGGAGCTCCCGCATGTTTTCCTCACTGACTTTGCCTTCCAGGCCCGAGCTGTCAATGGCATCAGAAGTCGGCATATAACCTATGGGCGTTTCAACCGCAGTTCCTTTTCCTTCGCAGCGCTCAAAAACCCACTTCAGGACCCGGCTGTTCTCTCCGAATCCCGGCCAGAGCCAATCTCCCTTTTTGTTTTTCCTGAACCAGTTGACACAAAAGATTTTCGGCAGGTTCTCTTCCTCCGCGCTCTTTCCAAGCCTGATCCAGTGACTGATGTAATCACCGATGTGGTAACCGCAGAATGGCAGCATGGCGAATGGATCCCTGCGGATTGTGCCGGCTTTTAGGTCCAGCGCTGCCGCGGTTATTTCAGAACCGACCATGGAGCCCAGAAAAACGCCGTGATTCCAGTCGAAAGACTGGTGAACAAGAGGGACAACACTGGCCCGCCGCCCGCCGAACAGGAAGGCATTTATAGGAACACCCTTGGGGTCCTCCCATTCATCAGCAATAACCGGACAGTTTGAGGCTTTCGCTGTAAAACGCGCGTTAGGATGAGCAGCCGGGGTTTCTGACTTTCCGTTCTCCCATTCATTTCCTTTCCAGTCAATCAATTTTCCCGGAGGGTCATACCCGATTCCTTCCCACCAGATGTCTTTGTCTTCTGTCAGCCCAACGTTTGTGAAAATCGAATCCCGGTCAACTGATCGCATGGCGCTGGGGTTGGATTCATCGGATGTTCCTGGAGCAACCCCGAAAAAACCGAATTCAGGATTGATCGCGTACAGCCGGCCATCTTCACCGAATTTCATCCAGGCTATATCGTCCCCTATGGTTTCTACCTTCCAGCCCGGAACCGTCGGGATGAGCATTGCCAGGTTGGTTTTTCCGCAGGCAGACGGGAAAGCTCCGGCAATGTACTTGACCGTTCCTTCAGGATTTGTGAGTTTTAGGATCAGCATATGCTCGGCAAGCCAGCCTTCGTCCCTGGCAACGACCGAGGCTATTCTGAGGGCCAGGCATTTTTTACCCAGCAGCGCGTTTCCGCCATATCCAGAACCGTAGGACCAGATTTCACGGGTCTCCGGGAAGTGGGAAATGTATTTGTCCTTCAGCGGCGCACATGGCCATAAACCTTCGTCAGTTTCACCTGCTGCCAGTGGTTTGCCGACTGAATGTACGCAGGGAATAAATTCTCCGTTTTCACCCAGAATTTCAAGAACCCCGGTGCTGACCCTGGTCATGATATGCATGTTGATTACAACATAGGCAGAATCAGTGATCTCTATTCCGATTTTCGCAATGTCTGAACCCAACGGACCCATGGAGAATGGGATAACATATAGAGTGCGCCCTTTCATGCATCCGTCATACAGTTTGAGCATCCGGGCCTTAAGCTCCTCGGGATCAATCCAGTTGTTTGTCGGTCCCGCGTCAGCCTCGTCTACTGATGCAATAAAGGTGTTATTTTCAACCCTGGCCACATCAGAGGGATCTGAACGAAACAGGACACTGTTTGGCCTCTTTTCTTCATCCAGCCTGGTGGCCACCCCGGATTCAATCGTCTTCTCCATTAATCGTGTATATTCTTCCGTGCTTCCATCACACCAGTAGACACCTTCCGGTTTGCATATTCCGGCCCATTCTTCGACCCATTCGATGAGTTTCTTGTTTTTAGCCGGAGTTGAATTGAAATACTTAATGCTCATTGAGAGTCCTCCATTAATTTTTGTTTTTGCAGTGTTTCCTGTACCAGCTTGTGCTGATACTGTTTTGGAGGGCTAAAATCCTGGATTTAGAACTGTTAAAGCCCGGTTTGCGAATTTTTTTCCAGATTCAGGAAATGATAATACCTTATCTTGAATATAAATCAATATTCACAGGAAGAATTATAATTTTTTCCGGATGTAACTTTCTTCAGAAACCTGAAATGTAAATCCAGGATTTTTCGGAATTTGTTTTAAAACAGGTAGGCCGCGGCCAGTCCCAGGAGTCCGGTGAATGAAACATAATAGACGGTCGGGATGATTGTTTTCCTTAAAGTTGTGCCTTCCTGTCCGAGAACGCCTACTGTTGCCGAGGCTGCAACAACATTATGTATGGCTATCATATTTCCGGCTGCCGCGCCTACTGCCTGCAGGGCTACCACAATCGGACCTGAAATCAGTAGCCTCTCGGCTACGCTATGCTGGAACAGGCTGAACATCAGGTTTGAAACTGTATTGCTGCCCGCTATGAAAGCTCCCAGTGCACCAATTGTAGGCGCGAACATGGGCCAGACGTTTCCGACATTATCAGCTACCCAGGTTGCCATGGCCACGGGCATGCTGGGAAGCCCCAGCATGTTAACACCGGAATCCATGTAAATTCGTACCATGGGAACAGTGAAAATAAGCACAAACCCGGCACTGAAAGTCATCCTGAATGACTCTGATAAAGCAGCTCCCAGATCACTGGCCTTCATTCGATGCATGAAAAATGTCAAAAGGACAACAAAAACCAATATGGTGCCAGGCAGATAAAGAGGAGTTGAAGATGGAGAAATCCCCGTGCCCAGAACATCTGTCCATTTAATAGAAACCATTTTCAGAACATCCCCGACCGGCAGCTGAGGCAAACGAGTCAGGACCAGCACCAGGGCGACAAGAAAATAGGGTGTCCATGCCAGCCATGTTGGGATGTTCCTGACTTTTTCATTGTTATAGTCAATTTTGATTTTTCCCTGCCAGTTGTCCTCCCATTTGCTGACTTCATCAAAATCCCAGGTGTCGGATGGCAGTAGCAATTTTTTTCTGGCAGCTGTTGTGACCAGGGCGAGGCCGATTAGAGAACCGAGAAGGGAAGGGAATTCAGGACCGAGAAAGACACCGGTTAAAACATAGGGGACTGTAAAAGCCAGTCCACTGAAGAGTGCGAATGGCAAAATTGATAAACCCTCCGTCCAAGTTCTCTTTTTCCCAAAGAATCTGGTAAGCATTACGATCATCAGTACGGGCATAAGTGTGCCGACAATGCCGTGGAAAATGGCGGAATAAACAGCGATGGTGTTTATGTACTGGTCAAAACTCAACCCGGAAGCAGCCAGTTGCTCCAGCAGTTCGGGATTTTCCAGACCTCCCTTAACCCCGATCAGGATCGGAGTTCCGCAGGCACCAAAGGTTACTGCCGTGCTTTGTATCATCATTCCTATCATCACGGCCGCCATTGCAGGAAAACCGAGAGCTACAAGCAACGGGGCGGATATGGCGG
>Ga0255389_1042_pt1 | contig 13659 bp, 14 predicted proteins | sample ANMaggSeSYBR01E4_FD_182113 | JGI IMG/M metagenome (GOLD analysis project Ga0255389, IMG submission 182113) | Sediment cell enrichment communities from methane seep in Santa Monica Basin, California, United Staets - ANME aggregate JGI... | ecosystem: Environmental > Aquatic > Marine > Cold seeps >...
ACTGGTATAGACTTTTATTAATTAAATCTTCTAAGAGAATACCTGGGCTCGGCTGGTACTCTAACCCGCATTTCTCGCGGGCTTTCGTAGCACGCCTGGGGCTTACAGGGGACAGTGTTCTGCTGTTAACTGGGGGCTGCAGGGGACGGCTACAGGGGACAGTGTTTAGTTCCACCTCTACGCCTGTTACGCGGTTATTCCCTGATATTCCACAAAAAAGCTACAGGGGACAGTGTTCTGCTGTTAACTGGGGCTGCAGGGAACGGCTACAGGGGACAGTGTTTAGTTCCACCTCTACGCCTGTTACGCGGTTATTCCCTGATATTCCACAAAAAAGCAGACTGCCAAGTCTCTGAGGCAGGAGTCGTGATTAACCTTTCGCAGTACGATTCTGACTGAATAAAAAAACGAACCTTAAGTCTGCCCTGTTTTGTTGATCAACCCACTGAGTTTTCATCTTCAACCTCACAGGAGAGGCATCGACACTATAAAACAGATGTACAGAGTTTACTCCCGTGATAACAGATCAACACGTGACCGGACCTCTACGACTGAAACCGATTTTCAATAACCACTTCTGACAGAGGCAGTTGGCCGCCCCGGGGATTGGCCTCGCCTACTGCTCTGCCCACTGCCACAAACATCGCTATTACATGATCATCCGGCAGGTTAATCAGTTTACCCACAGCATCGAAGTCGAATCCATCCATGGGGCAGGAGTCGTAACCCATGGATTTAGCAGCCAGCATTATCGTCTGGGCAGCAATTCCACAGGAACGCATGGCTTCATCTCTCTGGACTTCCTCACGTCCTCTGTAATACTGGTCTATGGCGGGCAGAAGAAAATCCTGGGCCTCTTTGGGCGCGTTTCTCCAGTACCTCTCCGGGGATTTCTCCCAGCTCTTTAAATCCGCGCACAAAATTATCAGGAGAGAGGCCTCCTCTACCTGGGCCTGATTCCAGGCAACCTCCCTGATCTTTTTCCGAAGTTCGGGATCCTGTGCCAGGACAAAACGCCAATTCTGGATATTGAAAGCCGTCGGGGCCATTACTGCCGTTGACAGCAGTCTGTTAATGTCAGTTTCCGTCATTTCATAATCCGGATCGTAGTGTTTTACCGCCCTTCGGGCGTCAATCGCTGTTAATGTGTTCATAAATAACTCCTTCCCGTAGATTGTCTCATGCGCCAACGGCTGAAGATAGTTTTACCCACGGAGGCTTAACCATCCAGCTCAATATGTGGTTCCTGTCATTCTTCATGCCTCATCAACACTTATGCTCCGGAAAAACCAGATCGCATCACTGAACCAGGGACATTGTTTTTTTCGTCAATCAATTCATCCTTCAAATTGCTGATAATACATCCTTCGAAAGGCTCCAGCTCAATATAATGACGATAGGATATGCAGTTGATTCCACCCGCCAAAGCTGCTGTTCGAAAACCAGAATACTCTCAGCTAAGCTGCTCCGAAAGTTTCGTATATACCAACAATGATCATAAGGTCTGCGCCTGCGTGAAAAAGCACCGCACCCCACAGAGCTTTGGTTTTCTGAATAATGTAACCCCAGGCTAGAGACAACCCAAAAAGAACTGCCAGGAATACTGCAATATCAGGCGTGTATTCAACAGGGGCGTGAACCAGGGTGAAAAACAAGGCAATACAGAGATTAGCCCCATGCCTGCCCAGCAGACCTTCAAAAGGAGACAGCAGCAAACCCCGAAAATGGAATTCCTCCATGAAACCATTTGCCAAAACAAAAATCAGAGTCCAGGGAGCCAGTGCCAGTATTTGCTTACCCTCAATGCCCTTGTCAGCAGCCTGCAGCAGAAACAGTACCGCAAAAACAGCAAATGCGACAAATCCCACAATCAGCCATGCCCGCAACCTGCCCCGGCGAAGAAACAAGTCATTATTAGTCATCCCCCCTATTCTTGCTACGAGCAGGGCCGGGACTACTATCAGGACTGACTCAGTAAGCTTGGTCCAGGCTATTCCCTGAAGCGAGCTGGTCGTCACTCCCAAAAAGCCGAGAAAAGTGTCACTGATCAGCCAGCTCACCAGAAAACCGCAGGAGGCGGCAAAAAAAGCAAGGGAGACACTCCGCCATTGCCGCAATGATTCAACACGGCCGCAGAGACAGGTAAAAAGAAGGAAAAAGAGAGGCAAAGCCGTCTTTATTATGGTCCGGGCCCATGGAGGAATGGCCGTCCAGTATCCACCAACAAAATAGACAAGTATGCCTGCAGAAAACAAAATCAGGAAAAACCCTGTCCTCTTCATACTTAATCACTCCTGAACAAATATTATCATTAATCCGGCAGCATTAAATCCTCAAGGATTATTGGGGCAGTACCCGGGACTCTGCTCTTTACGGTATTGTATACAGGCCCTATCTATTTATTACAAATTGCGCATTATTCCCTGAAATCTTCAATAATCCGCCTCAGCCGGTTAACTGGTTCTTTTACCCAGCATATTGCACGGAGGCAATGAAGAAAAATTCCAATTTGTTATACCTCACCAGCCAGATCCTTCCAGGCTGAATTCAATCCGGCCTGCACCTTTATCTCCATTAAAAACAGCTGCCTGTAAAAACTACCGCAAGCTGAAAGGAGGATATTCATCCGTTGCAAGTAGAAAGGCATAGGCAAATACCCTTATGGACCAGCGCAGGGTTCCAATCACAAATTCAAAAATTACCCTTGGATAATTCCCTGTGACAAGAATAATGAACCAGGCGGCAATCGTGCAGAAAGTTACTCCTATCATTAAGAAAGACAAAACAATAACATGCGGGATCACCAGGAACCATTTCACAAGAGGCATCCACCTGCTAAGCTCCATTTTTACATCAGGGTAAGGAATTTCGATATGTACTGACTGCTCGGAATCTGTTGATGGATACTCGTCACGCAACAGCAGGAGATAGGCGCTCACCCGGATGGAAAATCGCGTCAATGCCAGATTCCAGTCAAACCACCATTTCGGGTATTTTTGCCTGAAAAAAATCATTAACAGGGCAGGTAAAAACACAAACCCTATCGTATAAACACGTTCGACACCTCCTGCTGCCTCTGGACCTTCATGACTGGAAGAAGTAAGCAGGGACAGGATTACAAGAATAGGAACAGCCAGGATAAGCCTGAATAATACTTGTATCCTGTCTGATTCTTCTGAATAATCAATACTCAAAGACACGGGATATTTTTCCATTTTTTGTTCTCCTTTTCCTGAAAAATTCGAAGGCATCCACCTAAAAAAGTGCCAATTCTTCTGATGACGGAATTCCCTTCCAAAATAATCTGACAATGATAACCTGCTGTCAATAAATATCTTCCGCTGTCAAAACAGACGAGTTCCGAATCTCAGTATACAGGGGACAGTGATTAGTAAAATTCTTAAAGGTGCATGAACAGGATGATCCAGATTATCACTGTCCCCTGGGGAATCGACACCTGATCAGGTAATTTTAATTTACTCATTTCCTTTTCTCCCTAAGATGTAGAATACAACTTAGCCCGGTGCTAAATTGATCCTGTCTGCAATAAGCATCCAGTGCGCTGGATACACAGCGAACTACGATTCAGCAGTTGGCCCCGAGCACTGAATGGGCTGGATTGGCGGGAAATGTAAAGCGATGTACTGCGGCTTGCTGAACGGATGGCCGCAGTTCAACCCATGTTAGAAGCAGCAAAAACGGATAAGGTCTATGAAAAAGGCAATCATTATTGGAGCAACATCAGGAATAGGGCGAGAGTTAGCGAAGGTTCTTTCTGCTGATGGATATATCGTTGGCATTACGGGGAGACGATTGCATCTGCTTGAACAATTGAAAGATGAACTTTCCAATCAAGCTTCAATAAAAAGAATGGATATTTCCCAAAAGAGCGCTGTAGATGATTTGCAAAAGCTTATAAATGAGATGCAGGGAATAGATTTGGCTGTCATCAGCGCGGGGACTGGCTCAATTGACCTGGAACTCCCATGGAAAAAAGAAAAAGAAACCATCAAAACGAATGTGCTGGGTTTTGCGGCTGTGGCTAATGTGGCTTTTCATCACTTTCAGCAAAAAGGCTCAGGTCATCTGGTTGGAATTTCTTCCATTGCCGGCATTCGCGGTGGCGGAGGCGCCCCCGCATATAGCGCGTCAAAAGCATTCGTATCAAATTACCTGCAGGGCCTTCGCTATATCATAGAAAAAGGAAAACATAACATTGTGGTCACGGATATTCAGCCCGGTTTTGTTGATACCGCCATGGCTCAGGGTGAAGGTGTGTTCTGGTCTGCCTCACCCCAGAAAGCAGCGGCTCAAATATGCAAGGCAATCAAGAAAAAAAAGAAACATGCCTATATTACAAAACGCTGGCGGTTAATCGCCTGGGCGCTGAAAGTGATGCCGAATGGTTTTTACAATAAGCTGTAAACCTTCTACCGTAAGCATCCAGCGGACAGCCCCCGCACCGCTTCGCTTTGCGGCTGCTTGCCGCTGATGGGAGGGGCGCATTTATCAGACTGTTTTCAAAAGAGAACTAAAACTACCCAATTGAAGCCTTAACGGTCCACTGGGTTCTGGTCATAAATCTCCAGTTCCGGAATAACTTCAATACAGCAGGCTTAATGTCCTCTTCCTCAAAATAGGACCATTCATCGGTTACCTTTAGGCCGCTTCCATAAGACTCAACCTCAGTGGCATTCCTTAGACCGGATTCATAGGAAGCTCCGGCCCCAAACCCCAGGGATCTTTCCATCTTCGCATCCACCATTTTCTTCCAGATGCCTTTGGTATACCTTTCACTCACTACTTCAAAAACAATAAAAGACCGGCTGAAAAAACGGGAAATCCGGTCGAAAAGTTTTATAACCTCCGGTTTAGGGAGATACATTAATAATCCTTCAGCCAGAAAAAGTATCTTTCGATCCTGGATCCGCTGCACCTCCATCATCCACTTCTTATCAAGGACGGAGCAGCCGATCATCCTGTAGGTGGCAGCATCACCCAGCAATTCTTTTTTGACTCCGATTAAGGGAGGCAGGTCTACCTCGATATACCGCCAGGCATTGCCTGATAACCGCCAGAACCTGGTATCAAATCCGCAGCCAAGACTGACAACCAGGCCTTCCGGATTATGCTGGAGGAATTCTTCAGTGTAAGAATCATATTTCCGGGACCGCAGCGAGATATGATTGATGACACTGCCCGGCATTTTCCTGTCCAGTATCCTCTTCCTGGTTTCTGCGGGCAGGCAGGTCTCCAGTTTTTCCAGGAGTTCTATTCCCTTTTCATCCCTGATTAACGGATTTTTCTCCCGTGCCCCTTCTGCCCTTGCCTTCAAGGTAACCAATGCTGTTTCGGATACGTGACTCAGGACATCCATATAACCAAATCCTCCGGGAAACTGTTATTTCCAAACCGTACTGCATTTTACCGGAGCAGGGGGAAAAAGCAAGTAGGGGGCGGTGGTGAACTCTTCAAAAAAGGAATGAGAACAGTATTAACTTTTCCAGAAACCATACAGCCAGGAAAAGGCTGAAACATACTGTACTTTAACAGATTACAGAACTGTGCCCTATTGTATGGACATCATAGCTGCGAAATAAAAATTGATTAGCCAGTTTAATTGCTTACTTACTCACGCCGCTAAGCTAACACCAAATACGGGTAAGGCGTCGAGCCTCTCCGAGAATCAAAAAGTCCGGCATACATTCTGACTAATAGTCCTCATTTTTTCAGGTTTTCTGAATCCAGAAAATCATCAAATAACTGTAACGTCATGAAAAATTGCAACTTAACTTTCTGGAACGAAAATTGTAACACAATATCAACATGGAGTACTCGTACACTTAAACCGGCCGCTTAAAAACGGCCACTTAAAGGAAAGGAGCAAAAAATGACAAGAAAAATCGTAGCGTTGTGTTTACTGATTCTTATACCAGTAACACTTAACTGCATGGCAGCATCCGACATTACGTCTGCTTGGGCTCATGTAATGGGAAAAGGAAGAATGGGAACTAATTGGGTAACGGCATTCGAGGTCGCAGCATTTATTGCATGTGCGACAATTCCAGGTGTGGGCTTACTTGCCTGCGGTTTAGCTACTATAGCGTAGCGAAATAGAAAGTCCTCTAATAATATGAATTGGCTATCAGATTATATTTTTAACCCCGTAGTTTTTTTTGATCAGACAAAAAATAGGGCTCTGAATTTAATATTGGTTTTAGGGGGCTTTCTCACATGCGTAGTTCTTCACACAACTGGTTACCTAATTCTTACAACGAAAAATGTCGCATCATTCAATCAGGCTCTGGAAGGCTTAGACACTACGTTTAAAATCAACGAAATAACAGCCTACGGAATCTCCATTTTCAGCTCGTTCAACTTCTGGTTAATTTGGGTATTAGGGATACTCTATTTTATTTGCATAGATATACTATATAGAGACGGTAAAAATCATATCCTTTTTGCAAAAATGTCAGGACTCTCTTTCTATTGTATGATACCTTATCTCACGCTAGTTCTATTTTCCTCCATCCTATACAGGCCTGAAATGCTTCCTGCTCCTATGGATAGTTCCTACCAAACCCTTTCAAACTGGGCTTTTGAAGCATCACAACAAATCGGGAATAGGAAATTTTATACACTCGTGGGTAATTTTGAATATTTTTTTGATATCTGGCTTATCACGCTATTATCAGCCTCCTATAAATCCTTTTCAAAGCAATCTTATCTATTTTGTTGCACTTGTGGATCTATATTCATAGCGATGATTATATGGCTTAACTCAATTATATAAATGTTAACTAAAATCTTTTTCATAAATCTTTTATGCATGATTATACTTATATCTCTGGGAATAATCTTGAGTTATATCTTTAGTCCATTATCAGTTAATAATCAATATGATAATCTGATCTCTGACACACCGTTGGAAAATTTCAAAACAATCTATAAAAATAATATTTTCCTGCTGCTCAACATGCTACTGGGTACTATTACATTTGGCGCGTACTCATATTTGTTGTTGTGCTGGAATAGTTTCTATCTAGGAACTGGAATAATCTCGTTATACCAACTGATCGAATGTAACCATTTCTCCTTATATTTTTATATAATTTTAGAATTTACTTCTCTTTGCCTAATTGCCACAGCCGCAGAAAATCTAGGTATTAATCTATTTTGGTATATTCTGAAATGCCGAAAACCTGAGGGCATCCGGAAGACCCTCATTTTAGCATCCTGTTCCCTTCCCCTAATTACTCTAGCAGGCATGCTGGAAACTTACTATATGTACATTTCATGACATGTTAAATTTCTTAAGGCCATCTAGATATCATGGCATAATATTAATATTATTTTTCATGACGGTTGCGGCTACATTTATCTTACTCAGACACGGAATAAGAGAATATCGCAGCTCCATGCTGATTTCTGATATTGAAATATCAGATTCGATTCCAAATCTCAGCCTTACCAACACTTCAGGAGAACAATTAAGACTGAAGAATCTTATATCGACTCATCATTCAACATGGATTTACTTTTTCAGTCCCAACTGCAAAGCCTGCGGGGTACTTGAGGATCAGGTAGTATCGAGAGTCTCAGAAAACCTGATTCACGTATCCTTCGCTCCAGTCTCGTTCCTTTCTGCTTATAAGAAAAAAACTGAAATTATTGCCCCTCTCTTTTCTTTACATTCCAAATATGCGAGATTAATTGGAGTTTCAACTGTGCCCTTTCTAATTAGGGTAGATCGAAATGGTAATATTATCGAGAGAGAATCTAACTACAAACTAGTTTCAAAAAGGCTCATTGAAATCTCAGAATTTGGTAAACATAGTTTTTATAATTGCACGGAACTCAAATGAATTGTTTGATTTTAAGGAATAGAAATTACTCCACTATATTAACTCTAATTTTAAAAGAGCTAAGGATCTCTCCCTACATAAATTTGTTGATTTTAGCAGTTCCAACCATATTTATAGCTAGTGGATTTCTGTTAAGTGTTGAATATTTTGAAGGTTTTGAGGTGCGCGATTGTACATATCTCATCACTAGAATTGGCATATTTATTCCTTTATTTTTTGGGGAATTCATTATAGCAAGAGAATATAAAAAAGGGACATATGTCCTGATGAGATCTATGCCTATTTCCGACGAAATTTTGTACTTTAGCAAGAACTCTTTCGGATTTTTCATTCTTTTTGTATCTGAAATTCCTGGTTTTATTCTTCTCTATTTATATTTCGATAATGTGCCGGTTTTCCTCTACCCCCTGATAATAGTCTGCCTTTTATTATTCACAACAACCCTCACGCTGTTGCTTACTCTCAAGTTTGGGTTAAGAGTTACTTTTTTAATGATTAATATTACAATAGAAATCTCAATCTACCTATGGAAAGAATTTGAAGATCTCTATCCTGAATCTGCGAATTACGTTTCTCAAAGCGACTTATTGTACATTCTCGCTTCCGTTCTTTTGCTAATTGGAACCTACATTTTCTACAGGCTGGGGGTACGGCATTTCCTGATGCGTGACACCCGGGAACTGATAGCTTAAAATTTTATATAATTCAAAATGATGAGGCACCTATGACTACGTCTGATTTAACCGTTGCTGGCGTTATAAAGAAATACCAAAATTTTCAACTGGGCCCAATCGACATAGCACTGTCACCTGGATCCGCAACTGGTTTACTCGGGGCAAACGGAGCTGGCAAAACTACTCTGCTCAACTGCCTCGCCGGACAAATGGCCCCTGATGAAGGAAAAATTCATTGGGGAGATCAAAAAATTTCGCTGCGGAACTGGAAAATCAGGGAGCACCTGGGATTCGTTACTGAATATCCTTCCCTGTACGAAACCGTCTCGGCCCAGGATCACCTTTCATTTGCATCCCACATATTCCAGAACTGGGATGCCGGATTCGCCGCCAAATGGCTCAAAAAATTTGACCTGCCGCCTAAACAGAAAGTTAAGGAATACTCCAAGGGCATGAAGGTTAAGCTTTCCATACTTATCGCCATATCCCACCGGGCGGATCTCCTGCTTTTAGATGAACCTACTTCCGGACTGGATCCAGACACCAGGTTTGAAATGCAGGGGCATTTCCGGGATCTGGTTTCCACCAGGGAAGTATGTATACTTTTGTCCTCTCACCTGTTCGAGGATATTGAAAACGCAACCAGAGACGTAAAGATAATCAGCAAGGGGAAGATGAAGCATGAATTCTCCCTGGAAGACCTGAAAGACTATGTTTATATTGAGTTAGACCCGCCTGAAGATCATGTGGAACCGGCTTCGCCTCCTACCTCTCCTGCATTTACATGGAAGAAAGGCCCCAGCGAATGTCAATTATTGAGAAAAGAAGAATTTGAACGCATCAAAGACGCGCTTGATTTTTCCTGCAGCAGGATGGCCCGCCTGGAAGACATATATTTCGGCAGCCAGAGGACAAGTGACTCAGATGCTCCGGATATTAAGCCAAACTTTTTCCGTCATAATTAAGGAGGTTGTTATGCCAGCAATTCTCAAAATTTTCATAATGGTGGCAAAGGATATCCGCCTTAAAATAGTTAACCTTGTATTCATCTGGACCGCTCTGGTTGCCGGTTCAATCATCCTCAGCTTCATATCCCACAAATCCGGGCCGGTACCCCTCTTTATCTTCCCGATACTGACGTCTTCTTTCCTCTGTCTTTTTTATATGGAATGGCTGATATCCAGCGAAAAAGAGGGGGGAACGTTCCTATGGCTTCGGACTCTGCCGTTGTCAGACAGGTCGATAGTCAGTTCAAAAATTATTACCTTGGCTCTACTCCTGGCAATTCATCCCCTGGCTGTCCTGCCCTCCGCATTGGTCAATCCGGTTAACCTGCTGGTTTTATTAGTCACCGGAATTATCGCGATCAGCCTGTTTTGCAGCTGCATATGGGGAATGCTGGTTTTCCTGGTCCTGAAAGGAGCCAATAAATACGTAGTGCCCTTATTTGTTATCCTTCTCCTGAGCCTGTTTGCCTTAGTATTGATGCAGAAATTCTCCTGGATGCCTGATTTCCTGATGACACTCCCTGCCCAGGTTCCTTCTGTAATCCTGATCGCACCGATTTCAGCTTTGTTCGGGTGGTGGTTGACCTGTAAGTATTTTGAATCCCGCGATTCTTCCCAATTAGTTGATTGATCAACGAGGTTATATTTTATTCTCTCTCTCTTGAACACCCCTCTGTCACTCTCCAGGGGACAGTGTTCTTTTTGATCATTCCGCGAAGTGTGGACCAGTGTAATAATCCGTACTCTTTACCATACCGGGCACCCAACCACAGACAGCGACTTCCTCGTTCTTATCCGAACTTGCCGTGTCATTGGTTAACACAGGAGGAAATATCAAGGTCCCCATCCCGCATTTATGCTCACTGCTTCTTCCTGATCACCAACTGCTTCTCTTCCCCCGCTCCTATGGTCAACTCAATCCCTTCCCGAAGCTGTTTCCCTGTATACAAATTAAGGGTTTCGCCCGAATTCAAATCCACGGAATACCGGTCACCTGCACTCACTGTAAACCACTCCGGAAACTGGTTGATTCTTGGCCAGTCAATGGGAAGTTTCAGAATGGTTTTGTGCCGGGGCTGATCAAAAATCAGCTTCCCGCTCCAATCCTTTTCAGCTTTGATGTAAAGGTATAGTTCCTGATCTTTTTCCACCGCGCCGAGGATCACATCTTCCCTCCAGGGCCGAATACTTGTTCCCTGGGTTTTCCACAAGGCGTACATAATGCTGGTGCGGGCAAAATTTCCGTCACCATGCCAGCCTTCAATCACACCATCTTCCTGCTGTTTCGACCACATGACCTTTATTTCACTGTCTATCCAGCGTGCAGCTGATTCAACCGGTTCCCGGTTATAAAGATTGAGGGCACTCTCAATGGAATCAGCGTAACCATCCGAGCTCTCCCCTTCCCATTTATAATTCCGGTAATTATCATTAACAGTCGAAAGGGCTTTCAGGGTGGCGGCAAGATATGCTTCCTTTTTATCAATCAGGTAAACGGTATAAAAACCGTTGAGTGTATATCCCCAGGTATCAGCAATGCGAGCCCTTATCAGAGTTCCCGCCACAGGATCTATGATGTCGTAAAACAGTCCATGTTCGTTTCTTCCCACTTCGAGGATTCGGTCCAGCATCATGTGAACAGGCTCTTGATATTCTTTTTTTCTGGCCGGCATGGCAAAATTCACAACGGCGTATAGTTCGCAGAGCCCTGAAACTATTTCACAGCCATGGTCTCTCAGCCTCAGTTGCGTGAGATCTCTTGTTGGATGAAACTTATCCAGCAGGTAGTAATCCCCCAGCCGCACCGCCCATTCCAGGTATTTGCTGTCTCCCGTCATCCAGTAAACACGGGAAAGGACCTGCAGCATTTCTCCGTTCACCTCAACATTATTCGAGACAATATTTCCATACGGGGTTTCAACAGGCGCCAGGCTCCACATATCGTCAAGAATGGAAATCATCCGGGCGGACCAGGGACTGGAACCAATCCATTCGGTCAGCGGAAGCAGTCCGTCCTTGATGTATTCAGAAGATCCGAAGATGATTGATCCAAGATTCGGTTCTTCGGTTTGAAAATCCCTTTTGGAAAAATCATAGGTATCGGGAAGGCTGTTAATCCTGGAAGTAAGCCTGATCTCTGTTTCCAGCATCTCTCTCATTTTCCCCTCAAATAGGGCCCGATCCGTGAATGATGTTGTTAAGACCATAAAGGGATAATTATCCGCGGCAGAATCCTTGGCATTCCAGAACTGGTCCTTGGTATTTCTCGGAATCAGGCCGGTTTCAGGATCGGCCAGGTTCAGCCATCCATGAACATAATCATCGCAACGCTGAAAACTTTCATTCGCTGCTACTCCATTCATTCCGGCCTTCTGGAAGAGATTGCTCTTAACATCGAAAGTACAGCAAAAGGAAATAAAAACGATAATAATCAGTAAGGGAATTATCCAGTTTCGTCCATTCATTGTGAAGGTGCTCCTCTCTGAGCGGGAACAAAGACCTGTCTGAAGCATAAATTCAGACACCCTTTATCATTTACTTATTGGGGACAGTGTCTTTTAAATTTCAGTGCGCACTGTCCCATACAAAACACTGTCCCTTACTGACATAGCTTGTGCCATACTCCTGAACATCACCCTGTCTACATAATCCACGGATCTTCCCCCTCTGCCGATGGAGCTTCGTTTTTTCTTTCAGATTCGTCCGGCAGCGAGTCTTCAGCGATGTAGGGTACTCTTTCTTCTCTCGCCATCAACTGCTCCTTATGCCTGAAGTAATAAATCAACCCGGCGGTTAGCCCTATAGAAAATCCAATCATGTGGCTGCTGTAGCTGACTTGCGGACTAACCGCGGAGGGAATCAGAAGAATCAAACTGATTCCAAACACATGCATAATTCTCCTGCCGACTGACCTGCTTCGTTCTATGCAGATATAGCAGGTGAACCAGAATCCCGCCATCAAATAAACAGTTCCTGAGGCTCCAAGAAGGCTTACTCCAAGTGGATAGGTCAGCAACGTGAGGTATATAACCAGACTCCCCAGCAGTGCTGTCAGAACCGGAAATACCCAGAAACCAAAATAACCAAACAAGAGGTAGCTGAAAAAAAGAAAAAAAACAGAATTGGATATTAAATGTTTCAGGTCGGCGTGAAGCAACTGGGACGTAAATAACCTGATGTATTCCCCGCCATTAAAAATTGCGGCTGAATCACCTTTAAAATCGGCCATGATCTTGCCTCCATCCTGCCATGCATAGAGGGAGGCTACGAACATCAGAAGCACCCCGATAACTGCCACAAGGAGACTGTTTTCTCTGGGCCGCCTGGATATGTGAGTCCTGACTATCCGGTAATCACGCTTATTTTCCACCACTTCCTCCTTTTTAGCACATTGCACAAAAATATCAAAGACTCAGTGAGGCCATCAAAAAAACGTTAGTGCTCCCGACACCCTCTATGCTCTCTTATTTTTACTGGGGACAGTGTTCTTTTGCTGTTCTGGTTTGAGGGACCTTCCAAAGGAGACCGGTACTGGCGAAACTGGCATAGTGGAGGGACAATTCAACAGTTGCATCCACCTTGCAGTTATTTCCCTGGCAGATCCGTTCTGTCAGCCTCTAAATCATGGAGATGCAGACCTCTCAGAGTGTGCAGAACCTTATAAAAACAGGCTGCCCAACTGATAAACCGTCGTTGTCAGTATCCAGGCAAGTAAAGTCAGGCTGAATAACTGGAATATGGCAAAGAGCCAGGAACCACTCTCCCGTTTCGTTACAGCTACTGTAGCTACGCAAGGAAAAGCAATAAGGCAGAAAAGCATTATGCAGTAAGCCTGCAGCGGCGAATAGACCGCCTGCAATTTTTCCCGGAGAGAATCATCGTCGGCATTTCCCTGGTCACCCAATGAATAAATGACCCCCAACTGGGCGACAAAAATCTCCTTTGCGACAACCGCTCCGGCCAATGCAGTAGAAACCTTCCAGTCAAATCCGCAGGGGGCCATAAAAAATTCCATTCCATGCCCAATCTTTCCCAGCAGCGAATTCTCCAGCGCAGCCTGACTCTCACTCAGATTGACTTGCCTCAGCTGTTCCATCTTAACTTCATCATCCA
>Ga0255389_1047_pt1 | contig 13374 bp, 10 predicted proteins | sample ANMaggSeSYBR01E4_FD_182113 | JGI IMG/M metagenome (GOLD analysis project Ga0255389, IMG submission 182113) | Sediment cell enrichment communities from methane seep in Santa Monica Basin, California, United Staets - ANME aggregate JGI... | ecosystem: Environmental > Aquatic > Marine > Cold seeps >...
TGCAGTGCCTGCCCTCATGCAGCAAGAACCTGGCTGTGTCTGATTACATGAGAGCCTACATGTATAACTACGGCTACTCCAACATGGAAAAGGCGCACACCCTCCTCAGCGAACTGGATGATGGGATCAACCCCTGCGGTGACTGCACGGATTGCACGGTTAGCTGTACGATGAATTTCAACGTAAAAAATAAAATAGCCGATGTCTCCAGGCTCATGAACCTGCCCGGAGACCTTCTGGCCTGATCCGACTGACCCGGACCCCGGGAAGGACGTACCATTATCCTCCTTCCCGGATAACTTTCTGGCTACAGCCGGAGCCAAAGGTACCGTGAAGCGCTGAGGTATATTAATAAGACAACCACCGAGGACAAGCGGAAAATCGTCGTTACTCCCGCTCCGTGGAGTTATGATTGAGCCTTGGAAAGGCCCGCTCCCCGGTGAAACCCTCAACCGGGGCGGACTAATAATAAATGGACTCCGTAATGATAAAAAATATGAATAATTCCAAAATTGCTTTGTTTTTTTTAATAATAACGCTCTCATTTTCCGGTCTGATCCTGGCGGAAGTCCACTTCCCTGAAATGGAAGGGTTTACGCAGGATACCGATTATGATGTATACAATTCTGAGACCCTCTGGGAATATATCAACGGGGCTTCAGAAGTATTCCTGTTGTACGAATTTGATGAACTGCGCATCGCTGACTATATCAGGGGCGAAAACAGTATAAATGTGGAAATCTATGTACACGGAACCCCGGAAATGGCTTTCGGAATGTATACAAAGGAACGCCAGCCTACTTACAGCTTTGTTGAAATCGGGGTACAGGGACATAAGTCAGACAGACAGATTTACTTTGTCAAAGGCAATTACTATGTAAAAATGACTACCTCTTCCTCTTCTGAAGAGATCAGGAATGCCCTTATACCCCTGGCTGAAAAGATTGCTGCTTCCCTGGAAGGTCCTTCGGAAATGCCTGGAATTATTAACATGCTTCCCGAAGAAGGACGCAGGATAAATGGAGAAGTTTTCCTGACAGAAAGCGTTATGGGGCATATATTCCTGGAAAATGCCTATAAGGTGAACTACAGCGTGGACGGAAAAAAATTTGACGTGTTTGTTTTCACTAAAGAAAACGCTGAGGAATGCCAGGAGATGATAAGGGCCTACCTGGAATGGGCTGAAATTGACGGCATTGACCCCGCGTCAGAAGAAATCTTCATGGAAGATAAGTACAACGGTCCTGTATTCATCAGGCAAAAGGGAGCAAAACTGGTACTCATCAACGGCCTCCAGAAAGACTCCCTCGGAATCACTGTGAATATCTCAGACGCAATCCTGGGAAAATAAAACCGGACCCGGGTGTTGAAAAAATCCATGACAGGAATCCATCTTTCCGGGCGGAGGGATTCCTGATTTCCCAGACTTTCGATATTATCTATAAGTAATGGCTGACAGAATCTCTTTTCTATTCCTGTTTTTATCTCTGGCTGCAACGGCCCAGGCAATTCTGGCCGTTCCCCCAATGTCCTCTGAGCAGACTGCTGAAGGAATACTTATTTCAGAGAATGGGAAGCCGGTCCTCTTCTATCAGAAAAACCCTAAATCAAAAGACGGACAATACGAAAGATCCAACTACATACACCCCCTGTACAACCTTGATGGTAATGTAATCACCGAAGATTTTCCGGCTGATCACCTCCACCAGAGGGGCATTTTCTGGACCTGGCACCAAATACTGGCTGGGAAAAAACGCCTGGGAGACGGATGGGAATGCAGGGATATTGAATGGGATGTGCTTTCTGCTGAAGCGGCACCTGAAGAAGGGGGTGGAATTGTCCTGAAAACCAGGGTTCACTGGAAATCCCCAAACTGGATCAGTGAGAATGGAGAAATGCTCCCCTTTGTCGAGGAAAAGTCTGTAATAACTGTGTACCCGGCCGAACCGGGCAGCAGGAAAATAGATTTTGAGATCAGTCTCCTGGCCCTGTATGAAAATATATCCATAGGAGGATCAGAAGACGAAAAAGGTTACGGAGGATTCTCCCCGCGTTTTTTCCTGCCTGAAGACGTATCTTTCCTTGGAATTGCAGGCACCGTGACTCCGGAGGTGACAGCTGTTCCTGCGGGCCCGGTTATTGACATTAACGGAACATTTGGTGAAAAGAGCAGCAGCGGAATTGCTGTTATCCAACACCCTTCAAATCCAGGATTTCCCCAGAAATGGATCCTGCGGAATAATAACAGTATGCAGAACCCTGTTTATCCCGGACGAAGCCCGGTCGGGATTTCATCTTCACTGCAGACAACCCTGAGATACCGTTTGGTACTCCATGGCCCGGATAAACCGGATCTTGAGGCCCTGTTCAGTGAATATTCCGCATTAAATTAAAATCAATTCTCAAATAGAAGCATATAATTGTTTAAAAAGTCAGGGAGAACCCACATTATCCTTCTCTCCTTAATCCGCATATTACACGAGCTTGCGTGGCGAGGCGGTGGAGACACTATCCTGACAAGGCTGGCGATAGCTAACGCTAATGAAGCCCCCGCAGTCGTACTCGTACAGTACGTCGGAGTGGCCGACGGAGCTTGACGCAGTCAACATGGATGTATCCGCAGCAGCTGTAATAATTAGGTGAAATATGCGGATAAACCGGTTACACTGATTTTTGCCAGGGGACAAATATGTACAGACCTGAAGATCCGAATTCACTTGAAAAATATTCTTCCGCGGTAACTCTTTCAGATATGGAAATCTTTATTTTCCCGGAGATCATGTATTCCCTTGTATTGGCTAATATCATGTCTCCCATAACCTGGGAGCTCAGGGAAAATCCCTGGTTTTCCAATATTCCAAAAATGAATCCAAACCAGAAAATCCAGAGGGTCAAGCAGTTCATCATGAACAACTTCACCTTCAACCTGGACCTGGACACCTGGGGCCTGACTACCAAGCAGAAGGAGTTGACCAGGTTTGAAGGGTTTGTCGACCTGGATCTCCTGAAACAAAGCAATGCCCTTTTCGGGTATGAAGGGGACAAATACTACTTTGACCTGGATATACGCAGGCATTTCGGACTGGATAGCTACAAGTCAGATATAATTCCCTACTGGAAAACTGAGACCATTGAAGCCATGCGGGCTTTCCGCCATCGTGACGGGTACTCCAGCGGTGCCGGGGAGTGCGTGAGCCTTGCCACTCTCTATGCTGCCGCGCTTCACGTTATCGGAGAGGTCCCCCTGGAAAAAATCTTCCTGATGGCTACACCTCTCCATTCCCAGAATTTTGTATCCATAGGTGACGGAGTACTCACTAATAACCGCAGGATTGTAACCAGGAACATGTGGTTCAACGGCACTGAATTATCAGCCAAAGCCCGACGCGCCCTGGAAAATGAAAAAGTCACCATGGTGGTTAACAACACAGGACATATCCATACTCTTTATGACAGGTATTCAATCAATGAAAAGCATTACGAAGAATTCCGGAAAAATCTCGAAAATTATCTGTCTTCAGGTATTACATACCTGGCTCTGACATCCTTTTTACGGCAGACCCACAGGTTTCAGGTCTGTTTTCAGGTTAAAAACAAGATATATGGTGCTGACCGCTATATTGAGGCTGAAAAAGTCTTTCATTATGAGCATTCCAGCAAATCCAGGATGGGAAACCCTTCAGAAAAAAACCTTCTGGAAGAAATTGATATAGATGATTATTATCCCGCCCCTCTGCCGGGACGGATCGTCCTCAATGAACTGGGAGACACCCTGAAAAATATCACGCAGGAAGTGGATTATAAGACTAACCGGGACCTGGTCAAGGAAAAACTTGCAGGCAGGTGCCCTCATGCCGGGGAGATGCTGGACAACCTCCTGGAATACATAGAGACAGTTCCCAGGCTTCCGAAGACAGGAGGCAGGGAAAAAATTAATTCCGTCCCCCTCCTTCTGCCCACCCCTGAGGGGAGAGAAGCAGTGATTGAATACCTGGAAAGTATCAGGGAAACCAGTGAGACCGCTGATCTGGCGTTTACCGCTTTCAGGGACCTGGAAAGGTCGCCCTGGAAACCATTTATGAAAGCAGCCCTGGAACGTAACCCGGTTTCAAACACCGGCGCATCCGGAATGGAAGGGCCGGAAATCTACGCTCTGCTTCAATCAATGGAAGATGAATCAATTTATGGAGGGAGCCGGATGGCCCAGCCTGACGAAGTCTGGAATTTCAGGAGGGGAAACGGGATGGAAAAGGCCATAACCATGGCTGCTATCCTGAAAAACCGGGACAGGGCTGTCAGCCTGCAGTTAACCAGGGATGATAAAAATGTAAATGTGGGATATGGAGATTCTGTATACAGTTTTCCTTACGGGGGAAGTCTGGTTCCCCCATCAGCAGAGGATATGGAATAGTAACAGAGGTTAGTCCTGCCACCGGCGGCGCCGGATCATTCAGGTTTCCGGTCAGTTTTTAATCAACGCCGCCGTCAGGCGGCAATCCACAGGTCTGGGCCGCCAGGTCGGCGAAGCCTGCAACCTGCAACCTGTGACCTGCAACTATTCGCTGACCGAAGGGAGGCCTGTTTTAGCCCAGGGTGCCCTGCCAAAATATGGAGGGCTGTAAGTCCGACATGAAAACCATTAAATTCTAAAGTTGATTGTCGAACGATCACGATCACGAATACGACAACGCACCCACTTACCAAACCGCCTGCCACCTGTTACCGGTGACCATTCAAGTTTCAGGTCAGTCCCCTTTCACATGAAAAAAATTCGGGAATTTTGCTCTGCTCTTGTGCCGCTTTCGTCAACAAAATCCGCAACAGAGGAAAATCACCCGACAATGCGGGCAAAAATCCAGCTGCCCGCTATAAAGGTTCCCAGGACACTGCCGAGGTTGGAAAAAACTACAACCAGCAGAATCCGGCTGACCGGATTTATCCAAAAGCCTTTTACTGAAATAACGGCTTCCGGTAATTCCTCCAGGTCCCGAACAGTAGGCTTTTTCACGAAGGCCTGAACGAGGCCGCTGACCCAGCCTGCGGCAATCATGGGATTGAGGCTGGTGAGGGGAGCCGCTAACAAGGCACTCAGAATAGTTATGGGATGACCGAAGGCCAGGGCGGCCCCCAGGGCGGAAAGGATTCCGTTGACCAGGAACCATATATAAACCGAACCCAGGGACTCCTCACTCCCCCCCCTGTAGAAGCCCCATACAAACAAGGCTATGATCAATCCAGGAATAATCCATTTTGCGGCTTTACCAACGGGAGAAGCCGGAGGCAATGTCTCAAGCGGCTCAACAGAACGGCTTATCTTGATTTCCGCACTGATACCCGGGGCATGTCCAGCGCCGACAACGGCCACAATGTTTTCGCCAGGGGCTTCCCTTAACTTCTGGGCCATATACTGGTCGCGTTCATCAATCAGGGGAATTTTAACCCGGGGGAACTCGTCCCCGAAAATCTGGAGTATGTCTCCCAGTTTTTCCTGTTCCTTTAACTCTTCAATAGTTTTTTCATCGACCTCATCCACCGCGAAAAGAGAGGCAGTCAGCTGGAACATCATCTTCATCTTATTCCAGAAATCAAGGTTTCTCCATGTCCTCTTCAAGGTCAATTGGATATCACGGTCAATCATGTGGATTTCAGCGCCGTATTTCTTGCCGGCCCTGGCTCCTTCAGCCATCTCGGCACCAGGGGTTACCCCCAGTTTCTTTCCGATGCGGCGCTGAAAAGAACTCATGATCAGGGAACTAAGAAGCAGTGCGGCTTTCCCTTCCCTGATAACCTTGCCGATATTGGTCTTCTTCCACCTCTGCGGATCCGTAAGATTTTTATATCTTTCTGAATCCAGTTCCAGGCATACCGTATCGGGCTTAACCGTTTCGATGGTTTTCCTGACATCCTCCAGGCTCTGCCTCGACACATGAGCTGTACCAACCAGGTATATGGTTTTACCTTCTGCTTCCAGTATCCTGACGCAGGAAGGAAGTTCGGCCTGGATTCCCGTATCCCCGGTGTCATTCAGTTCATTTTCAGTTCTGTCGTTATCTGTCACTTGATTACTTTCTTCAGCTTAAACTATATCAGCCTGTTTCCGGCTTGAAATATCAGCAATTTTTTTTGTCGTCAATCATCACGTCCCATGAGTAGTCAGGAGGGGCCGGAGCTAACCAGGCAACCTATTTCTCACAGGCTGCTAATTGATATCTTCATACCTGACAGGCAAATGTTTTTCCAGCCAACTGTTATAGTCACCGTCGTAGCCGGACTTTCCCTGCCACTCACACACCCGGGCCTGAACCGCCTCTATTTCTTCTGCTGTCAACCCTGCCTTAACGCTTAAAATATTGTCTATAAGGTGCCTTACAACCTGCCTGCCATGGGCCCGGGAAGCCTTTATATTTCCTCTGCCCGTCACCGCGTTACCCAGGGCAAAAACATGCTCCAGTCCCGACAGTTCCCCTGTGTCATGATTTTCAATCCTGAACATCCCGTCTTCGCCGCTCAGGCCGGGGATAAACTCAGGCAGGCTCCCGATGGAAGATACTACAATCGGAGCCCTGTATACTCTTTCAGTTCCCGGCAGGCTCTTCACACGCCCCTCCCCTACCTTTGTGCGCAGGAAGACTACACCGGTTACCCGATTCCCTTCAATCACTACATCCGCCGGGGTCCTAAGGGGTTCAAAATTGAACAGGTATTTTGACTGCATATTATTCAGCAGCTTTACCCTTACCTTTTCAGCCTTTGCCAGCTGTTCAGGGTCCGGATTGTCCGGGATCGGCATCAGGGGCATGTCACAGGCTCTTCTCCGATAGAAAAGGGTGCATCCAGAAAGACCCAGTTCCTCCCATTTCATGCCCAGCTTCTCAAGGATCCCGGGAATGCCTTTCTTCTCCATTGCCACCAGGTCAGCCTCAATGCCTTTCTGCTCTTTCAAAGCCCGGACAGTTGTCTCAAGCATGAAGATCTTCGCAACATCTATGGAAGCCAGCCCGCCGCCAATAATTATGGCTCCGTCGTGGATTTCTTTCTCAGGCCCTTTGTATCCAGGGCTGTGATACTGATTGAACCAGGAAACAAACTCGTTCTGTAATTCGAAACCCCTGCCCACATAATCTTCAATCCCTGAAATCGAAGGCTTGCGGTCACGCCAGGCACCGGTTGCCAGGAGAACAGCACTGACATTCCACTCCAGAATTTTCTGTATTCGAATATCATCGCCCAGCTTTACCCTCGGGACGAATTCAACCAGGGGATTATTCATCACACAATTGATAGCCCGTTCTTCTTTATCGCGCTGTTTGGAATGCCACTTCGGCAGGCCATTTTCAATCTTTCCGTATGGAAGGTCCTCCATATCGAAGACAATGGAATAAATCCCTTCTTCGGCCAGGCAGCGCGCGGCTTCAGATCCAGCTACCGCGCCCCCGAAAATTACAACAACATGAGAATTCCTACCGTTACTGTTTACCATATCTCTGCTCCGTTAAATAACAAACAAAAAAAATCAGTTGAGCCCCCTATTTTACAGTATGGGAAGGATTTATGCGGGGAGGAAAAGCCTGATTCCATCCAGATAAATAAATTCACCGCACAAAAATTTCTGCCTTTTCAGAATGATCCGGGAAATACCAATATTCAATCCTCAACAGGCAGGCATGAAATCCTGGTTAAAGTTACTAATCTTAAAGGATATAAACGATTGCCTGATACTTTCAGCTTAAGAAAAAAAATCACAGAAAAGCCGGGTTTCTCTATCAGAAATAAATAGAATGGCCGGAATCAACTCACTTAATCAAGTTTTTGCATAAGAGATCCCAGAGTATCAGCAGCATTTCCAAGCAACAGAGTTATAGTTTCCGAATCCTGGTACAGGGGATTACCAACACCTGCATAACCCGGGCTGGTGTCCATATTGCAGACTATTACGTGCTCAGCTTCCGTTACGTTCAGGATAGGCATACCGTAGATGGGGGTGCCTTCAGCCGTATTGGCGGCAGGATTAACGATATCGTTGGCTCCAACGATAAGTACAACGTCACAGCTGCTGAATTTCTGGTTCGCATCTTTCATCTGGACAAGCTTATCAAATGGAACTCCTGCTTCAACAAGCAGCAAGCTCATATGACCGGGCATACGACCGGCTACCAGATGAATGCCGAAAAGGACTTCCTTCCCCCGTTGCTGGAGCTTGTCAAAGATGGCCTTGACCTGATGCTGCGCCTGGCCCAGAGCCATCCCGTAACCAGGCACAATAATGATCCGGGATGCCTGTCTGAGAATTCCGGCGGCTAAATCTTCGTTGGAGAGTTGGTTTGACCTCTGTACAGGCTCTGATGTAATCACCTCTTCAGGGGAACTCTCATCTTCCAGGGTAACTTCTTTTTGTGCCGCAGCAACCGAAACCTCCCGGCCCGTCAGTATCTGCATCAGCCGGCGGTTCATCGCCTGACACATAATCTGTGTCAGGAAAAGACCGGCTGAACCGACGATAGCTCCAACCGCAACGAGCAGGGGATTACCAATTGCAAAACCGGCAATGGAAGCTGCCAGACCGGACAGAGAGTTCAGGAGTGAAATCGTGATGGGCATGTCAGCCCCTCCGATACGGATTGACATGATAATGCCAAATATCAATGCTGCTGCCAAGATAACAATCCAGATAACAGCCCCTGGAGCAATCAACGTTTCAGTAACAATCAGTCCAGCTATAATGACCAGCAGGAGTATGCTGAGGCACATGTGCCCCTTCAGGATTACAGGAAGATGAGATATCCGGCGATCCAGCTTGGCCGCTGCCACCATGCTTCCGCTGAAAGTTACCGAGCCGACTGCTAATGCCAGGACAGCAGTAAACCGGGTGGAGCTGCTGAGATTCGCAGGATTGGCTATCATCGTTATAATCGCCACAATTGCTGAAGCTGCGCCGCCAAATCCATTAAGCAGGGCCACGAGTTGAGGCATTTGTGTCATGGCGACCTTCAAAGCAAAGATATATCCTATGGAGGCGCCAATAATCATTGATATCCACAGCAATTCACGAGAAACAATATCATTTACTATCAAAGTAAGAGCAATGCCGCCCAGGATACACAGTGCGCCCAGCAGATTTCCGAACTTGGCCGTCCTGGGTGAACTCATCAACCTGATCCCGAGCAGGATTCCGCATATTAGAAACAAGGTTGTCATATTGAATACGGATGCAATCATACTAACCTCAGCTCCTTTACCCCGTATTTCTCCCAGGCTTGCGTAGCCAAGCGGCGAGAAATGCGGGCTTTTACTTCCCTTTAAACATTTTCAGCATGCGATGAGTCACGAGGAAACCGCCCGCGACATTAATCATGGCCAGTACGATTGCTATAACTCCCAGAAGCTGGCTGTGCAATGAAACCGCTAATGTTGTGGCCACCAGAGCTCCGGCGACGGTTACGCCGGATAACGCGTTCATTCCGGACATCAGAGGGGTGTGCAGTAGACTGGGCACTTTGCTGATTAATTTATATCCGATAATGCTGGCAGCGATGAATATTGCTGCCAAACCTAAAATATTCATTTTCCGATCTCCATTTCCTCAGGCATTCATGGCTTCCAGGGCTCCAGCATGTACAATTTCCCCTTCAAATGTTACTAAAGCCGAGCTGATAATTTCGTCGCTGGTATTCAACTTACCCTTGCTGCTGTCCGCAACAAAAGATGCAAAATTGTAAATGTTATTGGCAAACATCCAGGTTGAACTTTCAGGAAGCATGGAGGGGATATTTTTTGTGCCGTCAATGCTTACTCCATGGGTCGTTATGACTTCTCCGGGTTTTGTACATGAACAGTTCCCGCCCTGGTCAATGGAAACGTCAACAATAACCGAGCCATTTTTCATTGATTTGACCATCTCCTCAGTGATCACAACCGGGGCTAATTTTCCAGGAACCAGGGCGCAGAGAATTATGATATCCACCGAAGATACTATTTCTTTCAGATCCTCTCGTTCCTTTTCCAGCCACTCCGCGGGCAGTCTCCTGGCATAACCGCCAGGGCCGACCGCGACCTCGTCGGGTATATTCAAAGGGACAATTGACGCGGCAAGACTTCGAGCGTGCTCCACCGCTTCCTTCCTAATATCTGCGGCGTAGACCATAGAGCCCAGCCCTTTGGCGGTAGCCAGGGCCTGGAGGCCAGCAACACCCATTCCTATTACAAGCACTTTTGACGGAGGCAGAAATCCAACTGCCGTCTCAACCATTCGCATAAATTTACCTAACCGATTAGATGCCAGTAAAACAGCTTTATAGCCGGCAACCGTACTCATTGAGGTCAAGGCATCCATATCCTGAACCCGGCTGATGCGAGGGAGTGAGTCCAGGCTCAGCGAGGTAACCCCCCGGGCCGCCAGATTACGCACCATCTGATGGTTGGAAGGTGAGGCGGGGTGAATAAACGTAATCAGGTATTGACCGGATCTCATCATATCAATTTCATGTTTGCCCCTGGGTTCAGAATACAGTGGTTCCTTTACCTTGAGTATCATGTCAACCTGAGCAAAAAGCTGTTCAACATCATCAATGATTGAGGCTCCAGCTTCCCTGTAGTCATCGTCAGTAAAATGAGTGCCTGATCCCGCGCCTGTTTCAACCAATACCTCAGCTCCCTCTTCAACCATTTTCCTGGTTGTTTCCGGGGTAGCGGCCACGCGCTTTTCACCACTCATTATCTCTTTGGGTATGCCAATCCTAAATCCTTGAAAAATCATCCCAATTCTCCTGTCTGCTTATTTAATACTTATCAATTATCCTGATAAGAAACGCACTCTTCGGGGCCAGTTTATCTGAGCCCTTAAAATTAGTAAAGAATTTGTGAAAAGATACTTTGATGAAGGTGAAAATGGAAAAATTCATTAGGAAATCTCACCAATAAAACCCTGCTGATAACATTGATTCCAGGTCGGTAATTCAGGGAATCCGGATACTGCAGGAGCTAGCCCGGATTTCTCACCAGCTTGCGTAGCGAGGCGGTGAAGCCGCCGGCCTGACAAGACTTGCGACCAAGGCCCCCGCAGTCGTACTCGTACAGTACGTCGAGGAGGCCGATGGAGCATAACGCAGTCAGGCTGGATGTATTCGCCGCCGCAGTAGTCAGGTGGTGAGAAATGCGGGCTAGCAGCGAGGTGGCGGGGTCTCCAGACTAAATCTCAGCACTCTTCCAGAATCCTGAGGACTCCCTGCCTGCCCTTCTCCTGCATAAGCTGAACCCGCACCCTGGTTGCACCATGGAATCCTTTCAGGTACCCCCCATACATCTTGCGCATCTCCAGGACCCCTGTCTTTTCACCCAGCCAGTCACATTTCATGTTCAGGTGTTCTTTTATTATCTCCAGCCGCTCCTGCCACGAGGGCGGAGGCAGGTGTTCCCCAGTATCCAGAAAATGCCTTACCTCTCTGAAAATCCAGGGGTTTCCCATAGCGCCCCTTCCTATCATTACAGCGTCAACACCTGTCTGCTCAAACATGTCCCTGGCAGCTTCAGGAGTGGTTACGTCGCCATTTCCAATCAACGGAATCCTCAGCCCAGCCTCCTGCTTAAGCTTTTTCAGCCACTCCCACCTGGCCTCGCCTTTGTAACCCTGGGTCCGGGTTCTGGCATGTACAGCCAGGGCGGCTATTCCGCAATCTTCAAGCATCCTGGCGATCTCCAGTATATGTATTGAACTATCATCCCAGCCAAGGCGGGTTTTTACAGTCACGGGCCGGCTGGCAATAGACAGGACGATTTCCGTTATCTGCTTCATCTTTGGAATATCCCTGAGTATTCCGGCTCCCGCACCATGCCTGACAACCTTCTTAACCGGACATCCGAAATTGATATCAATGAAATCAGGCGCGGCCGCCTCCACGACTTCAGCCGCTTTACGTATGTAGTCAGGTCTGCCCCCGAATATCTGTATCGCTACCGGCCTTTCGTCTTCAGAAAAAGCCAGTTTCTGCAGTGAACCGGGTGCTTCATGCACGAGTCCCCCGGCTGAAATGAATTCCGTATATAACAGGTCAGCTCCAAACCTCCTGCACAGCACCCTGAATGGCGGATCACTCACATCCTCCATGGGGGCGAGCACCAGTGGCCTGTTCCTGAATTCAACATCTCCTATTTTCATGGCACGAATAATCCTGATTCTCTGTTTAACCCGGATATAACACGAAATGACTGCTCAGGTTGCTATTTTAACCTTTTATCCCGCGCTGAACCTAAAGAATCATTCCCTGGAAGTATTTCCTGTCAACTTTTCAAAGCTCCGCTGGACAGAGGGAGTATAATCCCGATATTAACCAGAATTTCTCACAGGGGAATCAATGAGCAATCCTGAAAACAAATCGAATAAAGTTTACACACGTACTGGCGACATGGGCCTGACCAGCCTGACCACCGGCGAAAGAGTGCTCAAAAGTGACTCCAGGATTTCCTTGTGCGGAGAGGTCGACGAGCTGAATTCTTTCCTGGGAATGACCGCGTCACTAACTTCATCTCCTGATCTAAAGGATCTTCTCCACCAGGTTCAAAACGAACTTATGGCCATCGCCGGAAAACTGCAAACCCCGTCCAGGGCATCTGTAGAGGAAAGCTGTATAGTTTCCATCGAAAAAAATATCGACTCACTCAGCAGTGAAACAGGAAGTATTCCATACTTCATCCTGCCCGGGGGAGCGCCTGCAGCCGCATCCAGCCATATAGCCAGGACTATCTGCAGAAGAATTGAAAGGAACCTGGTGGCACTGGGAGAAAAAGAGCCCGTTCCCGGCACAATCTACCGGTATTTTAACCGGCTCTCAGATCTGCTCTTCGTCCTGGCCAGGGTACTCAACCACCGGGAAAACGTCCCTGATGTCCGCCGGCAGAAATAACCGGAAGGCCGACGGAGCATAACGCAGTCAGGACGGATGTATACGCAGCCGCAGTAGTCAGTCCCTGAGTAATGAGGGTTAAATAAACCAGCGTGAAATGCCCTCCCCGAACACTTTTCTCCGTGACTGGATATCCAGCCTTTTCCTTTTTGTCTGCTTCCTGTTTCTCCAGAGGAGGCTGAACGCCTCCAGGGAGGATCTTTCTTTAAACAGAATGTAGACCAGAATCCCTGTATCCCTGATGAATATTGAAGGAAAACAAAACATCCAGAGGTTCCAGTCCATATTCTTAGCCCTCATCAGGAACCGGTTTTTTACTGAATGCATGTTAATCAGGGGGGACAGTGAGTTCCTTCTATCCGGCAGGACATGTCGAAGATGCATGGCCCGGGCTGAAGGTTCATATATAGTCTGCCAACCCAGGAGCTGTGCCCTCCATGCAAGATCCGCGTCTTCCCGATAGGCGAAAAAATCCTCA
>Ga0255389_1012_pt1 | contig 13367 bp, 10 predicted proteins | sample ANMaggSeSYBR01E4_FD_182113 | JGI IMG/M metagenome (GOLD analysis project Ga0255389, IMG submission 182113) | Sediment cell enrichment communities from methane seep in Santa Monica Basin, California, United Staets - ANME aggregate JGI... | ecosystem: Environmental > Aquatic > Marine > Cold seeps >...
CGGTTATTATAAAGGTAAAGGACAGTCTAATTAAGACTGTTCTTTCCCCTCCTTCGTTTTTTCTTGGGGATTCTTTTTTATTTTAGTTCTTTGTTCTATGAAGAAAAAACACAAAACGAATGTAACGGTGTGAACATAATATGACAAATATTCTTGATGATTATGCACTTGTGAGTCCCTTAAGGTATCGTAACAACTGGCTTAAGATAGCTATTGTTGGGTTTGGTGTTCTTGTAGGAGTTTCCTCACAGTCTTTCATTCCACCTTTTGCTATAGCATTGTGTATGAGCTTCGCAACGGTTCATTTTGGGAAGACTTCGCTTAAATTTTATCTAACAATCTTGTCTGCACCTGCTGTTTTCGTATTATTAAGTGTTATTATCATAGCCTTCTTCTTTGGTTCAGGTACTGAGATATTTGGCTTTAATATTTTTAGTTATCATCTGGGAGTGAACACAGGCGGTCTTGAAATGGCGTTGTTAGTGTTCTCGAGGACGCTTAGCGGTATGTCTTGTCTGTTCTTCCTTGCACTGACCACACCCATGGTGGAACTATTCTCTGTTCTTAAAGCTACAAAATTGCCTGATTCTTTTATTGAAATATCCATGATGATGTATCGATATATCTTTGTCTTCCTTGAAGTTGCATGGGGTATCAAGTATGCACAGACAGTCAGGCTTGGGTACAAGGACTGGCGAACTTCTCTTACCTCACTTGCAATGCTTTCTACAACACTTTTCATAAGGTCATGGGAACAGGGAGAAAAGATATTCATTTCCATGAGTGCCCGATGTTATGATGGCAAACTTATTTTCTTTGAGGAAAAAAGACCGATCAGAGCTAATGAGCTCGTCTTGACCTGCACTTATTTTGCTGTGGTATTGACATTGTGGTATTTAACAAGAATTAATTCTGTATTTTAAGGTCTGTTGAGGTTAATAATATGATATTGGAAACTAAAGGCTTGAAGTATTCATACCATGATGGAACACAGGCCTTAAAAGGTATTGATGTAAAGATCAAAAAAGGTAAGAAAATAGCTTTTGTCGGGAAGAACGGTTCTGGCAAATCAACCCTTTTCATGCTGCTCAATGGAACCCTTAAACCAAAAGAGGGAACTGTTCACTTTCATGGGAAACCCATGGAATATGATTCCAAGTCCTTGCGTGAGATACGCAAAAGTGTTGGCATCGTCTTCCAGAATTCGGATGACCAGATATTTGCCCCCACGGTCTATCAGGATGTAGGCTTTGGACCTACCAATCTGGGCCATTCAAAAGAAGAAGTTGATGAACTTGTGGAAAAAACCCTTGAATACATCGGAATAACCGAATTCAGGAACAAGCCTCCTCATCATTTAAGTGGTGGACAGAAAAAGAGAGTGGCAATTGCAGGTGTTTGTTCAATGGAACCTGAGGTAATGATCCTTGATGAGCCTCTTGCGAACCTCGATCCTGTGGGTGCGGATGAGATCCTTGATCTTTTGAATGAGTTAAATCAAAATAACACTACTATGATAATTTCCACTCATGATGTGGAGCTTGCATATAGTTGGGCAGATTATGTTTATTTCATGAATGAGGGTAATATTATCGGGGAAGGTGCTCCTGAAGATGTTTTCAAAGACATGGAGCTTTTAAAGAAATCTAATTTAAGACAACCTCGTACGCTTGAAATATACAATGAGCTTGAGAGAAGGAACCTTGCAACTCGTAACAAGTTCCCTACAAGTGTTCCTGAACTTGTCCATTCCCTTAAACCACCTGAACTAATGTGGATAGAAGTTTCTCCTGATGTCAAGGAAGGCGATGTTGTGAACCTTGGCATATTACATGGTGAATATGCTATCAACAGCCCTTATGAAGCAGTCAATGCAAAGGTGCTTCATATTCATCCGGAAGGTCATGCGATTGCAGAAATGACACGGCATGGTATCAAGTCCGGTGGAATATTCATCTATGACATGGACAAATATGATGCGGTTCCTTTCAAGAGGATACTGGCTGAAGAGGATATCGATACTATTGGAGCCATGGGCAAGAAGAGCAAGAGCCTTGCAGATAAACAGCTTATCGATCTTCAAATAACATCAGGTGTTATCGATAAGTCCATTCTTATGGCGCTTTGTGGCAAGAGATCTATGATACTGACCTCAGGTGGGATGATCGATCATGCTGTCAAACGTATCGACGAATATGCAGAAAGCAGTGGGATCGCTATACAGTTATCTCTTGTAAATTTTGAAAGGGAAGAGCTGGGTGTCTAATCCCCCTTTCTTTTTCTATTTTTAACTTTTCTCTCTTTTTTTCAAGAATTTGTATTCTTCGTCCTTTTTTAATGTGTTCCATATTTGTAAGATGAGATCCCTTCCTTTTATTGTAATATTCTTTTTACAAAAATAGCTTTGAAGGGGGCTTTAAGCTGTGGTTGATCATGATGGGGATGAAGATCGTATTCGGAGTGAGCGGTCATTTGCAGAAATGTGCAGTGAGATGTTCATAAAAGATTTTATGACAAAGGACCTTGTAACAATTTCAGAAAATGATAGTATAGACCAGATCCTTGAAACCTTTGACAAATATCATTTTCACACATATCCGGTCGTAAATGAAGATAATGTCCTTGTGGGAACAATTGATCAGAATATTATATTGAAGATCCTTCTTGTACACAGGGCTCCCCGAATAGAGCACACTCATTTGAATGCAGTTGTTTTTCAGGGTGATACTGCAAAAACCATTATGATCCCCCACCCGGTCTCAATATCTCCGAATGAAACTCTTTGTGATACAGCGGATATGATACTCAAGCATAAGATCGATCGTTTTTGTATCGTTGAAGATGGAAAACTTGTTGGGATGATCTGTAAACCCGATATTATAAAAGAAGTGTATAAATTAAGGGGCTCGTATTGAATGGAGGTCCTTCTTCATATTTTGCTCATCCTTCTACTGGCTAAGCTTTTTGGTGAAGTATTTGAAAGGGCAGGTTTTCCTTCAATTCTTGGGGAACTGCTTTCCGGTATGGTTCTCGGGATACTTTTGATACATCAGGAATCGGAAATACTGAAGTTTCTGGCTGAAATGGGTGCTATCTTCCTTTTGTTCACAGCAGGTTACAAGGAAGTCCATCTTCGTGATCTGAAAGAGTCCTCTGCGAAAGCTTCTGTTGTTACAGTAGTTCAGATAGTTGTAGCTTTCTCTTTTGGAGCGGCAATTGGTGTGTATTTTCATTTAAGTGCTCTTGAAAGCATCTTTATAGGGGTTGCTTTCAGCCCGACAAGTATCGGTGTTGTTGTCAGGACTCTCATTGACATGGATTACCTTTCGAGCAAACCAGGTTCTATGATTCTGACATCATCTATATTTGATGATATCATAGGGATCTTTCTTCTTTCCATTGTAGTGACCATGGCAACCTATGAACAGTTCCCCTCCGGGGTGCAGGTTCTAATAATATTGTTGAAGATGGTTGCCTTCGTGGCGATCATGTTCTCCTTAAGAAAATGGGTATTTTCCAGACTCTTTGATCAGATCCATAGGATGCATGTCAAGGAATCGATCTTTGCATTTGTGATAGTGATCGCCCTTTTCTCTGCGTACCTTGCAGAGGTTTTCGGCCTTCATGCTGTGATAGGTGCGTTCATTGGGGGGGTAATGCTCTCAGATGTTTCTCATGCGAAGATCGAGCATGTGCAAAGTAAGGTTACGGGGCTTGCCTATGGTATTTTTGTCCCTATTTTCTTTGCATTTATTGGAATATCCCTTAATATTGCTAGCTTACAAACAATAGGTCTCTTCTCCGTGCTTGTTGTTGTACTTGCTCTTTTAGGAAAACTGATAGGGGGCTTTCTGGGAAGTCGTTTGATAGGGTTTGATAATTATGACAGTCTTATATTCGGGGTTGGGGTTATGCCGAGGGCAGGGGTGGAACTTGTATTGATCTCTATAGGAAAAGAGATGGGGATAATAGGGGATGAAGTGTTCTCAGCAATTGTCTTGATGGTGGCGGTCTCAATTTTCGTTTCGCCGGTACTCCTTAAGAAGGCCATACAGTTTAAAAACAGAACAAATTCGAACAATACTTAAACTCATCCGTCTAATAAGTTATTAAAGAAGTTGATCATTAAAATTGGGGGCTATGTATGGGATCAAACATATCGAATGAAACTGGCAGCAGATCGGGGAAAAGTCCGTTGGAAAAAGTTCTTGACAGGAAGGAAATACTTGAAAATATAATAGATCATAGTCCTGTTATTGCTTTTTTATGGACCGCAGATAACACTCCTGAGGAAAAGTGGCCAGTGGAATATGTTTCTGCAAACGTGACCCAGTTAGGCTACACTGTGGAAGATTTCATTTCTGGAAGGCTTCTTTATGCTGATATTGTCTATGGGGAAGACCTGGAGCGAGTTGAGCGGTCTCTCGAAAAAAGTCGTGTGGAAGGTAAGAGCTTCTTTGATCAGGAATACCGTATCGTTCTGGAATCAGGGGATATTCGCTGGGTCGATGAAAGGACATATCTCCAACGGGATGAGAATGGTAATGTGACCCATTATCAGGGTACTATTTTTGATATCACTGATCAGAAGAACAATGAAATGCTTTTTGAGAAAGCACTGAGGGAACAAAAGGACCTTGAGGATATCATCAACAATAGTTCTACGATGGTCTTCCTGTGGAGGGCGGAAGAGTTCTGGCCGGCTGATTATGCTTCTGCCAATGTTTCAAGACTTGGTTATAATGCAGAGGATTTCGTACTTGGAAGGATCATCTATGGGGATCTGATCCACCCGGATGACTATAATTCTGTTAAAGATGAGCTTGAGCAGAGGTCTGAGGAAGGTTATGATGATTACACGCAAGAGTATCGTTTATTGACAAAGGAAGGGGAACTGCTTTGGGTAAATGAGAAGACCTTTATCAAAAGAGATGTGAACGGCAATGTAACACATTTCCAGGGAATTGTGCAGGATATCACAAAACAAAAGTTGAGTGAGATCGCATTGGATGAGGCTCTGGTAAAGCAGAACGACCTCCTTTCAAGGAAACAGGCACTTGAGACTATCGTAAATCATAGTCCAGTGGTCGCTTTTCTTTGGAAGGCAGGCGAGGATGATGAAAAGGAGCTGTGGCCGGTGGAGTTTGTGTCGGACAATATCACTCAGTTTGGCTATGATGTGGATGATTTCCTCTCGGGTGATCTTCTTTATGGGAACATTATCCATGCTGATGACCTGCCTGAGGTTCAGCTCGAACTTTCGGATATATGCCAGGAAGGGGGAAAGATGTTCGTAAAGGAATATCGTATATTGACTCAGTCAGGTGATATAAGGTGGGTGGAAGAACAAACTTTCATACAGCGGGATAATGAGGGGAAAGTGACCGATTATCAGGGAGTTATCCAGGATATCACAGAACGCAAGGAAAGCGGATGCTGATCCTACATCTCATTTTTGTCGGTAGGATAAGCTCAAAAAAAGATAGAGTGCGAAGTCAGAAATCGACTTCGTACCTGAATCCAAACTCAACGGCGCAATCAATGAAGAAAGCTTTTGTTGGCTCTACTTTTATAATGACATTGTCCGGGTTCTTTGGAAGTTCAGCCATGAACGGGAATTTTTCTAACATCAACTGGAATATCTGCCCTAATTCTGCTTCATCTGTCACAAATGATGCTTTGCCTTCCATTTGAATGCCTGTGATGTTCATTACATCAGATCCGTCCTCATCGACTGTGAATGCGACATTTGGGTTCTTTTCGATATTATGGAATTTCCTTGTGGTATTCCCTGTCCCGAAATAAACGACAGAACCGGCTGATGCAAAACCCACGGTATGGGCCATTGGTTTTCCTTCCGGGCTTATGGTTGCAAGGTTTAAGTATGGGTGTTTTTTCAGGTATCGTTTATCCTTTCTTTTATCTCTAGGTCACATGCCATGGTAGTACCTCCCCAGTAGTAAGATGTTCCATTGATGGTAAAAGAAAATTGTCTGTACAGTTATTTAGCTTTACCTAAATGGACATTGGTGGGGATGTTGTGAGCTCATTTTTGAATCTGATGGCAAATCAAGAAATACTATTGTAACATATTTAATTTGGAGTGTGTGTTTCATTGGGATATGAAAATGCTGATATAGAGTCTGTTTTTGCTGAGGTCGGTAGTTCCAGATCAGGTCTTTCTGAGACCGATGTGAAAAAAAGGCTAGAGGTATCAGGTTTTAATGAGCTTCAGGAAAAAGCGAGGATAACACCTTTAAAAGTACTGTTAAGGCAGTTCACCAATTTTATCGTCTGGGTACTTTTGGCGGCGGCTATGATCTCTCTTATGATAGATGAGGTTGTGAACTTTGGTGTCATCATCTTCTTAGTTGCTTTCGTTATTGTTCTTGGTTTTGTTCAGGAATATAAAGCTGAAAAGGCCATGGAAGCGCTTAAAAGGATGGTCCAGTCCATAACCCATGTTGTCAGGGACGGTAACGTGGCAGAGGTCCCTACTCGGGATATCGTTGTGGGGGATGTCCTTGTTCTGGAGACCGGTGATAAGGTCGCAGCGGATGCTTTTGTTTTTGAGATTATGGGATTGAAAGTTGATGAATCCGCAATCACCGGCGAGAGCTTCTCTATCGAGAAAGGTATTGGAGATCTCATTTTATCGGGTACTCAGATAGTACGCGGTAAGTGCAAAGCAGTTGTCATGGCTACCGGTATGCAGACCCAGCTGGGTGGTATTGCTTCCATGATACAGGAAGAGGAGGTCCTGACCCCCCTTCAGCAAAAGATCAACGAGCTGTCAAAACATTTGGCTATCATTGCCCTTGTTGCTTCTGGTCTCACTTTTGTTCTGGGTTATGCCACAGGCGCACCGCTCGAGGAGATGCTTATCATTGCTCTTGCACTGGCAGTGGCTGCTGTTCCTGAAGGACTGCCCCTTACCATGACCATAACGCTTGCTTATGGTATGAACCGTATGGCAAAACATAATGCTATTGTCAGAAGGATGTTGGGGGTCGAGACCCTGGGTTCCACCACTGTGATATGTACCGATAAGACCGGAACATTGACGAAGAACGAGATGACAGTGGAGAAATTATTCGTCAACAGTCAGTTCTTTGATGTGACTGGTACAGGGTACGAGCCTGAAGGTGCCTTTCTAAAAGATGGTATGGAAGCAGATCTAAATGAGAACAAGGCGCTTGGGACCTTGCTCAAGGGCATATCCTTATGCAATAATGCCTCACTGGTCCAAAGGCACGGGGAATGGGAAGTTTCAGGTGATCCTACCGAAGTATCACTTATAGTCGCTGCCGCTAAAGCGGGGTTGTGGAAAGATGATCTTGAGGTGGAATATGAGAAGGTACATGAGAAGGTACATGAGATCATGTTCACTTCTGAAAGAAAGCTCATGACGACCATTCATGAAAGTCCTGAGAGTAGGCTTGCATTTTGCAAAGGGGCTCCTGAATTTGTTCTTGACAGATGTGTTTCGATAGAGAGGGACGATGGTGTCCATGATCTGAGCGCTGCGGATGTCAAAGGTATACTTGATGAGAATAATGGGCTTGCAGGGTCTGCGTATCGTGTACTTGGTGTTTCGTATCGGAAGTTATCTGAAGGTATGGCAGTTGAAGATTCTGAGAAGGACCTTATTTTCTTGGGCCTTGTGGCCATGATCGATCCTGTGAGGGAAGAGGCTAAGGAATCGATAGCTCTGTGCAAGCGGGCAGGTATAAGGGTCGTGATGATCACAGGCGATAATGAGGAGACTGCTAAAGCCATAGGGAAAAAGATCGGGCTGGTGGCTGATTATGACGGTTCTCTTGATGGGATGGATGACCGGCTTCATGGTATTATCAAAGATGGTTCAATTACCGGAAGTGAACTTCTGTCCCTCGATGATGGGGAGTTTGACCAGCTTGTCGAGGGTATCAGTGTCTATGCAAGGGTCATGCCTGAACAGAAGTTGAGGATAGTGAAGGCATTGCAGAGTAGGGGGCATGTTGTTGCCATGACAGGGGATGGCGTTAATGATGCTCCTGCGCTTAAGAGGGCGGATATCGGGATCTCCATGGGGATAAAAGGTACGGATGTTGCTAAAGAGTCCAGTCTTATGATATTACAGGATGACAATTTTGGGACCATCGTGGAGGCTGTGAAACGTGGGCGTACTATTTATGAGAATATTGAGAAATTCACTACATATCTTGTTTCGAGGAACTTTACCGAGATAATCCTCATTATGCTGGGTATAATCCTTTTAGGGTTCGACTTTGTTCCCCTTCTTGCATTGCAGATACTGTTCATTAATATGTTCGATGAGGTCATGCCGGCAATAGCGCTTGGACTTGATCCGGTGAGAAATGAGGTGATGTATGAACCTCCCAGAAGACCGGGAGAGAAGATACTCAATAGGAGAAATCTGATGCTAGTTGTCAGTATAGCTGCTCTTATGGGGGTCGTTTGTTTCCTTGTGTTCATACTCTCGGACCCGGTCGTTAATCTTGAGAAAGCCCGTACTCTGACGTTTGCAACCATAGTTAGTATGATCCTTTTCATTCCGTTCGTGTTCAGGTCCTTGACAAGTTCCTTTTTGAGCGTGGGTATCTTTACTAACAAACTTATGCTTGTAGGGGTGGCAAGTACGTTCCTGCTGACCATGGGGGTGATGTATGTAAGACCCCTTGGGCAGTTGTTTGACCTTGTGCCTTTGAGCTTGACGGATTGGTTCATTCCAATATCTGCTGCTTTTTTGACCATGGTCATGGCAGAGCTGGTCAAGAAGGTTTTGCCGGTAGATCGGGATGTTCAATGGAATAATTTTAAAAGAGATATTTGAATATAATATAATTGAATTTGTTGTATTCAGGTGATCAGGATAAATTATATGTGTACGATATATGAGGGTAAAATGAACCTTTGGAGGTATCGGCTATTAAAAAGCGTGATAATTATGGGCGTGACCTTGTGATCTATAAATGTATTGAATGTGGTAATGAAGAGATGTATACTGACCTGTGATGACCTTTAAGAAAAGCAAAGACATCCCCTAATTGGGATGTCTGTTGTTGTTATTTTTTCCTGAATTTTCAGAATGATGTATACACTTCTTCGTGTGGGTGTATTACAAAACCTTCGGGAGTGATGTCGTATGGGTGGAGTTTCTTGCTGTGATTTGAACCACGCATCTTGAATATTTCCATGGTTCGTGTGCGGACGTTATCTCGCATGGCGTTATGCAGCACAACGGTACCGTCTGTTACAAAAGTTTCTACACCGAACCTTGCAGGGCTATTTTCATCTATGATCTCACATGTCATTAGTGAGGTAAGTCCTATTACTTCCAGTGTGGTGCTAAGTTTTAGCAGTTCCACACGTATCTTTGCAGGGTCATGGAGATAGAAGCTGATCGAGGTCGTGGAATCGATAAGGGCTCTTTTGGCGTTGATCTCTTCCTGTGTTGCGATGATCTGGTCCATCATTGAACGTGTGTCGAATGGTCTGACATCGACATATTTTTCCTGTGATGGGATTCCAATCTTGGTAGAACATGCATCGATGATAACGAGCTTTCCTTCGTCTTCGAGGGCTTGAAGGTCCCACCCGAATTTCATTACGTTCTCACGTATCTGCTCTGGTCTTTCTTCGGTTGCAACGATTATACCGTTCTCGCCGTATTTTGTTATACCATTATATATGTACTGCACAGAAAAATTAGTTTTTCCGGCTCCTGAGGTGCCTGATATAAGGTATGTGCGGTCACGAATTATTCCGCCTCCGCATAGTTCATCAAATCCGGGAATCCCGGTCTTGACCCTATTAATTTCGTCTTCCATTGAGATCTCTTCAGAATCTGAACCTTCGAACATTTATCTTTTCACTCCTCGCCTTATATAATGTACACGTTGCTTTGAAGCTGGTATGCCAAACGCATATTTTAAACAATTATAGGTAAATAACACATATATGATGTTAAATAGGGTTTTCTACTTTATTTATAATATACATGAAGCACATATAAATTTATCTTTTAAAGCAGAAGACCTCCCTTCCGTAAGGTGGGGGATGAATGCGTACTGACAACATAATAACCATTGTTTAACACAAATTATATATGAAGTTAAAAACACATGGGAATGTGTATGTTAAAAGCCTACAAATATAGATTGTATCCAAACAAAGAACAAGAAGAGAAGTTCTTACAACATATTGGTGCAGGTAGATTCATCTATAATTGGGCTTTAGAAAACAAAATTAAATCTTATGAAACGGAAGGTAAATCAGTATCAAGATTCACATTGAATAAAATGATAACTGAATTAAAGGTGGAACATGAATGGTTGAAGAATATAAATTCTCAATCGTTACAAGGGGCTACACTTAATCTTGATAATGCATTTACAAAGTTTTTTAGAGAAAAAACAGGTTTTCCTAAATTTAAATCAAAAAAGAACCCTGTACAATCGTTTTCCGTACCACAATTCTATAAAGTGGATTTTGATAATGATAAAATCAAATTACCTAAAATCGGTTGGGTAAAAACAAAACTGCATCGTAGATTTGAAGGTAAAGGAAAAACTGCAACAGTGTCAAAAACATCTACTGGGAAATACTATATTAGTATTCTAGTAGACAATGAAAAAGAAATTCCTGAAAAGCAATCATTTGATGGAAATACTACTATTGGGGTTGATGTTGGGATTAAAGATTTTGCTATCATTTCAAATGGTGAAAAAATCAATAATCCGAAAAATTTGAAAAATTCAATGAAACGGCTGAAGGTTTTGCATAAAAGATTGTCCAGAAAACAAAAAGGTTCTAAAAGTAGACAAAAAGCAAAGTTGTCATTATCAAAACTCCATGAGAAAGTTAGTAACCAGAGAAATGATTTCCAACATAAACTTTCTTCTAAACTAATCAGCGAGAACCAAGCTATAGCGTTGGAAACATTGAATGTTGAAGGGATGATGAAAAACCACTCTCTTGCTCAACATATTGCAGATGCTTCGTGGAGTTCATTCATGGAAAAATTAGAATATAAAGCAGAATGGTATGGAAAGACCATTTTGCGTATCGGACAATTTGCCCCATCTACCAAGATATGTAATGCTTGTGGATATTATAATAAAGATATTACACTTGCAGATCGGAAATGGGGTTGTCCAGAGTGCAAAATAGAACACGATAGAGACATTAATGCCGCTATTAACATTAAGAAGTTTGCACTTGACAGACAGAACTTAATTGGAATTTAAGCACCTTCGGAACGAGGGGAAGGGCCTGTGGACTTGTGAACGATGGTTCAAGGAATGAAACAGGAAGCTTATGCGTAAGCGTGAAGTAGTTCACTGAAGGTGGCTTAATATCGATTGGCTTTAAATGGAATTATATGGGCTATGTGTAATAAATCGACAATTTACGAACCCAAATGGGCCATATTATACCCTTTTATATCAATTTGGCATGTTTTTATTCGACATTTACCGTAATTTGCTTCGATATTTACTAATGCCTCGCTATAAATCTGTTAAATGAGACCACAAAAGATTTAATAGGCAATTCTCTTATAAGACAGATGTAATCCAATATGACGGGATTCAGAGGGTGATGATGACTCTTTCGGCAATGAACGTATTTGTGCATTGTTTGAAAGAATGATACTCGGTAATTCGTTTATCTTGATTCTAACTCACTAACTTATATATATTAAATAATGGAGGAAAATAATGAAAAGCTTTATAGCAATCTTAATGGCTGCTTTAATGGTACTGAGCTTTGTTTCAGTAGCAAGCGCAGCAGACTCAGTTGAGATTCGCAGTCCTGTATTTAACGGTACAGACTTTAGCGATATTAGCAGAGATACAATTAACTTCACTGACTTTGCAGGATTCTTCTTTGACCTTGATGATGGAATCGGTTCAGAGCAGATCACAATTAAGACCACAGGTGCAACCCGCACAATGGCAAAAAATGACCTCGTTTACACCACAGACATCAAGCAGGTCAACTATACATACGATGGATGGGATGGAGAGCAATTCGAAAAGATGGGCTTCCTTGCAGAAGAATACGTTCCAGTTAACAGTGACCCTGCAATCCTTTCCAAGTTGATCCTTGACGACGATGAGAAATACTCCATGCGTGTCGGTCAGACACTCGATCTCGGTGAGGGCTTTGCACTCACACCAAAGCAGATCGATGTTGACGGTGACAAGGTATGGCTCGAGCTCACAAAGGACGGCGTATTCCTTGATGATGATGTTTACGATGCAACTTCTGCTGACAACCTCGATAACAAATCCTGGGACTACGAAGCAGATGACATTGGTGGCGAAGATGATGTTGTTATTCTGAGAGTACACGTCAACGAAGTATTCCAGGGACAGGTAGACAGCCTTGCAATCGTTGAAGGTATCTGGCTCATGTCAGATGAAGTAATCGAGATCGAGAACGAGGACTCATTCGGTGACCTTGAAGTAACAAGCGTAACTACAGGTGATGCAGGACCAGGTCTTACACTCGAGAACGAGGACACCACTATCACACTCAGCGAAGATAGCACAGTCGACATTTCTGAGACCCTGAAGATCCAGGTAGCTGACAGCGATGATCTCCGTTTCTTCTTCTTCGAAGAGATCACAGAACCAGGCACCTATGAGATCAGAGGAACTGTTGTTGAAGGAGACGCTACACACATGTGGAATGAAGCTTCCTTCGCAGGTTTCTTCTACGACATCGATGACGATATAGCTTCCGAAAAGCTGGAAATCACCAACACAGGCAGAGCAGTTGCTAAGAATGCAGTTGTTTACACCACAGACATCCAGAATGTCGCTTACACCTACGCAGGTTGGGCAGATTCCGGTGAGAAATTTGAAAAGATCGGCTTCCTTGCAGAGGAATACGTTCCAGTTAACAGTGACCCTGCAATCCTTTCCAAGTTGATCCTTGACGACGATGAGAAATACTCCATGCGTGTCGGTCAGACACTCGATCTCGGTGAGGGCTTTGCACTCACACCAAAGCAGATCGATGTTGACGGTGACAAGGTATGGCTCGAGCTCACAAAGGACGGCGTATTCCTTGATGATGATGTTTACGATGCAACTTCTGCTGACAACCTCGATAACAAATCCTGGGACTACGAAGCAGATGACATTGGTGGCGAAGATGATGTTGTTATTCTGAGAGTACACGTCAACGAAGTATTCCAGGGACAGGTAGACAGCCTTGCAATCGTTGAAGGTATCTGGCTCATGTCAGATGAAGTAATCGAGATCGAGAACGAGGACTCATTCGGTGACCTTGAAGTAACAAGCGTAACTACAGGTGATGCAGGACCAGGTCTTACACTCGAGAACGAGGACACC
>Ga0255389_1048_pt1 | contig 13359 bp, 9 predicted proteins | sample ANMaggSeSYBR01E4_FD_182113 | JGI IMG/M metagenome (GOLD analysis project Ga0255389, IMG submission 182113) | Sediment cell enrichment communities from methane seep in Santa Monica Basin, California, United Staets - ANME aggregate JGI... | ecosystem: Environmental > Aquatic > Marine > Cold seeps >...
TGGGAGTTAAGGATCCTGACGTTTCTCTGGACATCGTTCCAGTCTTTTTCAGGAGTAGTCCAGCGGTCCCAGTACTTGGCGTGGCAATGGGTATGGGTATAGGGAGCCAGAATATCGATTCCATGGAAAAGGTGATATTCGTTTTCCCAGTTGCAGAAATCAGGTGTAGCTTCACAAAAGGGATGGTTTACCTCGTCAATGATTATTTTAATATTCAGTGGATTGGCACAGAGACCCCAGTGGTTCTCAATTGTGATCTTGACACCAACTTTTGATCCGTAGTCAGCCAGTTCGCGGAAAGACTTGATGCACTGATCGAAATAGGCAACTATTTTGTCGTTACGGGGATAACCTGTCTCTGGATCTGGTTCGGCTTCAGGCATGATCCTGGTACCGGTAACACCGGTATTAACCCGCATTGTTTTGGTTCCGAGGATAGCTCCGGCATCCATCCAGAGTTTTGCCACACGGACACCTTCCTGTCTTTTTGATTCGTCAGGATCAGCGATATTCTGAGGTGCATTATTGGAAATGTGGTTACATTTTGTACCGGTTTTAACCATGATGTTGGCTAACTCTTCCAGCCATTTTACAGAAGCAGGCCTGGACGGATCCCACCTGTAGTAGGTATGGGTCTTTCCATCACGCACATATTCGGTAGGCACAAACTGGTCAGCATCATCAGGATTTCCGAATACTGACGACCACAGATCCATGTGGTAAACACCAGGATAGGTGTCTTTTGTCCATTGTGGAAAATCGTGCATGGTGAGGGTGCCGTATTTTTCCCGCATTTCTTTTATATCGTTTGTGATTGCTGCGTTTCCTGACCATCCGTTCCTGTTTTTAAACAGTTTACGTGCCGGCCAGCAATTGGATGCGATACGGGCGAGTTTTTCTTTGTCAGTGAGCGGATGACCAACGTAGGCATTAGCGGTTGTCGCTAATGCTCCCGCTACCGCCAACCCGGTGGCTGCGCTCTTGATAAAATTTCTGCGATCGGAGTTTGACATTATTTTTCCCTTCCCACGTTTTTGGAAATTGATTAATAGCTGAAAATATTGTTAGTTTAATAGGCTTTTTAAAAACAGATTAATTATATCGTTATTCCAACTTAAGGTTAATTTATCGGGGCCGCTGAATACCTGTGTGCCCCCCTTCATTGGAATCCATAATACCTTGGATGTCATCATATGGCTACAGTTCCGAAAGGATTGCTGAAGGCAGTACAACCAAATGTTGCCCCTGTTCCGGGAGGCAGCTTCAGGCGGGTTTCACCCCTAACCTGACCTGAAACTTGATTGGTCACGGGTAACAGGCGGCAGGCGTTGTCGTAAGTGTGATCGTATTCGTTGTCGTATTCGTCAATCGTCAATCGTCAATTGAAATGTCGCACTTACAGCCCTCCATATTTTGGCAGGGCCCCCGTTACCCAGGGTTCCGCCCGACTTCGCAAATGACTGCGTTAAACTCCATCTGCCTCCTCGTCGTACTGTACCGGGAAGGCTGCCGGGGCTTTATTCTAAGGCCTTGTAAGGATGGTGTCTTCACTGCCTCGCCGCGTTAGTTTGTGAGAAATACGGGCCAAATGTGTTGCCAGAGTCAGAAACATGGACAATAATAGGTGAAAAACATGGAGGAAAATATGGACAGACGAAAATTTATGGCCGCTTCAGTTGCAGCCGGCGCAGGGGCGGTTGTTTCTGCCAGTGCTTCAGATTCAGGTGAACGTTGTTTTTATGAACTGATCAGGATAGAAGTTCTGAATAATACCCAAAAGGGCAACCTTGAAAAATACTGGGAGGAAGCTGCGATACCTGCCCTGAACCGGTTGGGAATTTCCCCGGTCGGGGTACTGAAGCCGAAGTATGGTGCCCATGGACTGGATTATTACATACTGATCCCCCATCCGACGATTGATTCATTCCTGACTTCCTGGGATAAACTGGCGGAAGACGATGTATACCTTGAAAAAGGGAAGGGATTTCTGCGGACCGGGATGGACACTCCTTCCTATTATAGATTTTCAACCTCTCTTCAGCAGGCGTTTACCCATCTTCCCAGGCTTGAAATGCCGGAGAACCTGAAAGACAAGGGAGGAAGGATATTTGAAATCCGCATTTATGAAAGTCATAACAGGGAAAAAGCCCTTCTCAAGGTGGAAATGTTTAATGAGGGCGGAGAAATACAGGTGTTCAAGGAGACCGGAATGAATCCTGTAATGTTTGGAGAGACCCTGGCCGGTGAAAAAATGCCCAACCTCACCTATATGTGTGCTTTTGAGAATATGACAGAGAGGGATGCCTCCTGGAAGAGGTTTGCGGATAGTGAAGGATGGAACAAGCTCAAGAATCTTCCGTGTTATAAGGATACAGTCTGTGCCGTGACAGATGTGATTCTCAGTCCCGCCTCCTGTTCTCAGATCTAGCCCGTGAGAAACGCGGACCAGACGATCCGGAACTGAATGTTAAAGCTGAATATTAATTTTGGTAAAGTGGGCACCTGATCGAGGAGGTATCAGCTGCCCTTCAGGATTGCGGCATCAGAGTCCGCAGATGGGGCTGATTATTGAGTGATGAATCCAGATTTATCAGGGCCTGCAAAAGGAAGCCGACAGATTGTACACCGGTCTGGTTTATGCGCCAGGCCGGGCGATACCTGCCTGAATACCGGAAGCTGAGGGAAAAGTATTCCATGCTGGGGATGGTCCGGAACCCTGAATTGGCGGCGGAAGTTACAATGCAGCCTCTCAGAAGGTTTGATCTGGATGCGGCTATTATTTTCGCAGACATCCTTCTGCCTCTTCCTCTTATAGGGGTGGATTTCTCTTTTATTGAAGGCGTGGGTCCCAGGATACACAACCCGCTCCGGGATCCCCGGGATGCAGAACGGCTTCGGGAAGGAGACCCGGAGGAGGAGTTGCGTTTTGTTGCTGAGGCTATCACTCTGGTCAGGGAGAAACTGGACCCGGACAGGGCTCTCATTGGTTTTGCCGGCGCGCCGTTTACCCTGGCAAGCTACATTATTGAAGGCGGTCATTCGCGGAATTACCTGGAAACCAAGGCCTTTATGTACAGTTTCCCTGACAGGTGGAACATGCTTATGGAGGTTTTGACAAGGGTTACTATCAGGTATCTGAAAATGCAGGTAAATGCAGGGGCACAGGCGATCCAGCTTTTTGACAGCTGGGTGGGCGCCCTGTCCCCGGGAGATTACAAGCACTATGCCAGGCCTTTTACTTCCCGGATATTTTCATCCCTTACAGCCTGTTCCGTGCCTTTAATTCATTTCGGCACCGGGACTTCCGGTTTTCTCGGGGAGATGCGGTCGGCAGGAGGCACAGTTCAGAGTGTCGACTGGAGAATTCCTCTTGGAAAGGCCTGGGAGATAATCGGGTTTGATTCAGCTATACAAGGAAATATGGACCCTCTTGCGATGATGGCTCCGGTGGAAGTCCTGAAGCGAAAGGTGGAAGAGGTCCTGGAACAGGCCGGGACCAGAGATGGACATATTTTTAACCTGGGGCACGGCTTTCTCCCCCAGACACCGGTCGAAAATGTTGAATTTGTAGTGGACCTGGTTCACGAGCTGACTTCAGGTTCAAGGTAACAAGTCTTTTGAAAATACCCATGCAAAGGATCGCGGCCAATGTTGTAAAAAGTTTTTTCCGGGGGTGTAGATCAGCATCTCCGGGTTTCCGGCACAGGGGACAAAGCCTGCGCCGCCTGGAATAAAGTTCAGTCTGATCAAATATATTAATAACAATATAGTTTTAAAATAGTGACGGAAAAATGATCCTTTTTTGGGATAATAAGGTCAATAGAGGTGATAGATGAAATGGTTTCTGACAGCTGCTTTGCTGTGCAATTTAAATTTTGGGCCGTTATTGGCAGCGCAATGTGAATCATTGATGAATGAACTGGATTTACCGGTTAATGCAAAAACCAGGGGAAAGCCCAGGATTGTCAGATGGGAACTGGTTGACAAAACCATGGACAGCCTGGATAAGTTTGAGGGCCCCTCTGCCGGATGTGAACTGACCTTCGGACAGATATTTAAGAGCGAACGAAAGGATTTGTACTTTCCCCTGACCAATACCCTGATCAGGCTGGCGCCTGAAGAGGCGTTTAACGGATTGAAATTTTATACAAAAGATGCAGTGGAACAGGGGACCTATGAACACCGGGTTACTTTTACGAGAACTGGTGGTTTGTACGCCCGCAAAAGTTATGAGGTATATATTTTTCAATACACCACTCCTTCCGGAAGGCTCATGAAAGTAGGACCCCAGCTTCTGCTGGATAATTTCGTGCTTAAATGGGAGGATATTAAAGATAAGGTGGCCTATTCGACAGATGAATAGGACTGCAGTGTGTACTGCAGAGTTACGGAACTATGAACAGTCAGAGAGTTTTGATCCTGCTTGTATTATTTGTCGTTTTTTCATGCCCGGCCGTAACCGGACAGAGAACGGATGACACATACAGGTTTGCGTACGATCAGGGCTTCACGGAAGGCGAAATTCTGGGTCGTTCTGACAAACAGAATAACGAGGGATATGACTACTCGAAGTGGCCTGAATTTCTGCTGGCTGAAAAGGGTTTTGATGAAAAAAATCATGATCCTGAGGTTTACAGTGTGGCCTTCCGCAGGGGATTCAAGGACGGGTATGAAAATGGGTACAATAACCCGGTTCCTGATTTAAGCAGGGCTGCAGTCGCCGAGGCAGGAGAAACATCTCCTTCACCAGCTGGTTACTCTGACAGCCCGGTCTGGATTATTCCCGGGGGCACCAGAATTATTGTCAGGATTCTTGATCCCCTGAGTACGGAGTTTAATTCTCAGGGTGATGGTTTCATATCCGAACTGGCGGAAGATCATGAACTGTCCGGGGGTGTTGTGATCCGCGAAGGCACCAGGGTTTATGGGACCATTTCCCGTTTGAAAAGAGCCGGCCGAATAAGAGGCCGGGCTGAAATGGAGCTCCAGTTCAACAGGATTGAGATAAGCCGCGGTTATTCATTGTCCCTTAACGCCAAGATGGTAGGCCTGATCCAGAATCCAATGAGAAGGATTGAATCAGAAGACGGCACTATTACCCAGAATAGCGGAGTAAAGGGTGATCTCGGCAGAATAGGAGCCTCAACCGGTATCGGTGCGTTGATAGGCGTAATTACCGGTGGCGTTAGCGGGGCCGGCAGGGGCGCGGTTGTCGGAGCAGCTGGTGGACTGGTTGGCACTGTGATCACCGGGGGGGAAGATATCAGCCTCCTTACCGAAACCGAAGTCATCATCAGACTTGTGGATGACCTGAATGTACCAAAAGATAAAGTTGCTGATTAACAGCTGCCAACCCGCATTTCTCACGGGCTCGCTACGCAAGCCCGTGAGAAATGCGGGTTAATGGATAATTGAAAATTTTGTGATTCTGATTATGAACTGAGGTATCAAATATCATGCCACTGGGAATAAACCATACCAGGAAAATTTTAAAAGAAGGCGGGATAGCTTTCGGTACAATGATTACTACCTTTCGCGCCCCTGCGGTTGTGCCGATGATGGCTGCAGCTGGCTGGGATTACCTGGTTCTGGACAATGAACACAATGCTTTCAGTTCAGAAACCATCCAGACCCTCGCACTGGTGTCCAGTTACGAAGAAATAACTCTCCTGGTCAGGATTCCCTCCATCGAATATCACCACGTAGCCTGCACACTTGATCTCGGAGTTGACGGGATAGTGGTCCCCCACGTTGAGACAGGTGAGGAAGCGGAGATGATTGTCAGATCCTCCAGGTATTTTCCTCGAGGCGAAAGGGGTGCCAGCCTTTCCTCCAAGAGCGCGAGGTTTCCGGATCTGAAAATTTCTGATTACCTGGACTGGGCTAACAGGGAGATCCTGATAGTTGTCCAGATAGAAACAGACAAGGGCGTCTCTAATGCTGACGAGATCCTTTCAACCGAAGGGATTGCAGCTGTGATGATTGGACCGTTTGACCTCTCTCAGAGCCTGGGATGCCCGGGAGATATGGAAGATCCCGGGGTTGTTTCAGCCTGCGGTGACGTGATAAGAGCCTGTGACAGAAACGGGGTGAGTTCCGGTATACACATCCAGTCCGTTGAGGATGCCGAAAAATGGATTTCCAGGGGAATGAAATTTATTACCTGCAAGACTGACTCGGGATTGATAAATGAAGCCAGTGCCGAGACCGTCTCCGGACTGAGAGGTCTGATTCGCTGCTGATTGTCACCCTGAAGATTATTTACTGTCCCCGCAGCATTTTTTAAATTTTTTTCCGCTGCCGCAGGGACAGGGGTCGTTTCTTCCTTTACGGCGTTTTCCCGTTTCCCTGAGGTCTTTTTCCCTGGTCCATTCCATTACGTTTGCGGGCGGCCTGCCAGCTCTCAGTTCACCGGCCATAAATTGCATGTAGGGATCAATGTGACTGAAAAAGGATTTATACCCCTTGCACAGATAATTAAGGCCCGAATTACCTTCCGGAGTTTTGAGAAAGCGATGCTTGGGACATTCCCCATGACAGGCGAACAAGACCGGACAATTAAGGCAGTATGGGGGCAGAGTGTCTTTTTTCCTCTGTCCGAATGACTGTTGCTGATTAGAAAGGACCAGGTCGGTTAAAGGTGTCTCCTTAATGTTTCCCAGCCTGTTTTGCGGGTATACATAATGATCACAGGAATAAAGGTCACCATTGTGTTCTATAGCGAGTGCCATTCCGCATGATTCCTGAAAAACGCAGAGGCTGGATGACCCCTGATACCAGGATTCCAGGGACGTATCAAAAATTTGTACGTAGTACTCTGAAACATCATTACGCACCCATTCGTCAAATATGGCTGACAGGAATTTTCCGTACTGGAGCGGTCCTGTCGACCATCCTGTTACAACAGCCTCTTCCGGGTGTTCAGAAGATATGAGGGTCAGTTCTCCCTTCTCAGGGTCATTGATCCGCCGTTCAACAATAGGTATGAATTGCATGAAACCCTGCCCAATCTCCCTGAGAAACCTGTAAACCTCCAGCGGGTGCTCAGAGTTGTGTTTCTGGACGCACGTCAGGGTATTGAATTCGACGGAGTTACGCGCCAGGGCTTCCCTGCCTTTCATGACTTTATCAAAGGTAGGCTTTCCTCCCTTGTCCACCCTGAAACGATCGTGGAATTCCCTGGGACCGTCTATTGATAGACCCACCAGGAAATTATGTTCTGAAAGGAATTCACCCCATTCGTCATCCAGCAGAATTCCATTGGTCTGGAAACAGTTTTCAATTATTTTCCCTTCAGAATATTTATTCTGCAGGGCGACTGCTTTCCTGAAAAACCCGGTGCCCAGCAGCGTAGGCTCTCCCCCCTGCCAGGCGAAACTGACCGCTGGTATTTCCTGGGACTCAATATACTGCTTAATGAATGACTCCAGGAGTTCGTCACTCATTGCCCACTTAATTTTATCCGGGTATAGGTGTTCCTTTTCCAGGTAAAAGCAGTATCGGCAGCTGAGATTGCATAGCGGTCCGGTAGGTTTGGCAATGACGTGAAAGGCCAGGGGTCTGTTCATGCGCTCTATTCTAATGCCTTAAGTCCATGAGGGGGAGCATTCCGCTAAATTTTTTCAGAAACAAAGGCCGGAGTAACGGTTATGAGTCAGCATGTCCTTAATATGCGGATAATTGAAAATAGTGGAAAGAGAGTTAATTCCGAACAAAAAAATCCGCACTATGACTCCCCTGTTCATTAAACAGCGGAGTATATGGTCTGATCTGATTATTCAAAGAAACCCGCTAGCCCGCATTTCTCACGGGGTTATGTAACGCGGCGGCCTTGTGAAGTTCCTGTGTGTAGTTTAAAATCAGGTGGCTATGTTTAAGAAGAGAGTTGTTAATAAGGGCATGCCCGAAAGGAAATGGATATTCATTTATTTCCTGGTGGCAGTAAATACGCTGGTCGTGTTTTTTCTCTTGTGGTTATTTCCCCGGTTGTTTTCCTGATGGTTTTGCGAGGTGTCATTAAATGCAGTGGCTGGATTGGGCCGTAGTCGTTATCTACCTTGGTTACGTGATTATTGATGGAATATGCAGATCCAAGTCTACCGGACATCTCAGGGGATATTTCCTGGCCAACCGGAGCCTGCCCTGGTGGGCTGTAGGAATTTCGATCATGGCTACCCAGATGAGTGCCATCACCCTGGTGGGGACTACGGGGCAGGCCTATGTTGACGGGATGCGTTTTATCCAGTTTTATCTTGGCCTGCCTTTCGCGATGATTATTATTTGCATCGCGGTCGTTCCTTTTTTTTACAAAGCTAAAGTTTTTACTGCCTACGAGTACCTTGAGAAGCGATTTGATCCCAGGACCAGGGCCCTTACAAGTTTTTGTTTTTTGCTTTCACGGGGCTTGTCATGCGGGGTCATTGTGTCCGCCCCAGCGGTAATCCTTTCCATTGTTCTGGGGTGGAACCTGGAAATAACTGTTCTGGCTATAGGACTTCCAACGATAATTTACACTATGATAGGAGGGGTCCAGGCCGTTACATGGACCGATGTCAAGCAGATGGTCTTGATTCTAGTGGGGCTTGGGACCGTGGTCGCGGTAATCCTGAGCAGGCTTCCGGAAGAGGTATCCATGGGTGGAGCCCTGAGCATCGCGGGAGCTGTCGGACATCTGGATATGCTGGATTTTGATTTCAGTCTCGACCAGACCTACACCTTCTGGTCAGGGTTACTGGGCGGACTTTTCCTGATGCTTTCCTATTTTGGTTGTGACCAGAGTCAGGTGCAGCGGTTTCTGACTGCGAAATCTGTCTCAGAGGGCCGGACTTCTTTGCTGATGAGCGCTTTTTTGAAGATACCCCTCCAGTTTGGGATTCTGTTAATAGGTGTCCTGGTTTTTGTATTCTTCCATTTTTATGAGGCGCCTCTGGTGTTTGATCCTGTAGTGGAAGAGGCACTCTCCCAGAGACCTGTTTACCATGAACTGGAGGGGGAATATGGAGTAGTATCGTCAGATTTATCTGAAAAAGCTGCCGCATTGGCTGTTAATCCGGGGGACCCTCTCCTGCGAATGCAATACCTGGAATCTTATGACAGCAGGACTGAGATCAGGGGCCGGGCCCTCGAGCTGGCGAGGGAGTTCAAGGGCGATGAAACCTTTACTGATGTGAACTATATTTTTCCGGCTTTTGTTACACGTTACCTGCCGATGGGGGTTGTGGGTCTGCTTATTGCCGCCATTTTTGCCGCAGCTATGTCCAGCATAGCAGCTGAACTTAATTCCCTTGCCACTGCCACAGTTATGGATTTTTATAGGCGTTTTTACAAGAAAGAAGCCAGTGACAGGCATTTTCTCCGGGTCTCGAAAGCGGCGACTGCTTTCTGGGGAATCCTGGCTTGTATAGTTGCAGTTTATGCCGCTCAACTTGGATCCCTTATTGAAGTAGTGAATATGTTAGGATCATTTTTTTACGGATCTGTCCTTGGTGTTTTTGTTCTTGCCATAGGGACCAGGTGGGCTACCTCAAGAGGCGCTTTTTACGGGCTGATTCTGGGTATGGCAGCCGTTGCTTCAGTAGCCTTGCTGACCGACATCTCTTTCCTCTGGTATAACGTGGTGGGAGCCGGTGTAGTGGTCGCGGTTGGAGCAGGTTTTGCGATTTTTGAAAAAAAGTTGTCTTCCTGACATAACCTGAGGGTATCCTCTTAATATCTGAAACCCGGAGGTTTTTTCCGGGGAAGTGCAGAGTTGGAGGAGAAAAAAACGGGCACTCAGGATTTGAATGTTAAATTGAAACGAAGTTGATTCGGGGATTTGTTACAATGAACCATATGAATTCATTGTTTAAGGCTGTAATTGTTTCAGCAATAGTATTTTTCACCGCCCATATTGCTGTTGCCCAGGAACAGAAGGTCACGATTTTTTTCACCGGGCACATAATCGGGAATTATGAGCCCTGCGGCTGAGCGGGCAATCCTGCAGGAGGGCTGGCCCGGAGGGCTGGTTACATTGATTCGTTCAAGAAAGGCAATAATGATGCGGTTCTGGACGCGGAGCTGGGGAATTTTTTCCATCAGCCCGGACCAGATTCTGAAAAGATCAACCAGTACATGAGGGATGCGCTTGAGGCTAAACCCGTATCTGTTTTTAATCTGGCTTCCGAAGACCTCAATTTAATCAAGGGCCTTGATATGGGCAGCGTTGAGGGGACAGCGGTTATTTCGACAAACCTCATTTCGCCGGATAGTGGCGGTTTTGAACACGTGAAGAGGTATTCCGTAAAGGAAGCAGTTCTGTCCAATGGCTGGCCAATAAGAATCGGATTTCTGGGAATTGCCGATCCCCGGATGGTGAAGCCCAACTCCGGTTTTTCAGCGAAGGATCCGCTGTTGTCTATCGCTGAAGTCCTTCCTGAGATTAAAGATAACGTTGACCTGGTTGTTGTAATCGGGGAGATGACAGAAGAAACAGCTGATAAAATAGCCGGGAAGTTTCCTGAGGTTTATGCGGTGCTGAGATCCGAGAGGTCTCTCAGGATGACCAGGCCCAGGCAGGTCAGCAATGCCCTGATAATGTCCTCCGTCGAAAGAGGAAGAATGCTTGGGCAGTTGACCCTGAGCCTGGACACCGAAAAAAAGGTAGCCTCCTATACTTATAAATATGTTGATTTAAACCAGAGGGTCAAGGGTGATCCTGCCCTTGCTGCGCGGGCGGGGGAATTGTCGAAATAGCTGAAATACCGGATAAATTCACACTTGCCTTATGGGCAGACCCTTTCCTTGATTTACAGGTACGGACCGATCCTTGTTTTAACAGGGATTAAGATCTTGGATTGATACTTTTGGGGACTGGTTTCGTCAATGATCAGGGTGATAATTTCCTGATGTCACTGCTTGTCGATTTAATGATAGAATCTGGTGCCTGTAAAAGAGTGTAATCCTCCCGGGACAGGCGTTCCGGGAACAAGCTGGAAACCTCCTGTTTTTGGAGGAAATTAAAAAGATATTATTAAGCCTATGTTAAAAAGAATAGCCATCGTCTTCTGCTTGTTTGTAATTCATGTTTCCTGGGGAATGAGTCAGAGGGTTGTAGAAACGATTGACCCCAACGAAGAGTTTGAGCTTGAGGAGCTGCTTAGATTTGATTCCAACTGGATGCCGGTCAGCCAGAATACAATTGATCAGAATAATCAGATTGCCCAGGCAAGCGGCAAGATAGTAGACCTGAACTTCTGTCCTAACGTGGTCTTCACCCCAGACTCAACCCGTGGGTTTGTCAGTTACACAGGCAGTAACAAGGTTATGGTTTTTAATCCAAAGACTGCCGAGATAATCAGTCTAATTGATGTCCCATCCAATCCGGGCCACATGGTTTTATCACCGGATGGAACAAAAGTTGCCTTTCCCAGCCATTATTTAAATGAACTCGTTCCTGATGCCCACAACCATAATCCCTTGGCGGGTGGTGTCTCAATCATGGACACAGACACCCTGGAAGTTACCTCTGTTGAGTTCGACGACCTGGCTTTCAGTTTTTCCAATAATATACTGTTTTCAGATGACGGATCAGTCATCTACATTATTTCACTTAAAACTGATGAAATGCTGATGCTGGATTCCGGGACATTGGCGGAAATCAGCCCAAGGCTCCAGTTTACCCCCGGTACCAGGCCTGCATCCATGACCCGATTTCCCGGAACCAACCGCCTGGCTGTTGTGTTGGTTGGGTCAAATAACCTTGACAGGAGCAAATATCCGGATTCCCTGGCTATTGTTGACCTTGACAGTTTTGAAATACAGAAAACCATTTTCCCGGTTGTTTCAGAAGAATCTACTGATAACAGTCGCCTTGTGGATTTTACATCTACAACCACCCTGTCTTTTTCAGAAGACGGTAAATGGGGGGCTATTGCCGACCAGGAACTCTCATCCATGACCTCAATTCCTTCATTAAGCAGTGACCGTCTCTGGATTCTGGACGTTGAGAAAGAAGAGTTTGTTGACTTTATTTATTGCGCCGGTATGGCCAGTAGCACCTACTGGGTTCCCTCGGTTGAGGAATTCGTAGTATTGGGGGCAATGGGTCTGAGGTTTGTTGATCCTGAAAGCTTTGAATCCAGGGGGATTACGCCATCCCGCGGTGACTTCAGATCCCGTAGTTCGCTGGAAATTCTGGATGACAGGACTTTGATGGTGCCATCTCCTTCTTTTGATTCCCTGATGGTGATTGACTATATAGAAGCAATCACCTTGCGTGGTGTAGTAACTGGCGGGCTCTTTGTCAGAGATCCTTCCGAAGAAAAGGACTGCAATATCTGTATGGACTGCGTTAAGGATTGCACTGACGCCTGTGATCTTACCTACGAAGAATCTGACCAGGAGGATGGAGATTTCGAAGATTTTACGGAGTGTATCTCGGACTGCGATGAAGCATGCGAAGAAGTGTGTGACGGCTGTGAATACCTGATGGAAGGTCCGATGCAGGTTGCCTATACCCCGGACCGAGAAGTGTTTGCGGTGGTAAGTTTCAACAAGGGCGTAGTACACATTGTTAAGGACACCCACCACTTTTCAGTGCCCAAGTTCTGGGCAAACAGCGATGACTTTTTCACTGGCGTAGCTTTTGTCAATCCTACGGAAGGCGATGCTGAATTGTGGGGTGCCGCCTATTCCAGTAATGGGTTGGTATTTATTGATGACCCGGAGACAGAAGAAGATATTGAATACGCGAATCCGATTCTGGTGGATCTGCCTGCCGGGATGCAGAAGGCTTTCGTGGCGGAGGAGCTGATAGAACCCCTGATGAAAGATTCCCTTATCGGGTGGATCGACATGGACTCTGACCAGCAGGGCGTATCATCCCTGGTGCTGTATGGAGACCACAATCTTAAAAGCCTGGATGGTGTGGTTTCGGATAATGGCCACTACAAGAGACTGATATTTCCTGATATCAGGGTCGACGGAACCAAGGTTAATGGAGAACTAAATATCCTTAATCCTAATTTGAAAGCCGGAGATATACAGATCAGCCTTTATAACGAATTCGGCGGCAGAGTCAGCACTTTTGGCTTTTCTGTCCCGACCAAATCTTTTTATCCAGTTATCCTCAAGGACAATGATACGACAGATAATATAGATTCTGGATTATTTCCGGAGGTGATCTGGGACAATTTTAATTACGGCTATATTGAAGTTGTGAGTGAGTCAGGCGCCCTCCAGGGTATTCAGCGCGGAATTGAAAAGAATAAGATGTCATTACTTCGCGCCTGGGGTGAGGGGAGTATTGAAAGCGAATCAACTGAATTTTATGTCCCAATCGTGGTTACCCTGCAGGGGGCTGAATCCTGGATCAACATTATC
>Ga0255389_1050_pt1 | contig 12975 bp, 10 predicted proteins | sample ANMaggSeSYBR01E4_FD_182113 | JGI IMG/M metagenome (GOLD analysis project Ga0255389, IMG submission 182113) | Sediment cell enrichment communities from methane seep in Santa Monica Basin, California, United Staets - ANME aggregate JGI... | ecosystem: Environmental > Aquatic > Marine > Cold seeps >...
TCGCATGAGAATAAAAAATGTCGGCAGTACAACGGCTGTCATCTCTAAAGCTGGATCAGTAAGTGATTTCGGCACTACACGAGAGAGGATAGCATCCAGAGTAAGTATATAATAAATTCACCTCTAATCAAAACATCCCTACCCTGCAGTCGCCAGGGTGGGGATGTGCTGTAAACCGGGATAAGAGCAAGAAATTCTCAGTACCTGGCTTGTTCTGGCATGCTGATTCAGCTCCACTTGCCAGATTGGGTGGAGCGGGGGTTAGGCGGCAAGGCATCGATCAACGGACGAAGTCGGGATCCCCCGCAACGACCAGTTCGACACCTTTTTGAACTCATACTACATCCCCTGCTTCCTCAACTCAATAGAACCTCGAGATTGGATTCGAACTCACTCAGGTTCTCTGTCGGGTTGATGTCATAGTTCATAACATAGTTAGCAAACATCATAATTCGAGCCATGATTAAGGCATCAAGCTGCTGATCAGAAGCTATTGGCCAGGGCTGAATCGCCTCGTAACCACTTCTGAAGGAATCGTAAAACAATGAGAAATCATCTCTGAAACGCACGTGGTATAGCGCAGTCCCAATGTCCTGTTCTGGCCGTCCATAAGCGATATCCTCAAAATCATACATGTAAATCTTCCCATGGTGAATCTTCAGGTTGCACGGATGAGGATCATTGTGGATGACAATGGGGGGGCAATCATGCCAGGCCTGATTGATGGCGTGCTGCGATACAGAAGCACCGATTCTGAGGCATTCCTGTCGTCTTGGAGGAAGAAGATTCGGATCCTTTCTGGAAAGAATGACTTCCTCATCCCAGTAGAAGACTCGATCGTTTCTCAGGATACTGAAATCGTGGGTAGGCTTGAAATCCGCGGAAGCCTTGTGAAGCTCTGCAACACTCGTACCTAGATAGCGATACGAGCGAGTTGAAAGAGCTCTCAGTTGCCTTCCAGGCACCCAAGAAATGAGGATAAAGTGGGCAGTTTCAGGAAGCCAGCGGCTTTCTTCGATCTTTGTGATGTACTCCCCCTCAGTATTGGCAAATGGTGTCTCAACGTATAAAGGTGAATGCTCGCTGATATGTTTCAGAAACTGCATCTCACCCTTGAGTTGAGCATAATTGTGTTCGCTTGGGATATGGAACTTTGCAGCGAAGATACCTTGGTCAGAGTTAATCCGAAACACCGGTCTCGAATTGTCCGACACGAAGCTGACAGAATCAATCTCGAGCGGATACGTACCAAGCGTTTCGATGAGAACTCGGCGATACCTCTGAATTCTTCCCCGTGATGTGAGCGATTCGAAATCTTTCATGTGTTCCTTTTTGCCTAACGTTAATTATGTTTCCCTTGCGCGATAACACCATAACGGATTATCTTTCATCTACGCGATGCAATCAGTGAACTTGATTCTATTTTAGTATAGCATCATGAATCCCATCCATATTCAATAATATTGATAACTATCCCGGTTTGACAGGAGGAGAATTTTACCTGCCTGCAAGGGTGATTTTCTCCCCAGGAATTTCCCCTCAATAATAAACGTTTATCGCGAGCCGTTGATCTTAGCTTAAGCGGCAGAGAACAATCGGGATATAATGGGAATTGTTAAAATATTGCGGGAGGCAGTTTTATGAGTGGAAAATTAGTTCTTGTAGCAGGGAATATCGGCACCGGGAAAACTTCCCTGACCGAACGCCTGGGTGACCGGCTGGGGTGGCGCACAGCTTATGAATCTGTCATTGATAATCCTTACCTGAGTGATTTTTATCAGGATATGACTGCCTGGTCTTTTAACCTGCAAATATTCTTTCTGGGCCATCGCGCGCAGCAGCATCTGGAACTCGTTCGCGACAGCAATTCAGCGATCGCGGACAGGAGCATTTACGAGGATGTAAAAATATTCGCCCGGGCACTGTATCACCAGGGTAATCTCTCCGAACGGGATTATATGTCCTACCGCAGGGTGTTCCAGCTGATTGCGGATCACTTGCCTGAACCTGACCTGTTGATTTATTTGACCGCTTCCCCCAAAATTTTGCTCCAGAGAATTGTTGAGAGGGGAAGGAAAATGGAATCGGGAATTTCCTTGGAATATCTAACGCTGTTGGATTCGTTTTATGATGACTGGATGAAAACATTTGACCTCTGTCCGGTGCTGAAAATCCAATCTGACGATCTGGATTTTGTCCATCAGAAGGGACATCTGGATATTGTCGCCAATCTTGTCCAGGAAAAATTGACCGGCAAAGAAGAGGTAGTATTTCCATCAAAATAACATAGCTGATACCTGGAGACCAATTTCAGATTAGCACTACACTGCCGGGCAATCACTGCCAGCAGTGTTTTTTATCCTCCAGGTTTTTTACATCGATTTTACAATCTGGTTGACCTCTATTTACAAGGGTTGCGTATTCTATAACTGTATGAAAAAAAATCAGACCTTTTTTATTAAGGACTACTGTGTTTTTATCCCCGCAGAGTTGGATGTTATAATACCCAGGTATTTCTTAAGCATAATAACTATAAAGTGAGGATTTATGGCAAAACAATGGGAAAACCCGCCGGCATTGACAATTGATGAGGATCGGGTATATCTGGTAAAACTGGAGACCACCAAAGGGGAAGTTCAGCTTGAGCTTTATCCCGAACATGCCCCCAAAACGGTGAACAACTTCGTTTTTTTGGTGAAAGAGGCTTTTTATGATGGGATCTCTTTCCACCGGGTGATTGATAAGTTCATGATCCAGGGCGGCGACCCAACTGGTTCAGGCATGGGCGGTCCAGGATACAAATTTGAGGACGAATTGTCCGGTAATCCCCTGAAACATGACAGTAAAGTGATTTCCATGGCCAATTCAGGACCAAATACTAACGGCAGCCAGTTTTTTATCACCCATCTTCCCCAGCCCCACCTGGATGGAAAACACACCGTGTTTGGCAAAGTTATTCAGGGCGAGGACGTGATTGACAGCATTCAGCAGGGTGACCTGATCAATAAAGCGAGTGTTGACGCCTAAGGTTGCAGGAAATTGGTTCTTAGAGTAAGATAACAACCGCGAGGGAATACTTAATATCTTTTATTCCTTCGCGGTTATTTTATAAAAAGGAGGTGGTTGGAAAAGGTCAAATTGGGAAAATAGCGCACGGGCTCAAGATTTTTTGCCCTTTGGATAGATAAACATTCAAAATTTGGCAAAAGGCAGGTTCTTGAGTTGACGAGGATGAGGGTTCCTCCATTAAGGAGGCTAACTGGCCGGGGGCAATTGGGTCAGGAAAATCGAATTATCAGCGGAAGCCCTCCGGAGATTGTCACTCTCCGATTTTTCCCTCCTAACTTAATCGGATGAAAAAACCCCGGGCGACCGGCGGAACAAAAGCATCCCTGGTGACTTCAAACTAAACTCAGCTTGTAGATTTGGTCTGGACAGTAGGGCAAAATCCTTGCGGATCTTGCTGCAGCAGGCATGGATCAAATACGGCTAAACTAAGTCAGGGAGGATAAATCCTATGTGTGGAATAGTAGGTTATATTGGACCTCAAAATGCCACGCCCATCATTATGAATGGGTTGAAGAAGCTTGAATACCGGGGGTATGACTCAGCTGGTATTGCAGTTCTTGAGAACGGGGGCATTGAAGTCAGGCGGGATGCCGGCAAATTGGAAAGATTGAGTCAACTGGTTCATGAATCACCCTTAAAAGGCAACGTTGGGATTGGACACACACGCTGGGCAACCCACGGTGTGCCAAATACACGCAACGCGCATCCTCATCTGGGGATGACAGGGGACGTGGTCCTGGTTCATAATGGGATTGTGGAAAATTTTTCCGCACTTCGGAAGGAGTTGGAAAATGAAGGGATTGTTTTCCAATCAGAAACAGATTCGGAAGTGATTGTCCACCTGATTGAGCGTTATTTATCCGGAGGAACTAATCTTACAGATGCTGTTCATCAAACCCTGCTTCTCTTAAAAGGCGCTCACGGCATTGTTGTATTGAGCAAAAATGACCCAGATAAAATCATCGCCGCTAGAATTGGAAACGCCGGCGGGGTTGTGATTGGGTATGGAAAGGATGAAATGTACATCGCGTCAGATTTACCTGCCATCCTGGAATATACCCGGGAAATGGTTTTCCTTGAGTCCCACCAGATGGCTGTAGTCAGCCGCGAGGGAGCGGTGGTAATGTCGCTGGACGGGGAAGAGATTCAGCCAGAGCTACATAATATCCCCTGGGATCCGGTTTCGGCAGAAAAAGGCGAATACCGCCATTTCATGCACAAAGAGATCCATGAACAGGTTCGCTCATTGACGGATACCATCGCGGGAAGGGTTGACTTTGAATTTGGCTCTATTCAGCTGCCGAGTTTAAATCTTTCCCCTGAGAAAGTGAAAGACATCAAGAAAATCTTTATTATCGCCTGTGGAACGGCATCCTATGCGGGAATGGTGGGTAAAGTATTGATAGAAAAGATTGCCCGCATTCCGGTGGAAGTGGAAATTGGATCTGAGTTCCGTTATCAGGATCCGATTGTTGATGAGAACACTGTAGTTTTGGCGATCAGCCAATCCGGGGAAACTGCCGATACCCTAGCGGCAATGGAAGAAGGACACCAGAAGGGAGCCACCTTGTGGTCGATTGTAAACGCGATTGGATCTCAGGCGATGCGTATCGCAGATGGATTTATTTCCATGCAGGTCGGACCTGAAATTGGTGTTGCCTCCACAAAAGCTTATACTGCACCGTTGGTGGATTTGTATATGCTGGCAATTCTTCTGGGAGAACTGCGAGGTACGATTGATGAAAGCCAACGCCGCCAGCTGGTAGCTGATTTGCGGTTGGTTCCGGACCTTGCCGGACGCTGTCTGGACAGGGAAGGAGAGGTAAAGAAGGTCGCTGAAAGTTTGCTGGAAGCCCAAAGTGCGCTGTATCTGGGAAGGGGTGTGAACATGCCCACTGCTTACGAGGGTGCCCTTAAGCTGAAAGAGATATCTTATATCCATGCCGAAGGATATCCTGCAGGGGAAATGAAACATGGGCCGATTGCGCTGATTGATGCAGATCTTCCAGTCGTGGTAATTGCTCCCCGTGATCCCTGGTACGATAAGATGTTTAGCCAGATCGAACAGGTCAAAGCTCGGGGTGGGCGGGTAATAGCGGTTGCTACTGAAGGCGATGAGCAGATCCAGCAGCAGGCAGATCTTGTTTTAAGTGTGCCTGAAACTCCCTGGATGTTATCCCCGGTCACCACGGTGATACCGCTGCAGTTGTTGGCTTATCATATTGCAGCCCAACGCGGTTTGGATGTAGATCAACCCCGCAACCTGGCAAAATCTGTTACTGTGGAGTGAGCCGCGAGAGAGACCTCGCGAGAGAGACCTCCGAGGTCGGTACGACCTCGGAGGTTGTTTAAATAAATATTCCCGGACTGTGAGCCAGGTGGGCCCTGTTCAAGATGGGGCATTATGTTAGTGGGTTCGTTCAGGATTCGGGATCTGGCGGTTTGTTCTGAAAGCCGTTTTTTTCCAGCCAGTAACGGGCTACCTCGTCCATGGAAAGGATGAAATCAGACTTCGCTTCTGTATAACTTCCGCTTTCCTTGGGGAAACGTTTGGCAAGTTTTTCTTTTATGATTTCATACTCATGGGCAGCTTCCGGATTGGCGCGGAGAAAATCTCGAAACACCAGGTGCCTTTCAATATCCGGGTGGCCTTGCTGAAAAACATGCAGGTGATGGCTGCGTTCGCGATCAGTGTCTTTGGTGAAGAACTGCCTTCCAGGGATGCCGTATTCGCCTTTGGAGATATAACCCAGTTCTCCCAGCATTTCAGTTGATCTGATAATATCGTCCAAATCTTCCACTTCTATGACAAAATCGAGGATGGGCTTTGCTTTAATTCCAGGAATTGAAGTGCTGCCGATGTGGTAGACGCCGATTACCGGGATCGAAAGTTGCTCCAGGATTCGTTTGGCTTCTTCCTCAGCTAACTGAGACCATTCTGGATTATGTGGAACTAGCGCAACTTCGCGCTGTTCCGGGTTAATTTGTTCGCCATCTGCCATAAGATAAATTCTCTTCTGGAATGATTTAGTTTATTTGGGGATCAGGTATCTTTCTCCCCGGTTGCCTTTTTGGCTTTTAGATTACCTTTACATTATATTGTATGTTGTAAATATTGTCAGTCTTTTTCCCTGGATTAACCGCAGTCCCGGTATCAGCCTGGACCGCTCTTGAAAGGTATTTTCCCTGTATCACAGCATATTCTCCTGAAATACCTGGTCCTCAAGCGCAGGGCGCAGGATGATTAACCACATGGTCAGAATTGAGAGGGAAATTAGTAAAGACAGAAATGTTTTTAGCTGGGGAAGATTGCCTCGAGGTTTTTTTCTAATACAAAATTGAGAATTTCAAAGATCATTCATGCTAAAATGAGGGCTGGATTATTGTAATTATTAATACAGGATGGGTGAATATGGCCTCAAAAGAAATAACCCGTGAATTAGTGTTAACCGCTCTGGGCGAAGTCCTGGACCCTGAAATCGGAAAGGACCTGGTCAGTTTGGGCATGATTGAAAATGTAGAGATTGACGGCACAAAAGTAAACTTCACAGTTAATCTCACTACCCCCGCCTGCCCACTAAAGGAAGAAATCAAAGGCAGCGCTTTGGCGGCAGTCCAGGCGATAGAGGGAGTAACTGAAGTTAATATTGAAATGGGAGCAAATGTACCTGTTGGTCAAAAGAAATCAGAGCATTCCAATATAAAAAACGTGATTGCTATTGCTTCTGGTAAAGGTGGTGTGGGGAAAAGCACCGTAGCTGTTAATCTTGCTGTTGTTCTGGCTCAGAAAGGGGCTAAAGTTGGATTGCTGGATGCAGATATTTACGGACCGAATATTCCTACCATGATGGGTGTAGACCAACTCGGCGGAGCCACAGAAGATAAGATCTTGCCCGGAGAAGGACACTCCGTAAAAGTAATGTCAATTGGCTTCATGGTAAAACCTGAACAGGCGCTTATCTGGCGTGGGCCGATGCTGCATTCTGCAATAAAGCAATTTATTCAGGATGTGGATTGGGGGGAACTGGATTATCTAGTGGTTGATCTTCCCCCTGGAACGGGAGATGTCCAGCTCAGTTTAAACCAGACTCTGGAACTGCAAGGTGGTGTCATAGTGACTTTGCCCCAGCAGGTTTCTCTCGATGATGCCCTGCGAGGGATTAACATGTTCCAGGAATTAAAAATCCCTATTTTGGGAATCATTGAAAATATGAGTTATCTGGAAACACCGTCAGGTGAAAAGATGGATATCTTTGGTACTGGCGGCGGAGAAAAATTAGCGGCAATGACAGGCGTAGATTATATTGGATCGATTCCGATTGATCCCGAAGTCCGCAAGGGCGGAGACAATGGAATCCCGGTTGTCATTTCTCATCCAGAATCCCCTGTATCGTTAGTGCTGATCGAAATTGCTGAAAAGATAGCAGCTCAGGTAAGCATTCTGGCAATAAAGGGAAATTAATATTCTGTTGGTGATTTAATAATCTCTGAGCGGGCGGGTTTTACCCCCCGCTCTTTTCTTTTATGGATGCAGGAATTGGAATCCTCCAAAGAACTCGCTTCCTATGATTAATAAGGTAAAATAGGCACATGATGGCTCTTGTTGTTGGTATCCGATTCCACGGTGGTGGAAAAACTTATCATTTTAATGCTTCAGCCTGTCCTGAAATTCAGGAGAGGGATTATGTAATTGTTGAAACCAGTCGGGGTCAGCAATTAGGGCAAGTAGTATCCTTTTTGGATGCTGAAAATAGTAAAGGAAACAAAAAATGGAAACCGATTTTACGTATTGCTTCCTCGCGTGATCTGGTTATGCGCCAGGTATGGGAGAAAAAGGAACAGAGTGTTCTGGAAACTTGCCGTGAAATCGCACTTGGGGAAAAATTAAGAGAAGTAAAGTTTGTTTCAGCAGAGTACAGCTTGGAAGGTGAAACTTTAGTTTTCCTATATTGTTATGAAGAAAAAGGTGACCCGGATTTTGGTGGATTACTGGCCAAATTAAAGAAAAAAAATCCTAAAACCAAGATAGAGCTTCGGAGAATTGGACCCAGAGACACAGCTAAGATCATTGGCGGGATGGGTGCTTGCGGGAGAGAAATTCGCTGCTGTACTGAATTCATGACGGAATTTATCCCAATTTCGATCAAAATGGCCAAAGAACAGGGAATCTCCCTGGCTCCAACGGAAATCACCGGCATGTGCGGCAGGCTTCGTTGCTGTTTAATGTATGAATATGGGCAATACGTAGAAGCAAAAAAGACCCTTCCAAAACGGGGGAAAATGGTATCTACTCCAAAGGGAGAGGGCAAGGTCATTCGCCTTAATCCGCTTAGCCAGAAGATTTTTGTAGATTTGGGGGAAGCTGGCATCCAGGAATTTGACCCCGATGAGGTAGAGCGAATTCATTCATGACCTCTATACTTTCCCAGGCCGAAGAATTATTTCCTTATACCCGGGATTTGAGGCGGGATTTTCACCGCCACCCCGAGCTGGGATTTCAGGAACACCGGACAGCAGAAATAGTCGTTAGAGAGCTTTCCAATCTGGAAGATATGGTGATTCAAGCTGGAGTCGCCGGAACTGGTGTTGTAGGAACCCTGAAGGGTGGAAAACCGGGCAGAGTGATTTTATTGCGTTTTGATATGGATGCTCTGCCAGTAGAAGAAAATACCGGTGTGGATTACTCCTCTGAGAATGAAGGATTGATGCATGCCTGTGGACATGATGGTCACCTGGCAATCGGCTTGACAACCGCGCGATTACTGCATGAGGGGCGCGAAAATCTTTCTGGAACGATAAAATTTGTGTTTCAACCTGCAGAAGAGGGTTTGGGCGGCGCAGTTGCGATGATTAAGCAAGGGATCTTAAGTGATCCTGTGCCGGATGTCGCGCTTGCTCTACATCTCTGGAATGAAAAACCCCTGGGTTGGATAGGTATAACGGATGGGCCGGTGATGTCTGCCTCAGAGACTTTCCAGGTACGGATAACAGGAAAAGGCGGGCATGGTGGAAAACCTCATGAATCTATAGATCCAATTGTCGCGGCAGCCGGAATCATTAATGCGCTTCAATCTATAGTATCCCGGGAGATACCACCGTTGGACAGCGGCGTAATCACGGTCAGTTCAATCCATGGGGGAGAAGCCCATAATGTGGTCCCCGAGCAAGTCACCCTTAGCGGAACAATCCGGTCCTTTACTGAGGAAACCAGGGATTTACTACTCAAACGTTTCCATGAGGTAGTTGAACAGACGGCGGCTGTATATTTATGTCACGCCAGGATAACAATCGAGGATATTTCTCCGGCAGTGAACAATGATCCAAAGATTGCTGCAGTTCTGCGCCAAACTGCGGGTGAACTATTTCCGCAAGCGGTTATTGATCAGGGATACCAGACAATGGCGTCGGAAGACATGGCGTTTATGATGCAGGAAATCCCTGGCTGCTACTGCCTGATTGGGTCTGCTAATTCCGAGAGGGGACTGGATGCCAAACATCATCAACCGGAGTTTAATTTTGATGAACAGGCCTTGACTCAAGGCGTGGCGCTGTTGGTCTCGGCGGTGCATGATCTGCTGAAAGACTGAATAAAAAAAAATAAAGATAAAGCCCAACGAAAGATCATCGGTCCGTAATCCTTGGAGGATTGCGGATCTTTTTCTTAATACCAGGAACCCGGAGTTTTAAGAAACTACGGGTTCCTTCATAACTCCGGGTTTCTTTGCTTAGCACAAATGCTTGACGGCGAGGAATGAGAATGCTAAAATATAATTGGATTAATCTTATTGATCACATTAATCATATCAGGGGCGAATATGGATCATTCAGAATTCTTCACTTATCTCCTTCGATACTCAGAAACAGAACAAGGAAAATTTCCTGCGCTGAAAGATCTCAGCTCAGAACTCGGTTTAAGCACTGCCAAACTTAGAGAGCAAGTGAGCGTTGCCAAAGCTCTGGGCCTGGTGGATGTCCGACCGCGACTGGGTATTCGACCGCTGCCGTATTCATTTACACCTGCGGTTGATGCCAGCCTATGTTATGCAATTCAGCGTGACCTCGCCTATTTTGAAGATTTTGTTGATTTAAGAAGGTACCTGGAATATGCTTATTTTCCCCGGGCTGTGGATCTTTTGCAGGAATCAGACCACGAGGAACTCCGAAAACTGGTCTTGAGCGCCTGGGAAAAATTACGGGGAAGCCCTGCCAGAATTCCCCATGAAGAACACCGGAAATTACATCTCACAATCTATAACCGTTTGCACAACGTTTTTGTAACAGGGTTATTGGAAGCATATTGGGATGCCTATGAAGCCGTTGGATTAAATGTCTATGCAGATCTGGATTACCTGGAACAGGTCTGGACATATCATGAACAACTGGCTGAGGCCGCGATTAACAGAGATAAATCCAGGGGACTGGACATCCTCCGGGAGCATTTTGATTTGATAGATCGCTTGTTGGCCAAATAATGATTGAAGGGAAAGGTACTACAGGAGTTTTTATGGCGAATACAACACCAGAAATAAAAATACAGAAAATAGTCAACGAATTTTCGGTTAATATCGCTACGGTGAACGGGTCTGGCAGTCAGACAGCAAACATGACCTTGATCAGATCAATTTTTAAGATGGGGATTCCAGTATCCGGGAAAAATATCTTTCCCTCAAATATACAAGGTTTACCTACCTGGTATAAAATCCGTGTCAGTAAATATGGGTATTTAGCGCGCAGTCAAAAGACAGAAATTGCGGTAGCTATGAATCCCAAAACCTTTACGGATGATCTGAATGATCTGATTCCGGGCGGCGTTTTTCTTTATGCTGACCATATTAAAGAACCAATCCTCCGCGAGGATTTGCTTCTCTGCCCTATGCCGGTAAAGACTATTGTTAAACAGGCCAACCCTCCCCGGAAATTGAGGGATTATGCCGCCAACATGGTTTATGTGGGGGTATTGGCATACCTGTTGGATATCCAGCTAGATACCTTGAAAAGCGCTCTTGAATTTCACTTCAAAGGTAAACAGAGCGCTGTTGATTTTAATTTATCTGTGATCCGGGATGCTTTCCAATGGGCTGAAAATAACCTGGAAATTGTTTCGCCTTATAAGGTTCAACCGTTGAATTTAACCGACGGATGCCATTTGGCAAAAGGCAATACCGCTGGAGCTTTAGGAACGATTTATGGAGGTATGCACTTTTTATCGTGGTACCCAATCACCCCAGCGACAAGTTTACCAGAGGCGATTCATGCCTATGCTCCAGGTCTGAGAAAGGATCCTGAAACCGGAAAAAATACTTACGTTATCATTCAGGCCGAGGATGAATTAGCAGCGATTGGCATGCTGGTTGGTGCTGGGTGGGCTGGTTTACGGGCAATGACTGCAACCTCTGGCCCTGGATTAAGTTTGATGGGTGAATATGCCAGCCTGGCATATTTTGCCGAGATTCCGATAGTTGTCTGGAATGTTCAGCGGGTGGGCCCCAGCACTGGGCTGCCAACCCGGACAGCGCAAGGTGATGTTAACCTGACCTATTACCTGGGCCAGGGAGATACCGAACATGTGGTGCTAATTCCCGGATCAGTGAAAGAGTGTTTCGAATTTGGCTGGAAAGCCCTGGATCTGGCTGAGTTGCTGCAAACACCCGTATTTGTGCTTTCTGACCTGGATTTAGGACAGAATCAATGGATAACACCCCCATTTGAGTACCCCGACACACCTATCGAACGAGGAAAGATTCTCTGGGAAGAAGATTTAGAGAAAATTAAAGATGACTGGGGCAGGTACCTTGATCTGGATGGGGATAACATACCTTATCGAACAGTGCCCGGAAACCAGCATCCAAAAAGTGCTTATTATACCCGGGGAACTGGACATGATGAATATGCAAAATACAGCGAGAAACCAGAAGATTGGGAAAAAAATCTGGATCGGATAAAAAGAAAAGTGGATTCGTCTCGAAATATACTGCCAGAACCGGAAATTACCACCCGCTCCGGCTCTAAAAACGGGATTATTGCTTTTGGTTCTACTGACTTTGCTGTCAGGGAGGCCTGCGATGGTTTAGCAGATGAAGGTGTAAAACTGGATTATCTGCGATTGCGCGCTTTACCTGTTAGTTCAAAAGTTCTGGAATTCATCCGGAAGTATGAACGGGTATATGTGATTGAAAATAACCGGGATGGACAAATGCACAGTATTCTTTCTTTAGAGCTGCCTGATCGTGCTTCAGATCTGGTTTCCTTATCTCACATTGATGGGCTGCCTTTGTGTGCGGAATGGATTAAAGATGCAGTTTTGGAAGAGGAGAAATCATAATGGCTGAGAAAAAGGTCAAGTTGAATGAACTTGGATTAACAAAAGAAGATTACAAGGGTCAGAAGTCAACCTTATGTCTGGGCTGCGGGCACAACGCGATTGTTGGTCAGGTCATCTCAGCCTGTTTTGAGTTGAATATCCCCCCGGAGAAAGTGTTTAAAGTCAGCGGGATTGGCTGCTCAAGTAAAGCGCCTACCTACTTCATGAAACGTTCTTTTGGGTTTAATGGCTTGCATGGCCGGATGCCCTCCCTGGCTACCGGCGCTGCATTTGGGGATACATCCATGATCGGGATTGGCGTGAGCGGTGATGGAGACACAGCAAGTATCGGGATGGGACAGTTTAAACATATTACAAGACGAAACCTGCCTTTCCTTTATATTGTTGCCAATAATGGTGTTTATGGTCTGACTAAAGGTCAGTTCTCAGCAACAGCAGAGAAGGGTTTGGCGCTTAAAAAACAGGGGCAAAACCGCTATGTGCCAGTTGATATTGTCTGGGAAGCCATTGCCGGTAGAGCATCTTTTGTAGCCCGAACCTTCTCCGGGGACCCTCAGCAGTTAAAAGCATTAATAATGGCAGGT
>Ga0255389_1051_pt1 | contig 12904 bp, 7 predicted proteins | sample ANMaggSeSYBR01E4_FD_182113 | JGI IMG/M metagenome (GOLD analysis project Ga0255389, IMG submission 182113) | Sediment cell enrichment communities from methane seep in Santa Monica Basin, California, United Staets - ANME aggregate JGI... | ecosystem: Environmental > Aquatic > Marine > Cold seeps >...
GAACCAGGTATGCTGAGCTTCCTCAAACCGGGGAAGTCCCACTGGTTGCCGACATGTCTTCCAATATACTTTCACAGGAATATGAAATCAGAAAATTCGGATGCATCTACGCGGGAGCGCAGAAGAACATAGGCCCTGCCGGGGTTACGGTGGTGGTTATCCGAAAAGACCTGATCGGGAACGCCATGGACATCACCCCTACCATGTTCAACTACCAGACCCATGCTAAAGCCGGTTCCCTGTTCAACACCCCGCCTTGTTACAGTATTTATGTTGCCAAGCTGGTATTCGAATGGGTTAAAAAACTGGGCGGAATTACCGCCATCCAGGCCATCAATGAAGAAAAAGCCGCGCTGGTCTATGACTTCCTGGACAACTCCCCGCTTTTCAGTGCCACTGTTGAACCAAGAGACCGCTCGATCATGAACATCCCATTTATCCTGCCCACCGATGAGCTGAACGCCGAGTTTATTTCGGGCGCGGCAAACAGAGGCATGATCAATTTAAAGGGACACCGCAGTGTAGGCGGGATGAGGGCAAGCATATACAATGCCATGCCCCGTAAGGGGGTCGTAGCCCTGGTGGAATACATGAAGGATTTTGAAATTAAAAACAGCTGATTAAAGGAAGGTTCCTATGTACAAGATACAGACACTTAACAAAATTTCTCCGGTTGGCCTTGATCTCTTCCCCCGCGATGAATATGAAATAGCCTCGGAGATTCCCAATCCTGATGCTCTCCTGCTGCGCAGCTTCAAAATGCATGATGTGGAACTTCCAAAATCTCTGAAAGCTGTCGGCCGGGCCGGTGCCGGAGTAAATAATATTCCCATCGACAGATGTACTGAAAATGGAATAGTGGTTTTTAACACACCCGGTGCCAATGCCAACAGCGTGAAGGAACTGGTGCTCATGTCCCTGTTCATTTCCTCCAGGCGTATATATGATGGGATATCCTGGGCAAAAGGCCTGGACGAAAAAGGGGCTGAAGTTCCTAAACTTGTGGAAAAGGGGAAATCTCAGTTTTCGGGTCCGGAGATCAGGGGTAAAAAGCTGGGTGTAATCGGCCTGGGCGCAATCGGGGTAATGGTGGCAAATGATGCTGAATCCCTGGGAATGAAGGTGTTCGGATTTGATCCTTTTATCTCCGTAGAATCTGCCTGGGGATTATCCCGCTCAGTACGGAAGGCCGTCAGCCTGGATACCCTGATTTCTGAATCTGATTATCTTACAGTCCATGTGCCGCTTGATGATAAAACCAGGGGGCTGATTAACAGGGAAAAATTCGCGCTCATGAAAAAAAATGTGCGGCTGCTGAATTTCTCCCGGGGAGGCCTGGTGAACAATGAGGACCTGAAGGCCGCCCTCGCGGAGGGTACAATTTCGGTTTACGTGACCGATTTCCCGGACGAAGACCTGCTTAGCGAACCAAATGTTATCCCGGTACCCCATCTTGGCGCCTCCACACCCGAAGCTGAGGAAAACTGCGCGGTCATGGCTGTTAATCAGGTAAGGGATTACCTGGAGTATGGAAACATAAGAAACTCGGTGAATTTCCCTGAATGCAACATGGCCCCATCAGCTAAAAACCGCATCCTGGTGGCTAACAAAAATGTGCCGGCCATGGTTGGTCAGATCACCACGATACTTGCTGAATCCGGAATCAATATCGTGGACATGCTGAACCGCAGCCGCGGAGACCTGGCTCATAACATCATTGACTGTGAAAATGGTGTCCCTGAGGATGTCCTCGCAAAAATCAGCAGCATCGAAGGTGTGATAATGACGCGCCTGATTGAAATGAAGTAACTAACGCCTGTAAGAAGCCCCCGCTGTAATCCATACAACGGGGCTTCCTTATTTCAGCGGCCGAACAAATCCTGCCATCCTGCTTTTATTTCCCTGCTCCCCCAGTTATGAATTTCATGCTTCGCTTTTGTACACAGGAGCTGTCCGGCGCAGTTGAAGGATTCCCGAGAAATTCCAGGATCATAGGGATCCCGCATTCCGGAGCATTATCCGCCACCGAATGGGTCACGTCATCGAATCTGAAGATATGACAGTTACCAAGGTGTGCCCTCATTTCTGCATCATATTGCGGGGGAATAACATGATCGTACACTCCATTTAAGACCAGGACCGGGATATTGCTCTTCTCTTTGAACATTCGCCTCTTTTTTGCGATAGGTTCAATTTCCCATATTCTCCGAACCTCATGTATGAACTCTCCGCCCATACCTCCCAGGGTCACTCCATCGGCCAATATTTTATATTCCGGATCAATTTCGATATCCCCCAGATCAAAATCATTGGACTCACTTGAAATAATCGTGTATCCCAGTCCAAATGCAAAAGTTCTCCCGTTTGTAAACGATCCGTTAATAACTTCAACAACATCACTGAAGTCCCCATTCAATGTCTTGTTGACCAGCTGAGGAACCTGGGGATTGAAATACATGCTATAGAAAACAAAAGCTCCAAGGCGGCGACCGTTGAGAATATAATCTACTTCATCACCAGTTTCAGGATCTTGAACCTGGATGGAAACAGGGTTATTCTCAAGTTCTTGCAGCAGATCCAGAAATCTTTCTTCCAGGTTGGGAAAAGCCGCCTGGCAGCCTGCATCTTCCCTGCACATCCGGAATGTCGATTTCAACCGTTCTATAGTATTCGGAACCATATCCCGGAAAATATCCGAATTTATCGGCAATCCGGCATCCATGATCACGCAGCGTAGCCTCTCCGGATAATCCCTGATCATGTGCTGGGCCACCATTGTCCCGGCGGAAGATCCCACCAAATTAAATTGATCATATCCGAGTTCAGTCATGATCAAATCAATATCTGATACTGTTTCAATATTATTGAAGGCGGATAGATTCACCCCCTCGCTGATAAACCGCTTCTTCGATTCCATGAGGGCTTTCACCAGCACGTCTTTTTCTTCATTGTAGCCCAGGTTCTTTGACATCACTGCTATCTGCGCATCAGCAACCTCATCGCAAATCAAGTCAGGTATTGAATACCGCAAACCGCGCAGCTCAATAAGCACAACATCCCTGGCCGGTAGTAGAACCTTGCCAAAATCAGAAGCCAGCATTGGAAAAAATCCGTCCATGTTTGAGCCGCCGGGCCCGCCGGTATTCAAAACAAGGGGATCAGGGGCCGGATTATCCCCCGTGCTGAAAAACTTTGCTACAGCAAGTTTTATAATTTTACCTTCAGGCTGATCATGGGTCATCGGGACAGACACATAACCAAAAGTAAAATCCTCCCCTTCAACCAGGCCCTCAGGTATCGGGAATGGACAGGGAGCTTCTTTGAATACTCCATATTCATTAACAGGGCCCGAAGATTTCCCGCACTGCACTGACATTGAAGCCAAAACAATCATCACCGTTACTAACAACAAAAACCTTTTTTTTATCATCTAGTCCCCCCCAAATAATTCTATTGTTATGGAGTAATTGGAAATCAATTCCAGAAGTTATAGCCTCTCAAAACTGGTCACATTCCCTTTACGGACTACAAGTCCTTATAGTTCAATACGCTCTAGACAGATTGATCAAACTCTGTCATGTTAACTTCCCTGTTTTCAGATTTCAATTTTATTTTTGACAGCAGTTTTCAGTAGCAGGCAAAATGTCTTCCCGTTTTTTACAAAGAATTCAAACCCTATTGAATACAGCAAAATTTCAGTCTCTAACAAATATTGTCGAAATATAGCATTAGTCCTAACTATCAAAGCATCTCTGTCAATTGTCTCAAACATGGAGGCTTCTAATGAGTGTTGTTTGTTATTTCCTTCTGGTTACATTTATTATTGCCTGGACTTCCTGGGGAACACTTATTGTCCTTACCCAGACCGACCTCCTTTCATTTAGTAATCCATTAACAATGCTGGGTTTTATAATTGGAGGCATATCTCCGGCAATATCGGGATTCATCACCAGGTATAAATTCGGGAAAGCTGAATTTAGAGAATTCCTCCGGTCACATATCAGGTTCAGTCTACATGTAGGTTGGTATGTGTTCCTGTTCCTGGTACCGCTGGTCCTGACAGCTGTATCCTGGATTTCTTCCCTGACCACGCCTGACTCAATTACTCCTTTTTTCAACCAACCTGTCTATATGGTTTTGGTCTTACTTCCAGTAATGGTTCTGGGAGGCGGTGTTGAAGAAATCGGCTGGAGAGGCGTTCTCCTGCCTGAGCTTGTGAAAAAACAGTCTGCTTTCAGCGCGGCAATCTTAATAGGGGTCATCTGGCTGATCTGGCACATGCCCCTGGCTTTTGTCAAAGGATCCCCTCAATCCACCTTAAACTGGGGATGGTACAGCCTGTCAATAATGACCATGTCCCTGGTTTACACTGCTTTCTATCTGAGAACCAGGAGTATCGGCATGCTCGTGCTTTTTCATGCCCTCTTCAATGTATACGCCGGAATGGTCATCCCTCAGCCTTCAAACCCATGGGTAGACGGAGCTGCAAAAATTGTATTAAGCCTGGGTATATTTTTTGCTCTGATGAAAAATTACAACCGGGCCGCGAATAACCGAGTCCTTTAAATCAAGGCCTTTATAATACTCTTAGGCATGGGCTTTCATTTCGCCTGAAAAATCTCCTCGTGCACTACATTCCCATCAACATCATAATGCAGGAAGGTCAGGGTGAGAACACCTGATTCGCGGGAAACGCGGCCTTTTAAGAATCCCCCTTTTACCCTGAGAAACCTGTGCTCCGGCCTCCTGTCATCCTGGTTCCAACCTCCGGCGTGCTCATCCGAACCGGCCCCGCAGCTGAATTCCCAGAGATTCGTCCCCTCCCAGTGAGTTACATATTGCCAGTGCCGGTCTCCATTACACAAATATACATTTTCAATACCAGACAGGAATTCCCGAATTTCATCACCCTCAAACTTAAAACTGGAGTTGGAATAATTATCCTTTTTGTTGTCCCGGTCAGGTCCAAGTATAGGGTCCGGGGATATCAACAGCTTGAAGGTAGCATCCGATTCCTTCATGGTCTTGAAGACCCAGGCCTTCTGTTCATCTCCCCAGATAGTCTTATCGGGCCCGTCCGGATCAGTGTTCCTGCTCCGGAAATTGCGCCCCTCAGTCATCCATATCTGCAGATCCTTTCCCCACCTTACAGTTTTATATGGCCTGTCATTTGAAGGAAACTGTTCCTTGTCAAAAATCTCCAGGCCGCGGTCCCAGGAAACGGTTCCGTATGTCATGCCCGGAAAAGCATCGTCGCTAAGGGTATCGTGGTCATCCTTCATGAAGTAGGTGGTTACCTGGGAATAGAAATCCCGCTGCAGAGGCAGGGCAAAAAGACGATCCCATTTAAACCTCATCAATTCCTCGGTAAGTGCAAAAGGTTCAGGCTTGTCATAATATTCAACGTCCCCGGTGTGTACAAAAAAATCAGGGAACAACCTCAGCATTACCTCGTAAATCCTGTGTCCTTTCGGATCGTCCCTTCGCCGGTAGTCATGGCAGGTGACAATGCAGAAATCAATATCTTCTTCCTGGTCAGCTCCGGGGGGAGTCCTGAAGGAACCTGAAACAATGTCTGAAACCTCAGCGTCGCGACCGGGACGCGCATCCAGCTCCACCAGGTATTTTGTCCCCGCTTTCAGTCCCACCAGCTTCCATTGCCTGGTGAAATTCTTTTCCGGGTCCACTGCCTGCCAGCCAGTTTCAACGATATTTCCGGGATTATTAAACGGATAGTAAGACAGCTTCACCTCTCCTGCTGCCCCAGGGCAGGCCCCGTCCATCTGCTCCAGGTTAAATCCTTCCGGTACCTGGGCCTTGAGAATCTTTTCAGCATCTGCCTCTTCTGCCAGTATCCGGTGTTCTTCAGCTGAGGGCACCAGGAACTTCTGCCCCTCAGCATTCAGCTCCCTGTTTTTTGTCAGGCGGGTCCAGATCGTTACGGAATCCTGATCAGCCCATCCATTATGAAAACCATTTCCGAAAAAGGGGCCCTCTTCCTGAACATTGCGGCCGCAGGAAAGAAGCAGGCCGGCAAATACTACGGCTGGAATTAAAAATATTCTGATTCTTGCTGACATAACTTAAAACCCTTCTTACCCTGCGAAGCTAGCTGACCCGGATATTGCACTGATTGACCGCCGCGTCGCCGGAGATATCCGAGTTAAGAGGGGAGCGCAAAAAAAAACAGGAATCAAGCCCTTGAAAGCGTGATTCCTGTATAGAAACAAGGCTGCTGTTTATTTTGTATTCTTGACCTCTTCGAAAAAGTTCATTCCTATCGCGTCAACCATCTGATCATACTCAGGCCGGATTGAAGCCATCTTCCTGCGGAAGGATTCCATTGTTTCCCTGAATTTAGCTTCGTTTTCTTCTGAAACGTTAAAAAAGTTGTGGTTGTACCCCAACTTCATGGCTCGGAGTTTTTCGGCCGTACCCTCATATTCACTTCTTATTGAGTTCAGAAAATACTCAGTGAAATACTCAAAACTAAGGCTGCTGATAAGATTCTTCGCCGGAACGATTGAATCAACCCTGTGCGCATTGGACCCGCAAAAAGCAAATCCTTTACTGAAATTCCCTTGCCTGGCATTGTCAAGCGCCTCGGAAATACAGTATTTAGCTTCCATTGCCCCGCAGCTCTGCAGGCATCTGGAAGGACACCGAAAACACTTTTTCACGCCCCGGGATACATCCTGAAGAAAAGAACTCTCAATCGCTCTGCCCGGCATGCCTACCGGACTGCTGATAATCCTGATATCCTCTTCTTTACAGCTGACGTAAGCTTCCTTAAATTTCCTGTCAACATCACACTCATCAGTCGCCACAAAACGGGTCCCCATCTGGACGCCTTTAGCCCCTAACTGAATAAAGCGGTATATGTCCTCCCCGCTGAAAATTCCGCCTGCTGCAATTACAGGAACTTCGCGGTTCCATCGGTCCTCAAATGCCTTAAGTGCTTCTACTACTTCAGGAACAATTTTTTCAAGTTTATAATCAGGATTGTCAATCTGATCGTACTTGAACCCCAGGTGGCCCCCTGCTTCAGGCCCTTCTACAACAACAGCGTCAGGAATGTCATTGTAGTTTTTTTCCCACATCTTAAAAATAATCCGGGCAGTTCTGCCTGCACTTACAATCGGCACAACCTTTATCCCGGCCTCGCGTATTGCTGCAACCGGAATATTTTTAACAGGCAAACCCGCGCCCAGGAACAGGAAATCCACCTTCTCTTCTATTGAGGCGATAAGCAGCTGCTGAAAACAGTCAACCGCAACCATTATGTTGACTCCGATAAGGCCGTCACTTTTTGCCCGGCATTTCCTGAGTTCACTTTTCAGAGCTCTAACATTGGCCTGAATATGATTCTGGTAATAATCAGGTTCAATCATCCCTATAGCATTGGCTGCCACAACACCAATTGCGCCCTGATCCGCTACAGCTGTAGCCAGGCCGGAAAGAGAAACTCCCACCCCCATCCCGCCTTGAATAATCGGGATTTCCGCTTTCTTATCCCCGATATTCAATTCCGGAAGCATACAGTTCAGCTTAGATTGAAGAAAACTCATAATAGCACCACAAATATTAAAGCCCTCTGGTATGAATACCAGACACAAAATTAAAATCCGCAAAAAATGAATGAACTTGAATTGTCATTTTATAATACAGAAAAATCACTTCAATCTCTGCAACAAGACAACAATTATACCCCTAAAATGATTTCATGCAGAAAATCATTTAAAAAAACTGTCTTAATGATGGTTTTAAAGGGAGACGCAGACTCCTTCGGGAAACAATATTTTGATTCCTGCCGTCACTTCTCCTGATAGTCTGCTCAGGCCAGGCGGAAGCTGACCCCGGCTCCAGCCCAAACCCAGTTCCGGCCTGTCAAACAGGCCGATACGTGCAGGCACATCCGGGGAAATGCCCCGGATAACAGGGGGAATTCCGACAACAGAATCCCCCCTGTTATCAAACGGTCACTCTGTTTCAGCTTTCAAGTGTTTATCAACAAATGCCAGAACTGCATTCCACCCGCTGATCTGGTTGGCTGTCTTGCTGAATCCATGCCCTTCATCATCAAACAGCACATATTCTGCAATTCCGCCTTTCTCCCTGACTGCTTCAACCATTTCATCACTTTCCACCTGCAGGACCCTCGGATCGTTAGCTCCCTGGAGGACAATTACCGGTTTGGTAATATTTTCAGCATGGAAAAGTGGAGAAATCTCTCTCAGCATATCTTCCTGGGTTTCCGGATTGCCAAGTTCTCGATACAGGGCAAACTTAAAACTCTCCCACCAGGGAGGTATACTTTTAAGGGTCCTCACCCAGTTAGTCACCCCAAACAGGTTTACGCCAACTGCGAATTCCTCCGGCTGAAAAGCCAATGCAGCCATTACCATGTAGCCGCCATATGAACCGCCAAGAATACCGATCTTGTCAGGATCAACCCAGTCGACATTTTCCTTCAGCCAGTCCTTGGCATCGACACAGTCCCACAGAGGTTCTTTGCCATGCTTCTGGTCATCGGCCATGGAAAAAGCCCTGCCGAAGCCGCTTGAACCGCGGTAGTTCAGATCAAAAATCGCATATCCATGGTTGACCATAAACTGCTTTGATCCGCTGTACCTTGGGCGGCTCTGGCCTCCGGGCCCGCCATGAATCTGGAGTAATGCCGGGACCTTGTTTTCAGCAGAGGCCTGGACCGGTTTATATAGGTATCCATAAAACTCCAGTCCGTCTCTGGCATGCATGTTAATCAATTCGGAACTCACCAGGTGTCCGGCGTGTATCTCCGGATTCAAATTGTCGGTCAGCTGCCTGGCTTCTCCTGATTCAAGGTTGTAGACAAACAGGTTGGAGGGAGCGTCATCATTCACCAGGTAGAAACGCATCAGTTTTTCGCTCCTGCTGAAAGTTACTCCTGAAACGTCACCTGCCGGAAGATTGGGCAATTCCAGTTTTTCCCCTGTTTCCGAATTAGTAATTACCAGCCTGGTCACTGCATTTTCATTGACACCCATAATCTGGTATTTCCCATTATAGGTATAGCTGATATAGGAAACATCCCATTTTTCAGGGCGGAAAACCTCTGCCCGTTCCCCTGTTTCCAGGTCATAACTCATCAAGTAAAGCCAGTCACTGTCTTTATCCGTAAGGTACAGGAGAGTCGAACTATCCGGAGTAAAGGCAGCTGCGTAGTGGTTGATTTCACCCTCCTCTATGGAGATCATTACCGGTTTGCCATTCCCATTGCGGTCAACCAGATAGAGATCGGAATCGAAATCATTATGGGTCCGCTGTAAAGTCATCCATCGCTTGTCCCTGCTCATTCCGGAGAAATCAAGTCCGTCTTCATTTGTATATATAAGCTTTGGATTAAGGGTCTCCAGATCCCATTCGTATACATCCATGAATCTTGCATCTCTGCCATTATTACCGGTAAAGAAAGATTTCAGGTCATGGGAAAAACCGTAAAAGCTCTCCCGGGTTTCTTCCCCTTCAGTAAGCTCTTTAACCACGCCTTCAATGTCCTGCATGAAAAGATGGTTGATCTCATTTCCACCCTTGTCAGAGGTAAATAAAACATTTTCAGTCCCAGGCACAAACCCGACAGCGAAAACCGATTCAGTATCAGATTCTGTAACAGGAGTTTTTTCTCCGGTGGCAATATCAATGATGTAGGCATTAAAAATACCTGTCTCATTGGAATGAACCAGAAGCTTACTTTCCCCGGAGTTAAAATCACCGCCTCCCACCGATGTTGTCTTTAAAAACTGGTCAATGGTGTAGGCCTGAAAAGGGACTTCCGGTTCTGCCGGCTCCTGGGTGGAACAGGCTGTAAGCAAAAGTATGCTGAACAAAAAGAACAAGAGTAATAATCTAACTTTCATGACTGATAAATCCTTGTTGATTAAGACAAAAATAATTAATTTTATTGAATAGAATTCTGAATATGCTGCTCAGAGAATCTCGACAGCTTTTCCACGGAACCGGGACTTGCCTGAAAGGCAGGTCTCCGGTTCTCCACCCTGGAGAATGCAGTTTATTGATTTACCTGCTTCGAATCAGCGGCCAGCTTCGCGGAAGATCCTCCTGCCATTGAGTCATAATAAGAAACAAAACGCTTGATCATCAGCTGAACTCCCCTCCAATCCTCCAAGTAAAAACCGGCAACTCCGCGACAACCCACGATGGGTGACATAACAAATCCTTATTCGCCTGAGCAGGGTGTACAACATAACCGGTTCGATGGCTTGGTTTCATTATGCCTTATATCCAGGTAAAAACAAACGATTAATTACCGGAGAGCTGCACCTCTGTATTATCGGGCAGGTGTCCTGAAGGTGTTTCTATTTATGCCGGCCAGCAGCCACCCGTTTTACCTGTGACCTGCAACTTGCTCCTGTCGCCGTTATGGGTTAAGTTTCAGGGCAGGCTCTATAGAACTGATGTTTATCCACCGCGGATAACAAACATAAAAGGGAGAATTTAAAATGAACAGCAGAAAGACTGCTATCGTTACCGGGGCCGGCAAGGGGATGGGCGCGGCTATTGCCAGGGAACTGAAAGCCCGTGGTTATAACCTGGTCCTGATGAGCCGCACTGAAGACCATGTCACGCGGCTCGCCGGGGAGCTGGCTGTAACTGGTGTTGCGGGTTCAGTAACCGAAACCGGGGACCTGCAGAAAACAGTCGATACGGCCATGGAAAAATACGGGCGTATCGACGCTGTTGTCAACAGCACCGGCCACTGCGCAAAAGGTGAGCTGCTGGCCCTTACGGACGAAGACTGGCACTCAGGCCTGGATCTGGCCATGCTCAACGTCATCCGCATAACCCGCCTGGTTACTCCGGTAATGCTGGAACAGGGAGGAGGAGCTATCGTTAATATCTCTACCTTCGCGGCATATGAACCTTCTCCGGACTTCCCGGTATCATCAGCTGTCCGGGCTGCCCTGGGCAGTTTTACCAAATTGTTTGCGGATCGCTACGCGGCGGACAACATCAGGATGAACAATATCCTGCCCGGATACATAAACTCCTATGAAATTGACAAATCCGCGATAGAGGCCATTCCGATGAAAAGGCGCGGCACAGTGGAAGAGATCGCCCAGACAGCAGCCTTCCTGGTGTCTCCGGGAGCCGGCTACATAACAGGCCAGAACATAAGGGTCGATGGAGGACTGACCAGTTCAGTCTGAGCTTCCTGAATATCCTCTCCGCTGGACGGCCTCAATTCGACTGGTATGGGAACCCTCAGTATCGGGGACAATTAACCATGAAATGCCAGGGAAAATGATCCCCGGATCAGTGCCCCGCATATTATGGTTTGACAAATAAAAACCGGGATGTATTTTATTAGTTGGGGACAAACCCGGATTTCTCGCCGGCTTGCGTAGCGGGGCGGTGGAGACGACCTTCGTCGCTCTTCGAGCCATGCGGGGGAATGTATACACCGCCGTTACAGTCAACCGAAAAGAAATGCGGGCCATAAATACAAAACAGACATTTGTTTACTGCAGGAGGAAAGCATATGGGTAGCCGGGAATTTAGAGGCGTTTCCCGCCGGGAATTACTGGAACAGACTCTTACTGGTATATCAGGACTGGGCCTGGGGATCTTAAGCGCAAACTTTATAGCCTGTTCAGCAGGGGAAAAACCAGCGGCGGCGGAGGCTCCGCCCAACATACTCCTGATGGTGGCCGATGACGCAGGATGGAAAGACATTGGATACCATGGCTCTGAGATCAGGACTCCTAATCTCGACAAACTGATGCGGGAAGGCATAGAACTGAACCAGTTCTATGTATGCCCCACCTGCTCCCCTACCAGGGCCTCACTCCTCACAGGCCGTTACGCCAGCCGGTACGGCATACTGGGGCCTATCGCCATGAAAAGTGAGCAGACCCTGCCGGCTGATACTTTAACCCTCCCGGCCCTGCTCCGGCAAAACGGATACTCTACTGCCATAACAGGGAAATGGCACCTGGGACTGCGGCCTGAAAATGGTCCGCGCCAGTATGGATTTGAACATACTTACGGATACCTGCACGGGCAGATAGACCAGTACACACACATCTATAAAAATGGCGACAGGAGCTGGCACCGGAACGATGTGTTTATAGAAGAGGAAGGCCATGCCACGGACCTGATCAGGGAGGAAGCTATAAATTTTATCAAAACAATCCGGGACAAAAGCAAGCCATTCTTCCTCTACGTTCCTTTCAGTGTCCCTCACTATCCACTCCAGGAAGAAGCAAAATGGGTAGATCCTTACAGTTCAATTGAGAATGAATCGCGCCGTCTTTATGCCGCCTCGGTCACCCATATGGACGATGCTGTCGGCCATTTTATTGAAACCCTGGAAGCAGAAGGCCTGCGGGAAAATACCCTGGTCATATTCATAAGTGACAATGGCGGACAGGAAGACTGGACTCCCACATTTGAATACGAAGGCAGGCACGGACCCAATGACAGGCTGGGTGACAACCTGCCCCTGCGGGACTGGAAAGGCAGCCTCTACGAGGGAGGTATCCGGGTACCAGCCTTAATGAACTGGCCCTCCCGGCTGCAGCCGCAGAAAATCGAACAGGCTGCCAATGCCATTGACATCTATCCAACCGTGGCATCCCTGGCCGGAGCTTCAGTCCCCGAAAGTACAGGCATTGAAGGCAGCAATCTGTGGGATTCTGTTTCAAAAGAAAAACCACCCGTGGAAAGGACTCTCTACTGGAGAACCTCCAGGCAGATGGCATTGCGGAGGGGGGACTGGAAACTTGTCTCTACCGGGGAAACTCTGGAGGACGGGGAAAAGGAGCTCTTTGACCTGGCCAGTGATCCCTATGAAACTGGGAACCTGGCAGAGAAACATCCTGATATCCTCACCTCCCTTTTTGAG
>Ga0255389_1053_pt1 | contig 12866 bp, 9 predicted proteins | sample ANMaggSeSYBR01E4_FD_182113 | JGI IMG/M metagenome (GOLD analysis project Ga0255389, IMG submission 182113) | Sediment cell enrichment communities from methane seep in Santa Monica Basin, California, United Staets - ANME aggregate JGI... | ecosystem: Environmental > Aquatic > Marine > Cold seeps >...
CAGGCCGGGGAGCTTTTTGCAGTACATGAAAAGGCACGGATCTTCACTAAAGCCGCTGCCATGCAGGAGGTGGCGGATGCTTTTGATCTGGTTGTGACTACCAACAGCGGATATCCCCTGGACCTCAACCTGTACCAGACAGTAAAAGGGTTTTCAGGAGCATCCAGGATAGTAAAACCCGGAGGTTCCATCATCTGCGCTTCGGAGTGTTCTGACGGTGTGCCTTCCGGTACTGATTTTGCCGAAATGCTTGCAGCTATGGATAGTCCCGAGCGGTTCCTGGAGAAATTGAGAGATCCGGTTTTCCGAAGGCAGGATCAGTGGCAGGCCCAGGTGCTGGCCCAGGTGCTCACGAAAGCAAAGGTATTTTTGAAATCCGGTGGCCTGACTGATGAAGAGATAAGGGCATCTCAACTGGAACCTGTTGAAAAAATAGAGGACAAGATATATGAGATTCTGGAGGAGAATCCTGAGGCAAAAATTTGCGTTCTGCCCGAGGGCCCCCAGACAATTCCTTATTTGAAGGAAGTCAGCTACTAATTTTGTTTGTCACCAACTGGTTTTCGGAATGAACTAATCAGGAAAGATTTAAAAATGAAAAATAGTATTAACAGGCGTGAATTTATTTCAGCTGGAGCGGCCGCCGGAGTTGCAGCCGCAGCATCAGCGGGACCTTTAACCGGAGCGATTACCAGTGTCTTCCGTCCCGGTCAGGAAACAGGAGGGATTAGCAATGTATGTATATTCTCCAAACATCTGCAGTGGCTGGATTATCGGGAAATGGCCATATTTGCCAGGGAGATTGGTTTTGACGGAGTTGACCTTACGGTTCGTCCCGGAGGCCACGTGGAACCTGAAAACGCGGAAAGGGACCTTCCGGTAGCGGTTAAGATAATCAGGGAAGAGGGCCTGGAGGTGCCGATGATGACTTCCGCCGTCAATGATCCGGATCTTCCCCTTTCACGCCGGGTGCTGGAGGCCGCCGCGGGGCAGGGAATAGAGTATTACCGCATGGGCTATTACAGGTACCTACCGGAGAAGCCGGTTGCTGGAACACTGAGCGAGGTGAAGGTTAAAATGGAGAAGCTGGCCCGCCTTAATGAGTCAGTCGGAATCAGGGGTTCCTACCAGAACCATGCCGGCAATGGTTATTTTGGTGCATCAATCTGGGATCTCTGGCATGTGTTGAAGGATTTGTCTCCTGAATGGACAGGCAGCCAGTTTGATTTGCGGCACGCCATGGCTGAAAGTGTTTTAAACTGGGAAATTGCCCTGCAGCTGGTTGTGGATCATGTGAATACTCTGGCAGTTAAGGATTCATGCTGGGAAACCGGTAAAAACCAGGAGCCGAGGGCTGAATACTGTCCGCTGGGGCAGGGTTTTGCCGACTTTCCTTCAATGCTGGAACTGCTGGGGCATGGTTCCTTCAGCGGCCCCGTTTCAATGCATTTCGAATATCCCCTTGGCGGAGCTGAACATGGCGGCAGGGAGTTGACCATCAGCAGGGAAGCAGTTAAATCTGCAATGACGAAAGATCTGAAACATTTCAGGAGGCTGGTAAATATTTGAATTAATTCCTAATTATCAAAGAGTAGTTTCAAGGCGAAGATTATTACCATAACAGTGACTACACCCTTCACCCATTTATGACCTTTCAGGATCGTAAGTTTCACTCCGATCTGGCTGCCGAGGATGGTTCCTCCCGCGAGGACAAGACCGGGAACAGGAAGCACGAATCCCTGCCAGGCGTAGAGCGAAAGGGAGACGATCATTGCTCCAAGAATAACTGTAACTTTCAGCGCGTTACCACGGACCATGTCCAATCCGAGGTAGGTTGTAAGGGCGAGGATAAAAAATCCCACACCTGCCTGTACATAGCCTGACAGGAAACCACAGAAGAAAAAACCTGCAATTGCTGCCGTCCTGCTGAATTCTTTTCCCCTGGTTTTTTCCTGGATTCTTTTCAGGGGATCAATTATTGTCCACAAGGATATCAAGATCATCACTATGGCAAGGATTCTCTTGAAGGCATTGTCACCGGCCAGGATTGCAGCCGGGACTCCAAGGGCTGAACCGGCTATGCCGGAGAGGAGGCATGGCCGGACAGGCAGTTGTTTCAGGATTCCGTGCCGCTTAAAAGACCATGTGGCGGCGATATTCTGGAACAGGATTCCAATCCTGTTGGTACCGTTGGCTACCAGGGGGGGCAGGCCCATGAAAATCAACAGGGGGATGGTCAGGAATGAACCGCCCCCGGCGATAACATTCAGAGTTCCCGCGACTATGCCGGCCAGGAAGAGGATCGGGTAGAACCAGAATTCATTCATCAGCTATTTCAGGTATCCTTTTGATCCTGGGATCTGTGAAAATATCTGTTTCGTCCCTGCTGGTTGAGGAGAATTCTGACACGACAGCTCCTTCCTCACCGGACTGGAACCAGTGGAGCGTTCCGGGATCAATTGTGTACTGGTCTCCCGGCTCCAGGATGATCTCATTAAAAACCGTGTAATAGTCCTCGCTTCCTTTTGGGATCGTGGCCCTGATAGGTCTGGCCCCCGGCCCATCGACATAGAGATAAACCTTGCCCCAGCGGCAACGGAAGGTCTCTTTTTTCCCAGGGTCGGATGCAACCGGGGGGTGCCGGTGTTCAGGGCAGGTCTGACCCGGGAAAAGAATCATTTCCTTGGCACAGTACCTGTCATTATTTTCATATACAACCAGTTCCAGACCGGTACGCCTTAATTCATCGATTCCGAATCCGAAATCAGCTGCCTCGATGTTATCTATTTCTTTTTGAGTGAGCTTGATGGCTGCTTTGTCCAAATAGTGCAGTGCTTCATCCCGCACTGCTTTGATCTGTTCTCTGGTAAGCATGTAATTCTCCATTCATATTATCCCGGAAGCGGTCCGTTTGCGCCGGATGGTCCTCCTGGGAACAATAAATAATACACTGAGATGTATCAGTATTTGTTATCAAGCACTTTGCTGCTGGTTCCTAAGGCAAAGAAATCCGTATACCGCGATTGTTACAAAACAAAGCAGTGGGACCCAGTAAGCAAGATTGATGCTTCCGAAAATGTCTGATACCTGACCCTGAAGAGCGGTCATTACTGCTCCTCCCAGTATAGCCATAATAAGTCCGGAACCGCCAATTTTTGTATCTTCTCCCAATCCCCTGACTGCCAGACCATAAATAGTGGGGAACATAAGAGACATGCATCCTGAAATGCCGACCAGTGCCACTACACCGAACATTCCGCCGATATAAATCACTCCGAGGCAGCATCCGATAGCAAGAAATGAGAGAGTGGTCAGCAGGAATCCGGGAGAAAGGAATTTCATAAGACCGGTACAGACGAATCTGGCCAGCACGAATAGAATAAGCGCGGCCAGGTAATAATTAGATGACTGTTCCTCATTCAGGTGAAGTTCCTGCATGACATACCTGATCGTGAATGACCAGACTCCTATCTGGGCGCCGACATAAAAAAACTGGGCCAGGACACCCAGCACATAATTGCGGTTTTTCAGGAGTCGTTTAAGTGTAGGCCCCAGGTTGAGGCTGGAGTCAGAATCAGACGCGGCAGGCATCTTGCAGGTTGCCATTAAGATCCATAGGAACAGCAGGAAAATAGCCACTCCGACATAGGGTCCCATAACCGCGGAAAGTTCCGCTGACTGAATTTCTTCAAGCTGCTCGACAGCCATGCCGGCCCTGTCTTCCGCGCCGGCCTGGTTCAGCTGGGAAAGAATAAAATACTTGCTCAGAAAAACCCCAAGGATGGAGCCTATTGGATTAAATGACTGCGCGAAGTTCAGCCTGCGGGTTCCGGTTTCTTCAGGTCCCATCGCGATTATGTAGGGATTGGCACTTGTTTCCAGTATCGACAATCCTCCGGCGAGAATATAAAGAGCCCCCAGGAAGTGAAAGTAGTTCATGGTTATGCTTGCCGGGTAAAAAAGAAACGCTCCGGCAACAAACATGCCAAGTCCTAGAAGTACTCCTGCCTTATAGGTGAATTTTTTTATGAAAAGGGCCGCGGGGAAGGCCAGGCAGAAATAGGACCCATAGAAAGCAAGCTGTATCCAGGAGGTCTGGAAGTCTGACATGCTCATTATCTTTTTGAAAGCAGCCAGCAGGGTGTCAGTCATGTTGTTGGCAAGTCCCCACCAGGCAAAACAGCTGGTCAGGAGAATGAAAGGCCAGATAATGCCTTTTGGTATCAGTCTTCCGGTATCATTAGATGCAGTGTTTGAGTGTTCATCCATTGTAGATTTGTTTCCACTTTTTGGTCGTATTAATGGTAATTAGTGTTGAATGAATAGTTGATTTTCCACATTAAAGAAGATAATCCTAGCATGAACGGACAGGGCAGGGAATAGCCGGCAACTCCGGGCTCAGGATGCTTTCCATGAAAAAAGGAGTGTACTCGCGGGTACTCAACCCTTGCTTGCATGGTATCAGTAGCCCGCGGCATGGCCGTCTTTTCTGGATTCGCTTGCTCCATGGTAAACATTGTTTTGAGGGTCATACATGATGGCCTGGTAGCCGCCGAAACCACCTGATGTAAAACCGATCCGGTGGCCTTTTCTCACAAGGTTCAGTTTATAAGTTGTTTCAATGCCGGATTCCAGATACAGTGTTCCCCCATTGGGAACTGCTTCGGCCCCGGTAGGCTGAGGGGATCCCGTATGGCGGTACCTGGGAGCGTCTCCCGCTTCCTGGAGTGACATTCCGAAGTCTATGATATTGCAAACGATCTGCACGTGGCCCTGGGGCTGCATATCTCCGCCCATCACCCCAAAACTGATAAATGGTGTCCCGTCTTTTGTGACAAAAGCCGGAATAATGGTATGGAACGGGCGTTTGCCCGGTTCATACTGGTTGAAGTGCCCTTCCTTCAGGGTAAACAGGGCACCTCGGTTCTGCAGTCCAAAACCAAGACCGTCCGGTACGAGGCCGGATCCGAAACCCATGTAATTACTTTGAATGAAAGAGATCATATTGTGGTTTTTATCAGCAACAGTCAGGTAAATAGTGTCTCCATTCTGCAGGCGGGGGTTTCCAGCCGGAACATTTCTCTGGGCTCTCATGGGATCCAGGAGCTTTCTTCTTTCATTCGCGTATTCTTTTGATATGAGTTCGGTAACAGGCAGGTCATTGAACGCAGGGTCCGAATAAAATTCAGCCCTGTCCGCGAATGCCAGTTTCTTTGCTTCCACCATATGGTGCAGGTAGTCAGCAGAATTATGCCCCATTTCCTTCAGGTTATAACCTTCCAGGATATTAAGCATCTGCAGCGCTGCTATGCCCTGGCCGTTGGGAGGCAGCTCCCAGACGTCATAGCCCCGGTAACTGGTGCTTACAGGTTCAACCCATGTTGAGGTGTGGCTGGCCAAATCTTCATATCTGAGAAAGCATCCATTTTTTTTGCTGTACTCATCTATTGTCCGGGCGATCTCCCCCTTGTAATAAGCATCCCTTCCTCCCTCGGCAATTTTTGTGAGGGTTTCGGCCAGATCAGGATTCCTGAATATTTCCCCGGCTTCCGGAGATTTTCCTCCCGGCAGGAAAGTTTTGGCAAAGTTGGGATTTTCTCCCAGAAATTCTGATCCTTTCCAGTAATAAGCAATGACCTGGCTGACCGGGAAACCTTCTCGGCAATATTGTATGGCCGGGGCCAGGATTTCTTTCATGGGGAGTTTTCCAAAACGTTCATGCAGTTCGAACCAGCCGTCCACAACTCCTGGAACGGAAACAGGCAGTGGGCCCCGGCTGGGAATCATGTCCAGTCCCCTGTCCCTGAAGTCCTCCAGGGTAAGTCCTTTCGGAGACCTTCCGCTGGCATTCAGCCCATAAAGCTTCTGTTCGCTGTCAATCCATACGATGGCGAAAAGATCTCCACCCAGCCCGTTTCCAGTGGGTTCCATCAGTCCAAGGGCGGCATTGGCCGCTATTGCGGCGTCAATCGCGGACCCGCCTTTCTTGAGAATATCCAGTGCTATTCCCGTAGCCAGCGGCTGGCTGGTTGCAGCCATTCCATGGGAAGCAATTACTTCAGACCTTGTCGTGAATTCGCGCCCGGTCAGGCGGTCAGCTGCGGGAAGTAAAACTGCTAAAAGGAATAATAAAATTATAGAGATATTGGTAAACACAAAAGCCCTTTTCATATTAATCTCCTGTTTCTTTCAGAAATCCATGAGACCCAGCCAGTTGTCGCCTTGTTCACTCAGGATTGCCGGATATTATTAAATCAGATTAACACTGGTTAATACAGATCTGAGATGAGTTAACCCGCATTTCTCGCGGGCATGCGCAGCAAGGCGGTTAAGACGCCAGGCGGCGCTGCAAGATATGCCCTGACAATCCGGCCTGATAAGGTTTGCAATATCCACCGCCGCGGTAGTTATCAGGCGAGAAATGAGGGTTAAGGATAAAGGAGGTAAATTCAAGTTAGTTCACAGGCAGGAGCGGTATAGGGTATTTAATTGTCAATAGCGGTGGTGTACCATGGAGTTGTCTGTCGTTCCCATTTTATAAACCAATTTTCAGGATAAATTAAATTGAAGATTATGCAGATTAAATTAATGTTTTTGTTTGTTTTAATCCTTTCAGGATGCTCGGCTGGTGATCCTATATCGGAAAGCATGGCCGAAGCAGATCTGGCTGATGAGATATTGATCATAGATACCCACATGGACAGTCCCATGCTGGTTCTAAATTCAGGGGGAGAGTTCACCCTGGCGGAATCTACGGGGCAATTCAATTATGAGAAAGCAAAACAGGGGGGCCTGAACGCAGCTTTCATGGCGGTCTATATTTCTCCTTCCCTGCGAGAGGAGGGAGGAGCTTTTGATCTGGCAAATAAAATGATAGACCAGATTGAGGAGTCAATAAGTAAGAATCCGGAAAAATTCGCAGCGGCCCTGACCCCGGATGATATAAAGGGAAATTTTGAAAAGCGGCTGATTTCCCTTCCCATGGGCATTGAAAATGGAACGGCCCTGGAGGAGAAACTTGAGAATATCCAACATTTTTTTAACCGGGGAATCCGCTACATCACCCTCACCCACTCCCGGGCCAACGGGATATGTGATTCTTCCTTTGATGAAGAAAAGGTCTGGAAAGGACTGAGCCCCTTCGGAAAAGAGGTAGTGGCCGAAATGAACCGCCTTGGTTTGATGATAGATGTATCCCATGCTTCTGATGACGCTTTTTTCCAGATTTTGGAGCTCTCTGAAGCGCCGGTCCTGGCCACCCATTCTTCCTGCCGGCATTTCGTTCCCGGACTGGAACGGAATATGAGTGATGAAATGATAAAGCGTCTGGCAGAAAAGGGCGGGGTGATCCAGATTAATTTTTGTACCTCTTTCCTGGATGAACAATACGGGAAAGCATATGCTGAGATTTCTACGAGGTTCCGGGCTTTTCTCCAGGAAGAAGACCTTGGCCGGAGAGATGCCAGGGCAGTTGAGTTCCGGGAAAAGCTGCGGCAGGAAAATCCCCTGCCCGAAGTACCCCTCGGCAGGGTGGTTGATCATATAGAGCATGTTATCGGCCTGGTAGGGGTGGACCATGTAGGGCTGGGTTCGGATTTTGACGGGGTTGGCGATTCCGTCCCGGTCGGGCTGGAGGACGTTTCAAAATACAGGTGCCTTGTAAAAGAGATGACCAGCCGCGGATTTTCAAGGGAAGCCATTGAAAAGATATGCGGAGGGAATTTTTTGAGATTGTGGAAAGCAGTTGAACAGAAAAGCCTGACTGAAAATAGCGAAGATGCAGTCTGAGTTTGGTGATAAGGATGGTGTGCTTATCTTTACTCCCGTGATCTGAAGAATAGTTCATCCGGTGTTTTAAGCGGGAGAGTTTGTATTAGCAGAATCCTCTTGGAAAATAAGGGTTGGAGAGCCTTCTAATGGTGAAACTATTTTTTTGGATTCACCATATTTAAATAGGTGATTCTGAAAACAAAAAAGTAATGAATTCAGTTGTTTTCACGATAGAAATCCACGAAAAAAATAGTAAAGAATACCGGAAAGGAAGCATTATGCTTAATAAGGAAATGGAAAAAGCCTATAACGATCAGATCAATGCCGAATTATTCTCAGCATATCTGTATCTGTCAATGGCCTCATATTTTGAAGATAAAAACCTGTCAGGCTTTGCCCACTGGATGAGATTGCAGGCCCAGGAGGAAACCGGACATGCCATGAAGTTTATCGGATATATTCAAACCAGGGGAGGGCGGGTACTCCTTGACAAGATTGACAAGCCCGCCCAGGAATGGGAATCCCCGCTTGCGGCTTTTACCGATGCCCTTGGACATGAACAGTATATAACCGGACGGATTAATGATCTGGTCAAACTGTCTGGTGAGATCAACGACTATGCGTCAGGCCAGTTTCTGCTCTGGTTTGTGGAGGAGCAGGTTGAGGAAGAGGAAGCAGCAGGGGAAATCAGGGACAAGCTGGAACTGGTTGGGGATAATCCGCATGGGCTGTTATTCCTGGATAAAGAGTTGAGCGCCCGGGTACTAACCTCTGCCCAGGATGAGTAAAATCCGGGGTTCCACTGCCGCTTCACCCTGGCGGATTCAAGATGGGATGGTTGCAGGCGGCAGGTGTCAGGGTGCAGGTCAAATTGGATTGATTTTATGCATTCGTTTCCCCAGCCACAGAGCAATTGACAACCATAAGCAGCCCAATGGAAACGCAACCAAACTCACGCCACAGATTCCCAGGCCCGCGGCAGACATCGCGGCCCAGCTCCAGGCACCAACCTGGTCGCCGAGCCTGTAGACAAAGGTGTCGATAAAGCTTTTGGCCTTATATTTGTTTTCCCTGCTCAGGACTGTAAACAGGGTCTCCCGGGCAGGCCTGGATATCGCGTAATTACTGCTTCTCCGCAATACCTGCAGGATTATGAGAGCGACTATTCCAGGGGAAAAGCTTATCCAGAAAAAACCCAGAATACAGATCACGGGTAATATGGCCAGTGAAATTCCAACACCGAATTTTTTAATTATTTTTCCAGTCAAAAAAAGCTGGGTCAACAAGGTCAGGGAATTGACAGCAAGATCTACCCGTGCGAAGGCCGCTGTCCTGGAAGCAGCGTCAGCAAAATGGATGTCAAAAAGCTGCGCCTGCTGGAAATAGAGGAAAGTAGAAAGCACTGTATAAAGGAGGATATATCCGGAAATTCCACTAAGGTAGGCAGATTTCAGGATATTGCTGATTCCTGCTGTTATTTTTCCACCCATGGGAGCATGGGGATCCTCCCCGGGGGCGGCACCTGCCGTATCGCCCTGAATTTCTTCAGAAAGAGCAGTTCTCTCAGTGTCTTCTCTCTGTCTCAGCAGCTTCCTGAAGCAACGTACAGCAGATTCAAGGAGGGCGGCGGAAATCAGGAGGAGATAAACCGGTCCCAGGGTTTCACTGAGGGTGGCGGTAAGGGCGGAACCGGCAATACCGCCCAGGGTTCCTCCAACTGCTATCAGGCCAAAAAGCCTTTTTCCCTCATCCGTGGAGAAAGAGTCGGCCATGAAGGCCCAGAAAATAGACACTACAAACAGGTTGAACACGCTGGTCCAGATATAGAAAATCCTGCCGATCCATATGGATTCGGAGGCATCAAAAAAGAGAAAGAGGCAGAAGAATACCAGGATATTGAGAGTGAAAAACCTGTAGCTTATGGGAATGAAATGTTTACGGGTGAAGCGTACTACCAGGGCGGAAAAAACCGGGTTGACCAGCAGCATGACTGTCAGGGTGGCAGTGAAGAGCCAGGGAATATTGTAGACACCTCCGGCAACCGCGGCCTGGTCCCGAATCGGGCGCAATATATAGTAGGCCGCCAGGAGAAAAAAGAAATACATCGCTGAATAAATCAGGCCGGTGACTTCGTTTTTCTTTAGACCCGGTAATCCCGCGAATGGCAAAGTTATCTCACTTTCCCCTGTTCCTGATTATTCCTGTGCCACAGTTCCAGAACTTCTTTCTCTCTTTCCTTGCTGATACCAGCCTTTAGATTGTCTCTTCGTTCTCCGGGGAGTCCCTTAAACCACTGCAGGGTCTCTTTTACAGTGTCAGCCAGAGGCCTGAAGGTAAGTCCCGAGGCAAGGGCTTTTTTTACACTGAACATCGAGAAACCTTTATATTCCCCTTCGGGAGGAATCCAGGCAGGCATATCTGACCAGGGCTGCACTTTGTTTTCTTCAAGGAATGAAGCCGGCACCCAGGTGAACCATACGTGAGTGTTCGTAGAAGCTTTAATTCCGTACAGCATTTCAGCCACGCCAAGTGGGCGCGAGGATGCGTTAAATATTCCGTATGTTTGATTTTCCAGCATTCGTATCATCCATTCGGAGAGGTCGCGGGCGTCAATCAGCTGCACCGGGTCTCCAGGTCTTCCAGGAGCCAGCACCTCTCCTCCCCGGTCTACGCGGACCGGCCAGTAGGTGAACCGGTCTGTTGGGTCTCCGGGGCCGATAATCAGGGTCGGGCGGAGAATGGAGTGGGCATCAGGAAAGGCCTTTCGGGTCTCCTCTTCACAAAGGACCTTCATACCCCCGTAGCTCTCCCCGGTAATCTTTTCGACAGATGGATCTTTCAGTTTGATCAGGGGTCCGTCTTCGGCGATACCAGCCCTGCTATTGTCGGAATAGGCCGACAGGGAAGAGACATACATGTAACGACTGCTCCTGTTTATAAGCAGTTGCGCGGTCTGTCTTACCCAGCGGGGAATTGATGCCGTATCTATGACTGCATCCCAGTTTCTGTCACCTTCCAGGGATTTCAGGTCATTATTCCTGTCTCCCCGAAGTTTTTCCACATCCGGAAAGAGGTGAGAATTGGTTTTTCCGCGATTGAAGAGGGTGATTGTATGGCCCCTCTCGAGCGCGTACCTGACCTGGTGGGGGCCGATAAAACCGGTTCCTCCCAGGATCAGGATTCTTAAGGGTCTTTCTGCCCTGGGGACATCGGAAAGGCCAATTGCGCCCGAGAAAGACAAACCCCCGGCCGCAATTGACGTTTCTATGAATGATCGCCTGTTCAATTTCATATTTTTACCCTGCTTTTTTTGATTCACTAAACATTTAACCCGGATATTGCACCAACTGGCTACCGCGGCGGCGGATACATCCGGCCTGGCCGCGTTATGCTCCGTCGGCTTTCCCGACCTACCGCACGAGTAGGGCTGCGAGGGTTTCGTCAGCAGCCGCAAGCCTTGTCATGCCGGCGTCTCCACTGCCTCGTCAGGCAAGCTCGGGCGATACCCGGGTCAACCAGAATATAAATATTAAAACAGCGGGAGGGAAAATGATACAGGGACAATGGTTACGGACTCCGGAAAGGGAGCAATTTCCTCCGAACAGCACCAAAGGTGGGGTCTTCCCCGGGAGCGCCGATCTCCTGATCGGCATTTTAGAATAAGGGCACCGCGCCACCGCAGGTGCCATCCAGGGTGTGGACTGAAGCTTAGAAATTAATAGCCTGGGTTGACCAGGCCGCGCTGAAAGCCGCGTCCGGCGGGTCGGCCGCGATCCCCGGTTAATGTTTGCCCAGACTGCGGGACGCCATTGGTTGGCGCCTTCGCTACGCGGGAAGCACTGAATTTGATCGAATGTCAATCGTCGATTCCATCATGCTTTCAGCATCTTTTCTACTTCGGGGCAGACACTTTCCAGGGCGTCATTAAGGCCGGCTGGGTTTTTTCCACCTGCTTCAGCCATGTCAGGCTTACCGCCGCCGCCGCCCTGGACATGTTTCGCAACCGGGCCGATCAGCTCATTAGCCTTTATCCGGTCGGTAAGATCTGCCGTAACCATGACCAGGAGGCTGACTTTTTCCCCGGAAGTTGCGCCGAGTACTACCACTCCTGACTGGATGCGGTTGCGGATATCGTCTGCTACCTGCCTCATGGTGTTCCTGTCAGCGTTTTTAACTTCACGGGCAACAACCTTGATCCCATCAATTTGTCTGATCTCAGAAGCGGAGTCACTGGTGGACTGCTGGGCCAGCTTCACCTGCAGTTTCTCTATTTCCTTCTGGGCACCCCTGAAATCAGCCAGCAGTTCCGAAACCGAGTTTTCGAGTTCATCTGGCCTGGAATTGAGCTTCGATGCGATATTCCGGAGAATTTTTTCAGCTTCTATGAATTTCTGAACAGCCCTGGCACCCGTGATAGCCTCAATCCTGCGGACACCGGCTGAGATGCTGCTTTCATTGACTATCTTGAAAACTGAAATATCTCCGGTGCGGTTGACATGGGTCCCTCCGCATAGCTCCTTGCTGCAGCCAGGAACGGATACAACTCTGACTTTCTGATCGTATTTTTCTCCGAATAAGGCAGTTGCTCCATTTTCCACGGCCTCGTCCAGGTCCTGAATTTCGGTAAGAACTTCAATGTTTTTGTGAATTTTTTGGTTCACTATTTTTTCAATCTGCTGGATTTCCCATTCGGAGAGGCCCTTGTAGTGAGTGAAATCGAAACGCAGCCGCTCCGGCGCTACCAGGGATCCAGCCTGTTTGACGTGGTGTCCCACCACCTCTCTAAGTGCCGCCTGCAGCAGATGTGTGGAGGTATGGTTTCCTGCCGTCGCGGCCCTGGATTCAGCATTGACTGACATGGATACTGTGTCACCCAGGTTCAGTTCGCCCTGCAGTATCTTTACTTCGTGTACGCGGAGGCTTGATACAGGGAGTTTTACCTGGGAAACTTCCGCCCTGACCAGTGTGGATTCCATCACTCCTTTATCAGCTGCCTGTCCTCCGGATTCAGCATAAAAAGGGGTTCGATCCAGAATAACTTCCCCGGTTTCACCGGCTTTCAGCCGTCCGGCTTCTTTTCCTTCTTTTAAAATAGA
>Ga0255389_1054_pt1 | contig 12803 bp, 9 predicted proteins | sample ANMaggSeSYBR01E4_FD_182113 | JGI IMG/M metagenome (GOLD analysis project Ga0255389, IMG submission 182113) | Sediment cell enrichment communities from methane seep in Santa Monica Basin, California, United Staets - ANME aggregate JGI... | ecosystem: Environmental > Aquatic > Marine > Cold seeps >...
CAATGGAGGTCTTCGTTAAAGCGGATGGCGTTCTGGAGGTTGCGGTGGTGCAGGTCAACCCTTTCTCCGCCTTTCTTCTTGTAGGTAATAATGCCGCTCTCCTTTTTCTCACCATCGCGTCCGGCAGAGACAACGTCTTCGCTGGTGGCTTTCTGCGGTGTGATTTCGAAACCGGTGCGGTTGAAAGTCAGGGTAGCATTATGTCCCCTGATAACGTGGGAGATCGGGGTGTCGTTTGCCATGGAGGAGATGAGAACAACGGTCGGTCCACCTGGATAATCAGCAAGTACATTGAAGGTATCGGGAATTTCAGCAACACTGTTGGTGAAATTAAATGTACCTCCGGTTGCCACAACGAAGTCCGGGAACATCAGTGAGCAGGCTTTCATGATGCGGGTTACACGGTGGATAAAGAGGTCAGTTGCTACACCGCCGGAGTAATCCCAGTAGCGTCTCCACTGGAAGAAGCGGCGGGGATCCCATTCCCGTTCCGGTGCCGGGCCCAGCCAGGCTTTCCAGTCCAGGTTCACACCTGGTTTTGCGTCATCATCGATCTCGTAGGCCCAGAAATCGCCAACATAGTTACGTGAATAATCGATCTGGGCCATGACGACTTTACCGAGGGCCCCGTCTTTAATGTATTGGTTGGCTACTTCATATGACTCATCTGATGTCCCCTGCACACCAACCTGGAGTTTCAGTTTGGAGGCTTTCACCTGCTTAACCAGCTTTTTAGCCTGGTCAATTTTGTGGGTCATTGGTTTTTCAACGTACACATGTTTACCGGCTTCCAGGGCATCGTAAGACATCTGGTAGTGCCAGTGTTCCGGGGTTGCAATCAGGACATAATCAATATCCCTTTGTTCCAGCAGGTTTCGGTAGTCCTTGATCTGGCGGCCGCCTGAGAGTTCTGCGGCAGCTTCCATTCTTGTTGTATAAATGTCGTTAACTGCGACGATTTCACAATTATCGGAATCATACATATCCATCAAGGCTCTCATGTGACTGACAGCCATGCCTCCGCAGCCGATGACACCAATTCTCATTTTTTCATTGGCTCCGATGACTTTGGAATAGCTGGCAGCTGTATAGGCGGCTCCGGCGCCTACAGCAGCTGTTTTAATAAAATTGCGACGGTCGACCATCTTCAAATCTCCTTATCGATGAACTATATTTAAAACAATTAAAACAGTTTAAACAGAATTTGATCCAAAAAATGGATGAATTTTTAGTATACGCCCGCCAATGGAAAAATCAAAATCTTATTAACCCGGATATTGCACGAGCTTAGGTAGCGAGGCGGTGAAGATACCCTTCTTCGCTCTTCGAGCTACGCAAGGGCAGGCCGGCCTGCAAGGCTTGCGTCCGTTAACGAAACCCCCGCGGTGGCACTTGTACAGTATGTCGAGAAGGCCGATCGAGCTTAACGCAGTCAGGGCGGATGTATCCGCCGCCGCAGTCAGTTGGTGCAATATGCGGGTTAAACCCCCGAACCAGACGCGGATGTATCCGGGTTGGATATTTCGGGGCACCTCCTTATATGCTATATTCTAGAGCTCAGCATTATCTATATTTTTCTTGTTGAATGGAACAGGGAAAGGGCAGACTTAAAAAAATGAGCCGTAATATCAATGCAACAGAAGAGAGCGTGAAAGGGAAAGATTTCATACGGGCAATAATTGATGAGGACAACCTTACCGGAAAATATGAGAGCCGGGTCCACACCAGGTTTCCACCCGAGCCGAACGGCTATCTTCACATAGGCCACGCAAAATCAATTTGCCTTAATTTTGGCCTGTCCGGTGAGTATGGTGGCTTGTGCAACCTCCGTTTTGACGATACCAACCCCACAAAAGAAGAAGCTGAATATGTGGAATCCATCATAGAAGATGTGACCTGGCTTGGTTTCGACTGGGATGACCGGCTCTATTATGCTTCCGATTATTTTGGAAAGTTGTATGAATACGCGGCACAGCTGATCAGGTCGGGGGATGCTTACGTCTGTGACCTGAACGCTGAAGAAATCAGGGGCTACAGGGGAACACTGACTGAACCTGGAAAAGAAAGTCCGTTCCGGGACAGGTCAGTTGAAGAGAACCTGGGCCTTTTTGAAAGGATGAAGGAGGGAGAGTTTCCGGATGGGTCAAAGATACTCAGGGCAAAGATAGACATGGCTTCTCCCAACCTGAATATGCGTGATCCGGCGATTTACAGGATCAAGCATGCCTCTCACCACCGTACCGGGGACAAGTGGTGTGTTTATCCCATGTATGATTTCACCCATGGGCTGTCGGATTCAATAGAGGGGATTACCCATTCAATCTGTACACTGGAGTTTGAGGACCACCGTCCGCTTTATGACTGGTTCCTCGAAAAACTGGGTGTATACCATCCCCAGCAGATAGAGTTCGCCCGCCTTAATCTCAGTTACACGGTTTTGAGCAAAAGGAAACTGCTGCAGCTTGTGGAAGAAAACTTTGTAGAAAGATGGGATGATCCGCGCATGCCTACCATTTCAGGCCTGCGGCGGAGGGGCTATACCCCCGCGTCAATTCGCCGTTTCTGTGACGAGGTAGGTGTAGCAAAACGGGATGTGGTCATTGACGTGGCCCGGCTGGAAAACTCCATAAAGGAAGAATTGAACAGGTCAGCTCCCAGGTTCATGGGAGTGCTGAATCCTCTGAAACTGGTCATCACCAACTATCCTGAGGGAGATGAAGACATGCTTGAAGCTGTGAACAATCCTGAAGACCCTGAAGCAGGCAAGCGAAAAGTTCCCTTCAGCCGGGAGATTTATATTGAAAAAAATGACTTCATGGAAGATCCTCCCCGGAAATTCTTTCGCCTGGCCCCGGGCCGCGAAGTACGGCTCAGGTATGCCTATTTTGTCACCTGCACAGATGTGTTAAAAGACGAAGAGGGGAACATAACAGAGGTACACTGCACGTATGATCCGGCTACCAGGGGTGGCGACGCGCCGGATGGCCGGAAAGTGAAGGGCACCATCCACTGGGTTTCCGCAAAACACGCTCTTGATGCCGAAGTTCGTCTTTATGACCGACTGTTTACAATACCTAATCCCCTGGGGGGTAAAGCTGATTTTCTGGACTCAATTAATCCCGATTCTCTCCAGGTTCTGTCAGGATGCAAGCTGGAGCCGGGACTTGCCGGGGCTGAAAAAGGCTGTAATTACCAGTTTGAACGACTGGGGTATTTCTGCCTGGACAGCAGGGATGTTACGCCTGAAAAGCTGGTATTTAACCGGACCGTGCCCCTGAGGGATTCCTGGGCGAAAATGGTAGGGAAATAGAGATTCAGGATTGGGTGCGACTGAAGGGATCATGATAGGATTTTTATGGAGCAGTTCAAGGTACCTGAAATAAGATTTGAGCATCATCACTTATCCAACGGTCTGGAGGTCATTCTTGCCCCGGACTGCCGGGTTCCCCTGGTACATCTCAGCCTTTATTACAATGTGGGTTCAAGCCATGAGACGAGGGGTTATTCGGGACTGGCGCATCTTTTTGAACACCTGATGTTCCAGGGTTCAGGAAATCTTGGGCCCAATGAACACGGGGTTCTGATCGACAGGGCAGGCGGGGAATGGAATGCTTCCACAAGCAAGGACAGGACCCATTACTATGAGACTGTCCCTTCTCATTACCTGGACCTGGTTCTCTGGCTTGAAGCTGACCGCATGCGTTCCCTGAATATCAGCCCTGAGAATTTTGAAAACCAGAGGCAGACAGTCCTGGAGGAGAAGAGGGAAAGTTACGATAACCGGCCATACGGCCCGGCCCATCTGAAGTTTGACGAAATTGCATATGGGAATTGGGTTTATTCCCATCCCATTATAGGAACAGAAGAAGATTTGAAGGAATGCACACTGGAAGATGTGCTGGATTTCCATCGCACACATTATGGCCCGGGAAACGCTGTTCTTGTTCTTTCCGGGGATTTTGATCCGGGGAATGGACTGGAACGGGTCCGGGAATTTTTTGAAGGCATTGAGGACCTGACTTCACCCTGTTTCCCTGATCTGTCTGAGCCCGGGATTAAAGCAGCCAGGGAGGAAGTGATGTCTGACCCGCTGGCCGTACTCCCGGCCCTGACCCTTGGATATCACATGGGGCCTATGGCCAGCGATGAATATTTTGACTTTACCCTTCTTTCAGTCATTCTGGTTGATGGTGATTCCTCCCGTTTCTACCGGAAATATGTCTATGAGCATAACTGGATCACGGAATTGTATGCCGGGCCGGACCAGCAGATCGGGCCGCAGATTTTCAGAATCTGGGCCCAGGTCCAGGATGCGGTGGACCCCGAGAATATTATGGAGGAAATGAAGAAGGATTTGAAAATGATCGGGGAGGAAGGCTTATCTGAAGAGGAGATGAATATAGCCCGTAACCAACTGATCTACCGCCAGGTGTCCATGATGTCCACATCATCCTCTGTTGGGGAACTGCTTGGATTTTTCCAGTCCTCTCTTGGCGAGGCAGCCATGATCAACGGGCACTTGAACAGGTACCTGGAGGTGACCCCTGAACGCATAAAGAGATCCGCGCAAAGGGTTTTTAGCGGTGATAAACACTCCTCGATAATAGTGGTCCCGGGCGCTGAGGGTGGGTAAATTGTTCTGTTATTCCATTGTCAGTCAGGTTCAGTCCCGGTTGTGGTATGTTTCCGGACGTACCTGGCCGGAGAGATCAGGTTAGATATCATGAAAAAATCCCCACCCCCTTCGGGGCCGGTAAAAAATCTGGATTTTCCAGAAATTCCTTCAACAATCCTCGAAGGAGGCATGGAGGTTATTAACATCGAGGACGGGTATCTTCCCCGGGTATCCGTTGTCCTGGGCCTGCCATCAGGGCGTTTGCATGACCCAGAAAGTAAAAGAGGCCTTACTCAGCTGCTGTCTGACATGCTGAAAGAAGGCAGCGAAAACAGGTCATCCCGTCAGATAGCTGCGGAAATGGACAGGTATGCTATTGATTACAGTTGCCGTGTTTTCCTGGAATACACGCTGCTGCATTTTAAGTTCCTTGAAAATTTTATTGAGGAATCAATGGACCTCCTCTCCGATTTTATGTACAAGGCTGTTTTTCCGGAGGAAGAGTGGGCAAAAGCGGCTGTCCGCTGGAAGGGTCACCTTGCCTCACAGATGTCTAATCCTTCCTACCTTGCCAGGGAAAGGATCTACAGTGAGCTTTTTCCCGGAAGCCCCCTGTCAAACTGCAGTGTAGTCCTGCCCACTATTGATATTTTGGAAGCAGGCGATTTCAGATGTTTTTATAAAAAAAGATTTATTCCTTCATCAGGAATAATGGGGTTTTCAGGGCCATTATCAGTTGGAGATTCTTTAACTCTGGCGCGGAGATTTATGGGAAAAGCCGGGGAGAAGAGCCTGCCTGAAACATCTGTCCCTGAAGCAGCCCCGCTAAGCCGGAGGATTTGCCTGGTCCACAGGCCCGGGTCGCAGCAGACCAAGATCCTTATCGGGCTGCTTGCACCTTCCAGGAAATCGGGTGAGAGCATGTCCCTGAAACTTTTGAACCAGGTTTTCGGGGGAGGCGGCAATTCCCGGGTCTTTTTAAACCTTCGCGAGGACAAGGGTTATACATATGGGGCCTACTCCTATTTAAGGCAGAGCAATTATGCGGGAACCTTTATGGTTTCCACCAATGTCAACAATAGTGTAGTAGCCGCTTCAATCAGGGAGATTTTTAACGAAATGGACCGTTTGAGGCAGGAAAATATTTCCGGGGAGGAACTGGACCGCTGCAAGGCGGAAATTAACGGTGCATTCCTTCGCCAGATGGAGACTCCTTCATCCATTTGTTCAATGGAGTTAACCAGGCGTCTCGTGAAGCTTCCTCAGGATTATTACCGTGAATTCATCCCTGCGCTGATGGCAGTAGGTCCAGATCAGATCCGGAGGGCTGCTGAGTCGATCCTGGATTCCGGCCGGGCAGTTGTGATTGTTGTGGGTGACAAGGATGAAATAGGTGCGGATCTGGCCGGTCTGGATACCGAAATGCTTCAATTCGAAGGCCAGTAGAACATGAATGCCGTGCTGCAGGCCTCCCCGACGCACTACCGCATTACTACTGCGGCAGCTTCATTAGTGTAAGCAGTCTTGAAAGCCTTGTCAGGCCGGCGTCTCCGCCGTCTCGCTACCTAATCCCGTGAGAAATACGTACTAAGCTTGTGTGGTATCGAGGTTAACTTCCTTCCCTTCCGGTTTGCCGGGATGCTGTTTTTTTCTTTTCAGAATATGGAACAAATCCCTGTTTTTGGCAAAACCATAATTCAATAATGCTTTCGGAATCTGAGGCCTGGGCTTCCGGGAATCCCTGGAAACCGCCGGCTGGGGATTTGAAATCTTGGTCGCCAAAGTCAGATGCTTTCAAATTTTTTTCTGGGCTGAGGCCGGTCCGGCTACTGAACTCGCTTAATTTCTCTATCTTCAGGATTCTTTTGTTCATGGCCCTCTGATAGTATTTTTTTGTAATGTATGGAAAAATTGATCCGTCAGGAGGATGAATAACGTGGAAAATAAAGCTGTGTCCAAGTTTTGCAATGTTCTGAAAAAATGTCATGACATGGGGGCATCAGATGTTCATATCTGCGTGGGCGCCCCTTGGCGTTTTCGCCTGGATGGCCAGATAAGCACAATTTCAAATTTGCCTTCGCTGACCCTTGAGGAAGGCAAGGAAATAATTAGGCATATCCTGCTTATGGGGAACCTGAGCTCAGTTGATGACGTAGATGAGAAGGTTTTGTTAATGAAAGAGCAGGACTGCTCATATTCGATCCCCGGGGTATGCAGGTACCGTGTCAACATCTGCCGCCAGAGGGGGACTTATGCCCTGGTCATGCGCATGATTCCGTTTGATCCGCCCACGATTGAGGAGTTGAAACTACCGGAAGTGATCCGTTCTATTGCCCATGAACCCCGCGGCCTGGTGCTGGTCACGGGAATCACCGGATCCGGTAAAACGACGACCCTGGCCGCCATCATTGATGAAATAAACAATAAATTTCCCCAGAAAATCGTGACCATTGAAGATCCTATTGAGTTTCTGCACAAGGATAAAAACTCCTCAATCATTCAAAGGGAGGTAGGCGGGGACACTGATACTTTTGCGAATGCCCTCAGGTCAAGCCTGCGGCAGGACCCTGACACTATTCTGGTAGGGGAGATTCGGGATAAAGACACTATTGATATTGCATTAAAAGCCGCTGAAACCGGGCACCTGGTACTCTCCACCCTGCATACTACAGATGCCCCTAAAACTATCCGCAGAATGATGAGCCTGTTTGAAGTAAGGGAACAGAGTGAAATCCGCTCCAGGCTGTCTGAAGCCTTGAGGGCGGTAATTTCCCAGCGACTGTTGCGCAGATGTGACCAGCCGGGCAGGATCGCCGTCATAGAGGTTATGAGGCAGACACTCGCTATCCAGGATGCCATAGAGAATCCGGAGAAAGGGGCTTCCATTAAGGACTATATAGCCAGGGGCCGCAAAGAGTATGGCATGCAGACATTTGACCAGCATCTTATGGAAATGTTCAAGGACTCCATAATCGACCTGCCTACGGCAAAGTCTGCCGCTACCAGCCCCGCTGATTTTGAGCGGGCCCTGAATTTTGACTAGAAGGGTTTTGCTGTTAGCCAGTATCTCTCACAAACTTACTACTGCGGCGGCAGATACACCCAGCCTGGCTGCGTTATTCTACGTCAGCCTCCTTGATGTACCGCATAAGTACGACTGCCAGGGTTTCATTAGCGGTCGCGAGCCTTTTCAAGGCCGGTGTCTCCACCGCCTCGCTACATAATCCCGTGAGAAACGCGGGCTTATATCCTGGCTGCCTGCTGCATGGCCAGGTCAGCCAGGCTGAGTGCCGCCATGGCTTCCACTATCGGGACTGCCCGGGGCAGGACACATGGATCATGGCGCCCTTTGGCCTTAAGGACAAAAGGTTCACCCTTGCTGGTGACAGTATTCTGGGGTCTGGCAATAGTGGCCGTAGGTTTAAAAGCTATGCGCGCAGTTACCTGCATTCCGTTGGATATTCCGCCCTGGATGCCTCCGCTGTAATTGGTTTCAGTAATAACCCGGCCATTCTCCATGCTGAAAGGATCATTATGCTCAGATCCGGTCATTAACGCGCAACTGAAACCACTTCCTATTTCAATTCCCTTGGTTGCCGGAATTGACATGAATGCATGGGCCAGGACAGCATCCATCCGGTCAAAAACCGGTTCACCCCATCCTGCCGGACAGTTGCGGATTACAACTTTAATTATTCCGCCGACTGAATCGCAATCTTTGCGGGCACGGTCGATCAACTCCGCCATTTTTTCAGCCATCTCAGGATCCGGGCACCGTACTTCGTTGGCATACACATCCTGCCTGCTGACTGTTGAAAAATCTGTGGTCCCGGCAATCAGGTTTTTAACCTGCTCTACCCAGGCGACTATCTCCAGGCTGAATTTTTTTTTCAGCCATACTCTGGCTACAGCCCCGGCAGCAACCCGTCCGATTGTTTCCCGGGCACTTGATCTTCCGCCTCCCGGCCAGGCCCTGCGTCCGAATTTGGCTTCGTAGGTCATGTCGGCGTGAGATGGGCGAAAAACGTCCTTCATTGCCTCGTAATCTTTGGGACGGTATTCCTGGTTTTCCACTTCCATAGCCAGTGGGGTTCCCAGGGTTAGGCCTTCAAACACTCCGCTCAGGATTTTTACCTGGTCTCCTTCATTACGATGTGAAGTAAGCCTGCCCTGACCAGGTTTCCTGCGGTCGAGCTCGGTCTGAATTATTTTTTCAGTAATTTCCAGCCCCGGGGGACACCCGTCAATTACCACTCCCACAGTTTTCCCGTGGCTCTCGCCCCAGGTTGTTACCCTGAACAGGGTGCCGAAAGTATTTGCTGCCATTATAGATAGTATTATCCTCAAAAATCGTCAATCGTCAATCGTCAATCGTCAATCGTGATTCAAAAGGCCTGCTGCTCAGAACCGGGTTCTCAGGCTGGACAAATTTAAACAACAGCGTAGAATCACATTTATGAAAAAGTCTGAACTGTTCCTGGTGTTGTCTGTCCTGGCCCTGTTTTCGATTCCTCTGCTTTCTGCCCAGGAGGGATTTGTTTCCCTGTTTAATGGGGAAGACCTCTCCGGCTGGGTTGAAGAGGGATCTTCAGGCGCCTTTTTGGCCAGAGACGGTGAGCTGGTACTTGATTCTCCGAAGAACTATCCTTCCTGGCTTAGATCTGAGAAGGAGTATGAAAATTTTATACTTCACCTGGAATACATGGTGGAAGGGTGGACGGAGACCGGCATCCTGCTTCATGCCCCACTGCATGGGCGTGTTTCGCGGGCCGGCATGAAGATCCATTTACGTCATGACCGGATCAAGGAAGGCGCTCGTTCCACAGGTGCCATTTACGATGTGCTGGAGCCCCTGGCTATTGCCAACAAAGAGAGGGGTGAGTGGAATAAGCTGGAAATTCGCGTCGACTGGCCTCTTCTGAAGGTCTCCATGAACGGAATTGTTATCCATGACACAGATATGTCCCGGCATCCGGACCTGATGTGGAGACTGCGCAAAGGGTACCTGGGATTCCAGGACATTAACTGCCGGATACATTACCGGAACATCAAAATCAGGGAACTGCCCGGAAAAGAGGAATGGAAGTATCTTTATAACGGGAAAGATCTTTCAGGCTGGACAGTACAGGGAGATGCCGAGTGGTTTGCTGAGGGAGAAAAAGTGGTTTCCACCGGAGGTGACGGGTTTTTGATTTCTGAGGAGGAATTCAGTTCCTATGTGTTTCAGACTTATGTAAAGAGCTCCCACTACGCCAATGGCGGACTTAATATCCGCTGGGGATCGGGTGAACGGAACCGGGGGTATGAAATCCAGATATACAGTGTGCCTGATGTAACAAACCCGACTGGAAGTATTTATGGAATTGTGCCGGCAGACCGCCTGATGGCCGGTGATAATGAGTGGTACCTTCTGGAAGTGGTCTCAGCGGGATCGTATATTGCTGCCAGGGTCAATGGATGGCTGGTCGCGGAGTCCCACAAAATGGGTCTGCCCGATAAGGGGAATGTAGCCCTGCAGATGCACCAGAAAGGCGCCAGGCTTGAATTTAAAGATGTGCGGATCAAGCCGCTGGAGGATTAGCCGGCATTTCTCACGGGCTTAGGCAGAGAGGCGGTGGAGATACCGGCCTTGACAAGGCTTGCGACCGAAGCCGCCGCAGTCTAGTCTTAAGCTCCAAAGCCAATGGGATTATCAGATGAATCTGAGAAGTTCAGGGAACCGGTTTATGCGGTAGTCTGCTCCCCGTGTATCATTACCGAAGAATCCGTAATTGCAGTAAATAGACAGCACACCGGCGTTTTTTGCCATTTCTATGTCCGGGGAATGGTCTCCGATTACTATGGTTTCTTCGGCCCTGGCCCCATGTTTATTCATCAGGTAGAGCAGCGGGGCCGGGTCAGGTTTCCTGTTTTCGAATGTGTCTCCGCCTATTACCTCCTGGAAAAACTTCTTCATCCCGTGATTTTCCAGGAGTTCATCGACCAGCTTTTTCGGTTTGTTGGAAATAATGGCCAGAATTTTATTCAGGAGGGGCAATGTATCGGTGACCCCTTCATAGGGCATGGCCTTGTCTGAGGAATGTTTGCTGTAATATTCCATTATTTTCCCCAGGGCTTCCCCGGTTTTAATACCCGTGCCGCTGAAAGATTTCTCTGCCAGGACACTTACCCCGTTCCCTACAAAGGTGGTTACTTTTTCGAGGGTCAGTTCGGGAAGTCCAAAATGCCTGCGCGCGTAATTAACTGAATCGGTTATATCCGTGCGGGTATCAAAAAGGGTTCCGTCACAGTCGAAAACAACCAGTTTAATCATGATCCCGGCATTGTACGATATTTTCGGATGCAGGTTCGAGGTCTGAGGTTCCGGGGGACAAGTTTCCTGTTGGGAGTTAGTAAGTTAACATGATCATGTCAAAATGAATCTTGTTTTTTATTACGGTGTGATATAGTTAACAATTAGGAAATGAGGTGAAATGGATAACGACAGGAAGATAATTGATATTGACATTGAGAATCTTAAGAATTTCAAACCCCCCAATTTTTCAAAAAAATCGATTTTGATTGGGTTGGCTGTAGTCCTGGGATTAATTGTAGTATTTGGAAGTTTTTACCAGATACAGCCTGAAGAAGTTGGTGTGGTTTTGAGGTTCGGAAAGTATGTCAGGAAGACGGATCCCGGACTTCACCTGAAGATACCGATCGCGGAAAACGTGCTGAAGGTACAGGTACAAAGACAGCTCAAGGAAGAGTTTGGTTTCAGGACTGTGGCGGCCAATAATGTCAGGAGCCAGTTCAGTGAACGGCGTTTTGTAGACGAGTCCCTGATGCTGACCGGGGATCTGAATGTCGCTGTTGTTGAATGGATTGTCCAGTACCGGGTTACGGACCCCTATAATTACCTGTTCAAGGTCCGGAACCGGACAGAGACTTTCCGGAATATGACAGAGGCCATGATGAGGCAGACTATCGGTGACAGGACCGTAACTGAAGTACTGACTATCGGCAGGCAGGAGATTGAGGTTACTGTCCAGGAGAAACTGCAGGAATTGTGCAATCAGTACGAGATTGGCATCAATATTGACCAGGTTGTTCTGCAGGATGTCAATCCTCCGGACCCGGTCAAACCTTCCTGGGATGAGGTTAACCAGGCCCAGCAGCAGAGGGATCGGCTGATCAATGAGGCCAGGGCGGAATACAACGAGGTTATTCCCAGGGCCAGGGGTGAGGCCCAGCAGCAGATTCTCCAGGCTGAAGGTTACTCCGTGGACCGTGTTAACAGGGCCGAGGGGGATGCCGCCCGGTTCAGGGTCCTGCAGGCCGCTTACCGGAAGGCCCCGCAGGTAACCAGGCAGAGGATGTACCTGGAAACCATGCAGAAGATCCTGCCTGAATATGGAGGGAAATTGATACTGGACAGTAGCGCTGATGGAGTGCTTCCGCTTTTGCCAATGGATACTTTCAAGACCCTGACAACAGGAGTCGCTGCGGGAAATAGTCCGGCGCAGAGGACAGGAGGTGTGCAATGAAACAGCAGAAAATAATGATTGCAGCCGGCGCCATTTTTCTTGGTTTTATTTTACTGACCTCCTCGATTTTTATTGTGCAGGAAACCCAGCAGGTGATAATCACCCAGTTCGGGGAACCCGTAGGTAAGCCGATTGACTCCCCGGGCCTACACATCAAAATTCCTTTTATCCAGAAGGTTAATTATTTTGACAAGCGTTTCCTGGAATGGGATGGAGCCCCGAACCAGGTTCCCACAAAAGATAAGCGTTTTATCTGGGTGAACACCTATGCCCGCTGGAGGATAAGTGAGCCCCTGTTATTTTTCCAGCGCCTCAGAGATGAATTGGGGGCCCAGTCCCGCCTGAGTGATATTCTTGATGGTGAGACCCGCAGTTCCGTGGCCAGGTGGGACCTGGTTGAAGTTGTAAGGAGTACCAACCGGCCGGCTGAAACAGTAGCCGTAGAGTCTGAGGAAGAAACCGCAATACTTGAAAAAATCGAGTATGGACGGGAAGCTATCACCAGGGAAATCCTGGAGAGAGCCCGGGAAAGAGCTTCTGATCTTGGAATCGAAATAATCGATCTGAGGTTGAAAAGGATCAACTACGTTGAAGAAGTTCGGAAAGACGTGTTTGACCGGATGATAGCTGAGAGGAAAAGGATCGCCCAGCGGTACCGTTCA
>Ga0255389_1057_pt1 | contig 12356 bp, 8 predicted proteins | sample ANMaggSeSYBR01E4_FD_182113 | JGI IMG/M metagenome (GOLD analysis project Ga0255389, IMG submission 182113) | Sediment cell enrichment communities from methane seep in Santa Monica Basin, California, United Staets - ANME aggregate JGI... | ecosystem: Environmental > Aquatic > Marine > Cold seeps >...
CAATGTTCTCATTCGGAAATATCTGAAATCTCAACCTGTAAAAGTTGAGTTTGTTACTTTCCAGAAATCCCTTGCCGGATTACTTTTTGTCCTGGCCCTTGTTGGCCTGGCACTTTTGACTCCGGGAATATTTGGATCTCTGGACCAGATATTGTCCTGCTGCAAGCCTCCCTCGGCAGTTTTTCCATACATCATTGGAAATGGTGTTTTACTAACGTTCACCTGGACCTATCTTAACAATACGTTGAAAATCTCAAGCGCCTCTTATATGACCATGATGTCCATGGTTACACCGGTTTTTGTCAGTTTGCTGGCCATGATTTTTCTGGGCGAAAGAATGGTCTGGATCCAGGTAATTGGTGCGGGGATGATCATCCTTTCAGGAGTGATCACCTATTTCAGTGGCATTTCCACCGATTAACGAATGGCAAACCTGCTGCCTGTCTAATAAAGCCAGGTGCAAAAGAGAATAAGCGATTGGATCGGTCTACTCTGTCTACCTTTGGGTCTCCTCTAGAGCTCTCTTCAGTGCCGCCAGCAGGATATCTGCATGTTCTTTCTCAAAAACGAGTGGGGGACGAATCTTTAATACATTATATTTTTCTCCGGTAGTTCCGACCAGAACATGATTTTGGCGCATGTTATTCATAATTTGATCGGCTCTTTCCCCATCCGGTTCGCCACTATTTGAAAGGAGATCAATACCCAGTAAAAGGCCGGATCCATGGATTGGCCCAAACCCGGGAAAATCTTTCCTTAAATCTTCTAAGCCCTTCACCAAATATTCTCCTACTTTAAGGGCGTTTTTCTGTAAACCTTCCTTTTCTATCACATCCAGAACGGCCAAGCCGGCAGCGCAGGAAACAGGATTGCCTCCAAAAGTATTAAAGTAACCTGTATCTTTGGCCAGCGCTTCAGCTACCTCAGGCCTTGTTACCACTGCAGCAATTGGATGGCCATTGCCCATCGGCTTTCCCATAGTGACTATATCTGGGATCACATCGTCAAACTCAAAGCCCCAGAAATAGGTTCCAAAACGCCCGAATCCTCCCTGAACCTCATCGGCGATACACAATCCGCCGGCTGCCCTGGTTTCATCAAACACGGTCTTCGTATATCCTTTGGGAGAAGTATATATACCGTCGCTCACAAATGATGTGTCCAGGATCAGCATAGCAGGTTGATATCCATCTTCATCCAGAGCTTTGACCGCAGCGCGAATTCCCGAATCCGGTTTCTGCCATTCCGTATTAGAAGAAGGCGGTGCAATTGTCCTCATATGGGGTGGTAATTTTCCTTCCGGGAGACTTTCCGTACTGAACTGAGCAGTTGCACCTGTGCTGCCGTGATAGGAATAATTCGTAATCAATCCTCCCCTATTGCCAGTCAATACCTGAGCCATGCGCCAAGCAAGTTCATTGGCTTCCGAGCCCGTACAAACAAAGGTGCAAACGCTTAATGGATCCGGCAGCCGCTGCGTGATTCGGTCTGCCAGCTCCAGGATATATTCATGCAAATAACGAGTGCTGGTATTCAATCGGCGAGACTGTTCAGCAATCGCATTCACAACATGGGGGTGGCAGTGGCCTACCTGGGGAACATTATTATAAGCATCCAGATACCTGGTGTTCTCACTGTCATATAACCAGACTCCCTCTCCTCGAATAATGTGCAGCGGTTGTTCGTAGAAAAGGTACGCGAGTGGGCCTAATAACCTCTCCCTGCGTGACAACAGGGACTGAACAGATTCACTTGCCGCAGATTCTTTTCCCTGTTCTTCCCAAATACCGCACACCCTGAGGAATCTTTTGGTTGCTCTTAGTGGATCCTGCTCTCCCCACAATTCCAGCACCTTCCAGGTTGACTCGACGCCCCCCATAATATAATCATGATTTTCTGGATGAATCGTCACCCGCCAGGAGGCGATCAAATTGAGCATTGCTAATCTTGTCCCCACTAAGTCGAATAAGACCCGCAGTTCTTTTTCTTCGAGGGGTGAATAATCGTTATAGCCAGCAACAATCTGAGCTGCAACTTCAACAGGATCGTCAACTTCTCGGAGTGTCGCTGCAATGGTAGTCGCCAGGTCAACGACCAGTAAGGTATGGGTCAGATCACCAAAATCGATCACACCAACAATCTCGTTATGATCGGTTTCGCCTACCAATATATTGTCTGGGACCAGGTCGTTATGAACTATCTGCGCCCTAAGTTTTGGGATGAAGGGTAAGACATTCTTTTCAAATCGATCCAGGAAATATGTTGCCTGTTCATGATGCTCAGGATCGCTGATATAGGTCAGATACTTGCGCAGGTTCGAGGCATGTTTCAAGTCCCATAATAAATCGTAGTTAGCAATGGGATGGAAGAAACCCCTCAAAGCTACCGCGGTCCTCGCCAGACAGGTCCCCATCTGCCGGTAAAAAACATCACCTATGTATTCATCCTTGGGAAAAATTCCAGGCAGGTAAGTCAGCACCCTTACAGGATGTATCCTACCGTCCTCCGCTTTAACTTCCTCGATCATCTTGCCTTTTAAAGAGAGGACGACTTGCGGCACCGGCAAGTCAGGGTCCACGCTTGAGATATGCGCCAGGGCTTTGAGCTGCATGTCGATAATAGCTGGATTCTCAGCGCTATTGGCAACTTTAACCAAGAATTGGTCCCCAGTTTCTGTGGTCAGGTGAAAATTCTGATCTCTCTCACTGCCCAGTTTTGCTAAAGTTCCAGATAATCCAAAGAGATCGTCGGCAATTTCCTTCAACTCACCAACAGAAAAATGAGGTGCAGGTGTTCTGAGCAAGCTTTCCAGATTCTGACTCCTTGCCATAAATATTTCCTTTTCGTTGTCGGTATCTTAATCCAAATTTTGGGAATTAGTATTTCGGTGCCCAGTCATCTCCCCAGACTTCCCTCCACAAGAAGGGTCGCGTGGAATTGGACTTAACGACGCCTCCCTTCCAGAGATCCCAATGGGGATTAGCATATTTTGTAAAGAATTCATCTACGCGAGCACTTAGCTCCGCTACCACTTCGGCATATTTGGGATCTTGGGCGAGGTTCACTCGCTCATCCGGATCATTCACCAGATCATAAAGATCGTGCTGAAAATCATATTCGGTATTTTCTATGCGTTTCATGAATAGCCACTGGGATGTTCGTATCGTTCTAGTTTCTTCTTGCTCCATGAAAACCTCGTCGCGAAAATCTATATTTTCATCCTGAAGGAGAGGTGAGAGACTCATGCCTGAAATAGACTCAGGAGATTCGAGTTTGCATCCCGCAATATCAAGAACCGTAGCGAAAATATCCGTGGTGCCCACGAGATTCTCAACCTGCCTGCCTGGCTCTATCAAATCAGGGTGACTGATGATCAGGGGAACGTTGTTCGCCCATCGATGCATATTCGAAGGCCAGGTATCTTCACCGTGCCCCCAGAATCCATGCTGGCCATTCGAGAGACCGTGATCAGCAGCATAAATTATGAGGGTATCGTCTAATACGCCTTGCTCTTCCAATTTTGCGATTACTTTTCCAACACCGTCATCGATCATGCTTACCTGCGAATAGAGTTGCCTCATATAGAACAGGTTATTAGGCATTTCCGGGAGTTCTTTATAAAAATCAAAATCATAATCAGGCATCTTCTCTTTGCGTACCAAGACCCAATCGATGAGTTCCGGGGATATGCCCTCGCGCGGAACGGAGTCCATGGGCAACTCCGAATACAGGTGTGAGAAACGGTGTTCAGGCTCGCTGGCATACATCTCTCCGTAGGGCGCGTTGTAGGTCAGGAACAGGAAAAAGGGCTCATCCTTATCAGCGTGGTCATCAAGAAATTCGACAGATTTTTTCGTGAAGTAGTCGACAGAATGTTCTTCTGCAGTATAGTATTGACCATTGTCGTTCATCTCAACACCATAGAATGAATCCATCATGCCCGTTGCCATCGTGACCCAATGTTTGAATCCATTTTGGGGTTTATCAGCAAATCCAAGATGATATTTTCCGATCAGGGCAGTGTTGTAGCCTGCATCAGTGAGCTTTTCTGGCAGTGTTTCAAATTCTGCGATGGCGTTATAGTTTTCGGGCCATTGATCCATGATTTCATCATCAAGCCAGGTGTGAACTCCGTGCTGTGAAGGCATGAGCCCGGTGAGCATGGACGCCCGACAAGGGGAGCACATAGAATTGGGGCAGAAAGCATTGCGAAACAGCACCCCCTTGGAAGCCAATTCGTCGAGATGGGGTGAGAAAATTTCATCATTTCCGTAACAGCCCATCATATTTGCAGGTTGATTGTCGACGAAGATCAGCAGGATATTGGGCTTGCGAGAACTCATGTATATTCCTCTCTTGTATAAAAGATTATGCTAGACAATGAAGAAAGCGAACTTAATATTCCGGAGCCCAGCTATCTCCCCAGGTTTCATTCCACAAGAAGGGACGCGTAGAATTGGACTTGACCGTGCCTCCCTTCCAAAGATCCCAGCGCGAATTGGCGTAAACCGAAAAGTATTCATTCAGGCGAGCACTTAGCTTCGAGACCACATCAGCATATTCAGGATCTTGAGCAAGGTCCACCCGCTCATCCGGGTCAGCTACCAGATCATAAAGCTCGTGTTTGAAGTCGTATTCCGTGTTTTGGATGCGCATCATGAAGAGCCACTGGGAGGTCCGAATTGCCCGGGTTTCCTCTTGCTCCATAAAACATGCATTATCCCAGTCAATATTTTCATTTTCAATTAACGGTCTCATACTTCTTGCCGGGCTTTCTTTAATAGGAGGCATCTCCAAACCGACATAATCTAAAATAGTGGCATATATATCGGTTGTGCCTACAAGCGAATCTACCACTTTTTGCTTATTTCCATCATCAGGTGCTTTAATTATTAGCGGAATATGATTTGCTTCACGATGTGTATTGGATGGCCAGGTATCTTCCCCGTGCCCCCAAAATCCTTGCTGGCCAAGTGACATGCCGTGATCAGAAGCATAAATAAACAATGTCTCATCAGACAGGTTGTTATTTTCCAATGCCTTAAGAACACGGCCGACACCATCATCGACGATGCTTATCTGTGAGTAGTAATTACGAAGTGTGGGAAGATCATTGGGGATCCGAAGCAACACATCATATTCACCATCGTCTAAATCTTTTTCCTTTAGAATTGATATCCAATCAATCGCTTGTTTACTAATGCCTTCCCGCGGTACAGAGAGCATTGGGCTGTCACTAAACCGGTCTGCATAACGGTTTACGGGTTCACCTTGAATCGCAGGCCAGTGGCCATAAGGTGCAGGATAGGTTAAGAAGAGAAAAAAAGGTGTTTCCTTTTCCTCACTGTATTGTTCGATATAGTCAATGGCTTTGTCTGTAAAAAAGTCAACGGAATGTCCAGGATGTTTATATCTCTCTTCGCCATCGATGATATCATTTTCGTAAAATGATTGGACATGGCCGATCTGCATCGTTACACATGTATTAAATAGATCTGTGGCGCTCTCGGCATTGCCCAGATGATACTTCCCAATTAAAGCTGTATCGTATCCCTCCCGAGCGAGTTTTTCAGGTAAGGTGTCAAATTCATCAATGGCATTCCAGTTATCAGGCCAGTCATCTTGATAATACTCATCGATCCAGGTGTGAATTCCGTGTTGTGATGGCATTAATCCGGTTAGAACTGATGCCCGGCAAGGTGAACACATTGCATTGGGACAATGAGCTTCAGTAAAAAGCGTTGCATTTTGTGAAAGACGGTCTAAATTAGGAGTATAAGCCTCGGGATTTCCGGCACAACCCATAATAGCACCGGGGTGATTATCAACATAGATCACTACAATGTTCGGTTTTTTTGTTGCCATTTACGTTCCTTCAAATCCCTGTAATTTTCTTTACTTACGATAGGATGTTTTCCAATACAAGGGCACTGTTATACTAACAGCCAAATAAATTAGTTAGAATTCAGGCGTCCAATCTTCTCCCCAAACTTCCTCCCACAAGAAGGGTCGCGTAGAGTTGGATTTGACAGTACCCCCCTTCCATAGATCCCAGCGTGGGTTGGAATATATTGTAAAGAATTCCTCTACACGGGAACTGAGCTTTGCTGCCACCTCGGCATAATTGGGATCTTGAGCGAGATTCACCCGTTCATCAGGATCATTCACCAAATCATATAACTCATCCTTGAATCCATATTTGGTATTTTCCAGACGTTTCATAAAAAGCCATTCTGATGTCCGAATTGCACGAGTCTCTTCTTGTTCCATAAAAACCTCATCTCGAAACTCCGTGGTTTCGCCACTTAGCAGCGGGCCAAAACTTTGACCAAAAACAGGCTCGGTAGACTCTAGTTCGCAATCTGCAAGATCAAGAATTGTCGCAAAGAGATCTGTTGTTCCTACCAGGTTATCTACCTCAAGACCCGCTTGTGCGAAACCCGGATAACTGATCAGCAGCGGAATACTATTCGCTGAATGGTGCATATTCGAAGGCCAGGTATCTTCACCATGCCCCCAAAATCCATGCTGCCCATTCGACTTACCATGATCGGCTGTATAAATAACAAGGGTGTTTTCCAAGACGCCTTTCTCGCGCAATTTCGCCAACACCTGCCCGACGCCGTCATCCACCATACTCACCTGGGCGTAGAATCTCCGCATCGCCGGTAAATCGTTAGGCTGCTCTGCAAGCCGCTTGTACCATGAGAAATCTTCATCAGGATATTTCTCTTTACACAACAAGATCCAATCAATGAGTTCCGGACTCAACCCTTCCCGTGGAACCGAATTCATCGGTAAATCTGCATACTGGTGGGAGTATCGATGGTCCGGATCCGGGACATTTGCGTAGGGGGCGGGATAAGTCAAACAAAGAAAGAAAGGCGGCTCGTTTGGGCTGGCATGTTTGTCAAGATAATCAAGCGATTTTCTAGTGAAATAATCAACTGCATGTTCAGGTGCCGTATGGCGTTGACCGTTGTCTATCATTGGGACGTCATAGAACGATTCCATCGTCCCCTTTTCCATCGCAACCCAATGCTTAAACCCATTTTGGGGTTCATCTGCAAACCCGAGATGATATTTCCCGATCAGGGCGGTGTGATAACCTTTTTTCGCCAGCTTCTCGGGCAGCGTTTCGAATTCGGCAATAGCCTTGTATCCTTCCGGCCATGTATCCATTATGTAGTCATCGAGCCAGGTGTGAATTCCATGCTGTGAAGGCATGAGCCCGGTGAGCATGGACGCCCGACAAGGGGAACACATGGAATTGGGGCAGAATGCATTGCGAAACAGCACCCCCTTGGAAGCCAATTCATCCAGATGAGGCGAGAAGATCTCATCGTTGCCATAGCAGCCCATCATGCTCGCAGGCTGATTATCAACGAAAATCAGAAGGATATTGGGCTGATCCATATTCATATTTTCCTCTCGATGGGATATGAATAATAAATATTAAGTCCAAATTTCTACTATGCAAAGACTGATAAGGTAAAGTATTATCAATAAAGCTGGCAAAACGGAGAATTATTTATGTCTTATACGAATGCCCATCGGAGTTGGATGCCAAATTTATTTCAGGTAATGGCAAAGCCCAGGGGTTCAATCTGCAATTTGGATTGTACTTATTGCTATTTTCTATCCAAAGAGAAGATGTATCCAGATAGCTCATTTACGATGTCGGATGAACTTTTAGAAAATTATACACGTCAATATATCCAGGCACAACAAATGAAGCGAGTAACCTTTGCCTGGCAGGGTGGCGAACCGACTTTGATGGACCTGGATTTTTTTCGCAAAGCTGTTGAATTTCAGAATAAGTATGCCCTCCCTGGAATGCGAGTTGAAAATGCTTTTCAGACCAATGGCACTCTACTGGATGATGCTTGGTGTAAATTTTTCAAAGAGAATAATTTTCTTGTCGGCCTTAGCATTGACGGTCCGCCAGAGCTTCATAATAGGTATAGAAAAGATAAAGGCGGGGCAGATACCTCAAATAATGTGCTGCGTGGTTTGGCATTATTAAAAAAACACCATGTTGAATTTAATATTCTCTGCGCTGTACATGCGGCGAATGTTGAACACCCGTTGGAGGTTTATCAATATTTCCGGGACAAATTGGATGCGAAATTTATTCAATTCATTCCGATTGTGGAGCGGGATAACCAAACGGGCTTTCAAACTGGTAACAAAATCAGGAATCGTTCAGTAACGGGCATAAAATACGGAGCCTTCTTAATAAATATTTTCGATGAATGGGTGAGTAATGATGTCGGTACTGTCTTCGTGCAGACTTTTGATGAGGCATTGGCAAAATGGTTTGGTTCTCCAGGAGGATTGTGCGTATTTGAGAAGACCTGCGGTCTTGGATTGGTTATTGAGCATAATGGAGACCTGTTTTCTTGTGATCATTTTGTGGAACCGAAGCATAAACTTGGCAATATTAATGAGACTGACTTGATTGATATGGTTACTTCTCACAAGCAATTTAAGTTTGGTATGCAGAAACGCGACTCATTACCTCAGTTTTGCCTCGATTGCGAGGTTCGTTTTGCTTGCAATGGAGGCTGTCCTAAAAATCGAGTGAAACATACCCCGAATGGTGCATATGGCTTGAATTACCTTTGTGAAGGATACCGTGCATTTTTCAATCATATTGATGAACCCATGAGAATAATGGTTGATTTGATTCGGCGTAGACGCCAACCCGCAGAAATTATGGATCATAAAATGGAATAATCTAATTTCCTGGTTGAATCAAAGTCTCCTTTCCTTATCTTAATGAAAACTCTGGTGCAAAGAGAAATAGAAAGCCACCGATTACAAGAATATCTGTATTTATCATTTCTATCTCAGGATTCGTTTCCGCCATGGTCTAACTTCCTAATAATTAATAATCAGTTATCAGGGACTTCAGGGATGATTAACAACGAATTTGCCATCTTTTATCACATACCTGACATTATCTTTATCCAGCAGTACTTCGATGTCCGAAACTGGATCTTTTCTGACAACTAAAAGATCAGCTAGCTTTCCCTTTTCTACAGTCCCGACCTTATCGTCAATACCACACGCTTCAGCGCCATGTTTGGTGGCAGCTGTGATGGCTTCAAGGGGTGTCATTTCAAGGACATCAACCAGTAATTTAATTTCACTGATATTGAACTCCCCGTATGGTGTAGCGGAATCGGCCCAGGTATCTGTGCCAAGCAATATCTTTACACCGTGTTTTTTGGCTCGTTTAAGGCTCCGTACCCAAGACGGCATAACATCTTCACCTTCTTCCAGATCAAAGTAAAAAATTGCCAGGGTGGGGGTAAGAAAAATGTTCTTTTCAACCATTTTTAGACACGTTTCATCATCCAGTTCATACCCGTCATCATCATCGGCATGCTCAATTGATCTGACACCAAGATCAACCGCAATCTTAACACTTTCAACACTTTCGGCATGGCACATCACCGGCAGACCAACCATCCGGGCTTCTTCCATAATGACTTCCATCTCAGCCCTGGTAAAATGCATATCGGTCGCCCGTTCTTTTTCCCACGCACCGCCGCCGGTTGCCCAGAATTTGATATGGTCAACATTCTGGCCGATGAGCTTTCGAACCGCTTTTCTGACCTCATCCACACCATCAACAAGCTGAGCCTTGGGAAGATTATCCTTTACAAAGTCTTCAGGGAACTCATAGATATCCCTTCGAATGTAATCCCCATGCCCCCGTGAACGACCGAGCGCAAGACCGCATGTTAAAATTCTCGGTCCAATAACGGTTCCTTCTTCAATAGCTCTTTTCAGATAGATATCGTACCTTGAGCCTCCACTTCGTATCGTTGTGAATCCATATTCCAACAGTTTTCCGGCTTCAACAACCGTTCTCATCGCCTGTAAATAATTGGACTCGACAATATTATCCAGAAGTTCAGGTCTTCCAACACCGACAATATGGACATGGGCATCAATTAAACCGGGAAGGATAAAATGTCCGCCAAGGTCAATTTCTGGGGTGTTGCCTTCAACGATAATTGACTCAGGGCTGCCAACTGCCTTTATAACGCCGTCCTCCACAAGAACCGTGGTTTCATTCAATGGAGGGCCTCCATGACCATCAATCACAGTAGCACCGGTGAGGGCATATGTACGAAGGGGTTCCATCATCATAAGATCTCCTATCAGAAGTCAGGTTAATCTAATAAATCATCCACAGCCCGCCGCGATACCATGGTGGTTCCCTGATTATCTGCAAATCCGTTTAAGTCGGTGTGAGCAAAAGCTATTCTGCCGAAGCGTTGGCGGGCATCGTATATCGGAACGCCAGGGACAGGTTCATCGGAACTACCACTGACAAAAGCAAATCCCGGGTAGCAAATAATTTCAGCGTGTCCCCAGCGATTAATAGCAATTCCCTCGATATCCTCTGCAGGATCAAATCCAACCTCACCAAAAACATCCAACAGTTCCTGCCGGATCAAAATTTCAAAATCTTCAAAGGATGTAGTATTCAAATCTGTCCTTGCCCTTTTACTTTGCTCTTCAAACTCACCCTCAAATTCAGGATTAGGCAGTGGGGGGCACCACATGGTAATACAATTGGGCCTTTCCGGATCCCGATTGGGGTCATGACCAGCGCCCGTTATACCATCTGCAATGGTTAGATAATTGGCGATCCTTGGGTTCCATATTCCACCGGAATAACCGAAGTTCAGTTCGTCCAGTGCCCTGGAGTTGTTTATCCAGACATTGGCTACCATATAGGGAGAATAGTGAAATTTATCATAGGCATTCTTCTGTTCCTGAGGCAGACCTGAGACAATATGCTTGGTCATATATCCCCCGCCGGCCATAATTACACTCTTTGCCTTCAGTTGATAAAGCTTATCACCATGGATGTACTCGATCAGCACATAGTTAGAGTCATCAGCGGGGCCCACATGCTTAACCTCTACAACAGTAGATTTCAGCCGAATATTGATCTCATTATCCTGACGGTCAAGTCCACTATAGTCAATCTTACCGGTGATAACATCCTGTTCGTTTAGAGCTTCAGGGACCAGGGCATTTACAAGATGACGGGCAAAACCAGACAGACCACCCGGCCATTTATACCTATCGTAACTGCCGCCTGAATAATTCCATAGTCCACAGGCTGCTGAGAGGGTATCTACCCCTGCTCCGTAATCTGCCCGGACCCACATATCGATTAAATGACTTAATTGAGGATCCCAGCCATTCACTTCCTCAATCCACTCTTTGAAGCTGATCTTATCCAACTCAGCCAAGTCCTTCTTGACTTTCGACCAGGGTGTCCACTTAAACGATCCCATATAATCAAAGAAAGCATCGTAATCGTTCTGGGTCTGCTTTGGCCATGGTGATGAATCGCTTCGGTAACCCGTCTCCCAAAAATCAATTATCCAATTCCCATCAAAAAACATATTATCCCGTTCAGCTTCAGGTGGAAATCTCAGCTTGCTTGTTTTGGATAAGTTAATGCCCAGATCATCCCAAAGTTTCTTTACTGCTCGGTAATCCCCCTCAATATTCCATTGATAATCTCCTCCCTGGGTTACGATGATATTCTGGCCTTTGACAGTTAATTCGTTGCGCTGTGCATCACCTCCAAAATCAGAGTGATTATCAAGAAGAAGAATCTTCTCATCAGGACGTTCCTGGTTATAAAAATATGCGGCTGTTAATCCCCCCAACCCAGCTCCTACTATAACCAGGTCATATATTTCGCCTGTATCCTCGGCTCCGCGGCTTAAATGCTGACCATCGCGGACACGGTGACAAGCGAAACGGGACTCATCAGTATTCCCTCCAGAATATAATTTTCCAGTCTGAGATACCAACTCAGGCATTTTTTCTGTATCGGAAGTTGGAAAAGAACAACCAGGAAGCATAAGAGAAACGGCACCAACCAGCATGCCATTAATAAAATCCCGCCTCGAAATGGGCCGATAAAGACCCAAACGTTCTTTCTCTTCAAAACTTATCTGATTGTTTTTGTTTTTAGGCATCATCCCTTCTAAATTGACAGATTATGATGATTATTTGTTGGAGTTGATTGATTCCTGGTACTTGTTAAGACATGTTTGGCAGACACAGGTTTTTCGCACTACCTCGTCGGGAATTTGCACGAGCAGCTCTTCCCGGAAATCTGCTGTTTCACACCAGCACTCAGTGGCATTTGGATCAGCTGCTAGAGCACACTGGTTGGGTTCACCACAGAGAGGACAGGTGGAAGTATTATGATTGTTTTTTGCATCTTTAGTAAAAGAAGCCATTTGCGTCACATAAATTTCCATATCCACTTAGCGAGTCTACCAAATATTCCCCGCAGTCTTATTGGT